>Ga0209342_10001367_pt1 | contig 27418 bp, 27 predicted proteins | sample RifCSP16_2_FD_184023 | JGI IMG/M metagenome (GOLD analysis project Ga0209342, IMG submission 184023) | Soil microbial communities from Rifle, Colorado - Rifle CSP2_sed 16_2 (SPAdes) (version 2) | ecosystem: Environmental > Terrestrial > Deep subsurface > Rock core/Sediment | place: Rifle...
AGCAGGTCGTCGTCCCGGGCGATGCGGACGCCAGCCGGAAGCGGACCCCAGCCGCCCAGCGCCGGGCCCCGCACGAACGCGGGCGCGAACGCCGCGGTCGATGCGATCGTGAAGCCCTCCAGCGCGGCGGGGGTCGCGACGCGCCCCTTCTTCGCGACCAGGCTCCAGCGCTCCGTCTCGGCGCGCCCCTCCGGCACCGCCTGCAGCCGCGCCCGCAGCGCGAGATCCTGCTCGTGCTCGAGGTAGAAGGGCAGGGACACGAGTGCCATGGCGGCCTCCTTCGCCCGGAGCCGCTCGATCCCCCCGCCCTCGGACTCGTCGTACACGGCGGCCAGGGAGCGCATGCCGGCCTTCGCCCCCACCGCCGCGGCGAAGGCGTCCATCGTGGGCTGCGCTTCGGCCGTCGTCCCCGGGGACCCGGGCGAGCAGACGACGAGGACATGGCGCTCCGGCGCGGCGGCGAGCGCGCACGTCGCGGCGAGGCCGAGCACGGCTGGCGCGATGAGCTTCATGCCTGAATGTATAGCGGCTTCTCGCCCGCTGGGGGCACCGGATCGGGCTACGTCTCGGGAGCGGGAGCGGGAGCGGGTTCAGAACGGATACCCCAGCTCGACATAGACCTTGAAGCCCTCGCCGCCGTGCGCCACGTCGATGCGCCCGAGGACGTTCGGGTGGACGAAGGCGCGGAACCCGACGCCCGCGGCGACCTGCGGCCGAGTGAAGGCGTCCCCGAAGGCGCCGAAGACCTGGCCAGTCACGACGAAGGGGTCGACGCGCCAGTCCGTATCCACGCCGAAGATGTGCGTCCGGAGGAGCCGGATGCGCTGCTCGAGCTCCAGCGTCCAGGCTTGCCGGTCGAGGAAGCGATCCAGGGTGAATCCGCGGAGGAACTCGTCGCCCCCCAGCGAGCTCTGCCGGTAGAACGGAGCGTGCGCCGAGCTGACGGCACGCCACGAGAAGCGCGCCGCGCCCGTGATCCAGTCGAGCTCCGGCAGGATCCCGCGTACTTGCAAGCCGCCGCGCAGGAAGGCGGGGGAGCCGGACAGGCCCTCGACCACACCCACCGAGAGGTCGAGGCGGAGACCGCGCTCCGCGTAGTCTCCTCCGCGGCGATCGTCATAGCGCAGGTCGAGCCCCTGGGAGAGGAGCGTCGCCCCGCCCATGCCGGGGGCGTCCGGGAAGACGCGCCGGCTGAGCGGTAGGCCCGGCACGCCGACGGCCTCCACGACATAGCGCTCGATCCCGAGCGTCAGGCCCAGGTTCAGATCGCGCGCGACGTTGAGGCCGCGCCGCGCGACGGCGATCGCCCGCACGGCCGTGTAGCTCGTCTCCGCCGACGGCGGCGTGTCCGGGCCCAGGCCGAAGAAGCGGAAGAAGGCGCTGCGCTGGAAACGCAGCGTCAGCTCGTCGGTGAAGAGGCCTGGGCGGGTGGGCAGCTTCTGCCAGACGAGGAGCGCGTTGTAGTTGATCCGGGTGCTCACCGAGCCGATCACGGTCAAGCTGGTGTCGTCGCTCGGATAGTGAAACCAGCGGAACGTCCCGGTCGTGCGGATGACGGAGTTCCAGCTCACGCTGGGCGCGATGATCGACTCGGTCCGCTTGCCCTCGGGGCAGACGCGAAGGAAGACCGGCATCGCCCCCCATGTGTCTCCCTCGTTCGGGAGGGTCGCGTACACCGGGAGCGGGATGATCTTCGTGGTGAGGCCCGGCGCGCAGTCGGCGAGGACCCTGTCGGCGCAGAGCAGCGCGAGCGCGGCGGCGACGACCATTCGCTTCAGAGCACGAGCCTCCCGGATTCCCTGCGACGGCCTTCTACCCTTACGGGCTGACGCGCTGGGACGCAACGAAAGAAGCCTCCTGTTCACGGGCTGTCGTCGCCTGGCGCCTCCGCGGCGCGTCACCGTTCACGATTCGTGCTGCCGTCGACGGTCCAGCCTACGACCAGCCCCCTCCCCGCTGGACCTGTAAGAAGTGCCAGCTGAACCGAGAAGCCGCGTGTGGTCTCATCCACGCCGAGATGACCTCTGGACGAGTCCACGCGACAAGACAGCGCACCTCGATCACCACAGAGCCCACCGGAGGTCTTGACGCAACGGGGGATCCCCGTAAATTGCCGTTTCCCATGCGTACGATGTCGGAGGTCCCCCGAGCGCTCGAGCGCCCAGGTTACTTCTCGCGGCGCGCGATGCGGGAGTGGCTGCTGCCGTCCTGGTCGATGGAACGGCGGCTGTGGCCGCCGATGCTCGGCCTCCTCTACGTCGCCGCCGTGTACGCGCTCGGCGGGCTGCGCAGCGACCACGTGCTGATCGGACTCCTCGGGTTCCTCGACGTGTACAACGAGAGGTCCCGCTCGCTCCTGAAGGTGTTCTTCCCGTTCATGCTGACCGGCGCGATCTACGATTCCATGCGCTACTACTACTGGCAGGGCATCGCGGGCCGCGTGCACGTGGCCGAGCCCTACCTGCTCGAGCGCGCCTGGTTCGGCGTGGGTGGCCGGACGCTCAACGAGGTCTTCCTCACCACCCACTGGGACGCCCTCGATCTCGCCTGCGGGTTCGCGTATCTCGTCTACGTGGGCGAGTACCTCGGCGCGGCGTTCCTGCTCCACTTCCGCGGCCGGGTCGACCGGGCTCGCACGCTCGCGCGCTGCTTCCTCCTCGTCAACGTGATGGGGTTCGTCACCTACTTCGTCTACCCCGCGGCCCCTCCCTGGTACGTGACGCAGTACGGCCTGGGACCTGCGCGCATGGACGTCGCCCCGACCCCGGCCGCGGCGCACCGCTTCGACGCGCTGCTCGGCACCCACTTCTTCGATCAGATGTACGGGCGAGGCGTGGACGTCTTCGGCGCGCTGCCCTCGCTGCACGTCGCCTACCCGTTCATCGCCGCGCTCCTGGCGTTCCGGGTGGCCGAACTGCGCTGGGCGCGCTGGCCGGCGGTGCTATTCTTCTTCCTCATGTGCCTGAGCGCGGTGTACCTGCAGCACCACTACGTCATCGACATCCTGCTAGGGGTGGCCTACGCCTTCGGTGCCCTGGCGGCGGTGTCGGCCCTGGAGCGGCGCCGCTCCAGGGTGGCCGGCTGACCGTGCCCGCGAACGACCGGGCATCGCGCGTCCTCGCCCGCATCGTCAGGATGCGCGTGGCGGTGCTGGCCGCCTACGCGGTGCTCGTCCCGGCCGCGGCCTTCGTCGCCTCGCGCATCCCGAGCGAGGGCGCCATCGACCGCCTGATGGTGCCGAGCGACCCCGACTACCGCGCGACGCGTGCCTTCCAGAGCATCTTCCCCGAGTCGCAGGTCGCGCTGCTGCTCTTCGAGTCGGACGATCCCTGGTCACCCGACTCCATCGCCAGGATCGACGCGGCCGAGACGGCGCTCCGCGGCGTCCCCCACGTCGGCGCCTTCTCGGTCCTGGACGCCCTCCGCCGCGCCCGGCCCGGCGCGCCGGCGGCCGAGCTGCGCCGGCTGGGTCTGGGCACGGACTTCTTCCGGAGACAGGGGCTCCTCGGCGATCGCTTCCTCACCATCGTCGCGGGCCTCGACGTCACGGGGGCCGAGGCGCGCGACGCCGCCCTCGCCGGGATAGACCGCGCGATCGCCCGGAGCGGCGGCGGTCAGGTCCGCAAGGTCGGCGCTCCGTACGTGACCTCCTGGCTCGAGCGGCAGTCATCGGAGGCCTCGGCCCGTGCCTTCCCCATCTTCGCGGTGCTGCTCGTCTCGGTGGCCCTCTTCCTCTACCGATCGTGGCGAGCGCTCCTGGCGATCGTCCTGGCGCTCGGCGCGGCCGTCGCGCTGGGCGTGGGCGCGGGCGCGCTGCTCGGGTTCTCGTTCACCATCGTCTCCACGCTCGTCCCGCTCACCATCCTCGTCACCACGCTCGCGACGCTCGTATACATGCACTCGCGCTTCGTCGACCAGCCCGAGGGCGTACCGCTGCACGAGCACCACATCGCGGCGCTGCGGAACAAGCTCCTGCCGGTGACCGCCTCGACCGCGGCGGCCGCGATGGGTTTCGCCGCGCTCGCCGTCTCGCGCATCCGGCCCATCCGGGAGATGGGCATCTGGACGGCCGTCGGCCTCGTCCTCTCCTGGGTGGTCGCGTTCACGCTCTTCCCGGCGCTGCAGCTCGCGCTCCGGACGCCCACCGGACGGAGCGTCCGGGTGCGGAGCGCGCTCTACGACCGGCTCGCGGGCGCGCTGCCCGATTTCACCTTCCGGCATCGCCGGGCGCTGACCGGGGCCGCGCTCGCCTTCTGCGCCGCCGGCCTGGTATCGCTCTTCGGGTTGCCCGGGCTCGTGAAGGGCATGTCCGTCGAGGTCGACTCGCTCGAGTACCTCGATCCCTCCACCGCCCTCTACCGTGACCTGGCCTGGTTCCGCCGGAACGTCATGGACCTGAACGTGGCGCGGGTCTGGATCCACCTGCCCGGTCCTCTGGCCACGGATCCGGAGGTGCTGCGTGCGGTCGATCGCTTCCAGACCACGGTCGAGGCCGCGCCGGAGGTCACCAGCGCGGCCGGTCCCACCACGCCGCTGCGCCTGCGGCGCTACCTCTCGGGCAAGGGCGAGGCGCTCCCGCAGGACGCGGAGGCGTTCGCGCGCGCCGCCGCCGATCTCGAGCAGCTCCTCCTGACCGAGCCCGACCTGCGCACGTTCATCGACGTGAAGCGGCTCTCCGACCTGCAGCTCGCCGTCCTCTTCCGGCACGGCGGCGCCGCCGGGTTCGCGTCGGCGGCGAAGAGCATCGACGCCGCCTGGGAGTCGACGCGCGCCGCGGCCCCCGCGCTCGAGGGGGCCACGATGCGCGTCGTCGGCGAGTCGCTCCTCCAGGTCAAGGTGGGGGCGAGCCTCGTGCCCACGCTGGCGGAGAGCTTCGCGCTCACGGCGGTCCTCATCTTCGCCGTCTTCCTGGTGGTCTTCCGCAGCGGCCTCGAGCGGCTGCTCGCCATGATCCCGTCGATCGCCGCGCTCCTCGCCACCTTCCTCAGCCTGCGCCTCCTCGGCGGCTCGCTCAACATCGCCACCATCATCATCGCCACGACCGTCCTCGGCACGACGGAGAACGACCAGATCCACTTCTTCCACCACATGCACGAGCGCCCCGGTGCGGGCATCGAGGAGCGGATGCGCCACGCGCTGCGCGTGTCGGGGCGGGCCATCGTGTTCGCCACCTTCATCAACGCCGCCGGGTTCCTGGGGCTGTCGCTCACGCGCTTCCCGCCCCTGCGCCAGTTCGGGTTGATGACGGCGACCGCCTTCTTCCTCGCGCTCGTGGCGGACTTCACGGCGCTCCCCGCGGCGCTCTGGATCGGCTCGCGGCAGCGGCCGGCGAGCGCGGCGGCTCCAGAACCCCGCAGGAGTTGACAGCATGCGCGTCGGGATCACCGGAGCGAACGGCTTCATCGGCAACCACCTCCTCCGGTTCCTCCTGGAGATGGATCACCGTCCCGTGGCCTTCTTGCAGACCGGGACGGACCCACGCCCGCTCGCCGACCTCACCGGCCGCTACGACGAGGTCTGGGGCGACCTCCTCGATCGCGGCTCTCTCGACAGGTTCGCGGGCGCGTGCGACGCCGTCGTCCACCTCGCCGGGGTGAACCGGTACTGGGCGGAGGACCTGTCGGTGTACGAGAGGGTCAACGTGGAGGGCGCCCGCAACGTGGCCGACGCCTGCCGCGCGCACGGGATCCGCAAGCTCGTGCACGCGAGCAGCTGCATCACGCTCGGCGCGTCGGAGCGGCCGGTGGCCAGGGACGAGGACTCTCCGTTCAACCTGGCCTGGCTCGACTTTCCATACGCCAGGACGAAGAAGGCGGGCGAGGAGGAGATGAAGCGCCAGTCGCGCGAGCACGGCCTCCCGCTGGTCATCATCAACCCCACCTCGGCCATCGGCGAGCTGGACCACGGCCCCACGCCCATCGGGAAGCCGGTGGCCGACATCGCCCGCGGCCTCTGGCCGGTGTACGTGGGGGGCGGCGCCTGCTTCATCGACGTGCGGGATGTCGTCCGGGGCTTCTGGCTCGCGCTCGAGAAGGGCAAGAACGGCCGCCAGTACCTGCTCGCGGGCGAGAACCTCACCAACCGTGAGTTCATATCGCTCGTCGCCGAGGTCGCGGGGGCGCCCAGGCCGCGCGTCCGGATCCCACGCCCGCTGCTGATGGCGCTCGCCACGACCTTGGAGTGGACGGCGGACCACGTGTCCCACAGGCACCCCGCGGTCACGCGCAGCATGGCGAGCCTGGTGGGGCGCTACCTCTACTTCGACGGGAGCAGGGCGCGCGAGGAGCTGGGCTTCACGCCCGGCCCCGTGCGGTCCGGCATCGAGCGCGCCGTGAGGTGGTTCCGGGAGGGCAAGGCGTGAGACCGGATCTGGTCACGGGCGCGTCCGGGTTCATCGGGCGTCACCTCGCGCGCAGGCTGCTCTCGCAAGGTCGCCGCGTCCGCGTCCTGTGTCGCCCCGGCAGCGCGGGCAAGCTCGAGCGCGAGACGCGCGCCGGCGCGGAGGTCGCGGAGGGCGATCTCTGCGACGACGGCAGCGTCCGGCGCGCGATGCGCGGCGTGGGCCGCGTGTTCCACTGCGCGGCCCATGTCTCGGACTGGGGCACCGAGGAGCATTTCACGGCGGTGAACGTCACCGGGACCGAGCGGCTGTGCGACGCGGCCTGCGGGGAGGAGGTCGACCGCTTCGTCCACCTGAGCTCGATCTCCGTCTTCGGCGTGCCCTCCCCGCCGAGCTTCGACGACGACACCCCGTACGGGGAGGGCCGCGATCTCTACTCGCGCACCAAGATCGGAGGCGAGCGGGTGGCGCTCCGCTATCACCGCGAGCGACGGCTGCCGGTGGTCGTGCTCCGACCGGCGGTCGTCTACGGGCCGGGGAGCGCCTGGGTCGAGGAGCCCGTCGCCATGATCCGCGCGGGCAGGATGTTCCTGCTCGGCGGCGGCGAGGGGACGTGCCACCCCTGCTACATCGAGAACCTCGTCGACGCGATGACGCTCGCGGCCGAGCATCCGGGCGCCGCCGGGAGCGCCTACATCGTGGCCGACGACGAGCCGATCTCGTTCGCCGAGTACTTCAACCGCCTCGCGCGCATGGTGGACAAGGGCCCGATCCGGCGTTCGATCCCCATCGCGGCCGCCAGGGCCATGGCCACCGGGTTCGAGCGCTGGGCGACGCTCCGCCGCTCGCGCGCGCGGCCGCTCCTCACGCACGCCGCCATCGACATGGTGACCGCTCGCAGCCGGCTGTCGATGCACAAGATCGAGAGCGAGCTGGGATTCCGGCCCCGCTACGACGTCTCGACGGCCATGGCGGAGCTCGAGCAGTGGTTCAGGAGGGGGTAGGTTCCACTCGCGATGCCGATGCTCAGGATCGAACCCGTGTTTCGCTGGCTCCGGTGGGGGGTCTGGGGGGAGCGGCGCTCGCTCTCCCCAGTAGAGGTCGAGCGAAGCTCGACCGGAAATCGCTCCGACTCGCCTAGGACGGCGTTTGCGAGCACGAAGGACGGCAAAAGGCGAGTCGGAGAGGGCACACGGAGGATCCTGCGCTGGGTGGCCGCGGCCGCGGTGGTGGGCGTCTGCGCGTTCTACCTGGTACGGCACGTCGATCCCGCCCAGGTGGGTCGAGCCCTGGCCGGGGCCGACTACCGCCTCGTCGGCCTCATGACCGTCGGACACCTGGCCCTGCTCCTGCCGCTCAAGTCGTTGCGCTGGCAGACGATGCTCGCCCCGATGCAGCGGCTCCCGCTCACCACGCTCTACCGCTACTGCCTCGCCGGTTGCGCCGTCACCAACCTGTTCCCGGCGCGGGCGGGCCACGCAGCGCGCGTCGTCCTGGTGCGCCGTGACGGCGTCCCGGTCACCGGCGCGGTGGGCGTACAGGTGCTCGAGGAGATCTGCAACGCCGTCGTGCTCGGCCTGCTCTGCACGCCCCTTCCCTTCCTGCTCCCGCTCCCGCTCCCGCGAAGCGTGCGGTTGACCCTCGCGCTCGTCACGCTCGGCGCCGCCATCGGGGTCGCGCTCTCGGTCTGGCTGGCCCTGGCGGGGCGCGGGCGGCCCAGCGGCCTCTTGCGCCGCGTCTCCGATGGCGTGGCCTGGCTCGGGCGCGGGCGCGCCGCCCTGGCCGTGTTCGGCCTCACCGCGGCGATGTGGCTGCTCGATCTCGGCCAGATCGCGCTCGCCATGGCGGCCGTGGGGATGCCGCCATCCTACGCGGGCGTGGCACTGGTCCTTCTCTTCGTCAACCTCACGAACGCGGTGCCCGTCACGCCCGGCCAGATGGGCCTGTTCGAGGCGGGCGCCGCCGCGGCCTGCGTCGCCGTCGGAGCCACGCCCGAGCAGGGGCTGGCGGTGGGCGTGCTTTACCACATGATGCAGTTCATCCCCGAGACCACCCTCGGGCTGTGCGTCCTCGGCCGCGGCGTGCTCGGCCGGGCGCCGCTGGTCGAGGAACGGGTCGAGATCGCACCGGACCGCTGATCATGACTCGGCAAGCGATGCCTTCGCACGAACCAGCATCCCTCGACTCGCGGCCGCCCGGTTCGCAGCCGCCCGAGGCCACCGGCGCGCGCCCGATCGGAGTCCTCGACTGGCTCCGCTGCGGGCCGTTCCTCGCCCACCTGGTCGTGACACGACGATGCAACCTCTCCTGCGGCTACTGCAACGAGTACGACCGCACGTCATCGCCGGTCCCCCGCCAGATCGTCGAGCAGCGGCTGGAGAAGCTGCGCGAGCTGAGCACCTGGATGGTGTGCCTCACCGGCGGCGAGCCCACCCTACACCCTGATCTATTGCCCATCCTGGCTTCGATGAAGGATCTCGGGTTCCGCCGGCGCCAGATCATCACCAATGGCTACCGGCTGGGAGAGCAGCTCGTCCAGGGGCTGAACGCTGCGGGGCTCACCGATCTACAGATCAGCGTCGACGGCGTGCGCCGCAACGCGACGACGTTCAAGGTGCTCGACGTGCTCCGCGGACGCCTCGAGCTCCTGGCCCGACTCGCCCGCTTCCGGGTGGTCGTGAGCGCCGTCATCGGGAGCGCTCCGCCCTCCGAGGCGCTGGAGGTGGTCCGCTTCACGAAGGGGATCGGCCTGACACCCCGGGTCATCCTCCTCCACGACGGCTCAGGGGGGCTCCGCCTGTCTCCGGAGGAGCTCGAGGCTTTCAAGGAGGTCAAGCAGCTGCTCGGCCGCGGGGGCCGCGAGTCGGGCGATTACCGCGAGCGCCTGATCGAGCAGGGGGCGGCGCCCTTTCGGTGCCGCTCGGGCTCGCGCTACCTATACGTCGACGAGTTCGGGAAGGTCCACTGGTGCAGCCAGACGAGGGAGTTCTTCTCGAAGGACCTCTCCGAGTACACGCTCGAAGATCTGAAGGCCCAGTTCCACGCCGGCAAGTCGTGCGCCGATCAGTGCACGGTCGGCTGCGCCCGGAGCGCCTCGGCGTACGACGCCTGGCGGCGGCAGGCGCCCGCGGCCGGTTGACCGCGGCCGATGTCATCTGGGACCTCAGGCCCCAGCAGAAGCGCTCGTGGGCGCCGCTGCTCGCCTGAGGCCCGAGGCCCGGAGGCCCGCCTCACCGCTGCTGGCCCGCCTCACCGCTGCTGGAAGGTCCCGCAATCGGCGTGGCCGCTGTGGCCGAGCACGACGATCGTGGACGCGGTACAGAGCATCGCGTCGTTGAAGCGACAGTCGGTGATGTGGCAGGCGCCCACCGCCCCGGTGTCCTTGCGGGCGGTGTGGTTAGGGGTTGACGCGAACGTATCGCAGGCCGGGTGCGTGCTCCCGACCGTGATGGCGGGCGCGTGGCACGCCTGGTTGGTGTTGAAGAAGCACTGATTGACCTCGCACCGCTGGATGATCGGCAACGCCATGGACCAACTCCTCCCTGTTCGGGCGCCGCCTGTCCGGCGGCGCGCACTTTCATCGCAAACTAGGGATTGCCTCGCCCGCGCGGCGACGGGCCTTCCGGGGAAGGGCCCGTGGGGGCGCTCGTGGCCGCTCCCGCTCACCCGGATGCCGGCGGGCCGCCTGGCGAGCGGGCGGACAGGCACTGGCTCGGTGTCATGCAGCACTCGCCGCGCCGAGACGATGAGCGACTGGATGAGCAGAGCCGCAGGGGCCGCGAGCCGCTCGAGAAGAGCTGAAGCTCGAGCGCCTGGCTTCAGCGAGCCGCGTCTCTTCGCCTGGCTTCAGCGAGCCGCGTCTCGCTGCGCCGGCGCGAGCGTGACGTCCTTCACGCCGAGACTACGGATCGGTCCAGACGTGCCGCAGGAACTCGGCTTCCCGTTCCCGCGCGAGCGCGGCGCGCTCCTGCTGCTCACACGTCGGCGTCGAGCTCAGCTGATGAACCCTTTGTTCCAGCGAGTCCACGCGTGCAGAGAGACCGTGGACATCGGCTGCTGCACGACTGACGCTCGCCACGTCGCCAGCACGGACGACGGCGGCGGCGAGCAAGGGACCCGTCTTGACGTCCGACGCCAGTGCCGGGCTGACGGCGAGAACGAGAACGACGGCAATGAGGGCTCTCCTCCACATCGCTGCCTCCGTGTCTGCCTGCTGACGACGACTTGGAACCACCTTTCGCCCTACGGAGCTGCCTCAAGCCCACGACCGTGGTGTGGCGATCTGCCGCGTGCGACAGCCTGCCACGCTCGAAGATGCTCGGCAAGGACTTCTGACGCCAGATCCTTGGCGATCACAACCGGCATTCGTTTCCGGTAGGGGCGTCCCGCCCGGGAGACCGCGGGCACTGGAACGGGCGGACGCTGACGGCTTGACGCCGGTCAAGGACCGGGGCCGGGTGGTGGCTCACATATGGGAAGGTCCATGCGAACCCTCACCGTTCTCGGCCTCCTCGCCCTCGCCTCGCCCGCGCTCGCCGCCGAGGTGGGCCAGCCCGCTCCAGGCTTCACCCTCAATGACCTCGACGGGAACGTCCACCGGCTCGCGGACCACAAGGGCAAGATCGTGGTCCTGGAGTGGTTCAACCCCGGCTGTCCCTTCGTGGTGAATTCCCACACCAAGGGCTACCCGATGTCCTTCCGGCCCGCCCCCGCCGCCACCTTCCAGGGCGAGAAGGTCGCCCTCGGCGAGGGCGCCGACCGCACGCCATGCGCCGACCCGCCGGGCTAGGCCTGCGCCGTGTCCGCGCCGCTTCGCTTCACCGCGCGGGAGGCCCGCGAGGCGCGCGTGGCCGGGACCGTGGCCTTCAGCGTGTGCAATCCAAAGCGCTGCCTCATCGATAAGGTGCCCCTCTCGGCGACCGTCGCGGCGCGCTGAGGATCGGGCCCGACGCGCGAGGCGCGTGCCGGTGGCCCCCATGGTCACTTCAAGAGCATCGTCGCAGCGTCGAGCGCAGCCTTGGTCTCCTTCTTCGTCTTCCTCAACATCGTGGTGTGAAGGGTGGAGATGGGCTGCGACGGGAAGACCGTGACGATCCCGCGTCGACGACGCAGGAGTCGGGGGATAACGAGAAACGCGAGCAGAACGACGGCAAGGATCCACGTCATGGGCGGGCCTCTCGAGTACAAAGCTACGATGCGGGGCTGACGTCACCTCGGTCAGGTCGCGCCGGATCGCCTTCGACACCTGCACCTTCTCATATCCCTACTTCGCGGTCGATCCGACCTGCGGTGAGTCGAGCTGCGCCTGTACGAGAAATGGCCCTTCATCGCCATACGACGGGGCTCGTGATCCTTCAGGCGCGCACCACCTTCCGCACCCCGCGCGCCTCCAGCCAGCGCGCCGCGCGCTCCCGCTGATCGCCCTGGAGGACGAGCGCATCTCCCTCCAGGCAGCCGCCGCAGCCGAGCGCCCGCTTGAGCGCGTTGGCCCAGCCCTCGAGCGCGCTGGGTGACAGGGCGAGCTTCTCGATCACGGTGGCTTCCTTGCCGCCGCGCCCCTTGCGCTCGAGCCGGACCACGGCGCGCGCCGGGGCGGCTGCTTCGGGGGGCGGCGCGGTGGGCCCCGCTCCCGCGCCCGAGGGCGGCTCGGGCAACCGCTCCCGGAGCCGCGCGAACGGGTCGTTGAACGGCCTCGCCGGCGGGGCCTCTGGCGTTGCCCTCCTCTTGCTCATCGCCCCGCCGCCGCCGAGGGCACGCCGCGGCTGGCATGCTCGCGCCACCCGGCGCGGAGCCGTTCGCGCCAGCTCAGACTCTCGCGCACGAACGAGAGCGCCTGGGCAGGTGAGCGAGCGCAGTCCAAGGCCGCGCGCGCACCGTGCGCCGCCCGGCCGGCGACGCTCCGGGCAGAGAGCGCGTCCGCGAGCCTGCGCCCCAATGGCGCCAGGGGGCGCGCAGGCGTGTCGGTCACCAGGCGGAGGACCAGGAACGCGATCCCGGCCGCGGCCGCGACCTCCGCGAGCGCCGCCGACTCCATGTCGACCGCCGCTAGATCGCCGAGCCCGAGGACGCCTCCCGCCAGCGCGCGATCGGCCGACACCACCTCGCACGCGGTCGCGTCCTCTGCGACCCGGAGCAGCTCCCGCGGGAGCGCGACCGGGACAGCGCGATCGCCGGCGAGCCGGTGGATGGCCGATGCCGTCACCCACGACAGCGAGTCGATCCCGGCCGTGAGCGCCCCGGCGAAACCCGACGAGACGATGAGTGACGGCCGCACTGCAGTCGGGGGGGTCGGGGGCGGAGCCCCCGACGTCCAACGAACGCCCGCTCCCAGCCGGCGCACGAGCGCCTCCCTGGCCCGCTCCGGCCCGACGCCGGTCGTGAGCACTTCGAACCCCCGCGCGCCGGCCTCCTCGATCCCCCCACGGCAGGCGGCGGCCTCGGTGCCGGTGGCGGCGCAGACCAGAATCACGCGAGGCTACCCCGCGGGGGGGTCGGGGGCGGAGCCCCCGACGTCGATGACGGCGAAGCCGGCGGCCTGCTTTGCGCCGAAGGCGCTGCCGCCGGGGGAGGAGCCCCCGACGTCCAAAGACGGCGAAGCCGGCGGCCGCTCGCGGAGCGAGCGAATGCGCCGAAGGCGCTGCCGCCGGCCTCGGTGCCGGTGGCGGCGCAGACCAGGATCACGCGAGGTGGCCCCGAGCCCGGAACCGCCAGGCGAGCGTCGAGAGCGTGACGGCGATGACGGCGGTGCTGGCCGCGGCGAGCGCGTGGTCGCGGATGATGATCGTCATGGCCAGGTTGAAGCCGAAGACCCCGGCGTAGACGGCGTAGACCGCCCACACGAAGCGCGGGTGGACGCGCCGCCACGGGCCCGCGCACCACGGGAAGAGGCGCGACGCCCACTGGAACGCCCACTGGCTCGCGGCCCCGACGAAGAACCAGCCCGCGAAGTTGGCGGCGGTGACCCCGAAGTAGAACCCGCGGTACGGGTACTCGTAGATCCGCCCCAGGAACCACTTCTCGCCCTGGAGCGCCACCGGGTCGATGACGACATCCAGCAGCATCATCACGGCGCCACCGACGAGCGGCGCGGCGCGGTGATGCAGGCCGGGCCACTCGCCGCGGGCGAGCGCCTGGCGCGGCGAGAGGAGCGCCGCCGCGAGGGCGTAGCTGAAGTAGGAGAGGAACACGAACGAGAGCGAGTCCCAGAACGGCACGTTCGAGATCCACAGCTCGCGGGTGCGGGTCGCGTCGAAGTAGGTGTACGGCCCGAAGGGGAAGCCGTTGCGGGTGGAGCTGTACTCGCACCCGAAGGCGATGAGCCAGGTGGAGACCGCGAAGGTGACGGCCCGCCTCGCGCCGAGCTGGTAGACGGCGAAGGCGGCGAAGCAGGCGAAGAAGGCGTACACGTACGGCCGGTGCACTACCGTGCCCCAGAGCAGCGCGGCGAGCCCCGGCGGCGCCATCACCTACGTTTCGCTCACCGCGCAGAACCGCCCCAGCGCCATGAGCGGGAAGTAGTGCCGGTACAGGTGATACCGGATGTAGAAATGGCGCGGGAACCCGGTGCCGGTGAACTCCTCCTCCTCCCAGGACCCCGCCGCGGGGCCGGAGTCGAGCTGGCGATCCGCGAGCCACTCGATGGCGCGCACGACGGCGCCATCCCACGCCGGGCGGTAGGCGAGGAGCCCCATCGCCCCCCAGGCCGTCTGCGAGGCGGTGGAGGGCCCCCGGCCCATCGCGGACTGGTCGGCGTACGACTCGAGCCCCTCGCCGAAGCCGCCGTCCTCGTTCTGCACCGACTCCAGCCAGCGGAGCGCGCGCGCCACCATCGGGTCCGACGCGGGGACGCGCTGGCGGGCGAGGGCGTTCAGCACGTTGGACGTCCCATACACGTAGTTGACGCCCCACCGCCCGAACCAGCTCCCCTGGCTCTCCTGGGTGCGGCGCAGGTAGGCGACGCCGCGGCGGCACGCGGCGCGGTGGCGCCGGTCGTCGAGCATGCCGAGCGCCTCGAGCACGCGGCCGGTCACGTCCGGGCTCGACGGATCGCAGAGCGAGTCCATGTCGGAGAACGGGATCTCGTTCAGGAACAGCCGATCGTTCTCGACGTCGAACGCGGCCCAGCCCCCGTCGCGGTTCTGCATCGAGAGCATCCAGTCCACGCCCCGCCGCAGGACGTCGCGCCCCTGGTACGAGGGATCGCCCTTCAGGAAGGCGATCACGACGGCCGCCGTATCGTCGACGTCCGGGTACCACGTGTTCACGTGCTCGAACGCCCACCCGCCGGGCCGGCCGCGGCGGTTGTAGACCATCCAGTCGCCGTGCTCGTCGAGGATCTGCTTCCGCTCGATCCAGGCCCGCACCGCCGCCAGCCTGGGATCCGCGCCGTCGTGACCCGAGTCGGCGAGCCCGATGAGCGAGAGCGCCGAGTCCCACACCGGCGACTGACAGGCCTCGATGCGAAAGCCCTCGCCGTCCAGGATTCCGAAGTGCTCGATGGCCTCGAGGCCGCGGCGCACCGGGTCGGACTCGAGCGGGTGACCGGCCACGTGGAGGGCCAGCACGCCGTTCAGCATTGGCGGGAAGATGCCGGCCCAGTCGCCGCTCGCCTCCTGGCGCTCCAGCACCCACCGCTCGCACTCGCGCAGCGCGCGCGCGCGCAGGTCCGAGAGCAGAGGGAAGTCGCGCGCCCGCTCGTGCGCGCGGAGCAGCGCGTCGCCGGCGCTGAAGAACGCCTTCCAGCCGGCGCCCTCGCGCCGCAAGGTGTCGAGGACGGACGCGCGGTAGGGGACGTCCTTCCGGCCCGGCTCGAGCCAGAGGTGATCGAGCCAGCCGCTGTCGTAGGACCGGCCGCATGGGAGCGCGAACACCGGCCGGTGGTGGAGCAGGATGAAGAGCGGGACCATCGTGCTGCGCGCCCAGCTCGAGAGCCGGTAGACGTTGATGGGGCTCGACGGCGGGAGCAGGATCATCTCGGGGGGGACGGACGGCACCGCCTCCCAGGGGAAGAGGCCGAAGAGCGCGAGGTTGATGCGCGTGAAGACCCGCACCGCCGCCACCCCGCCGGCGCCGCGGATGAACCGCTCGGCGCGGAGCATCCGCGCGTCCTCCTGCGGCAGGCCCAGCAGGCGCAGCGCCAGGTAGGTCTCGACCGTGGTCGAGACGTCGCCGGGCAGGTTGAAGGCGATCCCCCAGCTCCCATCCTGCTTCTGGCGCGAGAAGAGGTAGCGCGCGATGGGCTCCCGCCGCGGCTCGAGGTCGATACCGAGCGCCTGGCAGAGGAACACGTACTCCGCGGTGATGGTGGTGTTCGACTCGAGCTCCGCGCACCAGTGGTCTTCGCGCCGCGTACGGAAGAGGAAGTCCTGTGCGGCCGCCGCTGCCGCCTGTGCCCGGCTGAAGACGGGGCCGAAGGCCCCGCGTGCGGTCACCGTCCTCATGCGCCCACCCCGCGGCCGTTCATGAACAGCGGCCTGAAGGCGTGCCAGGCGGAGGACGGGAGCAGCGCCAGCTTCTCCGCGCGCGTGAGGTGCGCCCGCCGTCCGAAGACGTCGTACCCCGCTGCGCGGATCTTGCCAAGGATCCCCGAATAGGCCTCCACGGCGAAATCGAACGCGGCGCGGCCGCGGGCGCTGGTGATGAGCGGGATGAGCGCCAGCCCCTCGTCGTACAGGCGCCGCGCGCGGTCTATCTCGAACTGCATCAGGACGCGGAAGTGCGCGGTCACGCGGCCCGCGGTGAGGTCGGTCTCGGAGACGCCGAAGCGGAGCAGGTCCTCCTGCGGCAGGTAGATCCGGTCGCGCCGCATGTCCTCCCCCACGTCGCGGAGGATGTTCGTGAGCTGCATCGCCGTCCCCAGCGTCTTCGCGTGCTCGAGCGCGCGGCTGCCCCCGCGATAGCCGGCCACCGGGGTGATCATGAGTCCGACCGTGCCCGCCACCTGGTAGCAGTAGCGCTCCAGCTCACGGAAGGTGGCGAAGCGCACCGGCTCGATGTCCGTCGCCACGCCCGCGACGAGGTCGTCGAAGGGCTCGAGCGGGATGCCGTAGCGGCGGATGGTGTGGCCCAGCACGGCGAAGCGGGGCTCGCGGCTCTCCCCGCTGACGGCGCGGCGCAGCTCCTCCTGCATCCAGCGCAGCTTCGCGCGGATGCGATCGGGCGTGTCGCCGGGAGCGGGCTCGTCCACCATGTCGTCCGCGACCCGGGCGAACCCGTACAGCGCGGCGATGGCGTTGCCGCGCTCCTCCCCCAGCACCCGCGCCATGAGGTGGAAGGTCTTGCCGTGCTCGCGCAGGATCCGCCAGCACTCCGACCAGCCCAGCGTGAACGCGGCCTGCGAGAGGCGAGCGTCGGGCAGGGGCGTCGTCGGCTCGATCGACATTGAGCTCCTCCTACTACTATGCGCCGCGGGTCGAGGCCAGGACCGGCTTCCCCGCCTCGCGCGGCGTGGATCGGCCGAAGCCCGCCGTCCACCTCCGCGCCCGCAGGCGATCGTGGGCGCGCAGCGCCGCGATCTTACCCGAGAGCGCAGCGGTCGGGACCGCGCCTGGCCACACCGTGAAGTGCCCCGCCAGGTGGAAGTTGTCGAGCGGCGTGGCCACGTGCGCGAGCGGATTCCGGAACGGGAAGTTGCGCCAGTTGAGCTCGAACCCGCAGGTGCCGCCGAAGGCGTTGCGCGTGAACCGGACGGCCGAGGTCGGCGCGCCGACCTCGAGGTACGCGATGCGGCGGCCGACTCCGGGTAGGAGCTGCTCGAGGGAGGCGACGAGCTCATCGGCCACGGCGCGCTTCCGCTGGCGGTACTCCTTCGGGCGAGGCGGCACGGCGCCCTCCCGGGCCGTATCGCCCGTGAGCCCCGTACCCCATCCGTCGAGCCAGTCGTGTCGCGTGAACGCCTGCAGCACCATGGCCGAGCGCGCGGCCGGGTCGGGACTGCCGCCGTGCGCCGTGACCTCGAGGAAGGCCCTCCGGTGCGCCCCGGGATCTCGCGGGTCGATCGCGGTCCGGCAGTCGAACGAGGGGAAGAAGAAGACGTGTGAGGTCTTCAGGCGCTCGCTGAGCTCGTCCCGAGGCATGTCGAGCCCCAGGTAGACCGACACCATCGCGTCCGAGTGGCGCGCGGCGTCGAGGCGAGCGATCTCTCGCGCGCCGTGGCGCTCCGCGCCGACGAGCCGGTGGACCGCGTGGCGGAGGTCTCCGCAGTAGACGATCTCGCTCGCCTGGAAGCGCTCCTTCCGATGCGTGAGGACAGCCGTCGCGCGGTCGCCCCGCTTCTCCAGCGCCGTCACGGTCCGCTTCCACAGGAACCGGACGCCGCGCTCCTCCAGGCGGGCGACCCATCGATCGATCCAGGGCTGCAGGCCGCCCTCGGGGTACCAGTAGTCGTGCGCCCAGAGGTGCCAGAAGGCCGAGGCGACGAAGACGTTCATGCGGGTGTACCCGCACCGCGAGAGGAGATCGCGCACGCCCGAGGGCGGGAGCTCCCGCTCGTACCACTGCGAGGAGTCAGTGAGGAGCAGGGTGCGCAGATCCCGGAGCTGCCGCGCCATGCGCCTTGGCGAGGTGAAGCCCGGACCCAGGGCCTGCGCGAGCCAGCGCGCGAACGCGAGGGGGCTCTCGTCGCGCACGTAGGGGACGCGGTCGGGTCTGAAGAGCCTGCCGATGAGCTCGGAGGTCCGCTCGTGGAGCCCGAAGGCCCGCCTGAGCCCGGCCGCGCTCTCGGGGAACGCCCTCCGGAACGCGCGCCCGATCTGGGGCACCGACTCGACCACCGCGTCCAGGCCGGGCATCACGATGCGGTACCGCGCGCGGCGGAAGCGGGCGAGGTCGGAGAGGCCGTACTGCTCGAGCAGGGGGAAGACGATCCCCATGTCCTCGAACGACTGGCAGCCCGCGTCGAAGTAGAACCCGCGGCGCCGGATTCCGGACAGGAGCCCACCGGCCTGGTGGTTGTGCTCGAGCACGAGCACCCGATACCCGCGCTGCTGGAGCTCGCTCGCGGCGACGAGGCCGGCGATGCCCGCCCCCACGACGACAGCCTCGTAGTCACCCGTCTCCTTGGCGGCTCGCAAGCGTCAACCCTCCGCCGTGAGGTCGCGGGCGCGGACGAGCGCGCGGAGCCTGAGGTCCGCCACGGTGCGGCACCCGGTGAGGAACATGGCGGTGCGGAGCTCGTCGATGACGCGCCGGAGCGCGAGCACGGTGTCCTCCACCGACCGCGCCGCGGCGCGCAGGAGCGGCAGCCCCAGCGAGACGGCGTCCGCGCCGAGCGCCAGCGCCTTCGCCGCGTCTATGCCGTCGCGGATCCCGCCCGACGCGATGACGACTCGACCCGGCAGCAGCTCGCGGCAGATGGAGACGCTCTCGGCCGTGGGGATGCCCCACCGCGCGAAGCGCTCGCCCGTGCTGCGCTGGATGGGGTCGGCCGTCCGCAGGCTCTCGACCTTCGCCCACGACGTGCCGCCCACGCCGGAGGTCTCCACGCCCGCCACCGGGAGGTCGCGGATCTTCCGGGCGGTGGCCCGCCCGATCCCCGAGCCGACCTCCTTCAGCAGCACGGGGACGCCGAGCGCGGGCACGACCTCCCGCAGCCTCGGGACGAGGGCGGAGAAGCGCGTGTCGCCCCCGGGCTGGATCGCCTCCTGGAGCGGGTTCAGGTGGAAGAGGAAGGCGTCGCACCCGACGCTCTCTATGAGGTGCCGGATCTCGAGCGCGCCCACGCCGTAGTTGAGCTGGACCGCGCCGAGGTTGCCGAGGAGGAGCGGCATTTCCGGCGCCACCTCGCGCACCGCGTAGGTGGACCGCGTCGACGGATCCTCGAGCATCTTCCGCTGCGACCCGAGCGCCATGCCGATCCGGCACGCCTGGGCGGCGAGGGCCAGGCGCCGGTTCAGCTCGCCCGCGCGCGAGGTGCCGCCCGTCATCGCCTCGATGACGAGAGGCGCGGCGAGGCGTCTGCCCAGGAGCTCGGCCTCCGTGGTGACGGCGTCCAGGTCCATCTCCGGGAGCGCGTCGTGGTCGAAGCGCAGCCCGGCGAAGCCGCTGCCATCACCCCGCGTGAGCTCGACGTCCTCTTCGAGGCAGAGCGTGAGGTGGCTGTCCTTGCGGTCGATCTGCGCCATGTCCTTAGCCCAGGGCGGAGCGCAGCGACCGCACGGCGTCGCCGACGCTCAGCAGGCTGGCCTCGACGGCGGAAGGCTCGTAGCCGCTGTGGACCATGCAGTCGTCGCACTTCTCGTGCCGGCCGGTCCCGTACCGGTCCCACTCGGTCGTCTCCATGAGCTCGCGGAAGGTCCGCGCGTACGCCCCTTCGCTGAAGAGGTAGCACGGCCGCTGCCAGCCGAGGACGCTGTAGCTCGGGCTGCCCCAGGGCGTACACGCGTAGTCGCGCTCGCCCCGCAGGAAGTCGAGGTACAGGGGCGAGTGGTTGAACCGCCAGCGCCGCCGCGACGCCGGCGCGAGGGCCCTCCGGAAGAGCTCCTTCGTCTGCTCCCGGCGCAGGAAGCGGTCCTGCACCGGCGCGCGCTCGTAGCCGTAGCCGGGCGAGATCGTCATGCCGTCGACGCCGAGCGCGGTCATGTCGTCGAAGAAGCGATGCATCTCCGCCGGGTCATGCCCGGTGAAGAGGGTCGAGTTGGTCGTCACCCGGAAGCCACGCCGCTTGGCGGCCCGGATGGCGGCGACGGCGGCGCGGTAGACGCCCTGGCGCTGGACCGAGCGGTCGTGGCGCTCGGCGACGCCGTCGAGGTGCACGTTCAACGTGAGGTGGTCGTCCGGCTCGAAGAGCGCGAGCTTGCGCTCCAGCAGGAGCCCGTTCGTGCACAGATAGACGAACCGGCCCTGCTCCACGAGCCCCGCGACGACGCGCTCGATCTCGGGGTGGAGGAGCGGCTCCCCGCCGCAGATGCTCACCATGGGCGCGCCGCATTCGTCGGCCGCGGCCCGGCACTGCTGGGGCGAGAGGTGCTGGCGGAGCACCGACTCCGGCTGCTGGATCTTCCCGCACCCCATGCACGCCAGGTTGCAGCGGAAGATCGGCTCCAGCATCAGGACGAGCGGGTATCGCTCGCGGCGGCGGAGCTTCTGCCCCGCGATGTACCTGCCCACCGCCAGCGCCTGCTTCAACGGGATGCCCAAGCCACGTCCCTCCTCGCACGCTTCGGAATGAGGCCCTTCTCCTCGAACCAGGCGACGGCGTCCTCGAGCGCGGCGCGGACGGGCGTCTGGGGCAACCCCAGCTCTCGAACGGCCTTGGCCGGGTCGAAGAACATGCGGCGGCGCGCCATCCGCACCGCCTCGAGCGCGACGGCAGGCGGCCGGTGCGTGATCCATGTGGAGACGGCCGTGCTCACCGCGCCCGCGGTCCAGGCGACGGCGTAGGGCAGCCGCAGGCGGGGCGCGGGGATGCCCGTGATGTCCGACAGCTCGGCCAGGATCTCCGCCAGCGTCATGTTGCGGTTGCCCAGGATGTACCGTTCCCCGATCCGTCCGCGCTCTGCTGCGAGGAGGTGACCCTCCGCCACGTCCCGGACGTGGACGACGTTCAGCCCGGTGTCGACGACCGCTGGGAGCTTCCCGCGCACGAAGTCGACGACGATCTGGCCCGTGGGCGTCGGCTTCGCGTCCCATGGCCCCACCGGGGCGCTCGGGTTCACGACTACCACGGGTAGCCCGCGCGCCGCGAACGCCAGGACCGCCCTCTCCGCCTCGAGCTTGGAGCGTTTGTAGTGGCTGGTGAGCTGGCCGTCGCGAAGCTGCGTCGTCTCGTCGCACGGGGCCGGGAGCGCGGCCAGCCCGATCGTGCCGACCGTCGAGGTGTAGACGACCCGCTCCACGCCCTCGCCCAGGCACGCGTCCATGACGTGGATCGTCCCGTCGACGTTGCTCCGGTAGAGCTCGCGCGCGTCTCGCGCCCAGAACCGGTAGTCCGCGGCGACGTGGAAGACCCGCGCGCAGCCGCGCACCGCCCTCCGGACCGCCTCTCCGTCGCGCAGGTCGCCGACGGCGATCTCCACGGGCAACCCCGCCAGGTTGCCGCGGTCCGAGGTGGGACGCACGAGCACGCGGACGTCCTCGCCGCGCTCGACGAGCAGCCGGGCCACGTTCGCCCCGATGAATCCGGTGGCGCCGGTGACGAGCGCCTTCCGCAGGATCATCCGCTCGATCTAGCACAATCGCGTCGCGCTCATCTCCGGGCGATGGTCACGCCACGAATGGACTGGTGTGTCGAGGTCGGTCGGGGTCGGGGTCGGGGTCGGGGTCCGGATCGGCGTGCGCGTCGCGTCGAGGCTCGTGGCGCTCACACCGCTCGTCCGCCGCGGGTGAGGAGCATTCAGCGTCCCGTCCCGCGAGACGCCGATGCCCTGGTACCGACACAGCCCGTCGGCGTCGAACTCGGCGATGGAGCTGAGCGTGTAGTAGCGGCCAGTGTGCGAGTAGCTCGACGGGTAGCCAAGCGAGCCGAGATCGCGGAACAGGCTGCGCCGCGATCGCGGCGCGAGTGCCTGCAGGAGCTGCGGCATGGACATCACGGGCGTCCTGCGGAACAGGCTGCGGAGGTCGGGCCGGTCGGCTCGGGCACGCGGATGGGGAACCTCGCGCTGTCGTAGATGCCGACCGCCGCCTGCCGGAACGGCTGGTTGGCCGCGCTGTTCGTCGGGTCCGGCGCGAAGTTCGACGACTCTGTCGAGCCCGCGCCCGCCTGCGATGCGCCCGACCCCGTCTACGAGGGGTGAGCACGACGATCTCCGGCTCGCAGCAGCCAGGCTCGCCGTCGGCTCGCCGATCCCTCCCTTTCGGGGGTAGCGAGGGCCTCGGCATCCGCTCCAATACGGCGCCTTCGCGCTACTGGACTGCACGAGTCCAGGTTACGGATGGTCGTTACCGGACCCGATCGGCAGGCCGGCCCCGCGCTACCTTCACTGTCCGTTATATCGCCTCAGGACCAGGCTGTATACGCGGTGAACGGCGTCCCAGCTCCAGTGCCAGGTCATGATGGTGCCCTCAGCATTGACGGCGACCGCTTGCCACCCTGCGCTCTCGCCCAGCCTGCCGAGGTTCGTGCCGAGGGTGGCCCAGCCAGCGGCGGTCCAGCGCTTCACGTGGACCTGCGAGCCTCCGGAGCTCACCGCCTCGGTCCAGGCGACGACCGGCGCGCCGATGGGGTCCACCGCCACAGCTATGCTCTCGGCCGCCTGCGCGGGATCGAGGTTCAGGGGACCCGTGTATGGCTGCCAGCGGTACTGGCCGTAGTAGGTGGCCGTCGACAAGGAAGCGCGCGCCTGTCCTGGGGTCGTGGACCTGTCGATGTACGCCACGATGGGTTCGGTGGAGAGCGCGGCGAACGCACCGCTGGCAATGTCGGAGCTCGCGTCCGTTGGCCAGTGCGTGAACTCGACCCAGGAGCTCCCGGACCAGTTCCTGGCACGCCCGACGCAAGAGCCGTCCTCTCCCGGCGCGAACCAGCTCACGACCGGGGTCCCGTCGGCGCCGAACCAGATGCGCGGGCCCATCGCACCCTCCGACTCAGGGTTGAGCTGGCCCGTGCCGAGGCGCTGCCACGAGGAGCCATTCCAGGTCGAGACCTGCAATTGGGAGTCCTGCGTCCAGGCGACGAACGTGCTCTCGGCGGAGTCGAAGCGGATGTCGGGACGATCGAAGACGCCGGAGGCCACTGGGGCCTCCGTCGGCACCGACGAACCGATCACGGACGCGTAGAGGCTGCGGCTCTCGCCATTCACCGTCCAGGCGAGAGCGTAGTGCCCAGCTGCACCGATGTCGAAGACGATGATCGCATTGGTCGGGTCGCATCCAGCCGCGAGCGTGACCACGGTCTGCCAGCCCGTGCCATCCCACCGGGTCAACGTCGGCGGGAGGTCCCAGACGCAATAGGCGAGGACCGGGTTGCTGTCGGAACCGACCTTCATCGCCAGCGCCCAGGGCGGCATTTTGTTCACCCCGAGCGTCCACGGCCCCAGGTCGGATGGTGCAGGGAGTGTCTGCCAGAGGTTGACCGTCCAGGTCCAGGCCTCGGCGGGCAATTGCAGTGCATTCCCGGCCAGGTCGGTGATGGCCGTCGTGAGCGTGACGACGAAGGTGTTGGGGAGGGACGGAGGCTGCACCGGCACTATGGTCAGCTCCATCCCGTCCGGCGAGAGTTGCAGGGTCTTGCTGAGCGGCGTCGCGCCCGCGCCGGTCAGCGTGACGGAATCGTCGTTCACCGTCGACACTTTCACCGGATTGGAGAAGCGGACCACGATCGGCGTCCTGGCCCAGGCGTCATCGTCTCCTGGCCGTGGACTGCGCGACACCACCGTGAGCGCCCCACGACACACCTCGATCCTGAGCGCGGTCCGGGCGGAGGCGGGCGTCGTGTTACCGGCGGCGTCCGTGGCGGACAGGAGAAGCTCGTGCACCCCCGGCTCGAGGTTCAGCGCGGCGGACCAGCTGCCGGATGCGGTGGCGGTCGCCTGCGACAGGAGGGCGGTTCCCTCGGAAATCGTGACCAGCGCGTTCGGCTCGGTCGTCCCGCTCACCGGAACGGGGGAGGCGTTCGTCAGCGGGCTCGCGTTCGCTGTCGGTCCTGGAGGCGGCACTCGGTCGAGCACGACGTTCGTCCGGGACGCCGTGCGGTACTCGCGGTTACTTGTCATCACCCGCGCCCACACGGCGTAGTCTCCGTCAGTGAATGGCTGCGTGTTCCAGTCATACGAAAAGGGCGAGGTCACCTTGCCGAGGCTCGTGTCGTTCGCCAGGATTTCCACTTCTGCTTGCGCCGCTCCCCGGCCCAGGACCTCGACTTGCACGTGGACGGTTCCGTTCGCCGCGAACCCGTCGGTGGGGCTCGTCAGCGTGAGCGCCAGGCCGGCCTGACACAGGCCTCCCTGACAGGTCGCGCCGGCGCCGCAGTCCTGATCCACGCGGCACGACCTCGCGGGCGAGGACCCGTCGCACGCCGCGAGCGCAGCGGTGAGGATGACCGTGACGACAGCTGTTCCACGCACGCGCCCCGACGATGACATCGCCCCACCCCGCGAATTCATCACTGTTGTCATCTCACAATAGGCGGATAGAGAAGTCAATCAAGCACCGCCACTTCGCGCCTTCGTGAGCGTCCTCGCGGGTTTTCCCGTGGGCGACGAGGAACCACGAGTTCCATTCCTGGGTGTTTCCGGAGGGCTAACGCTCCAACTCCACGCGTCGGCATGCGTGGGACTCCAGGCCAATCTGCGCCGGTTCATGACCGACGGCCCTGGTCGCGCTCGACGGCCTCCGCGGCGACCCACTGGCTCCCTCGCCGTCCGGCGGACGCAGGCACGGGCTGTCAGGGGCAGAAGCTCCCCGGAGTTGCGGAGGAACCGCCATGAGATGGGGGCTCCACCTAACGAGTGAGGCGGCAGTAAAGCCCCCAACCCCACCCGTGGCCCTCGACGGGCTCCCGCCCTCATCGGGACCTCACGACTCGCCGGCGCGACACCTCGGCCTGTCGTACTCGCCGAGTACCGTCGCGCGCGAGGGGTACGGAGGCGGCGCATGGCAGACAGAACCGTGATGGTGGTGGAGGACGACGTACTCATCCGCGAGATGGTGATCCAGATCCTCGCCGGCGAGGGCTTCACGCCGGTGGGCGCGCGCAACGGCGAAGAGGCGCTCTGCCGTCTGCGGCAGGATCACCTTCACCCGGCGCTCATCCTCCTGGACCTCATGATGCCGGTGATGGACGGATGGCGGTTCAGGGCCGAGCAGCTCAAGGATCCCGATCTCGCCCGGATCCCGGTGATCGTCATGTCAGCGTCCGGCGAGGACATCGAGGCCGATGACCACCTCGACAAGCCGTTCGAGATCGAAGCGCTCCTCGAGATGGTCTCTCAGTTCACGAACTTCGGAGGCTCGACCTCGACCTCCTCGATCGGCCGGCGTGCGGCGAACCCCTCATCGAGGGGGTGCCAGTGTGCCACCGCGGGCTCGCCCAGCTGCCAGCACAGGAAGACGGGCTCGTCGTCGCGCAGCGCGTAGAAGTCGACCAGGCCTTGGTCCAGGTCCTTGAGCACGCAGCCGAGCGCCTGGATCCGCTCGACCGCCTTCGCGATCTCGTCGGCGACCCGCTTCAGCCGAGCCGTCCCCACCTCCGCGCCGGGAGAAGACGGCTCGCCGCGCTGGAGGATGGCCATCGCCTGCTCCAGCCCTCCTACCTCCTCCATCGCGGCCCCCAACTCGGAGCGGAGCCGCGCCAGGTCGCCGAGCTCCACCTCCAGCCGTGGGCGCAGCGCGTTCGCCTGCTCGAGCGTGAAGATGTGCGGGCCCTCGTCCATGGACGGTAACCTTAGCAGGCTCGTGTTATAAGCGCCTGTCTTCAATGGTTTCTCCATCGGGGTCAGCATGCTCGAGACCGTAGCCAGGGGCTTCAAGGCCGCTCGCAACAAGCTGCAGGGGCGCACCGAGATCACCACCGAGGTGGTGGACGACGCGCTCCGGGACATCCGCGTCTCGCTCCTCGAGGGCGACGTCGCCTTCGACGTGGTGAAGCGCTTCGTCGCGCGCGTCCGCGAGAAGGCCGTCGGCGAGGTGGTCGAGACCAAGGTCGAGACGAAGAAGGGCCTCGTCCGCGTCACGCCGCAGGACCACTTCGTCAAGATCTGCCACGACGAGCTCGAGGCCCTGATGGGCCCGGTCGACACGTCGCTCCGGACCCGTGATCACGGGCCTACCGGGGTGATGATGGTGGGGTTGCAGGGCTCGGGCAAGACGACGACCGCGGGCAAGCTCGCCAACCGCTTCCTCAAGGAGGGGAAGAAGGCCCTCCTCGTCGCCGCCGACGTGCAGCGCCCCGCCGCCGTCGAGCAGCTGAAGGTGCTCGGGGGCCAACTTCAAGTTCCCGTGTTCCACGAGGCGGGCCTGAAACCGCCCGAGCTGTGCCGGCGCGCCCTGGAGGAGGCCATCCGGCAGAAGGCCGATTTCGTCATCTACGACACGGCCGGTCGGCTCGCCATCGACGAGCTGCTCATGCAGGAGCTGGAGGAGATCAAGGGCGCGGTCCACCCCGAGAACATCCTGCTCGTGTGCGACGCGATGATCGGTCAGGACGCGGTGAAGACGGCCAGCGCCTTCGACCGCCAGCTCGCGCTCGACGGGTTCATCCTCACCAAGCTCGACGGCGACGCGCGCGGAGGCGCCGCGCTCTCCATCAAGGAGGTGACGGGCAAGCCCATCAAGTTCCTGGGCATGGGCGAGACGCTCGACAAGCTCGAGGAGTTCCGGCCCGAGGGCCTGGCGAGCCGCATCCTCGGGTTCGGCGACATCGTCGGCCTGATGAAGGACTTCGAGCAGCACGTCGACGAGAAGCAGGCGGAGGAGGACGCGAAGAAGCTGCTCTCGGGCGACTTCACGCTCGATGACTTCGTGAACCAGATCCGGCTCGTCCGCAAGATGGGCCCGCTCGGCGAGCTGATGGAGAAGTTCCCGCTGTTCGGCGAGCTGCCGGAGGGCTTCCAGTTCGACGATGCCCAGCTCGGCAAGATCGTGGCCATGGTCGACTCGATGACCAAGGCCGAGCGGCTGCGCCCCGACGTGATCCAGGACGGTCGGTTGAAGCGCATCGCGCGCGGGTCGGGGCGGACCGAGAAGGAGGTCAAGGACATCATCAAGCAGTACCAGACCATGCGCGAGGTGATGAAGCAGGTCGGCGACGCGCCCGGACTGCTCTCGCGGCTCCCCGGCATCAAGCAGCTCTTCCAGCTCCGCAAGCTGCAGGGGAAGGGCATGGAGGACGTGCTGGGCGAGGAGGCCGCCGATGTCGAGCGCGCGATCGCCGGCGGCGGCGTCGATCCGCGCCTCGCCGCGCAGGCCGCGGGGCTCCCCAAGGGTTACACGCCGCCGATGGCCGCGGGCGCGATGGCGCGGGCGCGCCTCATGGGCTACGCCCCCGAGCCCATCAAGGCCGAGAGCGCCGCCGAGCGCGAGCGCCGCAAGAAGAAGCGCAAGCAGGAGCGTCAGGCGCGGAAGAAGAACCGGAAGAACAGCAGGAGGTAGCGCCCACCCCGGGCGAGCGACTGCTCACGAGATGCGCTAGGCTTCGCAGCA
>Ga0209342_10001369_pt1 | contig 27395 bp, 16 predicted proteins | sample RifCSP16_2_FD_184023 | JGI IMG/M metagenome (GOLD analysis project Ga0209342, IMG submission 184023) | Soil microbial communities from Rifle, Colorado - Rifle CSP2_sed 16_2 (SPAdes) (version 2) | ecosystem: Environmental > Terrestrial > Deep subsurface > Rock core/Sediment | place: Rifle...
AGGAAATCGGGAAGAGCGCGACGGAGATCGTCACGAAGGAGACGACCGCCTGCCTGAGGCCGATGCCGGCGATCGCGTAGACGATGAAGAGCGTGCCGAGCGCCGCGACCCCCATCACGGGCCCCAGCACGGCGTTGTACCATTCGTCGACCCGTGAGACTTCGCCGGTCGCCCGGTTCATTACGCGCACGCCCGAGGTGCGCAGGAGCCAGAGCGGGGGGACGATCCATGTGGCCACGAGGGTCGCGACCATCGAGATCGCCGCGACGCTGAGGGCAAGCGCCGCCGAGGCGGAGGCCGTCGTCGGGCCGCCCGCCGGGTGCGGGACCGTCGCGCTCCAGGCGATCGCCCCGACCGAGAGGGAGAGCGAGTAGGGCTCGAAGGCCATCTTCGCCGTGCCCCATGGCCGCACCTCCGTCGCGAGCCGGAGGCGGAAGTACTCCGGCGCCCTCAGCCGGTCGGCCGCCGCGCCCCGGCGCAGGTGGACACGGCGGTGGACTGCAAAGAGCCGCACCGCGAGCGAAACGTCAAGGTCCTTGAGCTGCCACGCAAAAGGGAGCCCGACGACCGCGAAGGCGAAGATCAGGAACGTGAGCACGGGGTTGAAGAGCTCGACCACGCCCGCCGCCTGCGCGAGCAAGGCGGCCGTCGCCGCCCCGACGGCAAGCCCCAGCACCGCGGCGTTTCGCGTCGTCTTCTGCGGGTCGGTAAGCTCGAGGACCTCCGCGATCTCGCCCACGATCTTCTCTTGCACGTGCCCGAGCGCCTTCTGTGAGGCCATCTTCGCCCGTCACCCCCGCTCGGCCCTCTCTTGCCGCGCCTTCATCGCGCGCTTCACCCTGCGCATGATGAGCCAATCCGAGACAAGCGCCGCGGCCGTCGCGGCAACCAGGAGTTCGTCTTGCGGCCGGCCTCCGAGGCCGAGCGTCCCGGGCGGGACCTTCAAGCCGAACGCGAACACGCCGTACCAGAACGCCACGAGGGGCGCGAAAATCCAGACCGCGAGCGCCCGCCTCGACATCCAGCCGAGGAAACCCACGCGCGCGCCCTCCCCCCGGCCAAGGCGCGAGGGCGCCTTATGCCTTCGCACGCGTACCCTCGCTCACTTCAGCGTGCCGCGCACCCCGCAGTGCGGACACACCACGTTCGCCGGCCGCTCGCGGGGCGGTGGGAACCGCCCTCTGCAGCGCGGGCACGCGATCTGATTCGCCGGAGCGCCGCCGCCTGCCCGCACCGGGGACCCGCGCGAGGCGGCCGCGAAGGGGGGAGCTCCGAGGCTGAGGGGGGGCGCCTCGCCCGGTTTTGAGGCGGCGGAAGGCGCCCTGGGCCTTGCTGCACCGACCGGAAGCCAGAGGCCCTCGCCCTCCGGCGCCGGGGTCTCCTGCGACCGCGCTATCGCTTCGGGCGGCGGGGGTTGCGGGGCCGCCGAAACCCTAGCGGCGCCCGGCCCGATGCGCTTCGGCGTCCTCAGGAGCCACAGGGAGGCGACCACGGAGACGGCAAGGGCGGCCGCACCCGCGACGAGCACCGCCGTGCCCCAGGGAAAGCCCGCGCCGGGCGCGGACAGCGCGGGCTCGCCAAGCACCGCAAACGAATCGACGGCCCGCGACCAATCCGCGGCGTGGTCGTCAAAGGTGCTCACCTTGTCGGTGAAGGTGAGCACGTAGACCTCCTTGTGGGCCGCGGAGGCGAAAAGCACCTGGCGCTGCCTGATGAGCAGGCCCCCCTCGCTGCGTTCGAAGGCGTAGTCGGCCGCCAGCCGCCCCGAGGCGGCGCGGAATGTGGCCGGCCCCTTCACCTCGGTGGCGTTCAGGTCGGCCTCGACGATCGCCGCGCTCGCCTGCGCATAGGAAAGCAGCCACGGGGCGCCGTCCAGGACCCCGGGCTCCCCGCCGTGCGTGGCGACGATGCTCGGCCCGATCCCCCCGGAGCTTGGGCCCACGATCGAAACATCGACGCCCGCTACCGCCCGCTGCGACCAAATCGCGGGGTATTCGAATTCGAAGCGGCCGCTCGGGTCGCTGTAGGTGGAGGCCGATGCCAGGGGGAGGAAGAGGAGGACGCACGCCGCCGCCGCGGCTGGACGGCTCCAGCGACGGAAACGGCCCTTGCCACGCAACCGCCCCAAGGGGGCCACCGTGGGGACCCCTTGGGCGCGCGGGTGATGAAGGTTTGTGGAGCGCACGCGCCGGCGGGGCACCTACACTTCGCGCGCTCCCCCGGCTCGCCCCGTAATCGAGCGCCGCCGCTCACCGATCAACACTCTTCCGACGCTCGACAGCGCCTTAGCGCCCAACCACTCCTCGAACGCTCACAAGATCGCGGCCCCTCGTCAGCCGCTACCGCGCCTTCTTTGCGGAACCCCCTGGAACGCTTTTATAGCGCGCGAGGCGTGATTTCGAAACGAGAGGCGCGCGTGCGTAGCGAAACGGACCTCTGGTGGAGGCAATCGAAGCACGATGCGCGCACCGCATTGCATTCCCACGAAGCCAAGGATTTCTACGCAGCGGTCTTCTGGTCCCACCAAGCCGTCGAGAAAGCGCTTAAGGCCGTTGTCATTGAGACGCAGCGCCAGTTGCCCCCTCGGACTCACAACTTGCTTGACCTTGCCAAAAAGGCCGGCCTTCCCCCACGCTTCCACGGCTTCATCCGGGAATTGAGCCCTCAGTACTTGGTGTCGCGCTACCCCGACGCCGCGGGGGCCGCCCCCGCCGACCTTTATGACGGCCGAGTCTCTCGTATCATCTTGAGGAAATCCGAGGAGGTGCGCAAATGGGCTCGTCGCAAGCTCTGAACCAAATCCGTGGCTTCGACCGCTTCATGGTGAGGCTCAAGCGGCGCTATGCCCCTTCCAAGGTGCTCCTCTTTGGGAGCCGCGCGCGCGCCGAGCACCTTGCTACCAGCGATGTGGATCTTCTGATCGTCTCCGACGCCTTTGAGGGGATCCCCTGGAGGCTCCGCCTCCAACTCGTGGTGAAGATGTGGGACGGCGATGTGGCCCTCGAGCCGCTCTGCTACACGGAAACCGAGTTCCAGAGAAGGTCGAAGGAGATCTCGATCATCAGGGAGGCCGCCCGCACGGGCGTGGCCCTACGGATCTGAGCCCGGCGGCCGGCCCATTAGATTTTCCGAGGCCGGCGCGCGTCCGTGGCTTCAGAAGCCGAGTCTCGCAGCCCTCGAAACGCTAGAGGTTTCCTCCCACGCCACGTGCTTGCGTGGGTCGAGCTGGAGCTTCGCCTGCGACCGGACAAGCTCGAGGTCCTTTAGCCCCATCGACATCGAGTACCGCAGCAAGCACTGTCCGCGCGCGGTTTTGAAATCCAGGAATTTCATCATCAGCGGCAAGCCCTTCGGCCCTCGGATCACGCGCTCGGACCACGAGACCTTGGAAACGTCGGCCCAGACAATCTCACGAGGTCGGCCCCATCCGACGACCTGGCGCACGCCCCGCTCGTCGCAGCTCGTCACGGTCATCGCGACGGGCGAAGCATAGGCACTCGCTGCGAGTCCGAGGACGAGGGCCCAGACGGCCGCCCCCTGGCTTGAACGCGTCGAGAGCGCGACGCCCAGAACGCTCATAAGCGCGAGGAACAAAAGGGGAGTCTGGAGTGCATAGCGGTAACCTCCGAGTACGATCAACGCGTCCCTAGCCGGCACCCGCTCACCCCGCGGGATCTTGAACGCCACATAGCCTGCCACGCCTGAGACGGCCCCCGATACCGCCGCAACAAGGACGGCCCCGGCAAGCCCGCTCAATGGGGCCAGGGTTACCGCTGCAGCGGGCCCGGCCCCTCCAAGGCCCGCCACCACGAATGGCCCCAGGCCCCGATCGCTGGTCGCCTCGCTCCAAGCGGACACGGCGCTCGATTCGCGTTTCACCTTTCAAACTACCGAAAGAGACCGAGGCCGTTGGGCCGACCCGCCAGCGCCCCCGCTCGACCGACGAACAATCTTCCGACGCTCGACAGCGCCTTAGCGCTCAGCCGCCCTCCGAATGCTCGCAACATCGGGGCCTCCGGCCTTGCGGCCGGGGGTTGATTTCGAAGGACGTGATCGATCCGCAGGTTCCCCCGCGGATCCCTCGTGCGGGCTGGACCCTGCTTGGCGAGCGCGACGCGACTTGGAACGCGCTCCTGCGCGATTCCCCTTGCCAAGGGGGTCGTCACGCGAGGGTTGCAGGCCCCCCCCCATCACGATATGGGGCGCGGGTTGCTCCCCGCCCCTCCGGAACCCTTCATTAGTGGGGCCGTCGTGGCAGGACGGGCGCCCCCGTGCCATTTCCGTGGTCGAAGCCGCGGTCCGCCCCCGCGGGGGGCCCCGGGGAGACCGGTTCGGAAGCGGTCGACTTCGTTTTCGTCTTCCTCAGAGACCTGAGCGGTCGAAGCGACGCGCGCCAGGTGATCAAGACGGTGGCGGGAGCCTTTCCGACGATCAAGATCGACGAGATGAGCCCCGAAAAGCGCTCGTGGTCCGACCTGGAAATCGACGCGGCCGCGGGACTCTGGGTGGACGGTGGCCGGGAGGAGCGCGCAGGGATGCGCGGCGCGTTCTATGCGCGCGCCGGCCCTTCACGCGTCGAGCTGGCCGCGCACTGGGCGCGCCCGGCCCAATCCGGACCGAACGGATTCACGATGACATTTGCCAAGTCGACGCTTGAGGCGCCCGACCGTCTGGAGGCCGCCATTGACGGGTTTCTCGCGGTGTGCCGCGCCCTGCAGCCCGACTACGGCAACGCGTCGGCCCACTTGGGCTCAACCCTTCCAGGCCCCCCTGAGGCGCTCACCGACGTCTTTTGGCTGAACTATTTCGGTCGCCCGTACGTCGACCTTTTCGGCCGGGAGACCCTGCTCGGCGCGCCCGCCCTGTGGGTCCGCGACCTTGCAGAGGGCGTCGCCCTGTCCATCGCCGAGACCCCATGGGAATCGTCCGCGCCGGCCGCCTTGCGCCGCGCGCGGGACATCAAGAAAGCCCTCGGGGCCGACGCCTTCCTCGATCCGAGGGCCCCCGGCCCCGCAAGGCGCAGGCCGCCGGTGCCGCCGGGCTAGCCGGCCCGCGCTTTCAGCAGAACCCCTCCGAGCGCCGCTTCCCACCCGCTGAGGCGGAGCCCGCGCTAAGCCAACGAAACTTTCCGACGCTCGACAGCGCCTTAGCGCCCAACCGCCCCTAAAAAGCTCACAAAATCGGGGCCCCCGGCCTTGCGGCCGGGGGTTGATTTCGTAGGAGGTGATCCATCCGCAGGTTCCCCTACGGATACCTTGTTACGACTTAACCCTCCTTGCCGAATCTCGGCTCGAGCTCCGCACATAGCGTCGGAGTCCTCACCGAAACCCAACTCGGATGGTTTGACGGGCGGTGTGTGCAAGGAGCAGGGGCATATTCACCGCGGGATGTTGACCCGCGATTACTACGGAATCCATCTTCGTGAGGGCGGGTTACAGCCCTCAGTCCGGACTATGATTGGGTTTCGGGATTGCCTTCACCTCTCGGTGTTGGAGCCCATTGTCCCAACCTTTGTAGCGCGCGTGTTGCCCAGCACATTCGGGGCATACGGACCTATCGTTGCCCCCACCTTCCTCTGACTTAGCGCCAGCGGTCCCGCTAGTGTGCCCGGCCCCCGGAGGGACCGGTGGCAACTAGCGGCAGGGGTCTTGTTCGTTATCTCACTTAAGAGAACGCCTTACGGTACGAACTGACGACGGCCATGCACCACCTCTCTGAAAATCTGGCAAAGTCGTCAACTTGGCCTTCATATAACAGTCGATGCTGGTGAGTTTTCCGGCGTTGAATCCAATTAAACCGCACGCTCCTCCCGTTGCGGTGCTCCCCCGCCAATTCCTTTAAGTTTCAGTCTTGCGACCGTACTCCCCAGGCAGTAGTCTTAACAACTTCTCTCCGGCACTGGGCGCCCTCGTAGGACCCCCAACACCAAGACCACAGCGTTTACACCCTGGACTACCGGGGTATCTAATCCCGTTTGCGCCCCAGGGCTTCGTCCCTGACCGTCGGATCCGTTCTATTCGGACGCCTTCGCCACTGGTGGTCCTTCCAGGATTACAGGATTTCACCCCTACCCCGGAAGTACCTCCGAACTCACCCAGTCCCAAGGCCTGCAGTGTCCACGCCCTTCGGAGGGTTGAGCCCTCCGATTTCCACATGGATTTACAGGTCCGGCTACGGACGTTTTAGGCCCAATAATAACGAGCACCACTTGGGCTGCGGGTATTACCGCGGCGGCTGGCACCCGTCTTACCCAGCCCTTACTCTCCCTGCTTTTTAGACAGAGAAACAGCGTATACATAGTATACGCACTAGGGATTCCCTCGTCGTGGTTTCCCACATTGCGAAGTGTTCGCGGCTGCTGCGCCCCGTAGGACCTGGATTCGTGTCTCAGAATCCATCTCCGGGCAACCACTCTCATGGCCCGTACCCGTCATCGGCTAGTGGGTCCGTTACACCCACTACGACCTGATAGGCCGCAATCTCATCCTTGGGCGGCAAGCCTTTCGCCCGCCAAGCGTTCCAGCACAGGCGGACTATGGAGTATTCGTCTCAGTTTCCCGAGGTTATCCTCCACCCAAGGGCAGATTGATCGCGTGTTACTGAGCAATCCACCGAGACCTTTCGTCTCTCGATTCGCATGCCTTAAGCGTATCCCTATAGCGGTGCCCTCTGGCAGGATCAACCAGAGTTGACCTCCAGAGAAATGGAAGTAAATGTCGCCATCCCAAACCGTAAGGATTGGACAGCGGTTTAAGCACACTTGACTTTTTACATTCTAGAAGCGATTGGGTATCGCTGTCTGTCGAGCGTCGGAACCGAGAGGTCCGCGGCGCCATCAGCGCCCCGTTTTCTCGGGTCTCCATCGATGTCGGCGCGCCTGGAGCGCGTCCCATCACAGGCGGGCCTTTGTGAGGCCCACTCAGGGACGCTCGCCTTGAGGCGGCGCCTTCTTCCTGGAACGTTGGGGCTTCGTCCTATTTGCTCCTTGCGTACGGCAGAACCGTACGCGGGGGCACTTCGGATGGAGCCTTGCTACCGTTCCAGGCAGGAAGGCGCGCAAGCGGCGATCAGCATTTAAACCTTCGGATCAGGCCCGGACGAGCCAGATGTGCGGCCGGGCTTCAGCGGCGCCGGGCGATCGGCAGCCCGGCGGACTTCGTGCCGAAGACCGCGCCGCCAAGACGTCGGACCGCGAGCATGCCGGCGAGGGCCAGAATGAGCACGACAAGGGGCAGGGCGAAGTCGGTAGTCTGGCCCGCGCGCGCGCCGGGGGCGGCGCCCCCGCCGCCTGCCGCCGTGCCGGTCACCCGGACCTGGGGCGACTCAAGGCGGAGCGCGGAGTCCTGCGCGTCCAGCGCCGTGATCGTGAAGAGGAACACGCCCTCGGCGGGCACCCGGAAAGTCGCGCGCTTCGTCGCGTTGTTGACCGTCACCCGGGGGTCGCTCGCGACGAACGTGAGGCCCGCGGCGTCCTCCTCGTCGGAGAAGAAGGCGGTAAGGTCCCAGCTCACCTCGGTGCCGGGCGCGACGGAGAAGTTCGTGAGGGGCCGGACGAGCGTGGGCGCGTCGTTTCGCCCCTCGACGAAGACCCGGACGGCGCCCTGCGCGATCTGCCCGCCCGCGCTCACCGTGACCACGACCTCGTCGACGCTCTGGCCGCCCGTGTAGGTGAATGTGAGCACAGTGCCCTCGGCGGTCACGAACGCGGACTCCTCGATCAGCGTGACCTCGCCCTGGGCATTCAGGATGAAGGGCGCGAGGTCGAAGCTGAAGGGCACGTCCTCCACGATCCGGAGGTCCGGCACGGGCGCAAGGGCAAGGCGCGTGCCGGCGGCCTTCACCGTCACGGTGATCGTCTGCTCGGAGCTGAGGTTCCCAGGCGCCTGCGCGTGGATTGTGACGGAGTCGAAGGAGGCGGCGGTGCCCTTGGGGTAAAGGAACGTGAGCTGGGGCCCCGGCGCCACGGTCACGTTCGCGGAGCTTGTCCATACGCTCACCGACGCCGGCAGGCCGCCGGGGACGTTGTAGAGGTAGGGCGCCAGCGAGAGCGTGTAGGGCGTGCCGGCAATGACCACGATGTTCGGCACGCCGGCCAGAGTGAACTCGCCCCCGAGCGAGACAATGGTCACGGAGATGACCGTCTGGAAGGACTCGGACCGGAAGCGCGCAAGGACCGAGACCTGCTCGGCCTCAAGGCCGCCCCCTACGGGGTAGAGGAAGGTCGCGGTAAGGCCGTCCACCGACGCGTGGGGCGTCGACAGGAACACCTCGACTTCGCTCAAGGGGTCGGCGTTGCGCACGTAGGACGAGATGAAGAGGATGAAGGGCTGGCCTTCGACGACCGTGATTGGCGGGATCGACTCGAGGTAGAACGAGGCGCCGACCGTGCGGACATGGACGCCGAAGGAGTCCGCCGAGGTCTTGCCCCCGGAGGCAACGGTCACCGTCACGGAATCCGCGCTCACCCCGGCGCTCCTCGGGTACATGAGGTGGAGCGTCGTGCCCGTGACCTTGGCGTAAACAGAGGACGCCGTGATCACGAGGGCCTGCCAGTCGTCGACGTTGTGGATGTAGGGCGCAAGCTCGAGGAGGAATTCCTGGTCGGCCGCCACATCGAGGTCCGGCAGGTCGGCGATCAGGAGGTCCTGGCCGAGCCTCACGATCGTGACCGTAATCGGCCACGAGGATGTGAGGTCGCCCTCGCTCACGATGAGCTTCACGGCCTCGCTGTCGGCCGGGTAGCCCTCGGGGTAGAGGAAGGTGACTTTCGTGCCCGTGACCGTCGCGTGGCCCGAGGACGTCGTGACCGTGAGGTTCCCCCAGTTCTTCACGTTGTAGATGTAGGGCGCAAGGTCGATGGTCTTTGCCACGCTCTCGACGACCTGGAGGTCCGGGACGCCGACGATCTTCACGTCGGGGCCCGTGGGGATCACGCTCACGACGAAGACGCCCGAGGCGCTTGCGCCCGAGGGGTCCGTGACCGTGACGCGCACGCGCTCGATCGCCACGCCGCTGTTCTTCTCGAAGAAGATCGTGAGGATGTAGCCCGTCTGCTTCGTGTGCGGCGAGGTGCCCGTGACGACGAGCGTGTTCGGCGCGTCGTCCTCGTCGCCGAGGTACTGGAGGAGGTCGACGGTAAGCGTCACGCCCTCCTCGACCGTCTGGTTCGGGATCGTGAGGAGGAACGGCGGGTCGTTCACGTTGAGCACCCGCACCGTGAAGCTCACCTGCACGGAGCCGAACCCGTCGGAGAGGTAGACCGTCATCGTGTGGGAGCCGACATCGGCATTTGCAGGCGTCCAGGAGAGCGCTCCCGTCGCGGTGTCGAAAGCCGCTCCCGCGGGCTTGCCGATGACCGACCACTGGAGGGCGTCGCCGTCCACGTCCGCGCCGGAGGGGATCAGCGTCCAAGGCGCGTCCTCGTTCACCGTGTACTCGGCAAGGACCCCGGCGATCACGGGCAGGTCGTTTACCGGGCTCACCCAGATCATGATCGTCACGCTTGCCGAGAGGCCGCGCGCGTCGGTGGCGGTCACCGTCGCGTTCACGTATCCGTTCCAGTTGTCGTTCGCGCCACCCGTGAAGGCGTCCACCGCGAGCCACCGCCCGCCGGAAATGCTCACGCCGATCGTGCCGTTTGCGGAGTTCCCCGTGACTTGGAAGGCGAGGCTGGTCGAGGGCGTGAAGTCATCGGCAAAGACCGTCGAGAGGTCAAGGAGGTTGTCGACCTTCGTGTCCTCGGCGACCTCAAGGAGCCCCGGAGGCGTGGCCGTCGGCGGCAGGTCGAGGGTGATCTGGAGCGCCTCTAGCGTCAGGTTGCCGGCGGACTTTGCGCCCGCGGGCAGCGCCACCTGCACGTTGCCGGAGAGGTCCGCCGGGAGCCCCTGCCGGGCGCGCTCGAGGAGGTTGGCAAAGTCCCGCGAAGGCGCGCTGTACGAGTACGTGATCGAGACCGAGCCCACCGAGACGAACCCGGCGGTCGCGCTCGAGAGGCGCAGCCGCACGGGGACCATCCGGTTCCCCCAGGCATCCGCGGGGTTTGCCGGGGTCGCTGCAAGCGCGCCCTGGAAGGCCGAGGCGAGGTTCCCGGCCGTGTGCGAGCCCATGAGCACGCCGGCTTGCGACCAGTCGTTGGTCCCGTCCGCGCCGATGTCGAGCGCCACCGCGGAAGGCCGGCTGCGGCTGCCCGTGTAGATGTAGTAGAGGCCGTCGGAGTCCGCCACGGCCATGTCGAGGTCGCCGTCGGCGTCGAGGTCTCCGAGGGAGGGAACGACGAGTGCGCCGGTGTAGCTGCCGCCCACGTGCAGGCCGCTCAGCTTCGTCGTCTGCTCGAAGGAGGGCGAACTCGCATTCCCCCTGTTCTCGAAGTACTTCAAGGCCGTGTCGCCTTGGCCGCCCGTCCCCGAGAACGAGCCGTTGCCAACGACCATGTCGAGGTCGCCGTCGCCGTCGTAGTCGCCAAACGACGGTGCCGCGTAGTCCCCCACGCCGATCCCGGCAAACAGGTTCGAGGAGGTCCACGCAGGGGACGTCGCAGACCCCGAGTTCCTGTAGTAGGTAAGGGTGCCCGACGGGTTGCCGATGATGAGGTCGTGGTCGCCGTCGGCGTCAAGGTCGGCAAACGCCGCGCGGGCGTAGTAGTCGACGGTGAGGCCGCCGAAGACCGAGGTGTTCAAGGACCAGGACGTGAGGCTCGAGCTGCCGTTGTTCCAGTAGAACCGCACGTAGCCCCCGCCCGACGGGTTGTAGCCGCCGACGGTGAGAAGGTCAAGGAGGCCGTCGCCGTTGAGGTCGGCAAGCGCGGGGGCGAACGCGTAGCCCTGCTGGACCCGCCGGACGACCTGCGGCTCCTCCCGGAAGCTCCACACCGTCGCGTTGCCCACGTTGCGGTAGAAGCGGGGTCCGCCCGCATAGGGGGGGTTGAAACTGCTGAAATTGCCGCCGCCCGCGAAGAGGTCGAGGTCGCCGTCGTTGTCGATGTCCGCCAGGTAGGGCGCGCCCATGGCGCCCGTGTCGATCTGGAGGTTGTTTTGGCCGACCTGCGCGTTCAGCGTGTCCGGGCCGGCAAACCCGAGGTCGACGGCCTCGCCCGTGAGCACGAGGCTCGCGGAGGTGATGTTCGCGCTCTGCGGCAGGAGCACGCTTCGCGTCGAGTCGGAGGCGGACCCGCTGAATTGGACCGTGAAGGACTCGTTGCCGGTCGACAGCAGCGTCTGGCGCCCCATCGCCCCGTAGCCCGTGCCCTCGAAGCCGTAGACCTGCGAGAAATTCGACGCGCTCGACACGAACACCGCGGGCGCCCACGGGTAGTGTCCGCCGCTGTCGGGGCCGCCCCGCACGGAAAGGCTCGCGGACACGACCACGGAGTTCTTAGGGACGGCGACATAGGTCGACGTGTCGGTGCCGCCGCCAGAGGGGATCACGACCGTTCGCTGCGTGGAGCCATCCGTGAATGTGGTGACCTGGAGGGCGGCCGCCGGCAGCGCGCCCGGAAGAACCGCAAGGACCACGACAAGGAGGCCGAGCGGGCCAAGGAGGCGCGACGGGCCCCTTGAAGTGGTTATCGGCACCGTGTTTCCCCCGAAGCCATCCACAGCAAGCCCGCCGGAGCCGATTTCAACCTTTGCGTATGGTGCAACCACGCCGCCGGGGCGCGCGAGCCGCCCTACTCGCCCCGCAGGACGACCGCGCCGCGCTCGAGCCCTTCGAGCTGCTGGGCCGACAGCGCCTTGGGGTCCACGGCCACGAAGAGGTAGAATCCTTCGGCCGCCGCGAGCCGCTTGAGCTGGTCGGCAAACTTCTTCGAATACACGAACCCGTAGCGGTCGACGATGAACTCGAACCCCTCGAAGAGGACGAGCGGCGCGCGCCCCCGCACGGCGACCTTTGAGTCGGAGAGGGCCTCCTTCAGCGCGTCGAGGGCCACGTCGAGCCCCGTCCGGCCGTCGCCGTCCCCTTCCTCCTCGGGAGCGCCCTTCGGCGGCGGCACCTCGACGATCTCGACCTCCTCGGGCTTCAGGGGCGCGATCGGCGCGCCGGGGTCGCCGGCCGGGCGCACGCGGATCACCGCGAGCCCCTTGATGTCGTCGATGTAGGGCTTGAGCAGCGACTGGAAGCCGCCGCCCTCGCTCACGTAGACGCCGCCCGGCACGAGCGGGGCCTTCACGAGCTCGTCGGCCGACACCTTCTCGGGGACGAACGCGCGCTCCATCGAGAAGAGCGGCGCGAAGACCTTGTCGACCCCGTCGAAGTGCGAGGGGTCGCCGTCCCAGTCCTTCAGGTGCTCCTTGTACTCGATGGCGATCGCGTCGGCGGCGCCCTTCACGGCCTTCTTGAGGTCCTCGTTCGCGTCGCCGTCGAAGATCAGGAAGACCTGGAACTTGCGCGCTTTCTCGATGAGGATCTTTCGGCCTTGGAACGTGATCTCGCGGAGCTCCCAGTGCTCCGTGTCCTCGAAGGAGTCGGCGGCAAAGGACTGGATCGCCGAGAGCATCGAGGTCACGACGTCCTCGTCGGCGTACTTCCGCACCTTCTTCGACAGGTGCTTGATGAGGATCCCGTCCTCGTAGACGAGGAAGATGTCCTCGACCGTGGGGGCGCGCTTGACCTTGAACTCGACGAAGTGGCGCGAGACGATGATCGCCGCGACACCCGCCGTGCCGACGAACGTGAAGAACATGACCCAGTTGAAGGGCGCGGCGGCCGCCTGCCGGATCGCGACGGAGATGAGGCTGCGAGACGCAGAAGCGGATCGTGTCGAAGGCCGACGGCTGGACCGCGCCTTCCCGGGGCACGGGGTAGATGAAGCGCAACGACCCGTCGACAATCGACACGAACGCGTCCGGGTAGCTCGTCGTGGCCGTGAGGCTCAGCCTGCTCGCGTTCGTGTCGACATCAAACACGTAGAGGAGGAGGTCGGGCAGAGTCCCAAGCTTGCCGGCCTCCACGATGATGTCGGGGATCTTGCCCACGAAGCGCGGCGGGTCGTCGACCGGGACCACGGTGACCAGGATGCTCGAGTCCACGAAAGCTCCCCTCTCGTCGATCGCGCGCAGGACGAGCCGCTCGGTGCCCGCCCATTCGCCCAAGGACTCGAGGGACATCCAGCCCGTGGTGTTGTTGATCGAGACCTTGACATTCACGAGGCCGTAGGCGAAGAAGAGCACGCCGTCGCGGTCCGTGAAGAAGAGCGAGAGGTTGAGCGCGTTTGCGAGCGCGGCGCCCTCCTTGATCAGGATCTCGGCCGGCAGGGGCACCGAGACCCGCGGCGGGAAGTTTGAGGAGATGTTGACGGTGGCGCTGAAGACCGTCGAGTTCGCCCGGCCGTCGGTGATGTGGAGGAGGACCGACCGCGTGGTGCCGTTGAAGGACTCGTTGAAGTCGAAGACGAGCGTGAGCCCCTCCCCCGGGAGCACGTCGCCAAGCGCGTCGCGAGGCGCTCCGGCGTGGAGCGGCTCCGAGGTGACCACGGTGAGTTTCGAAGGCCCGTCGTCCACGTCGATGACATAGGGCGAAAGGTCGAAGGCGAAGGGCTCGTCGAAGTGCACGTAGAAGCTCGAGATGTTGAGGCCGCGCGAGAAGTCCCACTCCGGCGCGTCGTTCACGGGCTCCACGATCACCGCCACACGGCTTTCGGCGAAGGCGCCCGTGCTGTCGTTCGCGCCGAAAAACGTGTACGTCGTCCCGTACCAGTCCTTCGGCAGCTTCGTGAACGAGACGTTGCCGCCCTCGAGGAGGATCTCGAAGCCCGGCGGGAGCCCCGTGTAGTAATAAAGCAGCGCGTCGTCCGCGTCCGAGAAGTTCAGCGACAAGTCGATCACGTTGAAGCGGGGCGTGTCCTCCTGCAGCAGGACCGGCGGGAGCGGCTGGTCGTCCTTGAGCCGCGGGACCTCATCGGCGGTCACGATCACCGTGATGTCGAAGAGGGCGGCCTGCAGGGTCGAGTCCCCGTCGGTGAGCGACAGGGTGACGGGGAACGACGTACCCACCTCGGACGCCCCGTAGTCGAAGACGAGGGCGAGGCGCGAACCGCCGTCCTGCGTGATGTGGTCCGAGGGCAGAGCGGCGATAAAGAGCGGCGCGCCCTCGCTTTCAAATTCCGGGTCGCGGACGTAGTACGAGAAGTCCATCTTGTAAGGCGTGCCGCCGTGGACATAGATCGGTGTCCGCGGGTTGTCCCAGACGGGCGCGTCGTTGCGCGGCTGGACGTAGAGCCCGAACCCCTTCGTGTCCGTCTGGCCGGACGAGTCGACCACCCGGAGCGTGAGCGGGGTCTGCGTCCCGGCGCTGTGCGCGTCCTGCACCGAGAAGAACCAGATGGGCGCAAGGCCGCGCGAGCCGCTGTTTCGAAGCGTCACGAGCGCGGGCGGCGCGCCGTCGATGTACGCCGTGAGGTTTGCCGGGTCGTCGTCGGACACGAGGCCCGTGAGGTTGAGCTCGACCATCCCGAAGTCCTCGTCGACGATGATGTCCGTGGGGCTCCTCACGATCGTGGGCGGGGCGTCACCAGGGTTCAGCCCTATGATGAGGTCAGCAAAGGTGTCCACGGTCGTGAAGCCGACGCGGTCGACGGCGGTGACGCGAAGCGTCGCGCTCGGGACGAAGAGGCTCCCGACCTGCCAGGGGTAGGTCCAGCGCGTGAGGGACGCGTTCGTGCGGACCATGTTGCCCAAAGCCACGTTCGCGCCGCTCGACTCGTTGCGGTACGAGAGCGTGACGCTCACCACGTCGTCGTCCGCGTAGGCTTCGACGGTGTAGTTCTCGGCCACGCGGATCTCCCCGAAGGTCGGGGCCGTGATGTGCACGAAGGGCGGTGTGTTGTCGACCACGATGAGCGAGGAGTTGTAGGTGCCCGTGCGCCCGAAGCTGTTCGTCGCCGTGACGATGATGATGCCGCTGAAGTCGACCCGCGTGGGGCTGCGCGTGTCCCAGTCGAATTCGAAGAGCCCGGAGGAGGCGTTCGCCTCGCTTGCGGCCATCGAGCGGATCCTGACTTCCTCGCCCTGGGCGAGGTAGCTGAAATTCACGCGGACGGCGTTTGCCGGGGCGCGGGCGGCCATGTGGACGACGCCCGTGTTCGCGCTCGAATTCAGGGGCGCGACGAGGACGGGCTTCGGCTCCGTGTTGTCGATCGTGAGGTTTGCGACCGCGTCCTGCGCCTGGAAGCCCACGCGGTCGGTCGCGGTGGCCGTGAGGGTGGCCGACGTGTTGAGGAACTCCAGGGTGAGCCAGTCGAACGTCCACCAGCTCGAGTTCGAGCCGCCGGGCCTCAAGACCGCCTGGCCGAGCGAGCCGTTCTCGTTGAGGTCGATGCGCACGACGTCCTTCGAGGCGTTCAGGATGACCTTGAACACACCCGAGATGTTCGTGAAGGGCCGACCTCAATCGATCCGGACAAAGGGGCCCACGTTGTCGATGGCTACGGTCACGCTGCCGGTGCCCGCAAGCCCCACGGCATCGACCGCGGTCACGAAGAGGGCGACGCTGTCGATTTCGCCGAAGCCCGTGGTGTCGAACGAAAGTTCCCAGCGGCCGGGCGAGGTCTGCGTCGCGAACCCGATCGGCACGACCGCGGTGCCGTTGTCGTAGGAGAAGGAGACCGAGACGGCATCGAGCGACGCCGTGGCCACGAGGTTCACGACCCCCGTGAGGTTCCCGTTGTTCGTGGGGTCGACGAAGGCCACAAGCGGCGGCGCGTTGTCGACCGTGATCGGCAGTCGGGGGCTCGAGAAGCGGAAGCCCCGCGCGTCGGTCCCGACGGCAACGACGCTGTAACCCGCCCCTCCAAGGCCCGTCGTGTTCCACAGCGCCCACCACCGGCCCGTGCCGGCATCGAAGGCGGCCGCGCCAACCCCGAACGTCACGTTTGTCGGCCTCACGTAGTCGAACCGCAGGCCGACGATCAGGGGGTCGGCGACCGCGGTGAGGTTGATTTCGCCCGTCACTGTGCTGTTGGCGGTCGGCGAGGCGACCGCGGGGCGCAGCCCGCTCTGCGCGTAGCGCACGCTCACCCACGCCACGTCCGGGCTCCCGGCCCCCCGGTCCATCTCGACGCGGAAGCGCAGCGAGGGGGCGCTCGCGTTTCCGCCGTCGACCGACTCGCCCGGCAGGAACGCCCGCCAGAGGGCGCCGCCGTCGGCCGAGTAGAAGAAGCGCAGCGCCCCCCCGGAGGTGTTCCCCTGGGCGTCCAGGTCGAGCCACTGCGCCGGCGGGGAGGGCGCGAAGGGCTGCGTTTCGACGCTGCCCGCGTCCGCGGGCGCCGTGTAGTTCAGGCGCATCCAGGACACATTCGCGCTGTTGCGCCCGTCGGCGGACGTGAAGTCGAAGTGGACCTGCGCGAAGCGCGAGACGTTTCCGGAGAGGTCGAGGAAGGGCCCTGAGAGATTCGCGCCCCAGGCGCCCCACGAGACGCTTCCCGGTGAGCCGTCCCCGAACCGGACGGCGGCCGTGACGTTCTCGTTCGTCGAGTTGACTGCGAACCCGAACGTGAGGTTTGCCCAGGACGTCGTGAACCCCGCGTCGAGTTCGGGGGAGGTGTAGGAGCCCGCGGGCGAGGCCGAGGGGTTCGTGATGAAGGCGGCCGAGCGGAGGTTGCGCCCCTCCGAGACGCTCCAGCGCAAGGCCCCCGTCCGGTTGAACGCGTAGAGCGTGTCCGAGGTCGGGACGATCGTGTCGCCGTAGGTCCCGTTGCCGTCGAGGTCGGCGTGGGCGACCATGTTGACCCTGAATCCCGGGCCCACGCTCGCGTTCCAGAGCCACGCGCCCGCCGCGTCAAACCCCGCCACCGCCGTCGAGTTCGCGGCGACGACCTCGTTAAGCCACCCGTCGCCGTCGAGGTCGATCGAGTCGAGCGATCGGATTGTGGGCGAAAGCCACGCGCTCCAGGCGATGAGGGCTCCCGTCCCGTTGAGGTACGAGATCCCCCCCGCGTCGTCGGCGTAGGCCGCGCCCTCGACAATCCCGTCGCGGTCGAAGTCGACCGCGGTGGCCGCCGTGACCGTTGCGTTCGCCGACCAGTTCCAAACCACTTGCCCAGCGGGCCCGAGGACGGCGACGGAGTCGTTCGTCGCAACGAGGGCGCCGTTGAGGCGGTGCGAACCGCTGGCCTCGATGCCCGTAAGGTTCACGACGCCCACGCCTCCGGTGTTGTAGGTCCACCGGAGCAGGCCGGTCGCGCCGTAGGCATACACCTCCTCGTCGTCGGCGAAGTCGAAGTCATCGACGCTTGCAAGGACCGCCTCGAGGAAACCGTCGGCGTTGAGGTCGACGGCCGCCACGAACCGGACGGGCGCGTTGCCGGGCACAACGACGTTCCAGACGTTCGTCGCCGCAGCCCGCTCCACGTAAACCCGGCCGCCCTGGTGCGCAAAGGCAAGCTGGTCAAGGGCGCCGTTCGAGTCGGGGTCGACCGCCGCAACATCATTGAGCCACGGGCCCCCGGGCGCGAGGTTCCGCGCGCCGATCTGCGTGCCGCCTTGGTTAAACGTGTGGTAGCGGTTCGCCGTCCCCGTGTAGGCGATGACGGCGTCGTCGAGCCACCCGTCGCCGTCCTGGTCAAATGCGCCGGCGTGATAGCTGTCCGAGGGACCCGTGGCCGTCCAAACCGTCGTCCCGTTGGCGTCGCGGTCCCGCGGGGCGGCGTTCGATCGCGCGTGGAAGACCTCGTTTGCCGACCCCTGCGCGGCGAGCGACAAGTTACCGGGGTAGCGGACCGCCACGCGGTCGAGCGTGGCGCCCTTTCCCCACCACCCTTGCCCGAAGTCGAAACTGCGCGTGAGGTTCCCGAGGACGGCCCCAGAAGAGCCCCACGCAGTGCCGTTGTAGTAGGAGCCGTCCGTGCCGTTGAACACGAACCGCGCGGTGATGACCTCGGACGCGCTCTCTTGCGTCTCGTCGGGCAACGCGGCCGAGCTGACCGCGCCCGAGAGGAGGACGCCAAAGGGCCCGGCGAGGAACTGGCAAACCAGAGCCCAAGCGAGCAAGCGCGACCGCCGCCGGCGCTTGCCGTAGAACACCTCTGTTCCAATCATGAGTAACAGGCCCCGAAAAAGGCAGAGGTAGTTTGTCCAGCCCCGATTGCGCGATATAAGCGTTTGGGGCCGTTTCCCCGAGCCCGTGACCGGACGCCTGGGTGGCCAAAGGCCCTGAAAGGCGGGCGCAACCTTACGCCGCGCAGCCGCCAAACCTTTTATAGCGCCCTCCGGTTGGACGCGCCCGAGGGAGCTGGAAACCGCTCACTCGCTCACCCGAATCACGCTCACGAATGGCTGATGGCTGACGCTTTCCGCGCGAAAGGCGCGGGGCAAGACGGCCCGACTCCCATGTGCGCAAAACCCCCGCAAGGGGGCTCGAGGCGAACCGAGTAAGGAGCGCGGCGCGGCAAGGGCCGCGGCGCGCGCGGGCTCCGGCACCCCCTCAACGAGCCCGCGGCAAAACGCGCGCTTACAAGAAAAACAACGAGGGATCGCAAATGGAAATCAATATCGACCCAACCACAACGAAGTATGTCATACGAGCGCGGATCACGGCTGACGGGATCATCGAGAAGCCCGACGTCGTCGGGGCCATCTTTGGCCAGACGGAAGGGCTCCTTGGAGAAGACATGGACCTGAGGGACCTGCAGAAGAGCGGGCGCATCGGCCGGATCGAAACGGATGTGCGCTCCCAGCAGGGCAAGTCCTCGGGGGAGATCATCATCCCCTCGTCGCTCGACCAGATCGAGACGGCGATCATCGCGGCCTCGCTCGAGACGATCGACCGCGTGGGCCCCTGCAAGTCGCGGATCGAGGTCCTCGCGATCGAGGACGTCCGCGAAGTCAAGAAGAAACAGATCGCCGACCGGGCGAAGGTCCTCCTCAAGAAGCTCATCGAGCACACCTCGCAGGCCGGCGGGGACATCGCGGAGGAAGTCAAGAGGGCGGTTGTCGTCGAAGACGTCGTCCCCTTCGGCCCCGAGCGGCTGCCCGCGGGCCCCAATGTGGCCTCCTCGGACGCCGTGATTGTCGTCGAGGGCCGCAGCGATGTGCTGAACCTCCTGCGCCACGGCGTCAAGAATGCCGTGGCCGTCGAGGGCACGCACGTGCCGCAGTCGATCATCGAGCTCTCGAAGGAGAAGGTCGTGACCGCGTTCGTGGATGGCGACCGCGGCGGCGAGCTCATCCTGCGCGAACTCCTGCAGGTCGCCGAGCTCGACTTCATCTGCAGGGCGCCCCGCTCGCACGAGGTCGAGGAGCTCACGCAGAAGCAGCTCATGAAGGCGCTCAAGGACAAGATCCCGGCCGACCAGTTCACCGAGCTCTACGGAGTTGGCGGGCGCGGCGGCGGCGGCGGGGGCGGCGGCGACCGCGACCGGGGCCGAGACCGCGGGCGCGACGGTGGCCGTGACCGGGGCCGCGGGCGTGGCCCGCGCGACTTCGACCCGCGAAGGCGCGAGTACGAAGAGCGGCGCGAGCCCTCGGGCCCCAGCGAAGAGCCCTCGGAGGAGCCCCAGGCTCCCCCGAGCGAAGGCGAAGGCGAAGGCGAGGGCCCCGAGCCCGCGCCGGAGCCCTCTGAGGGCGGCGGCGACAAGGCGCAGGCCCGCGCGGGCCTCTCGCCCGAGCAACTCAAGTTCGCCGAGCGGCTGCGCGCCCTCCAGGGCGCGCAGAAAGCCGCGATCTTCGAGGAGTCGGGCGCCGAGCGCGAGGTGCCCCTCGTCGACCTGCCCGCAGCCCTTGCCGCCACGGGCGGCAAGATCCGCTCGATCGTCTTCGACGGGATCGTCTCCCAGCGCATCCTCGACCTCGCGCACGCGAAGGATGTCAAGACCGTCGTCGGCACGAAGCTCGGCCAAATCGTGAAGGCCCCCGAGTCCGTCGAGGTCCTTACGGCCGCGGAACTCGGCGCCTGAAGCGTACCACCCAAGTTTCTTCTGCCCGGAAGGGAGTCCCTTTTTCCCTTCATTGGAGCGAGGTGGAGCCTACGGCCTCAAAGCGGAGCGACGCCCCCGGGTCGAAGACCCTGCCCCTGCCCGGCGCCTTCGAGACCACGGCGGAAATCCCCCTTGCCAAGGACCCCCTCCAGCGCGTGATCGGCCAAGAGCGGGCCGTGGAGCTCGCGCGCCTCTGCGCGCGCCAGCGGCGCCACCTCCTTCTCGTCGGGCCCCCGGGCACGGGCAAGTCGATGATCGCCCAGGCCCTCTCGCTGCACCTCGAGGCGCCGAAGACCGAGGTCCTCGTCGTGCGCAACCCCGAGAACCCCGACCGCCCGTTCATAGAGGTCCGCACGCGCGAGGAGGTCGAGCGCGAGCGCGCGGCGATCGAAGAGGCCGAGGGCGTCCTCATGAAGCCGGAGGACGCGCCGCAGCAGGTGGCCGAGAGGCTCGGGTACCTGTGCAACAACTGCCACAAGTTCTCCCTGCCGCAGGAAGCCCAGTGCCCGCACTGCGGGCGCGCGAAGCTTGCGGCGGTCGGCATCGAACAGGGCACGAACCCCTTCGGCGACCTGCTCGGGAACATCTTCACGGTGACGCTGAGCCAGATAGGCCAGCAGGGGCCCCAGGGCCGCCAGAGCGTCAAGACGACGCACCGCGTGGGCGAAAAAGACGAGGTCGTCGTCTTCGAAAGGGCCGGCGCGAAGGTCCGCAGGCTCGACGAGAAGACGCTCGAGAGGCGGCGCGTGATCGAAGCGCGCTCCCAGACCAAGGTCCTCCTCCAGCTCAACCGAAAGCCCTTCGTTCTCGCCACCGGCGCCTCCGAGACCGAGCTCCTCGGAGACGTTCGCCACGACCCGTATGGCGGCCACCCGCAGCTTGGCAGCGAGCCCTATACGCGGGTGACGGCAGGCGCGATCCACGACGCGCACGAGGGTGTGCTCTTCATCGACGAACTCCCGACACTCGGGCGGCTCCAGCGCAACATCCTTACGGCGATGCAGGAGCGGCGCTTCCCGATCGCGGGGCGCCACCCGCAGTCGGCGGGCGCCTCCACGCGCGTCGACGACGTCCCCTGCAACTTCGTGCTCGTGGCTGCCTGCAACATCCAGGACTTGCCGGCGATCCTCTCGCCGCTGCGCTCGCGCATCGCGGGCGAAGGGTACGAGGTGCTCGTCGACACGGTAATGCCGGACAGCGAGGAAAACCGCGCGCGCCTTGCGCAGTTCGTCGCGCAGGAGGTCACATTTGACCGGCGGATCCCCCACGCGACGGCAGGCGCCGTCGAGGCCGTGGTGAGCGAGGCGCGCCGGCGAGCGAAGGACCTCGACGGCAAGGAGAAGGGGCTCACGCTCCGACTGCGGGAGCTCGGCGGCCTCGTCCGAGCCGCGGGCGACCTCGCGGTTTTCGAGGGCGCGCCGCTCATCGAAGCCCGGCACATCGCCGAGGCCGTGCAACGCGCCAAGCCGATCGAAGAGCAGGTCAAAGCGCGCTACGGCTCGTACTACGCCGGGCTCGCTCGCGATGTGTCGGGTGCGCAGAAAGCCGCCGAGAGCCCCTACAACTACTGGAACTGGCACGAGCACGACGAGAAGCGCGGGTATGAGTAGCGCGCTTTACGGCAAGCCCCTCGGCTTCTTCTTCGGCTCGATCTTCTCGATGATCCTGAAGCGCCCCTCCCAGTCGTAGAAGTCCGTAGGCGGCTCGCTCGGCCCGTTCCACCGGTCGGCCTCGACCTTTGCGCGGAACACGAGCGCGCCCTCGGGCGTGCGCATCATCCAGCGCCTCTGGAGCGAGGGCGGGTTGATCTTGGGGTTTTGGAACGGCTCGAGGCCGAACTTGCGCACGAAAGGCGCGCCGAGGATGTTGAGGAAATAGAAGTCCGGGATCTTCAACTCCTCGAGGTGGCGCGGCGTGACCTCCCGGGCGCCCGACTCGTCGAAGTCGGCCTTGCCGAAGAGCGCCTCGCGCGAGATGAAAAAGGGCAGGAAGACCTGTGTGGCGAACCAGTGGAGACCTTGCTCGGCTTCCTCCTCGCGCTCGACGTCGATGAGGGGGCCCACGGGCGTCGACATCGTCGCTTCGTAGAACGCCGAGCCCTCGTAGCGCGAAGGCAGGTCGACCTGCGGCAGCTCGCGCACGGAAACGGTGACCGGCGCGGCCGTGACCGAACGGGCGCCTGAGCCTGCCTCCTCGCGCGGGATCTCGACCTCCATCCAAATCTGGGGCCAGTAGGCGGCCTTGACGCGCGCGACGACCTCCTCGAACTTCTCCGCGGCCCCCCGCGCCGCCTGGGACTCCACGACGGTCGTTTCCCCGCGCGGCCGCGGCTGGAAGAGGTACTTGCCGGGCACGGCCTTCGTCCCGTACTTGAGCCCGAGCTCCCGAAGCGTGTGGAAGCAGTCGGCGACGAACGACGGCCTGTCGCGCGGGAAGCGCCCGTAGAGCGAGAAGAGGACGTCGACCGTGGAAGACCCCGCGTCGAAAGGGGGGCGCCGGGCGAATAAGCCTGCCCTTCTAGTTCTCGGGACTTCCCTTCCCGACCCGCGGCGACTGCCGGGGGCCCGGCCCCAAGCCGAGGCCGGGGATCCGGTAGCGCCTTTCGAGCAGGCCCGAGGCCCGCGAGGCGGGCACGGTAATGAGAAGGTAAAGGGCCGTCGTGAGCAGGAAGAGCTCGAAGATCTTCGGGTCGATGTTCGTGAGGGTCTTCGCGAGGCTCGTGACCTCCACGACCCCGATGAAGAAGAGGAGGCTCGACGCCTTGAAGAGCGTGACGAACTCGTTCGTAAGGGGCGGCAGGACGAGCCGCAGCGCCTGGGGCAGCACGATGTGGGACATCGCGCCGAGGCGGTGGAACCCCACCGCGCGCGCGGCCTCGAGCTGTCCGCTCGCGACCGCGGAAATCCCCGCACGGAAAATCTCGGACTGGTAGCCGCCCGTATTGAACGTCATCGCGGCAACGCCGGCGACCAAGGACCGCGTGTGGATGTCCCAGCTTGGGGGCGCGGTCAAGAGCACGACCTCCCAGATGAAGAACATCTGAACGACGAGGGGCGTCCCGCGGACGAGCTCGACATAGAAGTCGGCAAACCGCCGCAGGCCGTAGCGAAGGCCGCCCAATGCGAGGTGCCGAGCCCGTGCGCCGCCCGCAAGGCCGCGCCTTCGCGCCCATACCCGGTGGGGCCCCGCGGCGCGCTCCCAGCCCGTGAGGAACCCGATTGCGAGCCCCAAGACGAAGGAGATGAGGGTGGCCAAGAACGCCACGGCAAGCGCGCCGACAAAGAGCCGAAGCACCGGGTCGTCAAACGTGTAAGGCGTGCTTGTAAAGTACGAGAAGTCCACCGAGCGGCCTTCGAGGAACACATAGCTCGCGCCCGCCACGCCGATGAGGATGATGGCGAGGGCGACCGCCGCGTCGAGGAGGGCGACGCGCCGCTCCCGCAGGCGTCGCGCCGCGTGGGTCTCGAATGCCGCCTCCACGCCCGTTCCCCCTACTCCAGGATCGTCTTCACGAAGGCCTGCGTGCGCTTGTGCTTAGGCGCCTCGAAGAACGCGGCGGGCGCCCCCTCCTCGAGGATCTCGCCCTCCGCCATGAAGACGATCCGCGAGGCGACCGTCCGCGCAAACGCCATCTCGTGGGACACAACGACCATCGTCATCCCGTCGCGAGCCAGCGACGTCATCACCTCGAGGACCTCCCTCGTGTACTCCGGGTCGAGCGCAGACGTGGGCTCGTCGAAGAGCACGGCCTTCGGCTCCATGGCAAGCGCCCTGGCGATCGACACGCGCTGCTGCTGGCCGCCCGAAAGCTGCGCGGGGTATGCGTCAAGCTTGTCGCCGAGCCCCACCCGGTCGAGGAGAGCGCGGCCGCGCCGCTCGGCCTCGGAGGCGCCGACCTTCTTCACCTTCGTGAGGCCGACGGTCACGTTCCTGAGGGCCGTGAGGTGCGTGAAGAGGTTGAACGATTGGAAGACCATGCCGACTTGGGCGCGCACCCATTCGGGCCGGATCTTGCGGTCGTTCACGCGGACGCCGTCGAGGAACACGCTGCCCTCGTCGGGCTCGACGAGGAGGTTGATGCAGCGAAGCAGGGTGCTCTTGCCCGCTCCGCTCGGCCCCAGGAGCACGACGACCTCGCCCTTGGCGACCTCGAGGTCGACGCCGCGAAGGACGTGGGTCTCCCCGAACCACTTGTGCAGCCCTTCGACGCGGATCATCCGGCGGCCCCCTCCATCCCCGGGACGGCGAGCCGGCCCTCGAGGGCGCGCACGAGGCGCGTGACCGCGAAGTTCACGAGGAAGTAACCCGCGGCGATGGCCGTCCACAAGAGGAAGAGCCAGTCGATGTGCCCCGAGAGCGGCACGCGGACGCTGAATTCGAGGCCGGCCCCAAAGAGCTCGGTCGCGCCCACGGCGGCAAGGAGCGAGGTGTCCTTGATCACATTCGAGAACTCGTTGCCAAGCGGCGGGAGCGAAAGGCGCATGGACTGCGGGAGCACGACCTGCCGCATCACCTGCCAGGAGGTCATGCCGAGGGCCTGGCCCGCCTCGATCTGGCCGCGGGGCACGGACTGGAACCCCGCCCGGAAGATCTCGGCCTGGTAGGCGGCGGTGTGGAGGCCGATCGCGAAGGCGGCCACGAAGATCGCGCCCGCGAAGGGGTCGAGGCCGCGCGGGATGAAGGCGGTGCCGAAGAAATACGCGAAGATCACGAGGATGAGGGGAGGCACGCCCCGCAGGAACTCGACGAGCACCCCCGAGGGCCAGGACAGGAAGCGCCACTTCGAGACGCGCGACCAGCCCCAGAAGAACCCGAAGAAGAGCCCGGTCGGGATCACGATCAGCGTGAACTCAAGGGTCGCGGCAAGCCCGCGCCAGAAGAGGCCAAGCCCCTGCGCGGGGAAGGCGAAGGCCCGCCAGAAGTCGCCGTCGAAGAGCGAGAAGGCGAAGGCCCACTGGAGCGCCGCAAGCAAGACGAGGACGGCCGCCGAGACCTCGGCGGCTCGCAGGGCCGCGCGGGGCATGCGCGAAAGGCCTTGGTCGGGTCGCCTCGCTCCGCCTTCCTGGTCCACCAACGCCCCGACCTCCCCGCGGGCTCGCCGCTCCTCCGGCGCCGCTCCCCTGAGCGGCAGGCCGCCGGGGCGCCCCCGGTCTAGAACCACTTGGCCGAAATCGTGTTGTACGTCCCGTCCGTCCGCATCTTGGCAAGCTCGGAGTTGATGAGGGGGAGCAGCTTGTCCGGGTCGCCCTTCGGGACCGCGAACGAGTAGAGCTCGTCAGTCTGGACGGCGCCCACAAGCTCGTAGGTGGTCGGGTTCGCCGCGACGATTCCCTCGCCCGCCGGCTTGTCAATGACCACGACGTCGACCCCGCTCGTGCGCAGGGCCTCGAGGACCTGCGTGACGTCCGGGAAGGTCACGGGTGTGGGCCCCGTGGCGATGTTGTCGGCCACCCAGAACTCGCTCGTCGTGCCCGCCTGCGTGGCGATGCGCTCGCCTTCGATGTCGGCGGCCACGCAGTTGCTTGCCGTGCAGGTCACGCCCGTGTAACCCTTGCGAACGAGGATCGCCTGGTCCGACTCGAAGTAGGGGTCCGAGAACGACATGGTCGCGTTCCGGTTCGCGCCGGTCGTGCCCGAGGACGTGATCGCGGAAGCCGCGATGTCCACGCGGTGCGTCTGCACGGAGGAGAGCAGGGCGCCGAAGTCCCGGAAGTCCCGCACCTCGAAGTGCTTGCCCCCGCGCGTGAGGATCGTCGTGATGAGGTCGATGTCGAAGCCCTCGGGCGTCTCGTTCTCGTCGAGGGTCTCGAAGGGCGGGAAGGGCGTGTTCGTCCCGATGATGTAGGTCTTCTCCGGCGCGGGGCCCGCGGGCGCAAGCATGCCCTTCGTCACGAAACCGGCGGAAAACGCGGCGGCCGCGACGAGCACGACGGCGGTGATGAACAGTCCACGGCTGATGCCCTTGAGCGCTTCGGGTGGCGGGGAACTTCCGGACATGAACTCCCAGTCTTGTTGGCTCGCTATATAAGGTATTCCAGGGCCGCAGCGCGCACGCGGGTATCAAAGGATGCGCTCCATCTTCACGCCGTCCTCGCTGTCGTTGTAGTAGCGCGGTAGGAGCCCCACCGGGCGGAAGCCGTGCCGGTGGTAGAACCCTTGCGCCTCGGCGTTCGAGGCCCGCACCTCGAGGCTGACGGTGCGGAAGGACCGCTCGAAGCACCGCTGGAGGAAGACCTGCATGAGGCGCGTGCCCACGCCGCGGCCCCGCAGCTCGGGCGCGACAGTCATGATCAGGATGCGCCCCGTGAGCGGGCCGTCGTGGATGCCGATGAGGACGCCGCCGATCCCCTGCCCCGTGTCGACAACGAGGAAGGCCTCGCGCCACGCCTGGGAGATCGAGGTGTAGAGGTCGGAGCGGAAGACCTCGCCGAACTGCCGCTGGATGAGGTCGATCACGCCTTGGAGGTCGCGCGGCTCGAACGCGCGGATGAGGACGCCGAGCACGACTTTTCGCAGGCGTGCGGCGCCTATAAAAAGCGCCGGTCTAGGCCTGCAGGCTAGGCAACTTTGGGGGTGGGCCGGCGGGTCCGTTCACGCGATTCTCCAAGGGGCGTCGCGTGGGCTTTTGCCCCGAGCCGTCGGCCGCCCTACGGTAAAGGCGAATAGGGTCGCAAGGGGTATCGTGCGCGCCGCCCAAGGCCTCAATGTGGCGGACGTGATTGTCGTGGGGGCCGGGCCCGCAGGCAGCCAGACCGCAAGGCGGCTCGCCGAGGGCGGCGCCGACGTCCTCTTGCTCGATGTCGCTCGCTTCCCGCGCGAGAAGCCCTGCGGGGGTGTGCTTGGCGAACGCGCCGTGGAAATGGCCGGCCCGCAGGTTGCCGACCTCGCCGAAGCGGTCGGCCAAGGCAGCGAGGTGTACTACGACGGCCGCCTCATGGGCTCCAATCGCCTGCGCGCCTACTTCTTCCGCCGGACGACGCTCGACGCCCACCTGGTGGGGCAAGCGGTGGAGGCCGGTGCCGTCCTGCGCGAGGGCGTGCGCGTGACCGGCGTCGAGGTTTCCCCGGAAGGGGCCTTCGTGCGCTCCCCGGGGGGCCCGTTCTCAGCACAGATCGTCGTGGGCGCCGATGGCACGAACTCCGTGGTCGGCCGAAGCGTCGGCCTCTCGCCGCTTCGTGGGGACAGCCGCTACGCGGCCCTTCGCGCGATCGTCCCGGTCACGCCGGACGAAGCCGAGGCGCTCGGCGTGGCCAACCCGACGCGGCAGGCGGTGCACTTCTTTTCCGACCTCTTCGGATTTGCCTGGGTCGCGCCCAACCGCGGGGCGGTCAACGTAGGGCTCGGCGCTTCGGTGGACAAGGCGGCCGGGCTCCGCGAGCGCTTTGCACGCTTCGTCGACGGGCTCGGGCTTAAGGCCGCCGCCGCGCGCGGCGCGCAAATCCGCTACATGCCGCTGCCACGGGTGTCCGCGCTGCGCGTGATCCTCACG
>Ga0209342_10001370_pt1 | contig 27392 bp, 27 predicted proteins | sample RifCSP16_2_FD_184023 | JGI IMG/M metagenome (GOLD analysis project Ga0209342, IMG submission 184023) | Soil microbial communities from Rifle, Colorado - Rifle CSP2_sed 16_2 (SPAdes) (version 2) | ecosystem: Environmental > Terrestrial > Deep subsurface > Rock core/Sediment | place: Rifle...
AAATAATTAGAAAAAAAAATTTTATATTACTTACAAACATTAAGAATAAACTCCTACTTAATTTTAATTACGTAAATACCTCTCCAAGGTTGCATAGGATATGGAATTGGTTAGTACTGAAATGCAAATATAGCCCGGATATCAAACCTCGAATCCGATCAAAAAAAAGAAACTCTGGTGTTTAATTAGAAATTAAAGTTTCCGAACGTTTGCAGCCTGGGGACCTTTTGGCCCTTCGACTACCTCAAACTCCACCTCATCACCTTCATCCAGAACCTTGAAACCCTCAGCCTGGATCGCACTGAAATGCACGAATACATCCGCCCCTGTTTCGCGTTCGATAAAACCAAATCCTTTTGTTCTGTTGAACCACTTTACTTTTCCGTTTTCCATCTCGATACTTCTCCACCAATACTAGGCGCAAACTAATACAGTTTTTCTTGCGTTGCGCTTCAATAATTATATAGCAATTCAGTCAAGGATTCAATCTCCAGATTTCAACAAGTCCTATTTACCTTAATTCCAAATTGAGTTTATTAGTAATGTATAACTGTCTCCTTACTTGCGTGTTATTCCTGATATAACCTTCCCAGGTTTTCAAAGTAAATAGATCCGATCATCGAGGAGTGAAACATGAGCGACCCAAGCTATAAAGTTTACAAGTACCGGTGGGTGGTGCTTGGAGTATTTATGTTCATTAATATTACGATTCAGATGCTATGGATCGCTTTTGCACCCATCACAGGTCCAGCTGCAAGTTATTACGGAGTTACAGACTTACAGATCGGCTTCCTTTCGATGATATTCATGATCGCATTCATACCTCTTTCCATACCTATCTCATGGATGATAGACACATGGGGATTCCATAAGGCGGTTGGATTGGGAGCCGTCCTGATGGGAGTGTTCGGGGTCCTGAGAGGATTGGCAGGCGAGAATTACACGCTTGTTTTATGGTCAACTATCGGAATTGCCATATCACAACCATTTCTATTGAATTCATGGACGACGGTACCTGCAAAATGGTTTGGCATAAGCGAAAGGGCTACAGCGGTTGGCATGGTTACACTGGCGAGTATCCTGGGAACAGCAATTGGAATGGTTCTGACACCCATCCTGTTTGAAAGTTATTCGATCCCAACCATCCAATTAATATATGGGGGTATAGCAGCATTTTCATCAGTTCTATTCGTCCTATTAACCAGGGAGAAACCGCCCACTCCTCCATGCCCGGAAGGAATGGAAACTCGTGCGCTCATGTTGGATGGATTGAAACATGCCATAAGAGTCAAAGCCTTCTGGTTCTTCCTGGCAATATCTTTCATCGGTTTGGGAATATTCAACGGTGTAACCACATGGGTTGAAGGAATCATCCGGGCACGCGGGTTTACACCTAATGATGCAGGAACTATTGGTGCACTTCTCCTTGTTGGCGGGTTAATTGGAGCAATCATCATGCCTTCATTATCGGACAAACAACGAAAACGACAGAGGTATCTATATATTGGGTTTATTCTAGCAATTCCTGGATTAATTGGTATCACCTTTGCGACCAGCAGTTGGTTGTTGATGTTGTCGGCATTCTGGTTGGGATTTTTCCTGGTCAGCACTTTCCCGGTGGGGATGCAATATGCTGCCGAAATTACTCAACCAACTCCTGAAGGAACCTCCAATGGATTGGTACAATTGTTCGGACAGGCAGCAGTTGTATTTGTTTATGTCATGGAAGCCATGCGGACTGCAGATGGTTCTTTCTCGCCTTCCCTGTTGCTGGCTGCAGGATTATTGGTGCTGAGTGTTTTTCTCATCACACAGATGAAAGATCCGAAGTCAATAACGCAGCAATAAAATAAATTAATCCATCCAGTATTTTCTTCCATCATCCAGGAGAGCTTTATGACAAATAAAGAACCTTATATCCTCGCAGTTGACCTGGGAACCTCAGGGTGTAAGACTGCACTCATCTCCATTTCCGGTAAAGTGGCTGGGTGGGAATTTGAGAGTATCGACCTGCTGATCCCGAGTGCAGAATCTGCTGAACAGCGACCAGATGATTGGTGGCAGGCATTCCTGAAAACATCCGCTTTATTGATAGGGAAGGGAATAGTTCCAGTGGAGGATATTGCAGCCATATGCTGTTCGACTCAAGGAGAAGGAACTGTAGCGGTTGACAAACAGGGCAATGCGTTAATGAATGCGATGACCTGGATGGACATGCGGGGAGCTGATGATCTGAAACAGTTGACAGAAGGCGCAATCAACATCGAAGGATATCAACTTTTCAAGCTGATGCGGTGGATGTATTTCACAGGAGGAGCACCAAGTTTAAGGGGAGGGGATCCGTCTGCACATATGCTCTATATAAAGAATCGTAAGCCTGAGATTTATGAGAGGACTTATAAATTTTTAAATGTTCTGGACTACATGAACCTGAAGCTTACTGGTCAATTTACAGCCACACCTGATTCAATATTAACCTCATGGGTGACTGATAACAGGGATACAAAAAACGTCACTTACCATCCCGGATTGGTGAGAGCCAGCGGAATTGATAAAGAGAAATTTCCTGATCTCATCCCTTGTGATGGCATCATCGGAGAATTGAGCGGTGAAGCTGCTGATCTCCTGGGATTAAATCGCAACGTTAAAGTTGTTGCCGGTTCTATAGATGTTACAGCTGCAGCCATTGGATCAGGTGCTGTAAACGATTTTGACACACATTTATATATTGGTACTTCTTCCTGGCTGGCAGCACACGTTCCTTACAAGAAAACAGACATAACCACTGCCATGGCATCTGTACCCTGCGCAATCCCAGGAAAACACCTTCTGATCGCCACGCAAACAACAGCCGGAGGTACACTTAATTACCTGCGGGATAATATTCTGTATCACAAAGATGAACTTCTTCATGAGGAACAATTACCGGATGTTTTCAAGGTAATGGATCGTATCGCGACCCGAGTTCCACCTGGAAGCAATGGCGTCATGTTTGCACCATGGATCTATGGTGAACGCGCTCCAATCGATGACCGCTATGTCCGGTCAGCATTATTCAACTTATCTTTGGAAAACACTCGGGAAGATATCATCAGGGCGATCATGGAAGGAGTGGCATTCAATACACGCTGGCTTCTCCAGCCGGTGGAAAAATTCCTGGGACGCAAAGTGGACCACTTGAATTATGTTGGAGGTGGGGCAAGTTCAGACATCTGGTGCAGAATCATGGCAGACGTGTTGAATCTCACCATCCGCCAGGTAAAGGATCCCATCCAGGCAAATGCAAGGGGAGCTGCCTTCATTGCAGCCGTCGGACTGGGGTATCTCGAATACAAAGATATCCCGGATCTGATCGAATACAAACAATCCTATTCGCCTGATCCGAGTTCGAGAGAAATTTATGACAAGATGTTCGGTATTTTTGTGAAATTCTACAAGAACAACAAAAACCTTTTCCGAGAACTAAACAGCTAATCAGGGAAAAACGACTTCCGGATAATCCGGAGACTGACCATCCAAAAGTGGGGTTGGAATCCCGTTGAACACTGATTCAAAAAATGCCAGTGGATAAACACTCGTAATTACCACGACCCGTTGACCATTTAATGGTCCTTTTAATCCCAGTTGAGAAGCGATCGGGGAAAGGATTGGAAGATCGCTAAAATCATAATGAGAAGTACCCAAAATGGTCATGACCCTGGCATCGTCTGAATTAAGATATAACTGGTTGAACAATTGCCAGTTAGTCTCGCTTGACCAGGTTTCACTGAACATAAATAAAAATGGCTGCTCCAATCCCAACTCAATAACTGTTTCAGAGACTGGTTTTAGATAAGCGTCCATACCAAGACCTGCTTTGCAGCGGGAATCCCTCCCACAGAATTCGACCGTGGCACCTCCACCCGTGGAATGTCCAAAAACACCCACATGGTCCAGGTCGAGGAAACCAGCCAGACCATGATCTGGATCGTTTTTATTCCATTGTTCCAAGGTATCCAGAACGAAACCCAAGTCGCCTGACCACTGGTTGATCAACCTGTTGGCAATCGGCAAGTATTCCTGATCTGGCATACCAGAAGGTAATGCATCGGGATTGTTGTATGCCAGTTTTCCGTCCGGGAAGACTGTCAGGACTGCTCCATAGGTATGGTCGATCGCAACAACGATGAATCCTTTGCTGGCGAACTGAATCGCCTGGAATGAATTTTGGGCTCTAAATCCATTCCATCCATGGGAGAATAGAAGCATAGGGTAAGATGTTTCCGTTTGAGCGATAGGAGCATTTAGATAAGCACCTGTCTTAACATAAACAAGATGGTCAAGGAAAAAAGAAGGCATACCCAGGTATTTCGATATTGCTGGTCCGATAAGATCGGCATGATCCATCCATGGAGCTAATTGATCGTCAGGTGAAGGGTTCGCTGGATACCATACCTGGACCATGATCGAACGCTGTTCTGATGCATCATCAGAATAGAGCTCAAGGCGGGATGGATCGGTCAACATGACAGAAAAGGTCCCAACCTGATATTGACCAGAAGATTCGGGTAACCGGGGGATGGGAAGCAAAACCGGAAGAGCGATCGCTGCTATCAGGAAGAGTACTGCAAATGTCCAAACAATCGCTTTCTGCCATGTTTTCTTGAAAAGATTACCGATGGAATTTCCAATGCCGCCAAATGAAAAAACGAAAAGGATCAAAGAGATTCCATAGATTGGAACCAACTGCCAGCGGTATCCTTCGATAAGTATCTGAAGAATAGCTGAGACTACTGTCAGGTAAGGAAGTAGATCAATCCAACGAGGTCGTCCGCGAAACAAGGTGCGAATTAATGAGAAGAACAGTAGTATTGCCGTTATGATCTCAAGGGTGCGCATGGCCACCTCCAGGAGAGTTTGAAAGAATAATCCCCATTATTCTACCTTTATTACGATGGTTTGAACAAGCTTGGATATTATTCTGCTTTGGTCTTCCCAACTTACTTTTGGTGTTATGTAATCAACATTTCCCCATTAATCCACACCACCCAGATCCCGGCACTCTATGACCTGTCCTGAAGGTGTGGTGATATTAATTTGATAATCCTCTTTTTCCAGGTCATAATCATTGAAATCTCCTTCCAAATCGGAAAATATTTTCTCCGCCTTTGATCTTGAGTAATGGAAAGATCGCCAGCTATAAACATCATTTGAAGGAGTTAATTCAGACTTGCATAACAGGGATGCACCTAACATATGATGAAGACCGGGAGAAAGATCCGGATCGTTATATTGTGCAGCTAATTCCGGTACCGCATCGAAACCAAGTGAAGCCAGGTACGCAACATCCAAATCCTGTCCCTGCGTAGCCCGATCCACATTTTGCCGCACGATGAATGCATCAACATTCAATAAAGGCAGGCTGGCTGCAAAGCCAATGGCTGCCAGTAAAACAGCGAGGGCAAACTTTCTTTCTCTGTTTGCCAGTTCCAGGATCATTACTGCCACAAGCAGCGCTCCCAACCAGATCATAAATACATGCGTGTACGTTCGTAATTCAGAAAATCCATATGCAGTTTCGTAAAGGACGAGTCTCTGGTAGGCAGATACCATCATAACTCCCACCAGAAGCACCAGCGCTATTCCCAGTCCTGAAAAAACTTTCTGCTGCGAAAGTTTTTCCCTGAGGGACACTCCACTCAATCCCAAAAGTAAGAACAAACTAATGACTGCCACCACAACCAACTCCCCAAATCCTTTACGGGCATATTCTGCATAGGTGTATCCTTCCAAATGGATATTAGCAGCTCCGCCAAAGAAATACCTGAATTGAACTATGACAAACAAGGAAAACAGGATCACCACACTGCCAAGAATGATCCCGGTTTCGATAAAACCCAAAAATGGCGGGATCAGAGGTTTCTTTTCTCCCTGAATTCCTTCTCCAGCCTGACTACTGGCGGCAGCATGGAGAAAAACACCCATTAGAAGGTAAGCACCAAACAAAATATAAGCTGTGCGGAATATGTATTCAGGAAGTTTTTCCAAACGGAATAAATCCACAAAGGAAGTGACTTTTTGTGCAAATATCAGATCTGCTGACGATAACAAGGATGCAAATATAAGCAAAACAGGAATCGCCAATAGAACTCCCCGGACAATCGCCCAGATCTTGGTGTTTTTCCTATTCGCAGCTTCACCATTTGGATTTCGTGATGTAAGGAAATTGAACGGTCTGGCAATCATCCCACCTGCCAAACGAAAAAAAGCTATTACATGATCAATGATGCCAAATAATAACCACTGTCCTCCCTGATAAGTAAATGCCAATTCAGCCAACAGGAATAACGTAAAGAATACCCCCAGGAACACTGTGAGCGGCTCCTGCCTTAAGAATGTAACAGATGCAAAGAATAGGATCAAAACAATCAATAACCATGAACGCACGGAAGGTTTAACTTCCTGTTGGTGTAAAAAAAGGAATCCACCAAGCAGACATAAAACAACAAAAATGGAAAAATTAACCCCGGGTATTTGTTTCCAAAATAAGATATCAAATAATATACCCAAAATTAGGGGGATGATCCAGATAAGCTTTGATCGGTTTTTCATTGAGTACCTCCTCAGGTAGTTGGTTTATTTTAGGTACAACTGTCTGGCAAAACCTATCAGTATATATCACAGCATATCAAGTTTAAAGAACCAGTAATAAGAGAAATTCAAAAGACAATAATCTTCCTATCGTTTATTTTTTCGCCAGCAATTTATACCAATGGAAACCGAAATATCATTTTCCTGATGATTAAAAGGTAAACCAAACGATTTTTAAGTTCAACATTCCTATCTCCATTTCAACGTGATAGAATCGTATAACTCTATTTCATAGCGAAGGATTTCCACAATGAATTTTCTGACTATTGTCATATTCCTTTTTACCTTGATAATTTCGATTCTGCTTGGCATCCTGGCAGCATATTTATTGATGCGACCCAACCAGCGGAGATTCTTCCATAATCATAAGGTAGCATTGCTTTTCACTTACCTATTGATCGGCCTGGCACTTTTCACTTTGGTCTTTGGAACCACCACCTACTATAAAGCTACAGCTTTCTATCGAGTGGTATCTAATCGATTTGCCGAGGTCCTGCCGGCTGTTGAGGCCGGTTCTGATCTTCCCCGGCAAGGTGAAGCATGGACCAATAATAAGACAGCTATCATCAAAGAAGCATGGCTTCAACAACTAAAAACACCCAGGAATGGGATTCATTGTTACAGCCAAAATGAAACTGTATGTGAATTGATGCAAGGGATTGGCTTGCCAGTATATTCCACCTGGGGAATTTACCTGTCCCTGGTTGTCTTTGGGATAAGCAGTGTAATTGCCTTTCTTTTATACTCAAACTGGATATTGATTACCAATTACGACGACGATACCTCCATTAAGGTAAAACCCAAACGAAAGCCGAAATCAAAAGCAAGGAAATAAGGGTAAACCAGTCCCATTGACAGCAAGGATTAATTATGCGATACTGGGAAAGAGCATTAATAATGCTTTCACTTGCTATCCTTTGCACGAGGAGGTGATGCCCATTATGAGTGGTAGTAATGAACGAAGCGCTGCGGCATCCCTCCTCGCCATGCGATAAAAGATGCCGTAGCGCGCTTAGGTAACCTGTCCAATCGGACAGGTTACAGCTTTAAATCCAACCTTACACTGGATGACTTGCGGAAATACGAACTTACGATCATAACCACGAACCAAAAGATACCGGAATGACATCCTGCTTGCTTTCCTAAAGAGTTGTATCTATAATTGTTTCATTATGCAAAACCTCGCCAATCGATTGGAAGGATCATTGAAATACCTTGTTGTTTTTTCCGCATTGCTGGTTTTGTTCGGCTGGATCATGACAACACCGATGGGTTTCTTCGAAAAAGCAGATGCAATAGGTTTTGCTGTTTGCCACAGGATTCCAGAACGTTCATTCCATATTGGAAATTACCAGCTTCCTCTTTGTGCACGCTGCAGTGGCATGTACCTGGGAGCCATAACCGGGTTAATCTTCCAGGCAATATACTCAAAACGTCGCTCGGGAAATCCTCCATGGGCTGTGATCATCCCACTGGCGATCCTTGTGATTGCATTCGGTATTGATGGTGCTAATTCATATCTCTACTTGATCAAAGAAACTTACACGGGCGCTCTTACATCAATCCCCAATCTGTATATTCCCAATAATGTTCTCAGGCTATTTACAGGGAGTGGAATGGGGATCGTCATATCATCAGCGATCTTTCCGGCCTTCAACCAAACCATATGGAAAGAACAAAATCCTGCCCGGGCGATCCCGGGCATCAAGGAATTTATCCTGCTCCTGTTGATCATCTTTATCCTGGATCTGCTTGTATTGACAGAAAATCCATTGGTGTTGTATCCACTGGCTGTGATCACCTCAGCAGGTGTTCTTATTCTATTGACGATGGTATATTCAATCTTATGGATCATGCTTTTCCATAAGGAGAACCAATTTGGAAGATTGCGGGAAGCGTGGGTGTCACTACTGGCAGGGTTCACCATTGGTGTTTTACAAATCGGATTGATCGATATGCTTCGTTTTTGGTTAACAGGGACATGGGGTGGATTCCCATTAGGATGAACCTAACCTTAAAGGATATATTATGGACCTACTAACTGGTATTCTTTCAGCTTTTGGACTTTCAGCAAGTGCTGGACTGAATGCTTATATCCCTCTCCTGGTTGTAGGCACCACAGCCCATTACACAGATCTGATTAAACTTGAAAAACCCTGGGATACCCTAGCCAATCCGTGGATCCTGATATTGCTGGGGGTCCTGGTCATTGTCGAAATGCTGGCTGATAAGATCCCTGCAGTGAATCACATCAATGATGCCATTCAGACACTTGTACGACCAGCAGCTGGTGCGATCGTATTTGCAGCCAGCGCACAAGTCATCACCGACATCCATCCCGTCCTGGCACTTGGGTGCGGTTTGTTGGTGGCAGGTAGTGTTCATATTGTTAAATCGGTTGCCATTCGACCAGCAGTAACTGCGACTACAGGAGGAACAGCCAATGTTCCGGTCAGTATTGCAGAAGATGTTATCGCAATTGGAACTTCAATTCTCTCCATCATCATCCCCATCATGGTAGGATTTTTTATCCTATTAGTGATACTCATGACTATATGGTGGGTAAGAAAGCGAATTAATAATAGGAAATTGGTGTAGAATGAATTTATCTTTTCAAATTATATTTTTTTTAACAGGAGGATTTTATGACCAACAATCTGGGAGGCTTCCCCCCAAACATTACGATAGGAAATTCAGAAAGTGATTTTGTCCGTGAAGCCAGCATGCCCCTGTACAAAGCCAGGGGATGGATGAAATTCGTCGGAATCATGATGATCTTGGGCGGCATACCTGGCGCCCTTGGATTAATTGGCATTATTCCAATATGGCAGGGAGTTCTACTTCTTCAGGCCGCATCTTCGCTTGAAACTGCAGCCAATACCGGGCAGCGATATGCATTCGACTCAGCCATGGGTAATATCAAGACTTTTTTTGTGATCAATGGCGTTTTGATCATTGTAGGTATTGTTATCGGTCTGATCATTGGGTGCCTTTACCTTGTTTTGGGTTCGGCATTCCTTACCTCAATTCAAAATTATTAATTCCTTAACGATCAATAATAAAAGATCGAACAATTATTTGTTTATGGAGAAGAAATGACAGAAGAATTTGATCCCAACCCTGAAATTGGCCCACAAAAAAAGAAAAACAACACCGTCATCATTGTTGTGGTGGTAGTATTGGTTCTTTGCTGTCTTTGTGCTGCACTCTCTTTTGGCGGTTGGTGGGTTTGGAATAATTTCTAAAGATCAAAACATACATATCAAAACCACCTTCATATAGCTGAAGGTGGTTTTGATCATTAATAAATTCTGCAATTTTTTTATGGATCAATCTTTCCAAACAATTTCTTGAAGTAATCTCTTACCTGCTTCAATCCTGTTAATGCTTTTTCTCTTGTTTCCGGATCGATGTCGAGGGATTCGAATCTTTCCATATCAAGAACCATCTGTTCTCCATCAGCGTTTACCAAAAGGTCAAGTTCCAAATCGTCGAAATATAAACAATCATCAGAAGGTTGTTTGACGGGGAATCCTATGTCACAATACCAACCTTTGATATGATCATCATCCCTGTCATGAATTTCGAGAATGTCATACCATTGATCTGTATAATAAGTCTCAACAAATCGATCACCTTTGTTGATGATAATATTTCCTTCAACTGTAGAATCCCGATCAAAAAATGCCTCAATGACTATCTCCCTATCCGATAAAGACAGTAAACTCCCACCATATTGCCAGCGTACCTTTCCGTGCGCGTCACGCTTGATAATGGTGATCTTTTTCATCCCAGGCACACCACTGCATTAGACGGCAATTTTATCCGGATGATCTCGCCGAGCACCGGTGAAGAACCAAGAAAGAAAAATTGACCAGTGGTAAGCCTGACCTTGAATCCTTTTTTTGTGAATTGAATATCTTCCACCTGTCCTTCAATCTGATAACCTGCAGCGCTCGTCTCCGCATCCGGTCTAACCAGGATCTCAACATTCTCACCAGGTTGATGGTCGTGTTCACATTTCCTGATCTTGAGAACTCCCAATATGGTCTCGACCTCTCCTTCCAAAACCCATTTAGCAGGGAGGATATTTCCCAATCCAAGAAAATTGGCTGTCCATGATGATCCTGGATTTTCCCACAACTCATGGGGAGTACCAGAATTAATAATTCGGCCATCCTTAATTATTAGAATTCTGTCAGCCAGTTCGAAAGCCTCTTCCTGGTCGTGGGTCACATAAATGACTGGAACCCTGTTGGATCTCAGAATCTTGCGCAACACGGACATAAGGTGTTCCTTCAGGTTAAAGTCCAATGCTCCTAGCGGCTCATCCAACATAAGTAAACGTGGTTGCGGAGCAAGTGTCCGAGCAAGTGCCACCCGCTGTTGCTCTCCACCAGAAAGCTTCAAAACATCGCGGTGTTCAAATCCTTCCAATTCAACTAAATCCAGTACATCAGCGATCCGATCCTTAATCGCTTCTGGTTTCATATTCTGAATTTTCATTCCGAACATAATATTTTCTTCCACCGTGAGGAATGGAAAGAGAGCATAATCCTGAAACATCAGTCCAAATTTTCTTTTATAGGCGGGAATAGTACTGAGATCCTGACCATTCCATGAAATTGATCCGGAATCTGGTATTTCCAATCCTGCAATAATCCTTAAAAGAGTGGATTTTCCACTGCCAGAAGCTCCGAGCAGACAAATTGTCTCAAACTCCTGTAGTGAAAATGAGATCCCATCCAAAAGTGGCCTCCCTTCATAATCCTGGTGAACGTCCATTACTTTAAGAATTGATCTCATTAGAATACCTTGTTTCCAGGCAACTGAATTTTTTCGAACAATAATATCGAAATTGTAGTGGCGACCATCAGAATGGTTGCCATAGCCATTGCCTGACCATAATTCATCGCTCCAGGTTGTGATATGAACCGATAAATAGCCAGCGGGATCGTCGGATTTTCGGGTCGGGCAAGCAGGGAAGTGGCTCCAAATTCACCTAAAGAGATTGTGAAGGCAAATATACCGGAAGCAAGCGCAGCCTTGCTAGCGAACGGCCACGTTACTTTTAACCAGGCATTGATCGGTGGAGCACCCAATACAGAAGCTGCCATTCTGTATTCATCTGGAATTGATGCCAGGACTGGCTGAAGACTTCTAATAACAAAAGGCATTGCAATGGTACTATGGGCAAGAGGTACGATCCATGGTGAGATCAATAAATTAAGGGGAGGGTGGTTGAAAGTAATGATATAACCCAGACCAAGACTGACTGCTGATGATCCCAATGGAAGCAGCAATAAGGGATCAAGGATGCGATCCAATTTCCTAGGTCTGGCTAAAGAATAAGCAACGGGGAAACTTAAGAGAAGTGAAATGGCGACCGTCATCAGTGAATATTTGATCGAGTTCATCAGTGCTTGTATGGGGGGGATAAAGAAAATCGAACCAGTTCTATTGATAAATAACTCACGATAATAATCAAGGGTTATTCTTATTGGTTGGGATGCCCTGACACCCAAAGCTGGATCAAATTGAAGAACTGAACGAATAGGCAAAGCCAGCATGGGAAGTATGAAAAGGAGAATAAAAAATCCCAAAACCAGCCATGCTAGCAACCTTGAACGCCAGGTATGGAGTCTTCTTTGCGGGTTGACAGTTTGCCGGCTGATAACTGAACCTTTTGACATCATCCTGCTGTAAATGATCGAGAAGATCAACGTGCTTATCAACTGCACTATGGATAGAAAAGCTGCCATTGGTAAATTCAATAACTGGAGGCTCTGAATATAAATCGCAACCTCCAAGGTGGCGAAATGTGGTCCACCCATGAGGATTATTACCCCAAAACTTGTAAAATCAAAGAGAAATACCAGCATGGAAGAAGCCAAAATCGATGGGGTCAATAAAGGCAGGGTAACCTTTTTGAAAACCTCCCAGGGGGATGCTCCCAGAACCTGAGCCGACTGCTCCAAGCGGGGATCAAGGCGCTCCCAGGTATTTCCCACCAACCTGAGAACGATGGTGGTGTTATAAAAAACATGCGCTAGCAATATGGCTCCCAATGTGTTGATAAAGATGATCGGTGGGTTTTCAAAACCGAACCAATTCATAAGGGAAACGTTCAACAACCCTCTATTCCCCAACAGGGCATTGAACCCGGCTGCCACGACAACCGTAGGAAGCATGAAAGGGACACCAGTCAGTGCCTTAAACCATTTCTTGCCCAAGAAATCATAATGGGAGAATAAATAAGCTCCTGGAAGTCCCACCAATAATGTCAATATTGTTGATAACAGCGCCTGGTAAATCGTAAATCCCAATACTGGAATAACTATCTGCCAAGCTGGTTGTAAAATCTTACCCAATCCTCCCTGTCCGATCCCCAATATGAGGATCTTAGAAAGAGGCAGGAAGAAAAAAACTGCCAGGAATACAACTGCTCCCAACCAGAGGATTATTCGTCTCATTTGACCATCTTATTCTCTTAAATAATCAATGAAGGATCGTATTCTGCCAGGATGCAATCCACTCATCTCGGTGACTGGCTATCATGCCTGGAGAGATGACTGCAGGCTCATTCGCAATATTGGAATATTCGGTAAATTCAGGTGGGAGGACTGCACCTGGATTAACAGGATACACGAACATCTGAAGTGGCATATCCTGCTGGAATGGAATATCCAGCATGAAATCAACAAACTTCTCAGCCAGCTGTCTTTGCTTGGTTCCCTTGAGAATTCCGACAAACTCTACCTGTCTGAAACACATTCCAGATGCTGTGATCGAAGCTGTTGGCGATTCAGTTAATTTTGTCTCGGCGAAGATCACTTCAGCAGCAGGGCTGCTGGCATATGACACAACCATCGGCTGGGGACCATGACCGGATGAGCCCGAAAAATTTGTGTAGTAGGCTGTTGACCAGTCACCAACAACCACCAACCCATTTTCTGCCAAATCCTGCCAGTACGAGAGGAAATTGTCTGCACCAAAATGGGAAATTGTCGCCAGCATGAATGCCAGACCAGGGGATGATGTAGCCGGGTTCTCCATCACTAACAACCCTTCATATATTGGATCAAGAAGATCCTCAAATGAACCTGGCACTTGAAGGTTGTTGGTTGAAAAATATGTCCGGTCATAATTAATACATACATCACCAAAATCAACCGGTAAAAGGGTATTCTGCGGATCAAGTTTCAAATCGTCTGAGATATCTGCCAAAAGTGGGGAATCGTAAGGTTCAAAGATACCTGATTCCAATGCCCGTGATAGAAAGGTATTATCTACACCATAAAGGATGTCAGCAAGTGGGTTATCCCTAGAAAGGATCGCCTTATTCAAGACTTCGCCTGCATCTCCACTTTTCAAGAATGACAGTTTCACATTGTTTTCATTTTCGAAGGCAGTGACAAGGTCTGCACTAATTTCAAAGGAATCATGAGTCATTATCGTTAACGTTGGTGTAATGGGCTCGCCTTGCGTTTGAGAGCAGGCACTTCCCAAAAAAGCAACCAGTATAATTAGAATGATCGTTTTCTTCATTTGTCTTCTCCTATTAGGTATTGATATCAATCGATTTCCATCAAATCATCGAAGGTTTATTTTCTCGATGATTCTTTGATGAATACAAAGCAATGCACCGTTACTTATGGTCACCCTGGCGCATGTTCTTACCATTTCATTGCTTATCGCTCGAGAGGTCGAGGGCTCCAAGGATTCATTTTCCAACGGCCAGCGAAGTCCATGGGTCAACACACCTTGCGCCATTCCTCCCCAAGGAATAAGGGAGACCAGATCTCCGGGGACTCCTTCTATTGACGCCTCCGATGCTATATAGAAAACTTCCTGCAAACCATCATCCAGGCGGATATCGATTTGCTCGAGATCTGGACGAGTAAGGAGGGAGATATTGGAAAGGGTCATATCCAATCTACCACCCAATGCTGCCAGCACTAAAATATTCTTTGCCCCCTCCTGCAATGCAAGATCGATAGCCAGGTCTAGATCTGTTTTGTCCTTATCCGATGGATGTCGGATCATTTCAACACCAGCTGATTCCAATTTGTAAAGGTCATCAGCAGAAATGGAATCGAAATCACCAATAGCCTTCACTGGCAACAAACCCATTTCAAGTATATGGCGGGCACCAGCATCGGCGGCAATTAAAACATCACCTTTTCTAACCAATTTCCTGGCTATGGAAACATCGGGGAGTTCTCCATTGGCAAATATCACAATGCGGTTATTAATCATAAAAACCATCCTCGCCGGGGAGGGTGGTTTTCGATACAAGAAGGTGCCTCCGCCGGCATTATCCGGATCAGGTCATACGGGTCGAAAGTAAGGTACTTTCCTCTCAGCCTTAAAAACTGGCTCCCCGTTCAGTTGTATTGGAAGTATAACAGGTGAATTGACTATGTCAAGAAGAAATCCGGGAGAAGCAATATCGGCAATTAAACCCCAAACCCCGTTGCAGATCAGCCCTGATCTGGACGGGGTTTGTTCGGGGAGAATGTTTAATAATTATTATAGCCACCCACTTAAGAATTTCATGAAAAATAGATTAGAGCAAGGTTAGAGAAATAACCTCATTTTTCAATTCTTTCAGCCACGATTTCAGCGATATCTTTAACCGGAATCCTGCCTCCATCTGTATTGCTGGCATCATTCAACATGGTCATGCAGAAAGGACAACCCACAGCCAGCATTTCCGCTCCGGTAGCTTTTGCTTCAGAAAACCTGGCATGATTCACTTTTTCATTTCCATGTTCTTCTTCTTTCCACATCTGGGCACCGCCAGCTCCACAGCAGAAAGATCTATCAGCATGGCGGGGCATCTCAACCAGCTGTAATCCGCTTTCTTTTAGATCCTCTCTTGGTTCAGCAAAAATATGGTTATGTCGCCCAAGGTAACATGGATCATGGTAAGTGACCTTTATCAGGTCGCCCTCTGTTTCCATATGCAGCAAGCCAGCAGCTGATAATTCATTGATCAGCTGAGTATGATGGATCACCTGGTAATGCCCTCCGAATGCTGGATATTCATTCTTCAACGTATGCAGACAATGCGGGCAGGTTGTCACGATCCTTTTGGGAGATACCTGGTTGAGTATTTCAACATTTGTTGAAGCTAATTCATTAAATAAATATTCATTCCCTGCCCTGCGTGCTGAATCTCCCGTACATTGTTCATTTTTTCCCAGTACTGCATAATTTACACCTGCAGCCTCAAGGATCTTTGTAAAAGCCTGAGCGGTCTTCTGAGCACGTGCATCTGTTGCCGGGGCACAACCAACCCACCAAAGAATATCCGGAGTTGGATTTTGTTCAATAGTTGGGACATTTAATCCTTCCGCCCAACTCAATCGTTGGTCATGAGATATATTCCAAGGATTAACATTACGTTCCATACCCCGGAATGCGGTTTCGAGCTGTTTTGGAAAGACATTTTCCATAAGGACCAACGACCGCCTGATATCCAGGATATCGCGCATAGGTTCATTACCAACCGGACAGATATCCACGCAAGCGCCACATGAAGTACAAGCCCAAACTGCTTCATCGGGTATCAGATCTCGCAAATTGATCTCCTGCAAATTAGAGGGATTGACATGGTTCATAGCATAGCGTTTATTGATCTCCAATGCAGCCGGTGACAGTATCTTGCCGGTATCGTATGCCGGGCAAACCTCCTGGCAGCGGAAACACATGATGCAGGCATAACCATCCATGATCTGTTCCCAACCCAAATCAGAAAGTTTGGAAGCACCGAATTGATCCACGCTTTCATCTTCGAAATCCAGCCTACTTAGTTCTCCAATGGATCTGCGTTCAGGTTTAAGCAGGTAATTCAACGGAGCGAAAAATAAATGGACATGTTTGGAATATGGGAAATAAGGTATGAATAAGAAGACCAACCCCAATGCCATCCAAAAACTAAAATGCTCACTGATTATTATTGCATTATGGCTCCAATCCTTCCAGAACAGAGCAACAAAAGAAGCAAATGGCTGCCATTGATCGATGGTATTCGTGGAAGCCAATTTGAATGTCTCACCCATGAATCTGAATCCAACATGCAATAAAATAAAACTACCAACAATGGCAGAATCCCTGAGCATTCCTGTGCGAGCTTTGGGATCCAATAAAGTTGTGTCCCGGGCAGTCAGATAATCAGGTTTGAAAATGAACCTGCGCATAAGGAAGTAAAGCATGCCTGTCAATATCCCCACCGATAGAAGATCTGCAAGCAGCCTGTAAATATTTCCAATCTGACCTGGAAACATGAATCCGGGAATGTATCCACGAATAACATCGACAACATTTACCAGCAGGTAATATCCAAATCCCCACCCTATCAACCCATGGAAGATGCTGGAAACCAACCGATATCTGAATACGGGCTGAAAAGTTCCCACTTTCATTAATACCTTAACGATTCTTTTCGGGATCAGTTTCCAGTCTGGCTTCCCATGGCCAACTGCGATCAAACCTGCCAATCTTTTTACTGCAAACCACGTCGCAATCAATGTCAATAAGACGGCAACGGCGAATAATATCTTCTCTAGTAAAGACAACATGCTACCTCACATGGTTTACCATTGTATTTTAATTAATAAAGAATTTTGCCTGGATCGTTAACCACTGGTATAAAACACGAAAAGTTTACCACACGGGTTTAATCGATGCAATGAAATCACTTTATTTCAAGTGCCCATCAATTAAGAATATCATCAGGTACACCACTGGTATTTATGAATAGAGCCCGTTTATAACGGGCTCTATTATGGATTATTTCGATCCCACAATCAGCTATCATGCTCCATCTCTTGTAAGGTCTGCTGATCCTTTCTTAATTTTGACCACCTCACTGAGAGGCTTATGATATAGAAAGAAATGACAGTAAAAAAAACTGCATACCCTGCGATCATATAATTGGTTGTTTCAGGTGCTTCCATTTTTCTCTCCTATTCCATGACTTTTAATTTAAGTTCTTCAACTTTATTTTGCAGATTCCCCAAACGGATTCGGTGCCAGAAAAGATCCGCAAATATTACAGTAAAGGTGAAGAGTGCGAAGAAGAAGGCGACCTTCATATCAGGAGACATATTAAAACCACCTTGAGCCTGGGCGCTTTCTGATCCAATTACAACTGGATGGATTGTCCTGAAAAACCGGATCGCCATGAATGTAATCGGTACGCTGACTGCGCCGACAAGCGTGTATACTGCGCTAAAACGAGCCCGGCGATTTGGATCCTCAATACCACCGCGCAGCATGAAATAAGCCAGATAGATCATTTCAGTAATGGCAGCGGTAGTCAGCCTTGGTTCCCACGTCCACCAGGTATTCCAGACAGGCCTAGCCCAAATGGATCCAAGAACTATGGCGATGAAAAAGAAAACCAGACTGATCTCAACTGCTGCAACCTCCACAATATCCCACTTTGGTTTTGCAGTTTTCAGATAGGCAATTCCAGCGACTCCTGCTGCAAGAAATCCCAACATTCCCACCCAGGCATTCGCCACGTGGAAATAAAATACCCGTTGAACATTCCCCATGGTGGCTTCCATGGGAGCATAACTCAAAGCCAGGTAAGCAGCAATCCCCAGCAAAACCAGGCTGACGATATCCAGAATGAGCAAAGCGATCGGTTTTTTCTTCATACATTAATCTCCTCAGATTATCTTTTATTCTTCAACTACATAATCAAAAACCATGAATGCAATTGCAATAAAGACCAGGTCATAAACAAACAACAGGTTTATCCAGTAACTAACTTCAGACAATGCCAATCCCTGAAGGAAACCGCTACTTGCTTCAACTGCAGCGACCACGACAGGTATTACAACAGGGAAGAGAAGTATCGGAAGCATGACATCCCTAGTGCGTGTCTGTACAGCCATGGCAGCCAGAAGGGTGCCAATAGCGATATAACCAACAGAACCAAGAAAGATGACCAGCAGCAACCCGGAATTGAACAAGTTGATATTATAAAGAACGCTGTATACCGGAAGAACAATTGCTTCCACAATGAACATAAAGAAAATATTGCTGAGTACTTTTCCGAAGTATATGCTGGAACGATCGACAGGTGCAAGAAGCAGACCATCGAGGCAACCACGATCCTTTTCAACTGCCATTGATCGGTTCAAGCCGAGCGTTCCGGCAAAAGTGAATGTCACCCACAAGATACCTGATGTAGCAGCTATCCTTGTTTTTGCATCCAGTTTCAAGGCAAAATTAAATATCAGGATAACTAACAAGGCAAACACCAGCATTGCAGAGAGAAGCTCCCGGGAACGCAATTCAGCAGCCAGATCCTTCCAGGCAATTGCAAATATTGCCTTAAGGTAACTACCGATCTTATCCAGAAGAGATGTCTTTTCAGCCATCCATACCTGCCAGGGCTTTTTTATAAAATGTCAGGATATTTCCAGTGCCCAGTTCTTCCTTTTTTCGGGAGGCCATGATCTTGCCTTTATTCAAGACATCAAATCTAGTTGCCAGGTCTTCCACCCGCCCAAGATCATGGGAAGTCATCACCACGGTGCGTCCTCTGGCTGCAACATCACCCAATACCTTATCCAGCATATCACAGGCATCCTGATCCAAACCGGTATGAGGTTCATCAAATAACATCACTTCAGGGTCGTGAAGGACTGCTCTGCCGATTGCAAGTCGTTGCTGCATCCCGCGAGAAAATGTCCTTACCAAATCCTTGCGGCGTGATAGAAGCCCAACCAGGTCCAATACTTCGGTGATGCGATCCGCCTGGTTATTAATGTTGTACATCCTGGCAAAGAAACGCAAATTTTCTTCTGCCGTGAGATCTCCATACAATAACGGCAAGTGAGAAACCACCCCTAATTTTTTTCTGACGGATGAAGCCTGAGAAGGAAGTTGATATCCAGCTATACGAATTGCTCCAAGAGATGGCCGGGAAAGTGTTGCCAGAATGCGCAGAAAAGTAGTTTTCCCTGCTCCATTAGGACCAAGCAAAGCAACAAATTCACCTTGAGCAACATTAAAATCCATCCCTCGCAATACGGTCTTTAACCCAAACCGTTTTACAAGTTTCTGAACTTCAATCATTCTGGACAACTTTCTTCATTTATATATTTCAGTCCTCTCAACAACTTGAATGCCTTATAAAATCTCTTTCAAGCGGGATTTAAGTTCATCCCTACGGATCTTATAAGCTTCTTCCTTGATCAATCCAGCCTTAAATTGATCATCCAATGAATTAATCGCATCCATCAAAGCATCAGCATCATTCCCCAGGGAGTCTGTTTCATCTTCTTCATATTCCGGTTCATCCGAACCTGAAGGTTTTCGGCTTTTCAGATAAAAGAAGAGGGCTGCAAGAATTAATGCCAAGCCAAAAGCGCCTAATCCAATGATCAGGTTTTGCTGGGAATCATCTGAAGAAGTTGTCGATGGAGAATTCTTGACTTTACCGGAGACCACGAACGAAATCGAATCACCTTTCTTTAAATTTTCTCCGGTAAACATCGTGTATACCTGTCCCTGAACATCTCTGGAGCCAGCCGAAGTAAGTTGATCACTGCTTATTTCAATACCTTCAGGGGTCATCACAATAATGGACCCTATATCCATCGTAATGGGTTGATCGATTGTAATTTTCTTATCATAAGGTAGTTGGAAAGCAAACAACAACTGATAGGTACTGGATCCCGGGAAAATTGCTGAAGGATCGCCGAATCCGTTCTCATTTTGGATGTATGGATTGCCAATATCACCTGTTTCAAACACCAGGTTGGATGCGCCTGCCGGGAGAATGTAATTCTGAACAGATTCACCTTTTCCAGCAGGCACAACAGCCAGGTTGCCAGAATTACTCAAAATATAAATTTCAATGACCTGAACCGATCCGGGGTTGGAAAAATCAAAAAACATGTGGACCCGGTCAGCAGAAATTGTACTGTTGTCAGAGGTTGTATCATAAATGGTCAGGGGAAGATCAAACTCAGATATGGTTCCGTCATAGACAGAAAAATCAGTATTATAGGTAATATCACCCAGTTCAGCTGTAACCACCAAAGCTACATCTTGCTCCAATGGAACATTTGTGAATTCAAATGAACCATCCGGGTTCGCTGTTGTTGTTAAATTAATAACTTCGTCCATATCGACATAACCAAGTAAGTTTACAACCAGGTTTTCCGGTAGTTTTCCACCGGAGCCATTGGTAATGGTTCCGGAAACCTTCCCAACTGGAATTGTGGAAGTTGGTACAGTTGTTGACTCCAAAGTGGATTCCACCGCAGGTATCTCAGTTGCTGTTGATTCTGATCCAGGTTCGATTACCCCCGAAGTGGGTTCCTGGGTTCCCGATGTTTGTGTCAGCGCTGGTGATGAAGAGGGCTCAATTGTATTATCAGGAATTACTGTCGCTGAAGGAACAAGTGCCACTTGTGTATCCAGGTCATAAGTCAATGTACGCAAATAGGCAGTCAATGCCCATATATCAGCATCAGTTAACGAACTGCTGAATGCCGGCATACCTGGCTGGATACCATTCGCAATCGATTGGTATAAACCCAGACCAGTCACTTGTGACATGAATTGCTGATCTAAGAAATCCACACCTGAATTTGAATTCTTTCCTGTGCTAACATCGCCATTAACACCATGGCACTCTGCACATTGTGCCGCAAATATCACTGATCCCTGTTCGACCAGACTGGATGTATTACTTAACGTGTAAACATAGGAAAGGACATCCCAGCGTTCACTCTCAGACAAACTTGTAAATGGAGGCATATACCTGTCCAATTGACCCTGGGTGATGACCGTATACCACTTGGCAGGATTGTATTGGCTGGAAATATCCCTCAACCCGATAGCTGAAACAGGAACAGGAACACCGCTGGCTTGAGGGCCATTTCCCAATCCCTTTACACCGTGGCATGGTTCACATTTCTCGGCATAGATCAATTGACCGTTCGCTGGTGATGGTGCTGAAGAAGGAAACAATGCTCCCAAGGTTGGCCCTACCGTTGGAGCGACATATCCTGGTGGAGGAGTGATATCCTCTGCAAGCGATAAATCACACGATGCCAGGAAGATAATTAATACGATGCTTATAAGTACGAAACGATTCTTCATTGACCAACCTTCTTAATTATTTTTTTGCCTGATAATTCCACCACTCTTGATCTGACTTCCTTACCAATACTTTACTTGGTTGAATTTCCACACCTGGGACAAAAAACATCCGAGAGCAAAATTGGATTACCACATTTTGAACAAAAACCAGCTGATTTGGAATCTCTTGATAGCCTTCGCTTGGCAATCAACGCTTCAATTTCCTCGTCTTCTTCGACCAGAGAAACCAATTGGTTTTCGGATGCAAGCTTTCGAGCTGTGATTGCATCTTCCAGCATCTTCTCCACATCTGTATCTGCGGTTGTTTGTCTCAACTCATCCAGCTGTTTTAGTATATCCACACCCTTGTTCAATAATTCCTTTCTCATGAAAGGATAATCTTCTTCAGGTATCTTGCCAAGAGTGTTGTCAAAATCCAATTCCTGCAAGGCATTCAGGATCCGATCATTTTCAGCCAAGAGACTCGATATTGTATGATCTTCAAGTAAAATTTTTCCCGGTTTTTGCATAAAAGGATAAATAACATAGATAGCTACCAACAGCATCCCTGTCAGGATCAGAAATATTGCGCCGATTTCCATAATTTCATTCCCTATTTAATAATGGATCAATGATCATCTTGATCTCGTTTACCGACACAAATGGTCCTATCTTGATATTTTGCAGAATGCCATCCTGATCAATAATATATGTCTCAGGCACCCCTATGTTCCGGTTGAACAACTGGGAGATCCTGGTACCAAGGTCTGGACCGTTTATGTATGTTATATCGAATTTTGCCAGGTAGGCGCGGGCTTCCGGTTCTGTGTCGACGTAATCCACACCCAGGAATACGACATCCCCACGAGGTTCATAGAATCTCCAAGCTTCTTCCAGGTCTGGTGCCTCTGATTCACAAGGTTTGCACCAGGAAGCCCAAAAATTTACGACCACCACTTTTCCCCTGAGATCACTCAATGCGATATCACGGCCTTGTGGATATTGATCGTCAGCAAAAGTCGTCAGCACAAATTCTGGAGCTGGTTCTCCTATTGCAACGATACCCTTCTGGGCTCGCAGCAAACCAGTAGCCAGAAACACAAGAAATCCAAGGACAACCACCCAAATAACCCCCTGGACAAATGGGGGTAAGGTTCTCTTGCTGGAATTGTTATCAAATTCTTGTTCAGAATTTCCTGCATCGGTATTATTGGAGGTCATATCACCTGGGAGATTTTCCTTTGAAGATGATCGATCCTGAAATCCTTTTTCAGTCATTTATCCTCTTTCCTTTAATTCTTTTTCCAAACGTTCCAGGTACGGATCGGATTCGTTTTGATTTATATTCAGGTCTTCCTGCCCATCCGATTGTTTTGAAAGAGCCCGCCAGGAGCGAAAAGCTCGAAAGAGAATGAATGCACCTGCGATAAACGCCACTGGGGGTACTATATACACAAGCCAATTCAATCCCTGCCGGGGAGGTTCAGCCAGAACACGGATACCATAAGACTTTGCAAAATAATCTTTTATCTGGTCTTCATTCCACCCCTGTGCAAGCCGCAACCTGATCTCATCACGCCACTGGGCACATGCCTGGGTCGGACAAACATCCAAAGGAGTGTTTTCACAGACAGGGCAAAATAACTGGCTCGCAATAGCATTGACTTCGTCATCTGAAGGTGTGGGCTGCTGGGCATTGACTTTTCCGACCCAACCCATTAGCACTAAAACAGCGATCAATAGAACCCAGGGAAACCGTTTCATCTTTCCTCTTCGCTTGCTTGCTTGTTTAAATTACTTAACAGTACCAGGAACCTGTACCATCCTGGACCTTCTAATCTCTTGTTTGATCGGTTTATTGTCAGGCCAGGCAGCGATAAACATTCCGGCAATAAACACTATTGCACCAATCCATAGCCAATTTACGAGGGGATTCTTGTATATTTTGAAGGTAGCACCAACAGCCGAAATTGGCTGCCAATCAACCAGGATCACATAAAGATCATCCTTCAAGTTACTGCGCAGACCTGGGATGGTCATAGGCTGCTGGGATTCATAATAATAATCCCGGCGGGGAAAAACCTGTCCGACAAACTTTCCATCTTCATAGACACTCAACACCGCCCGGGTGACATTCCTTCCACCTGCAGTATCAAACTGAGCGACTGAGTCGAAAGTAACCGTGTAATTATCAAGTGTTAATGAACTTCCCTGAGGGATAGTACCCTGGGTCTGTGTTTGGAAAATTTCAATCCCTAGAATACCGATCGCCATCAATACCATGCTTATGTGGATGATATAACCACCGTATCTTCTACGGTTTCTGGCAACCAATTTCATCAAAGAGGTCAATAATCCTTCTTTATGTTTCTTATGGCGTGCCATAGAACCGCGCCAGATTTCATATATTGTCACGAAAATGACCAATGCAACAAGGAAGAAACCTATGAGTGCTGCAAAATTTCGAATTCCTGCAAATAAGACAACAACGGGAATGACCACTGCAAGTAATGCAGGTTTCCAAATAGCCTTACCCAGCGTTTTTATGGTGGAGTGTCCCCATGCTGCCAGAGGTGCAAGAGCCATCAGCACCATCAAAGAAGCGAAGAGAGGAGCAGTGGCTCTTTCATAAAAAGGCGGTCCGACGGTCACTTTTTGCCCGGTTGCCAATTCGGATATGAGTGGGAAAATAACACCCCAGAAACAAACGATCAGAATACCCATGAATAGCAGGTTATTGAGCAGGAATAATGCTTCCCTGGAAAGTACAGAGGTCATTGGGTTTTCAGACTTCAATTCGTTCCAGCGATGCATAAGCAGACCTACAGACACAATAAAAGTCAAACCGATGAATGAGAAGAACATCGGTCCTATTGCACTCTGGGCAAATGCATGGACAGAAGAAAGCACCCCTGACCTTGTAAGGAAAGTCCCAAAGATCACCAGGTCATATGTCAGAATGATGAGCAGCATATTCCATTGCTTCAACATGCCCCGTTTCTCCTGGATCATGACTGAGTGGAGGAAGGCTGTACCTGTCAGCCAAGGCATAAAAGCTGCTATTTCGACTGGATCCCAGCCCCAATAACCTCCCCACCCGAGAACATCGTATGCCCAACGAGCACCTAAGACCAATCCGATCGAAAGGAATAACCAAGCCCACAAGGTCCAACGGCGGGTAATTCGAATCCACCGATCATCTGTTCTGCCCGTAATCAGGGCTGCTACTGCAAAAGCGAATGGGATGATAAATGCAACAAATCCAAGGTAAAGCATTGGAGGGTGAATGATCATGCCGGGATGCCGCAGAAGGGGGTTTAACCCGGTTCCATCACCTGGATTGATCAATACTGCACCAACCGGTTTAAACATGGCGGCTGTTTCTCCACCAATAGTGCTCCACCAACGAATGAAAGGATTTTCGAAAAATATGTTGAGAGACAGGAAAAAAACCATGGTCAAACTCGTAACAACAACCACCCATGGCAAGAATTCCTTATCACGCTCCCAGTTACGGAGCATCACTGAAGTGGTAAAAATCGAGAGGAGCCACGCCCAAAACAGCAAAGATCCAGCCTGACCCCCCCAAAGGGCTGTTAACTTCAGATACAAAGGCATACTCAAGCTAGTAACTGAATAAACATACTTAACTTCGTAGTGGTTATTAACCAGCAAATAAAGAAGCACCAGCACTACCAGTGAGACCAACGGGAGCTGGAGGATCATCCCGCGTCTTGAACTCTCAATCCATCTAGGATCCTTCTTTTTTACTCCAACAACTGCGGCAACAGCACTGAAGATGGCTGTAACGAAAGTAAGAACCATCAAACCAAAACCCAGATCTGCTAACATTTAATCTCCTTGCATTATCAACAGGAAACAAGGAACCCGGTCAAGGATTGGCCGGGTTGCCTGGTCTAATCAATTCTTAACCGGTTTATTCTCCACTGGCCTGGGAAGGAACGGCAGGCTCATACTTCGTTGGACACTTGAGAAGTAATTCATCAGCATAGAAAATTCCATCTGCACCGAGGTGGCCAGTCATAATCGCCTGTGCTTCATCACGAAGCATATCCGGTTTAGGACCATTGTAAACAACCTGGATCCTTGCCCGATCTGGATCGACTACCGCATCATGTAGAACCTTTGCCAGTCCACCCTGGGCTTCCACTTCGGAATTATCACCAGGTACATTGGCAACAGTAAAAGTCAGGTTCAATGTGGCTGGATCATATTGGATGGTATCGCCAATTACTGCTCCTGAAGCCCGCAGGTTGCGATCGATCACGGATGAGCCTTTTGCTTTTAATTCATCCACTGTCATGAAATATTCTGCACTCGCCTGTGTTGAAGATGCTATCAAGTAAACAACAGATGCTAATATCAGCAATCCGCCGATGATAAATTTTAATCGTCCTGTTTTATGAGGGACCGATGATGTTTCCATGTTTTAACCTCCAAATAAATTCATAAATTACGCAACCTTGATTTTTACATATTAACATTAGAGAAAGGTGAGAAAGTGACATAAATTACAAAGGAAAAAAATGTACAAATTCTTTATATAAAATATTATTGATCGGATCAAAATATAATGAGTTTTCTCAGAATCGGTTTAGTAATTTAATTTGACCAATCCTGTTTTAATAGCGAATTTCACCAATTCTGTCCGGGAATGTAGATTCAATTTATTCATGATCCTTTCCCTGTGCCTGGCTATAGTTTTGGGGCTTAATGAAAAAAGTTGTCCGATTTCCTGATTATTAAACCCTTCTGCAACCTGTTCCAGGACCTGTCTTTCACGATGACTGAGAACTTCCAGTCCATATGTATGCTGGTTACCATTATTATCAGTATTGGGAGTTGACATAGAATTCACTCTTACTAATTGCTGATAATCATCCAGCAACCAGCGCGCAAGAGCTGGCTGAAGATACAAATGACCCTGTGCAACTGTTTTAATGGCACCCATCAGGTCATCTGCTGCAGCCTGCTTGGTTATGTAACCTGAGGCGCCAGCTGCCAGCATTTGCATAAAATATTGTTTATCATCGTGTACTGTAAGCGCTAATACTTTACATTCTGGAGACAATGCGTGGATTCTTCTTGTTGCTTCCAATCCATCCATTTCCGGCATGGTAATATCCATCAAAACAATATCCGGTTTATAAAGATGAACCAATTCAATCGCTTCTTCCCCATTGGAAGCTTCTGCCACCACTCGAATTCCTTCCTGGGTTTGAAGATATGACTTCAAACCGACTCGAACGACTTCATGATCATCGACAAGCACTAAACGGATCTCTTCCATATTTACTCCAATTTGTTCTCATTCTTTTCTGATGGGATCACTACTTCGATAACAGTCCCATTTCCGGGAGATGAAAGGATATTCAGTTGACCTTCAACCGAATCGACCCTTTCCCGCATACCCGCCAAACCCCAACCTCGTGGAGGAGAGAAATTATCATTGGGATTAAAACCAATACCTTTATCCTTAATTCTAAGAAGAACCTTTCCATTCTCAAAAATTAATTCAATATCGGGGTTATCAGATTGAGAATGTTTTAGGACATTGGCAAGTGCTTCTTGAGCTATTCGAAATAAAACTGTCTCAACAATTGAATCCAACCTTCGTTCATTGC
>Ga0209342_10001371_pt1 | contig 27390 bp, 20 predicted proteins | sample RifCSP16_2_FD_184023 | JGI IMG/M metagenome (GOLD analysis project Ga0209342, IMG submission 184023) | Soil microbial communities from Rifle, Colorado - Rifle CSP2_sed 16_2 (SPAdes) (version 2) | ecosystem: Environmental > Terrestrial > Deep subsurface > Rock core/Sediment | place: Rifle...
TGGACGTCTTGCTGCGACGGCCGGAGCGGGCGCGAGTCTCTCCCCTGCCCCCGGCGGAACAGGCCGCGACGGCGAGGCCGGCCGCCACTGTCGTCACCCCGGCGGTGCCCACGGTGGCCGCTCCCGCGCCAACAGCCTCTGGGCCAGCGAGGGCGCCCGCCCGCACCGAGGAGCCCGTGCGATCCATGCCGCCGCCCCGCCCCCCGCGACCCGAGCCGCCCGCCGCTCCCCCGCCGCCCGAAGGCCCCTCCTTCGACTGGGAGAGCCTGCTGGGTCTCAAGGGCGCAGCCTGGCTGGGTGGGATCACGATCGTGATCGCGAGCCTCTTCTTCGCGAAGTGGGCCATCGACCAGGGCCTCATCACGCCACAGCTACGGATCGCGGGCCTCGTCGGGGCCGGGGTCTTTGCCCTCGTCTGGGCCGAGCTGAACCTGCGACGTGGCTACGCCACGACCGCCAACGCCGTCTCGGGGGCCGGGATCGCGATCCTCTACGTCGCCTTTTTCGCCGGCCACAGCCTCTACCGCCTGTTCCCGCTGGGGCTGACATTCGCCCTGATGGGCATGGTGACGGTCCTGGCCGGTGTACTCGCGGTCCGCTACGACGCCTTCTTCACCGCGGTCCTGGGCCTCCTCGGCGGCTTCGCGACACCGCCCGCCCTCTCGACGGGTGTCGACCGGCCGGTGGGCCTCTTCTCCTACATCCTGCTGCTTAACATCGGCCTGATGGCCGTGGCCCTGAAGAAGCGCTGGCACGGGCTGGTGCTGCTGGCGCTGGCCTGCACGTTCGTCATCGAGCTGGGCTGGTTCGGCCGCTTCATGGCCCCCGAGAAGATGCTGGTCGGCCTCACCGCGTTCCTTGTCTTCGGCTTGCTCTATCTGCTGCTGGCGATGCTCCCCCCCGAGCCCGAGCGGTCGCGCGAGCTGTTCCAGGCTGGGGCCCTCGGTGGGACAGTGCCGTTCCTCTTCGCCGTCTTGCTTGCGGGCGACCGCGCCTACTCGGCCGAGTGGCGGCTGCTCTTCGCATATGTCGGCCTCCTCGACGCGGCCCTGATCGCCGTGGCCCTCCTGCGAGGGCGGGTGCTGCTGCTGATCGCCGGCGCTCTGGCGACTGCCCTCACGCTGCCGACGTGGGCCGCCCATGGGCTCTCCCGGGAGACGCTCTGGGGCCCGACGCTCGCCGCGATCGCCCTCGCCGCGCTCCTCAATGCCACCCGCCGGCTGGGGGAGCGGATCGCTCCGCAAGTCGTCGAGGACTCCGCCGGCGCATTCAAGGCCTCCGGCCTCCTGGCCGTGGTCGGGCTCGGCCTCTATGCCCTGGTCCTGGTGGCGCACGGCCTCGGCGAGCCGCCCTGGGCCTTCCTCACGGTGCTCGCGGCCCTCACTGCGCTCCTCGTCGAACGAACGGGCGAGCGGCGTGTGCCGGGCGTGATGATCCTCGGTGGCGCCGCCCTCGCGGTGCTCGTCCAGGTCTGGTTCTTCCGCCATCCGGCGGGAGAGGCGCTCCTCCGCAACCTCGGTGTGGGGCTGCTCCTGACGATCACGCTCTCGCTCCTCGCCGCCGCCCGGCTCCGCGCCCCCGTGAACGCCAACGAGGACGAGGGGGCCGTGGTGGTCGCCAACATGGTGTTCCTGGCGGGCCTCTTCGTTTGCCTGGGCTCCGCCGAGCGCGGAGGCGACCCGTGGCCGCTCTTCGCGGCCCTGGCGGTGGCGATGATCCTGTTGGTGACCTCGGCCCTGCGTCGGGACTGGACGGCTCTCCTGCCCGTCGCCCTCGTTCTCTCGGCCCTCTACGCGCTCACGTGGCAGGCGCGCTTCTTCCACCCAACCGACGTGCTCGTGGTGCTGCCGATCTACGCCGCCTTCCTCCTGGCCTTCCTGGCCTTGCCGTTCCTGGCTCCCTCCTCCGTCCAGCTGCGGTGGCGGCACCGGCGCCTGCTGTGGTCCACCTCGGCGCTCTCGGGGCCCGCTTTCTTCCTTCCCCTCTATTGGGCCATCGTGGGGGCCTGGGGCAAGTCCTGGATCGGCGCGCTGCCGCTCGCGCAGGCATCCCTGACCGTGGCGGCCCTCTGGGCCGTCTCGCGCCGGTTCGTGGCGCGGCTGGACGACGCGACGGCCCAGCCCCTCCGCCTCGCGTATCTCGCCCTTTTCTCGGCGATCGCCCTCGGCTTCGTGGCCCTGGCGATCCCGCTCCAGCTCGACCGGCAGTGGATCACGATCGGCTGGGCGTTCGAGGCGGCGGCGGTCTGGTGGCTCTTCACGCGGCTGCCGCACCCCGGGCTTCGGGCTTTCGGGGCGCTGCTCTTCGCCTTCGTCGGCGCCCGGCTGCTGCTCAACGTCGAGGTGCTGCGCTACCAGGAGCGAGAGATGCCCGTGCTCAACTGGCTGCTCTACTCGTACGGCGTCCCCGCCCTCTGCTGCTTCGGCGGCGCCGTGTTCCTCAGAAGGGTCGACGATCGGACACGCCTCGGGCCCGCGGCCGCCTTCCTCGGTCTCCTCCTCGTGTTCTGGCTCATCAACCTCGAGATCGTCGACTTCTTCTCCCCGCCCGGTGGCCACCTCGAGTTCACGATGGAGCGTCGCCTCGACCGCGACCTGGCGATGTCCGTGGCCTGGGGCCTCTATGCCGTGGCGCTCCTGATGCTCGGCCTCTGGCGCCGGGTGCCGGCCTTGCGTTACGTCTCCCTGGGTTTCCTGGTCCTGACCGTGGCCAAGGTCTTCCTCTACGACCTCGCCAACCTCACTGGCCTCTACCGGATCCTCTCGTTCCTCGGCCTGGGGGTCTCGCTGATCCTGGTGTCGCTCCTCTATCAGCGCTTCGTCTTCACGCGGAAGAGGACGCGGTGAGGCGCCCGGCGACGCGGTCGCTCCTCAACTGGACCGCGGCGCTGCTGCCGGCCGCTCTCGCCGCCCAGGGCGCCGACGTGGACGAGCAGCGCTCGGCCTGGCGCTACCGCCGCGCCCTGACGCTCCCGGCCGAGAGCGAGGTGGGCTTCGCATCCCTCGTCGTGACTCCGGAAATCGCGGCGCGGAGCCAGGGCGACCTACGCGACGTGCGCGTCGTCGGCCCTGAGGGAGCCGAGGTTCCCTACGTCCTGGACCGGGTCGTGGACCGGGAGATGGCGCGGAGCTGGCAGGGACGGCTCGTGGACACGCGGCGCGAGCCGGTGGGACCGGCGAGGGAGGGGCGCGGCCGCAGCGTGTGGGTGGTGGATCTGGGAGATCCGCGCACCTTCGACACGGTCACGCTCAGGATCGACGCCCGCGACTTCACCAAGCGTGTGCGTCTCGAGGCCTCGACGGACGGGCGGTCGTGGCGCGTCCTGCGCGAGGACGCCGGCATCTTCGACACGCCCTGGGGGGCGCGCGTCCACCACACGACGATCGATCTCGACGCGCCCGAGCCGGCCCGCCAGCTCCGGATCACCGTGAACGACGACCGCCGATCCCCTCCGGTGGACCTGAGCGGTGTGACGGTCTCGGCGACGCGGCGCGCCGAGGGCGAGGAATGGCGGCGGCCGGTCGCGCTGATGAGCCTGGGGCGGACGGGAGCGAGCCGTTACCGGCTCGATCTGCCGGCCACGTTCCCCTTTGAGCGGCTCGATCTCGAGGCCGATGACCCGGCCTTCGCCCGTCACGTGAAGCTGCTCGAGGTCCGCGAGGCGGGGGGACGCTCCGAGGAGCGCATCCTCGCCGAGGGGCAGCTCTATCGCGTGAAGCTCGCCGACGCCACCCTGGCGGGCGAGTGCCTGTCGCTACGGCTCGGCTCTCCGTCCGGGGGGGGCGACGTGGTCCTCGAGGTGCAGGACGGCGACAGCCCTCCGCTGCGCCGGCCACGAGCCGTCGTCTCCGGGGCCGTCGTCCGGTTGCTCTTCGAGGCCGCGCGCAGGCCGCTCACGCTCTACTACGGCAACGAGGTCACACGGGCACCGCTTTACGATCTGGCCCCCCTCCGCGAGGGCCTCGCCCTGAGCCGCGAGCTGGCGCCCGCGGTGCCCGGCCCCGAGGCCGACAACCCGCGATTCCGCAAGGCCACGCCGTTGCCCTTCGTCGCCACCCACGGCGCCCCTGTCGAGGTGTACCGCTGGAGGTCGCGGCGCAGAGTGGCCCTCGGCGGGCGCGAGGACCTGTACAGCCTGACGCTCGCCGCCGAGGACCTGGGGGTGCTGAGGGGCGACCTCGGAGACCTCCGGATCGTGGACGACGGTGATCAGCAGGTGCCCTACATCCTCGAGCCTGGGGCTTCGGAGGCGCGCGTGGCGCTCACGGTCGAGCGCACGTCTCGGCCCGGTCGGCCGGAGGCGCGGTCGGAGAGCCGCTACCGGCTCTGCCTCCGCGAGGCGACGTCGGGCAGGCCCCTGACCCTGCCGCTGGCCGCCCTCGAGCTGGACGTGCAGGAGGCGTTCTTCGATCGGCCGGTGCGTCTGCTGACCGGCGCTCATGGAGGACGTGGCCAGAGGACCCTCTACTCCGGGCGCCTGAGCCGCACCGTGGACCCGCGTTCGCCGGAGCCGCCGCGGTCCCTGATTCTCTCGCTCGACGGATCACGGCTCTCGGAGCTGCGACTCGAGGTGGACGAAGGCGACAACGCGCCGCTGACGCTGACCGCGGCCCGCGGGGCGGTCCGTGTCCCCCGCGTCACCTTCAAGGCTGGCCCCGGCACCTACCGACTGCTGCTCGGCAACCGCGGGGCCGAGTCTCCCCGGTACGACCTCGCGGGGCTGCGCCAAGAGGTGCTGTCGTACTCGGCGGTCGCGGCCACGGTCTCGCCCGCCGAGGCGAACCCGGCCTTCCGCCGCTTCGCGGCGGACTACTTTGCCGACGCGCCGCCGACGTTGCTGCTCTGGGGGACGCTGCTCGCGGCCGTCGTCGCGCTGGTGCTGCTGACGGCTCGAGCCATCCGACAGCCGCCGGTCTAAACCATCGACGGCGGCGGGCTCGGGCGCGGCGGCCGGTCGACCACGCGCTCGGGGTGCTCGCGCCGGAAGGTCTCCGCCACCTGGCAGTCCCAACAGACCGGCCGGTGGCTGGCGAGCACATCCACCACGTGCTCGGGCCGGAAGCCGGCCCATACGACGATCGCGCCGTCCGGGCCGAGGAGCGCCGGCGTGTGATCGTGCCAGCGGATCTCGCCGAAGGGCCGCTCGCAGAGGGTGCAGGTCTTGTCCTGGTACCAGTCGGCGAGGATGTTGCGCAGAAGGCAGGCCTCGGGCGCGGCCTCGATCTGGCTCAGGCACTCCTGGCCGCACCCGGCCATCTCCGGCCAGCGGGTGCAGGCCTCGAGGCGGAGCTGTGCGCGGCCCTGCGTCGCCGACCACGCCGCCCGGGCGGCATCGACCTCGACCGCCACCATCTCACGGTTCTCGGGGCAGACCACGACCCGCGTCCCCCGATACCGGAGCCAGGCGCGCACCGCCCGGCGGCCGAAGGTCAAGAGCACGCCCAGTGCCACGAGGACGGCAACGCCGAGGACGAACTGTGGGGGCGTGGGCATGGCAAGGCTCCTCGATCGGGATTTACGCCTCGGCTGCCTCGATGGGAATAGATCGTTTGTTCCAGGCGCCCCGCGGAGGTGGCCGGATAGCGGCCGGCCAGCGTAAAGTCACCCGAAGACCCGTGAAGCTCGCGACCTGGAACGTCAACTCCGTCCGCGCGAGGGAGGAGAGGCTCCTCCGCTGGCTCGCCTCCTCCCGGCCCGACATAGTGTGCCTGCAGGAGCTGAAGGTGACGGAGGAGGCGTTCCCCTTCGAGCCCCTGCGCGCGGCGGGCTATCACGCGGCCGTGCACGGGCAGCGGACCTACAACGGGGTGGCCATCCTGTCCCGGGAGGAACCCTCGGAGGTCGAAAGGGGATTCGGGGACGGAGGGGACGAGAGCCAGGCGCGGCTCGTCGCGGCGCGCGTGGGCGGGGTGCACGTCGTCTGCGCTTACGTCCCGAACGGTGGCGAGGTGGGCTCCGAGAAGTGGGCGTACAAGCTCGACTGGCTGCGACGGCTGCGGGCGTGGCTCGACCGGCGCTTCCAGCGGAGCGATCTCGTGGCCGTCGCCGGCGACTTCAACGTGGCCCCCGAGCCGCGAGACGTCTGCGACCCGCCGGCGTGGGAGACAACCGTCCTCTTCCACCCCGAGACGAAGCGGGCGCTCTCCGAGGTGACGGGCTGGGGCCTCGTCGACGCCTTCCGCCTGCACCACGAGGGTCCGGGCCTCTACTCCTGGTGGGACTACCGGAGGCTCGCCTTTCCGAGGAACCTGGGGCTGCGGATCGATCACGTCTTCCTGAGCGAGCCCCTCGCCCGCAAGTGCACGGGGGCCTCGATCGAGCGCAACGAGAGAAAGGGCAAGCAGCCCTCCGACCACGCCCCGGTGGTGGTCGAACTGGAGGTGTGATCGGTCGGCCTACCCGCGCCTCAACCGCTTGAGCAGCTGGATCTGGCCGGCGTGGTAGAGGTCGTGGGCGGCGATGCCGCGCACCAGGCGCGCGACGCTGTCGCGCCCGCCGCCCGGGGAGCGACGCAGAAGGTCCTTCTCGCCGAGCGCAGCGACCGCGGCGCGGAGCCTGAGGTGGCATTCCCGGAGCAGCGCGAGGTCCCCGCGCCAGAGCGCCTCCGTCGGACGCGCCGGGCTCGGAAACCAGTTGCTGCCCGAGCGGGGGAAGGAGCCGCGCTTCTCGCCCGTGAGGCGCCGCCACGCCGCGTGCTTCCAGTAGGCGGCGTGCAGCGCGATCTCCCAGGCGTTGTGCCGCCGCCGACCGAGGCGCCAGCTCGCCGACTCCGCGTCGAGCCCGCGGAGCGAGCCCCGCAGGTTGGGCCCGTGCCACGACACGCGGTCGTAGGCTTCGTCGAGCGCCGCCAGCAGCAGCTCCACCCGTGGGGCGCGCCTCCTCCTCGCCATCGCTTCCTCCCGCTGGATCCGCTTCAGGGCCAGGGCTCGCCCTTCTCCATCGCCTCCCGCACCGTTTGTGTCGCCGGACGTCCATCGAGCACCGTCGGGTCCAGCCGCAGCGCCTCCTCGAATGCCGCCCGCGCCTCGATGGGGAGCCCTTGAGCCTCGAGCGCGATCCCGAGCGCGCTCCAGTAGCTGGCGTCGGAGGGGGCGAGGCGCAACGCCTCCCGCAAGGTGTCGACCGCCTCCGCCATGCGGCCGGCCACGAACAGCAGCGTCGAGCCGAGCCGGTAACGGGCCTCCGCGCTCTGGGGGTCCAGGGCGACACCCTCGCGGAAGTGGGCGACCAGGTCCCCCCACTTCTCGAGGGCGATGAGCCTCTTCGCGATCAGGTCTCGCAGCGCCGCGCGGCGTCGGGGTTCGATCCCGAGATCCAGCGCGGCGCGGCAGGCGGCGAGCGCCGCCTCCCCCTCCAGCCGCTCGCACAGTCGCGCCTGCTCGCGCCCGGCCGCCGTCTCGCGGGGCGGCGTCTCCGCCTCCGCCGGGAGCCCGAGCAGGACGACGGCGACGGCGATCGACGCTCCCGCCCCCCGGCGGAAACGAGGATTGGAACGAAGCCCATCTCGCGGCATGACGACGCCCTGGACCGTCGAGTCTAGCACCGCGAGCGATGGGTCGTTTGTCCTATTCGATGGGGTCCGCCCGTCCCGGGAGAATGGGGGTCGACGGCAGACCGCGCCTGGCGCGCGGGGGAGGGGACGATGGCGACCGCGTTCGGCCCGAGGCGGGCACGGTGGATACGGCTCGAGGAGGCGCAGGCCCCGCCCCCCTTCAGCGGGGAGGAGCTCGCCCGCTTCGAGGCCTTCGACCTCTTCTACCGGTCTCTGTGCGCCCTTCTCTACAACTACGTGCCCCAGTCGGGGCACCCCGGGGGCTCGATCTCCTCGGGACGGATCGTGGCCGGCGTCCTCTTCGACGCCATGGACTACGACCTCGGGCGGCCCGAGCGGGAGGACGCCGACATCATCTCCTACGCCGCCGGCCACAAGGCGATGGGCCTCTACGCGACGTGGGCGCTCCGGGACGAGGTGGCGCGGATCGCGGACCCCGCCCTCTTGCCTGCCGACCCGCGCCACCGTCTCCGCCTCGAGGACCTCCTCGGCTTCCGCCGGAACGCGATCACGACGACGCCCCTCTTCGTCAAGCACCGCGCCAAGGCCCTCGACGGGCACCCGACCCCGGCCACACCGTTCGTCCGTCTCTCGACCGGCGCCTCCGGCGTCGGGGTCGCGAGCTCGATCGGTCTCGCCCTCGGCGCCCGCGACCACTACGGAGAGGCGACCCCCCGCGTTCACGTGATCGAGGGCGAGGGCGGCCTCACGCCGGGGCGGGTGGCGGAAGCGCTCGCCGCCGCCGGCACCGCCAGCCTCGACAACGTCGTCTTCCATGTGGACTGGAACCAGGCCTCGATCGACAGCAACCGAGTGTGCCGCGAGGACAGTCGGCCCGGCGAGTACGTCCAGTGGACGCCGATGGAGCTGTTCTACCTCCACGACTGGAACGTGATCGAGGTCGGCGACGGGCGCGACTTCCAGCAGGTCCTCGCCGCCCAGCGCATCGCCGCCGGGCTCACGACGGGTCAACCCACCGCCATCGTCTATCGCACGGTCAAGGGGTGGCAGTACGGGATCGAGGGGCGCGCCTCCCACGGCGCCGGCCACAAGCTGTGCTCGGACGGCTTCTACCACGCCCTCGCCGAGCTTTGCGCGCGGGCAGGCCTGACGCTGCCGAGCTGCGAGGGCTCGGGCCATCGCTGCGAGATGGGGCGCGACGGCGCCACGGTGATGGAGGAGTGCTTCTACGATGCGCTGCTGCAGCTCCGCAAGGCGATGGAGGACGATCGGCCGACCGCGCAAGCCATGGCCGCGCGCCTCGGCGCCGCCCGGGAGAGGCTCGACCGGCGGCGGCGAAAGCCCCGCCCGGGCGCACCCCGCATCGAGGCCGTCTTCGGTCTAGTGACCACCGCCAACGGCACCCCGGCGGAGCTGCGACTCGCCCCGGGCACGGTGACGACGCTGCGCGCCGAGCTGGGCCGGGCGCTGCAGCACTGCAACAAGGCCTCCGACGGCGCGCTTCTCGTGGGCGCCGCCGACCTCCTCGGCTCCACCAGCGTCAACACGATCGCGGCGGGCTTCGGCGAGGGCTACTGGAACGCGAGCGCCAACCCGGCCGCGCGGACGCTCTCGATCGGCGGGATCTGCGAGGACGCGATGGCCGGGATCCTCTCCGGCCTCGCGAGCTTCGGCCGCCACATCGGCGTCGGGTCCTCCTACGGCGCTTTCATTGCGCCGCTCGGCCACATTGCGGCCCGGCTGCACGCGATCGGGGCGCAGGCGAAGGCGCCCCGTGGCCCCTACCCGACGATGATCCTCGTCTGCGCCCACGCCGGCCTCAAGACGGGCGAGGACGGACCCACGCATGCCGACCCCCAGGCCTTGCAGCTCCTGCAGGAGAACTTCCCGCGCGGCACCGCGATCACGCTCACCCCGTGGGACCCGCAGGAGATCTGGCCGCTGCTGGCGGCCGCGCTCCGTCGCCGGCCGGCGCTCATCGCCCCCTTCGTCACCCGGCCCAACGAGACGGTGCCGGATCGGGCAAAGCTCGGCCTCGCCCCGCCGGAGGCGGCGACGAGCGGGGTCTACCTCCTCCGCAAGCCGAAGGGGAGAGGCGAGGGCACGGTCGTGATCCAGGAGAGCGCCGTCGCCTACGCCTTCGTCGAGCAGGCGTTGCCGCTCCTCGAGAGAGACGGCCTCGACCCCTGGGTGTACTACGTCTCGAGCGCGGAGCTCTTCGATCTCCTTCCGGAGGAGGAGCAAGGCCGAGTCTTCCCCGAGGAGCGGGCGCGGGAGGCGATGGGCATCACGGGCTTCACGCTGCCGACGATGTTCCGCTGGGTCCGCTCCGACCTTGGCCGTGCGGCGACGCTGCACCCCTACCGGGGCGGGCACTACCTCGGCAGCGGGCAGGGGCCGATGGTGCTGGCCGAGGCCGGCCTCGACGGTGAGGCCCAATACCGCGCGATCCGGGGCTACCTCGAACGGCTGCGTCCGCCCCCGCGCCGGAAGCGGGTCTTGTCCCGCTCGAAGGTGTAGGAGGTGTAGGGGGCGCTTTCCTCGTGCGAGAATCCGGACCGTGCCGACGAAACCGGGGCCGGCGGCTGGTCTCGTTGGCGCCATTCGAGACGCCAAGCGGATCGCGATCCGGGCGGGATCGCAGCCGCACCGCTTCATCGGCATCTGGGCCGTCGTGGTGCAGGGCCGCGTGTTCGTCCGCTCCTGGAGCCTGAAGCCGCGAAGCTGGTACCGGACGCTGCTCGCGGAGCCGCGGGGTGCTCTGAGGATTGGAGAGCGCGAGGTCCCCTTTCGGGCGGTGCACACAAGGAGCGACCGTCTGAAGGCCGCAATCGACCGGGCCTACCTGAAGAAGTACGACCGCGTCACCGAGGTCCGGTACGCGCGCGACATGACCCGCGCGACATCTCGGGCGACCACGACGGAGCTGGTGCTGGACCCCTAGGGCATCTCCATGGGGACGAAGCGCAGCTCGCCTTTTCTCTCCACCTGGAGGATGACGGGGTCACCGGGCGGCAGCGGCGCGAGAGCGGCCCGGAGGTCGGCCACCCCTCCCACGAGCGTGCGGTTGACGGCGTAGATCACGTCTCCCGGAAGGAGACCCTGGTCGTCGAGGCTCGCCGCCTTCAGCGCCCGCGCCGCCACCACGACCCCCCGTTGCGCCCTCAGCCCCGGCAGCAGAGGGAGGACCGTCTCGTCGAGGTCGATGCCGAGTATCCCGAGCGGCGCGACGAGGTTGCGGTCCGCGGAGACAAGACCGGCGAAGCGGTCGGGGTCGTCCACCCTCGCCGCGACCTCGATCGCGAGCGTGCGGCTCCCGCCGTCGCGAAGCACCTCCACGAGCGTCTTCCCGCCCACGGGACGCCGGTAGAGGTTGACCTGGAGCTGCCGGGCATTCTCCATGGGCTTGCCATCCAGGCTGAGGATGATGTCGCCGATCTCCACCCCCGCGGCGGCGGCCGGCCCTCCGGGCCGGACGTCGCTCACGATGACTCCCCAGTCTCGGCCCAGCGCGAGGCCCTTGGCGAGGGCAGGGGTGATCGTCTGCGCGATGGCGCCGATCTCGCCGCGGTGAACGCGTCCGGTCGTCCGGATCTGCTCGAACACGTACCGTACGATGTTGCTGGGGGCGGCGAAGCCGATGCCCTCGTTCCCTCCCGACTGGCTGAGGAGGGCGGAGTTGATCCCCACCACCCGTCCCTCGGCGTCGACGAGCGGGCCGCCGCTGCTGCCGGGGTTGATGGGGGCGTCGGTCTGGAGGTAGATCATCGGGTCCTCGGTGCGGAGCTGTCGGGCGATGGCGCTCACGACGCCCATCGTCACCGAGTTCTCGAGCCCCAGCGGGCTGCCGAAGGCGAACACGAGTGTGCCGGCGCGGACGGCATCCGAGTCGCCGAGCGTGAGATGAGGCAGCCCACCGTCGAACCCCTGGAGCTTGAGGACCGCGAGGTCGGTCTCGTGGTCGACCCCGACGATCTGCGCCCCCAGCCATCGCCCCTTCCGCCCGAGGATCGACGACGCGCCTTTCCCCGGTCCCTCGGCGCGGGCAAGGAGGACCCGCACCCGGCGGGCCCCTTCGACGACGTGGGCGTTCGTCACGACGTAGCCGGCCGGATCGAGAATCACACCCGAGCCCACGCTGCTCTGCGCCGAGAGGAGGTCGGACGCGTCGACGAGGCCTCGACCGGGGGCCAGGCCCTGGACGAAGATCTGCACGACCGCCGGCTTGACCTTGTCGGCGAGGGCCTGGAACGACGCGCTCAGATCGCCGAGGGTGCCGATTCGGTCTCGAGCCGCCTGCGCGAGGGCGGCCGGGACGGCACCCAAGAGAAGGGACAGCAGCGGGACGATCACCGCCACCGGGACACGGCGCCGAGCCGGCTTCGTCATGGGTGCACCTCCGCGGGTCTAGAATAGCGGTTCTTCCTGATGGACGATCCTCGCCAACGCCAGGCCCCCCTGACGATGACGCCGGATGAGTTCCGTCTCTTGGGCCACCGGCTGATCGACGAGCTCGGGCGCTTCCTCGAATCGCTGCCGCGCCGGCCGGTGACCCGGGGCGAGACCCCCGACGACATCCGGCAGCGGCTGGGCGAGGCGGCGCTGCCGCTCACGGGAACCCCGGCCGAGAGTCTCCTCGAGGAGGCGACCGCGCTTCTCGTCGAGCACTCGCTCTTCAACGGGCACCCCCGATTCTGGGGCTATATCACATCCTCCGCCGCCCCCATCGGCGTCCTCGGCGACCTCCTGGCCTCCGCCGTGAACCCCAACGTCGGGGCCTGGGTCCTCTCACCGGTGGCCAGCGAGATCGAGGCCCAGACCATCCGCTGGCTGGCCGAGCTCGTCGGCTACCCGACGGATGCCGGCGGTCTGCTCGTGAGCGGCGGCAACATGGCCAACTTCGTCGGCTTCCTCGCCGCGCGTACGCACCAGGCCCCTTGGGGTTTGCGCGAGAAGGGGCTGCGGGCGGGACCGGGGCCGCTTGCGGTCTACGTCTCCGCCGAGACCCACACCTGGATCCAGAAGGCGGCCGACCTCTTCGGCCTGGGGACGGACGCGATCCGATGGATCGAGACCGACGCACGCCGGCGGATGGACGTGGGTGCCCTCGAGCGCCGGATCGTCGCCGACGTCGCCACCGGCCATCTGCCCTTCCTCGTCGTCGGCACCGCGGGCAGCGTCGGCGTCGGCGCGATCGACCCCCTCGGGAGAATCGCCGACGTGTGTCGCCAGCACCGCCTCTGGTTTCACGTCGACGGGGCCTACGGCGCGCCCGCCGCCACCCTCCCGGAGGCGCCCGAGGAGCTGAAGGCCCTGAGAGAGGCCGACTCCCTCGCCCTCGATCCCCACAAGTGGCTCTACGCCCCGCTCGAGGCCGGTTGCGTGCTCGTCCGGGACCGGCGGCATCTTGTCGAGGCCTTCAGCTTCCACCCCGAGTACTACAACTTCGACCTCGCGGGCGAGGAGGCGCCGATCAACTACTTCGAGCTGGGCCCCCAGAACTCCCGCGGCTTCCGGGCCCTCAAGGTGTGGCTCGGCCTGCGGCAGGTGGGCCGGGAAGGCGCCGTGCAGATGATCCGAGACGACATCGCGCTCGCGCAGGCGCTCCACACCGCGGCGGAGTCCCATCCCGAGCTCCAGGCCTTCACCCACGGCCTCAGCATCGCGACCTTCCGCTACGTCCCGAAGGACCTCGCTCCCGGGGGCGCCACCGTCGAGGCCTACCTCAACGACCTCAACCGCGAGCTGCTGAACCGCCTCCAGGCCGGCGGGGAGGCCTTCGTCTCCAACGCGGTGATCGACGGCACCTTCGTGCTGCGGGCCTGCATCGTCAACTTCCGCACGACGCTCGAGGACGTCCTCGCCCTGCCGGGGATCGTGGCGAGGATCGGCAAGGAGACGGACGCCGGCCTCCGCCCGGCCGCCCTTCACCCTTCTCGGTGAAGTGTGGAAGACTAGTGTCGGGGGCCGACTCCAGGTGGAGGATGAACATGGTGGGTGACAGGACGTTCGAGAAGGCTCTGGGCTGGGCTTGCGGCGGCATGCTCTCCGCTCTCCTCTTCGCGGCGCCGGCCGGGGCCCAGGAGGCGCGGGGCAAGGCGGAGCTGAAGGCGGGACCGGGAGCCATCACCGTCGACTACGGCCGCCCGTCGCTCAAGGGAAGAGACATGCTCTCTCGGCTGGAGCCAGGATCTTTCTGGCGGATGGGCATGAACGAGGCCACCGTCCTCACGACTCCCGTCGACCTCACGTTCGGCAAGACGAAGGTGGCGAAGGGCAGCTACAGCCTCTGGCTCAAGAAGGACGGGGAGAAGTTCGTGCTCGTCCTCAACTCCCAGACGGGACAGTGGGGAACGCAGCACGATCCTGCGAAAGACGTCTACAGCGTGGCGATGGAATCGGCGCCCCTGTCGAGCCCGATGGAGACGTTCACCATCGATCTCAAGGGAGCCCCCGAGGGTGGCGAGCTCGGTCTCGTCTGGGGCGCGACGAAGTTGTCCAGCGCGTTCGTGCTCGGCAAGTAGGCACCGCAGGGGGCATGTCCCACGAGTCCAGCCTGTCGACCAGCGCCGCCTGCCTGGCGGCGCTGGTTTCCGCGCTCGCTTGCTCGGACGCCGAGCCGGCCTCAGGCCGATTTCGTCATTTCCGTGGTCGGCGAGACCTTCGTGATGCGGGCCACGGACCCCGAGACGATCCGGCTCGCCCGCGAGAACCTCGAGGGGGGCAACCCCCGCTTCCCGATCGGTCCTCTGCGCCGTGGCGACGGCGGCTTCAACGCGCCCTGGACCTGGCACCTCGACCCCGACGAAGTGCGCATGACCGAGGCCGCCAGCGAGCTGTGCGACGGACGGCCCTCTTTCGTGGAGGCGCACCAGGCCGACTATCCCACCTACTGCCCCTTGGGGGACGCGTGATCGCCGTCCGCTGAGGGGAGGAGAAGAGACGCCGTCACTCAGAGAGGCTCCTAGCGGAGGAACACCAGGGTGACGAGGACGAAAAGCGGGATGAGGATCGCCCCGCTGTAGAGCATGTAGCCCCCGAAGCTCGGCATCCCCACCCCCCGCTCCTCGGCGATCGCGCGCACCATGAAGTTGGGGCCGTTGCCGATGTAGGTGTTCGCGCCCATGAAGACGGCCCCGAGGCTGATCGCCCGCAGGACCTCGTGCGAGACTCCCACGACCTCGGGCGTGAAGCCCTGGCCCTGGGCGAGGGCGAGGAAGGTCATGTAGGTGGGGGCGTTGTCGAGGAAAGACGACAGCGCCCCCGTGGCCCAGAAGTACTGCCACGGCGCCTTCACCCCGAGCTCCGCCCCGCGCGCGCGCAGCAGATCGAGTGCGGGGATCATGGTCGCGAAGATGCCGGCGAACAGCGCCGCCACCTCGGCAATGGGGTGAAAGGTGAAGCGGTTGGCGACGCGCTGGTCGCGGGGCGTGCGCCAGAGGGACGCCGCGGCGAGCACGAGCATGGCCGCCTCCCGCCAGGGCGCGCGCAGAAACGCGACCGCGATCACAACCCCCAGCAGCAGGCCGAAGTTCTCCTTCCCCGCGAGACGCAGCGGGCGCACCTCCAGGCGGTCGCGGAGGCGGTCGGCGGGGGTCTCGCGGGCGTAGGCCCGCCTGTCCCAGAGATAGTAGATGGCGAGCAGCGCGCCGCTGGCGGCCGCCCACTCCGGCAGCAGACGCAGCGTCCACGTGAAGGGCACACCCTGCAGGTAGCCGAGGAAGAGGGGCGGGTCGCCCAGCGGCGTCAGGCACCCTCCGACGTTCGACACCAGGAAGATGAAGAAGATCACGGTGTGGCTGACGTGCCGCCGCTCGCGGTTGCTCAGGAGGAGGGGCCGGATCATCACCATCGAGGCCCCGGTCGTGCCGATGAAGGAAGCGAGTGCCGCGCCCCCGGCGAGGAGCGCGGTGTTGTTGCGGGGCGTCGCCTCGATGTCGCCCTCGAGGAAGATCCCGCCCGAGATCACGAAGAGCGCGCCCAGCAGCACGATGAACGACACGTAGTCGGCGGCGGTGTGGAGGAGCGCCTCTGGCTCTCGGGCCAGGTAGAGCACGATCACGGGCAGGCCGAGGAGCGCGGAGAAGCCGAGCTTGCGGAGGTTGGACTCCCATAGGCGCGGCGCGATCAGCGGCAGCACGGCGATGCCGAGGACCATCGCCGCGAAGGGCAGCACCCAGGGCAGCGCGGGGACGAAGGGGCCGCCCATCGCCGGGGGCTAGAACGCTTCCTTGTTCACGACGTACGGCATCTTCTTCGGGTCGCCGTCGTAGCGCCGCTCAAGCACGTCGATCACCGCCTGCACCGTGCGTCCGGCCATGCCCACGTTGGGGTCGGGCGAGAGGCGCGTCGCCCGCGCCGCGGAGGCGATGTGGGGAAACAGCCGCAGCTTGAGGACAAGCGCCTCGTCGCGGAGCGGGCTGTCCACGGGCAGGGGCTCCTTCTCGAACACGTCGAGCGCCGCCCCCGCGATCCAGCCTTCCTTGAGCGCCTTCGCCAGGGCCGGCTCGTCCACCACCGGACCCCGCGAGGTGTTCACGAGATAGGCGGTCGGCTTCATCATCCTCAGCCGGCGCTCGTCCATGAGGTGGTAGGTCGGCTCCACCGCCTGCCCCGGCATCGTGAGGGGGACGTGCAGGGAGACGAAGTCCGCGCGCCGCAGCGCCTCCTCGAACGTCACGTACTCGATCTTCTGCAGCCGCGGGGAGAGCCGCTCCCGGTGGCGCACCTCCATCACCCAGCGGATGGCCTCGATGAAGCCGTGGTCCTCGTAGGCGGGGTCGTGGCAGACGATGTCCATGTCGAAGCCCACTGCCCTGTTGATGAGGCCCTTGCCGATGCGGCCGGTGCCGATGACGGCGAGCGTCCGGCCGGAGATCTCGTCCCCGAGCCACGGCAGGTAGGGATGCCACGTGGTCCAGCGCTGCTCGCGGACCATCACCTCCGCGGGGAAGGTCTTGCGGGCGACGCAGCCCAGCATGAGCAGCGCGAACTCGGCGGTGGCGTCGGTGAGGACGTCCGCGGTGTGGGAGAAGGGGATCTTGTGCCGGTTCGCGGCCTCGCGGTCGATGTTGTCGAAGCCGACCGCGTCCTGGGCCACCACCTTCAGCCGGGCGGCGGCCCCCGCCGCGAACACCTCCTCGTCGACCGTATCGCGCAGCGTGGTGATGAGGGCGTCGATCCCGGAGCGGACCTTGTCCAGGACGAGCGCCTTCGGGGGAGGCTGCGTGTCGTCGTAGACCTCGAGCTCCCAGCCCCTCTCACGCAGGCTGCTCAAGGCCTCCTTGCCGATGTCGCAGGTCGCGAAGATGCGGAAGCGCTCGCTCATGGGCTCGTCTTCCCCGGTGTCGGGAGGGGGGAGGATACCATCCGCACCCCGCCGGCGGCGACGCGCTACTTCTCGACGAGGGCGCGGATGCGGCGGAGCGCCTCCTGGATGTTCTCCATGCTCGCGGCGTAGCTGAAGCGGAGGTGGCCCTCGCCCCACTCGCCAAAGGCGGTGCCCGACAGGCACGCCACTCCCGCCTCCTCGAGCAGGCGGTCGGCGAGGGTACGAGAGGAGTGGCCGGTGCCGGTGATGTTGGGGAAGACGTAGAAGGCCCCCAGGGGGCGCGGGCACTTGAAGCCAGGGATCGTGCGCAGACCCTCCACGATCGCATCGCGGCGGCGGTGGAACTCGGCCACCATCGCGTTCACCGCCGACTGGTCCCCCTTGAGCGCCTTCACCCCCGCGAGCTGGGTGAAGGTGGCGGTGCAGGAGACGGCGTTGGTCTGCAGCTTGGCCACGACCTGGGCGAGGGGGGCGGGCATGATGCCGTAGCCCAGCCGCCACCCGGTCATGGCGTAGGTCTTGGAGAAGCCGTCGAGGACGATGGCGAGAGGCTCCATCCCCGGCATGGAGGCGATCGACACGTGCTTCCCCTCGTAGAGGATGCGGGAGTAGATCTCGTCCGCGAGCACGGGGACGCCGTGCTTGGCGGCGACGTCGGCGATCGCGCGCAGGCTCGACTCGGGGATGGTGCCCCCGGTGGGGTTGTGCGGGTAGTTGAGGATGATGAGCTTGGTCCTCGGGGTGACCTTGCTCACGAGCTGGTCCACGTCGAGGGCGAAGCTCCGGTCCTCGAGGAGGCGAACCGGCACCGGCACCCCGCCGATGTAGCGGATCATCGACTCGTAGATCGGATAGCCGGGGTTGGGATAGAGGACCTCGTCCCCGGGGTCGACGAGGGCGAGGATCAGGTAGAACATGATGGGCTTCCCGCCGGGGGTGACGACGATCATCTCCGGGGTGGCCTTGGCGCCGCGCCGAGCGGCCGAGTCCTCGGCGATCGCCTGCCGCAGCTCCGGTAGACCCGCGGAGGGCCCGTAGTGGGTGGCCCCGCCCCGCAGGGCCTCGATGCCGGCCTCGACGACGGGGGTAGGGGTGTTGAAGTCGGGCTCGCCGATCTCGAGGTGGATCACGCTGCGGCCCTGGGCCTCGAGGGCCCGCGCGCGGACGAGGACATCGAAGGCGGTCTCCGTGCCCAGGCGCGCCAGACGTTCCGAGAGCTTCATCGCCGTCCCTCCCGCGGGCACTCTACCCCACGCTCGCGAGGCACGGTAGATGCGAACGTCTCAGGGAGGCGGGGCTTCGGAGTCCATGCGTTCCACCCCGTAGGCCTCGTGGATCCGAGCCTCCGAGGCCCGGGCCTCCACGACGTCGAGCACGATCCGTCGGGTCGTCTGCCCGGGCAGGAACTCGATCACGTGGAAGGAGCCCCCTGGCCCCGCGAAGGCGGGGCGGAGATCGCTCATGCTGCCGATCGTGCGGCCGTTCACGCGTTCGACGATCAGGTCGTGCAGCTGCTCGTAGCCACGGTTCGCGGCGTCGGGCAGGACACTCGCGAGGAGCACCATGCGCGGCCGCTCCGGCGTCGGCAGGGCACCCTCCCGCTCGAGGGCGACGATGAGGCGGGGGGGCGCCCGGCGGCGCCAGTCGTTCCAGGTGGCGAGGTACGCCCCGTGCAGCTCCTGGAAGACGAGCCCACCCACGACGAGGTAGTCGGGTCCGCGCCCGGAGTCGTAGGGCGGCACCTTGTCCTCCTCCGGGGGCATGCGCTGGAGCGGCATCGCGAGGTGGCGCCGCTCGCCTTCACGCCAGACCACGACCTCGACGGTGTCGCCCGGACGGCGCCCGTCGGTCAGGAGCACGCCGGCGGCCATCCGACCGTACAGCGGATGCTCGTAGTAGCCGGTGGGGTCGATCTTCGTCCCCGCCAGCTCCAGCAGCACGTCGCCGGGGCTCAGGAGGCCGGCCGCGCTCCCGTTTGGCTGCACGCGGGTCACGCGCACGCCGCCTTCGTCGGGGGCGAGCCCGATCGCTTCGCGGAGGGCGGGGCTGGTGAGCTCCTGCCACTCGATGCCGGCGCGGGCGAAGCCGCGGTACTCCCCGTCCGCGGCGTCGGCGAGAAACTGCGCGAGAACGGGGGCGGCGATCGCGGAGAGCCCGTCGCCGGAGCCGGCGGCGGGGAGGAGCCCCGCCGCCTTGCCCTCCCACACCACGACCCCGAAGGCGGTGCCCGAGGTGCGGGTGGCGAGGTCGAGCGTCAACAGGTTCGTGCGGGAGGAGCCGTGACGCCCCGAGCGCACCTGGCGGATCACCGCCGGCTGCGAGTCGAGCAGCTCACGCTGCCAGTAGTAGATCGTGACATCGCCCTCGGTGGGCAGGGTCTCGGCGAGGGGGAGCGGCTCGAGGCCCTCCCAGAAGGCGGGGGCGTCCACCTCGAGGAGCGCGAGGGGGCCCTCGAGGTCCAGCTGGCCGACGCGGGCCGGTGTCCGCGCCGGGTCGCCGTTCTTCCCGACCTCGACCATCACATCCTGTCCGGAGAGCCCGCCCGCGACCAGGATCCGCCGGCCGGGTACGACGACGCCGACGGTGCCCAGCGTCCAGGGGGCGTGCTTCGCCCACGGGGTCTTCCAGTTCCAGTCCTGGCGTGTGACACGGACGGTGATGATGCTCGCGCGGAAACGCGACGCGAGGGGGGCGGGCGGCGGCGGGGCGAGGGGCGGGGAGGGGTGGGCCGAGGAGGCGCCGGCGAGCGCGGCCGCAGCGACAAGAAAGCGGGCGGCGCGGCGCGCACCCCGGGTGCGGTCCTCGCAACGGCCGGTCCAGAGCTGCGGTCCTCCCCGGGGCCCCGCGCGCCGGGTCGCCGCCACCCCGGACCTCGCGGCGGCGCGCTCGCCAGATTCAGAAACGACGGTCGTGGGGGATCGCATACTGCCTCAGGATCTCGGCGTGTGCGGCCTCGGCCTTCTCCCGATCCAGCGCCTCGATGCCGGCCGTGCCCTCGAACTCGATGAGGTGAAAGCGGCCCTGGCCGGCCCCGAACGCCTCGAGGAGATCGACGAGGGCGCGCACGGGCCGGCCGTTGATCCGATCGACCGCGAGCGGTCCCGGCAGGGTCATCTGGGCGTTCGCGGGGTGGCGTAGCACGCGCGTCAGCACGATCACCTCCCGCTCCGACTCCTCCGGATGCTCCTCCTCGCGGAAGAGCTGATGCCAGACGAGGTCGGCGTTCGCGGTCTGCGCCCAGTTCCGGCCGAAGGTCTTGAGCAGCTCGACATCCAGCGGCATGAAGACGAGACCGGCGTAGACCACGTACCGCGGCGCGATGCCGTAGCGGTTGCGTCGGCGGTCGAGGCGGTCGATCCTCCGCGCGCTCGCCGAGAGCTCCCGCTCGCTTCCGTCGCGCCAGACGGTGATCCGCACGCGCTCGCCCACGTGGAGGCCGTCGAAGAGGTGCTCGAAGGTGACCCGGGCGTCGCCCAGCCGCACCGTGCCGTCGTCGGCGATGGCGTGACCCTGGACTTCGAGGAGGACGTCTCCCGGCTGGACGACGCCGTCGAGCGTCCCGCCGGGCGCGACGCCGTCCACCACGACACCGCTTCGGCCTCGGGGCAGCCCCCGCTCGCGCCGGTAGGCCGGCGACAGGAGCGGCGTCGTCTCCAGCCCGGAGTCCGGGAAGCCGTCGTACCGGCCGTCGCGAAGGTCGTCGAGGAAGTGGCGGACGACGGGGATGGGGATGAAGAAGCCCATGTTCTCGAACCCGGGGAATCCCTGGAAGGCGACCCCGACCACGCGCCCGTCCTGAACCACCGGCCCGCCGCTGTTGCCGGGGTTGATGGCGGCGTCTGTCTGGACCACGAGGTGGGAGTCGAGGCCGCTGTGGACGTAGCCGCGGGACTCCACCCGCGAAACGATGCCGGCGGTCGAGGAGACGTCCTGCCCTCCGAGCGGGAAGCCGTAGGTCAGCACGCGAGTGCCGGTCCGAGGGAGGGCGCCGAGCCCGAGCGGGGGTAGCCCTTCCGCGAACTCCGGATCCGCCACATGCAGGACGGCGAGGTCGCAGTCGTGGCCTGCCGCCTCGATCGTGGCCACGGCGGGGCTCGCGCGGTCCGGCCGCCGGACGAGGATCTGCCGCGCGTCGGCGACCACGTGGGCGTTGGTGACGACGCGCCCCCCCTCGATCAGGAAGCCGCTGCCGAGGACGGACTCGACCGCCTCCTGCCGCCAGGGCATGGACCATTCGAAGCGGGAGCGGTAGACCTGCACGTGCACCACCGAGGCCGAGATGCCGTTGCCGGCCTCCCCGCCCCCCGGCCGCTGCGCGTCCAGGCTGCCCCCCGCCGCGAGGAGCGCGATCGCGACGGCCAGGGGCGTGCGTCTCATGGCCGTGCCTCCGCCGCCGCCTCCGCCGCCCGCGTCGCCTCCGCGACCGCGTCCGGGATCCCGGTGCTCCTGAGCCCCGCCCCCGTGAGGTGCAGGCCCGGGACCTCGGCCGCCTTCCCCTCCGCCTCCGCGATGCGGGCGAGGTGCCCCACCTCGAGCTGCGGCGTCCCCCCCGGCCAGCGGAAGATCCGGGTCAGGACCGGCTCCCCGCGCAGCCCGAGCACCCCGGCCATCTCGCGTCTCACCGTCGCCGCCATCTCGTCGTCGGAGAGCGAGAGGACATTCCCGTCGCGCACGCCGCCCAGGAAACCACGGAGGAGGACGTGCCCCTCGGGGGCACGGCTGGAGAACTTCGTGGAGACGAAGCTCACCGCGGTCGTGCGCAGGCCCTCCGTCCGCGGGACCAGCATCCCGTAGCCGTCGAGCGGATGCGCCACGTCCTCCCGCCGGTAGCCGAGGAGCACGGTGGCCGACGAGGCGAAGGGGATGGCGCCGATCGTGCGCGCCACCTCGGGAACCAATCCCTCGAGGGCGGGCGCGATCCGCGGCCCGGGCGCGGCCACGATCACCCGCGCGGCTTCGACACGCTCGCCGTCCTCGAGCGCGAGAGCGAAGGCGTTACCGTCGCGGGCGACGGCGCGCACCGGGGCCCGCGTCCTGACCGCCCCCGGCCGCAGCCGCGCGACGAGCGCCGTGACCACCTCGCGCAGGCCGCCGCGCAGCGAGTAGAAGGCGGCCGGAGGCGGCTCGCCCGGCCCTGTCGCCGGGCGCGGCGAGCTCCACATCCCGCGAACGAGGCTCCCGTGCCGCCGCTCGAGGTCGCGGAAGCGCGGGAAGGTGGCGAGGATCGACAGCCGCTCCGGGTCACCGGCGTGGATCCCGGCAAGGAGCGGCTCCCCGATGAGGTCCACCGCTTCCTGGCCGAAGCGGCGGCGGAGGAAGCTCGCGATCGACTCGTCTCCGTTCCCGGCGCGGGGCGGGATCACGAGGTCGAGCCCCATGCGGATCTTGCCCGGCCAGGAGAAGAGCCCGCTCCGCAGGAAGGGCAGCACCTTCGTCGGCACCGCGAGCGCCATTCCCTCCGGCAGCGGGTGCAGCCGCCGGCGGTGGAGGACGAACACCGACCGCTGGTGAGGGTTGGTCGGGACGAGTCGGTCGCCGAGGCCGATCTCACGGCAGAGCGCCAGGCCCTCGGGCTTCTGGGCCAGGATCGAGTCGGGCCCGCCCTCGAGCAGGAAGCCGCCCTTGGACTCGGTCCGTATGACGCCCCCGACCTCGCTCCCCGCCTCGAGGAGGACGTACGGGACCTGGCGCTTGTGCAGCGTCCAGGCGGCGGAAAGACCCGAGATTCCGCCCCCGACGATCGCGACCTGCGCCTTCACAAACTAAAGATGATAGGTCCTGGTTGGTCGCGAAGAAACCCGCCCTGCCCCTCAGAAGTCGAGCCGCAGGCCGAGGCGCACCGACCGCGGGGGCTGCACGGCGGTGGGCGCGCGAAAGCCCGGGCCTGAGATCGGGTCCTCCTCGACCTCGTTGCGGGTCCCGAGGACGTTGAAGACCTCGGCGAGGAGGGCGAGCCGGTGTGCGCCGAGCTGCAGGCCCTTTTCGATCCGTGCGTCGACGGTGAGCGTGTACGTGAAGCGGTGGCCGGAAGGCACGATGTAGCGCCCTTCCTCGTCCAGGGCCCAGCCCCGCGCGATCTGGCCGCGTGGTGTCGCGGGCACGGCCTCCGGCCCCTGCGCGAGGTCCGGCACCACGACGAGGCGGCCGAACGGCTGGCCGTCCTGGTAGCGCGCGACGACACCGAGCCGCCAGTCGCCCGGCGCACGGTACGCGGCCGCGACCTTGACCGTGAAGGCACGGTCGAAGAAGCTCCGGCCGCTCGCGTGCGTGTCCGCGTTGGGATCGTCGTAAAGCTCCCCCATGAGGCCCTGATCGTTCTCGCTCACGCGGAAGTTGCGGTTGGCGCCGGCGGTCTCCGTCAGCGACGCGGTGACGCCGGCGAGAAGGACGAGCCGCGAGCCCAGCGTCTTCCCGATGCGGAGCTCGGCGCCCTGGTGGAGGCTTTCGTGGCCGGCCGGGTTAGTGAGGAAGTAGCGGTCGAGGCCGAACGTCTCGGGCTTGCGGTCGTAGACGGGGAGCAGCTGGTCGTCCTGCGGACCCTCGATGTCGCCCGCGGGGTCCTCGAGGTAGCGCACGGTGTAGCCCGAGACGGGAACGCCGACGTCGACCGACTCGAGGAGGTCGCGCTCGCGACGATCGAAGCCGGTGAGACGGACGAGCCAGTCGCGGCCGGGCGACCACTCGAGGCCCACCACGAACTCCCTCGTGCGCGGGGGACGCAGTTCAGGGTCGATCGCGGCGAGGGCGCCGTCGGCGGCCCCGGGCCCGACGCGCGAGACGAGCAGCCCGCGCTCGGCGGGGTCGAAGCGGCCGTCGCCGTTTGCGTCCTCCCAGCGATAGACCGCGGCCTGAGGCCCGTTCGGGTCGCCGAAGGCGAGCGGCGCGAGGGGGAGACGGTGGCGGTAGTCGGCGTACCCACCCAGGAGCGTGAGCCGACCGGAGCCGGTGAGCCGGAACCGCGCCGAGACGCGGGGCGAGACTGTCGTCCACGAGATGCCCTGCGCCGCCCCGTCGGCCGCGCCCGCCGACGCGTCGAGCCGCAGACCCGCCTCGACGAGCAGCCGGTCGCGCAGGACAAACCGGTCGGCTACCCAGGCGGCGAGGTCCCTCACGTGGCGGTCTGAGTCCGGACCCGCCCACGCATACTCCGACACGCGTGCGGGCAGGCCACCGACCGTCTCGGGGATCGGATCCTCCGCGCCCGGGCGCTCCCGCGCAGAAGCACGGCTGGCCGTTACACCGACCCGCGGCGCATGCCAGAAGCCGCCGAGGCGCGAGGTGCCGAGCGCCAGGCTCGCCCCCAGGCCCCATCTCAACCGTCGGCTGCGCACGGGATAGATGAGCTCGGGCACGGGGCCATCGACCACGCGCTCCACGGGCCGCCCGCGCTCGTGGCCCGCCGTCTGCGGCTCGAAGAGACCGCTCCAGAGGCCCGCGAACGCCGAAAGGGTCGCGCCTCCAAACGCGCGCGTCCAGTGGAGCTGCGCACCCAGCGCGTCCGCCCGCTCCTCCGGAGCGTCCCCGAAGAAGAGCGCGCGGCCCGCGAACGGCCGTCGGATCGCCTGCGCCGACACGAGGAGACGCAGCGCGTCGCGATCGGAAGCCTGGTACACGAGATGGCCGGTACCCGAGACGAGGCTCGCCTCGAGGGCCGAGGGAAGGTCGCGCTCGAAACGCCGCAGGCGGCCGAACCGGCCCGACAAGAGAAGCCGCAGGCTTTCGCTCACCGGCCCCGAAACGACGCCGCTCACCTCCGCCAGCGATCCGAAGCGGGCGATCGAAGGCGCTTCGCCCGCCGGCTTTCCCGCCTGCAGCCCCGAGGTCGACACGTCACCCTCAACGCTCCCCTGCCAGGCGCGCGCGGGCATGCGGGGGACGAGCGCGAGCGCGACGCCCGGCCCCTGCTGCTCCACCGGTGCGAGGCCCGAAACCGTCTCGATCCTCTGGAGGGCGTCGATGTCGGGATCGGCGAGCGGCGTTCCGCCGCGGAGGGGATCGGTGAGGTCGACCCCGTCGAGGAGCACGGCGTTCTGCGTCCACGACGCCCCGCGCAACGAGAAGCGCCCTGGCTCGCCGAGGTAGAGGCCGGCCCCGTCGATGCGGTCGAGGATCGCGGCTGGCTCGGCCGTCTCGAGCAGGGACCAGGCGTTGCGGGCGGACGGCAGGTCGCGTGTCACCTCCTCGCGCATGACGCCGACCGCGGGGCTCTCGAGGCGGTCGATCTGGAAGCGGGCGCCGGGCTTCTCCGGCACGGCTTCGACGGACAGGGGACACGGTGGCACATCTGCGATCATGGCGAAGCCCTCGGCGTCGGTCGTCGTCCGCCACTCGGCGCCCCCGGGGCAGCGCGCGAGAAGGAGGGTGTCCGCGAGCGTGTGGCCGAGCGTGTCGAGGGCGCGGATCACGACCACGGATCCCTCGACCTCGGCGCTCGCCGGCGCGCCGAGGAGCGCGAGGCCGACGCTCAGGACCGCGTGGGCCCGGAGCCGGTGCCTCCGGCCCGGATCACCACGCAATCGTGACCACGAAGCCGGCATGTCCGGGGCGTGGATCGAAGCCCAGCGACACATGTTCGCGTCTGTGGGTGAAGATGAGGTTGGCGGCGATCCCGATCACGGCGCCGGCCACGACGTCGCTCGTATGGTGGCGGTTCGCCTCCACCCGGCTGTAGCCGACGAAGGAGGCGAGTGTATAGGCGGGGATCCCGGCCCGCCAGCCGTAGCGGCGCTGGAGGAACGCCGCGCCCGCGAACGCGCTCGCGGCGTGCCCGCTGGGGAACGAGTACTGGTCGCCGTCGGGGCGAGTGCGGTCGACCGTCACCTTGAGGACGTACACGACGGCCATCGTGGAGACGAAGGCCTCGCCGAGCTGTCCAAGGCCGCGGTGGTCCCGCACGACGAGCGCCCCCACCGCCGCCCCTCCCGGAAGGAGGATGGAGCCAACGTCGCCGGCCCGCTCCAGGTGGTCCGCGCGCGCGCCCCCGGCGGCGAGCGGGAGGGCGAGGGCGAGCACGAGCGACGCCGTCGTCTTCTTCAAGGGTCCGCTTTCCCCGGAACTCTGCCGAATGATACGGTCGCCAACCCGGCGCGGGAAGCAGAAGTGAGTCCTTGAAGAGGTCCAGGGTGCGCCGGCCTCAGCGCAACCGCTCCAGGGTCACCGCAGGTCCGTGACCAGGAAGAGCGCGGTCGACACCCGGATGGAGAGTGCCGCGAAAACGTCTCCCGAGGGTGCGACGGTCCCCTGGAAGAACGCGATACCCGTTGGATCCTCCGGCCGGAGCTCGCGGATCGCGGTCCGCGCGCCCGTGGCGAGGTCGCGCCTCAGGATCCTGGCCCCGGGGAACAGGCGCTCGACGACCAGCAGCGAGCGGCCGTCCGGGGTCCAGGAAGCGAGGCGGCCGGCTTCGCGTGGACCCGGGGGCGGGCGTCCCTCTCCGCCTTCCGACGCAAACAGGAAGAGCGCCCCGTCCGGGAGCCGTTGCGCGACGAGGGACCGACCGTCGGGGCTCGGCAAACCGGCGCCGAAGCCCTCCGGCGTGGCCGGCCTTGGGGGCGCTCCCTCGGCGACGACCCACAGGCGCCAGGGCCGGCCCGGTTGACGGCCCACGGCGAGGAGCTTGTCGCCGGCGGGGAACCAGCGCGCGTCCCGGTACTCGATCCCGTCCTTGGTGATCGTCCGCGTCTGGCCCGGACCGGTGGGAATGACCACAAGCTCGCGGGACGGCAGGCCGCGTGTGCGGGCGAGGGCCGCGACGAAGCGGCCGTCCGCGGACACGTCGAGGGCGAAGCCCTCGCCGAGCCGCACGGCCGGCGAGCCGTCGATCCCCCGGGCGTACACCGCCGCCCCCGCCGAGCCGCTTACCTGCCCGCTCTCGGAGGAGACGACGGTGCGTCCGTCGGGAGAGAGGGCTAGAGAGCGGGGAAACTCGAGCCAGGAGAGGAGGCGCTCGCGAACGTCTCCTGGCGCCCAGGCCAGGACGTCGCCCCGGAGGTCGCCGATGGAGATGAGCGCGCGGCCGTCCTTCGCCACGTCCAGGATGTTGGCCAGCGCGGGCAGCGCCAGGACCAGCCGCCGCCGACCGCGCACGTCGACGCCGAAGAGCGACAGGTGGATGGAACCGGTGTCGGAGCCCGTGTACCAGACCTCTTGGCCATCAGGGGACCAGACAAGGCCGAAGCCGCGCCCGAAGCCGCGGGCGAGGATCCTCCGCTCCGCCCCATCGCGCCGCACGACCTCCAGGACCCGCTCCGGCGTTGCCGAGTTGGTGAGGAATGCGAGCCACTCACCGGAGGGAGACACCCTCACCTGGCTCAGCCCTTCGCCCTCGGCCAGAACCCGGCCGGGCGGATATTCCAGCCTGTCCCGACCCTCGAGACGACGGATGACGGCCAGCTCGCGGCCGTCCGGCGAGAAATCGGCCCCGCGGACGTGCTCGAACAGGCCCCGCGGGGCCCCTCCCGCCAGGGCCGCACGGGCGAGCGTGCAATCGTAGTCGCCGGGGACCGCGTGCGAGGTCTGGCCGAGGCAGACCGCCATCTCCCCCGCC
>Ga0209342_10001372_pt1 | contig 27378 bp, 20 predicted proteins | sample RifCSP16_2_FD_184023 | JGI IMG/M metagenome (GOLD analysis project Ga0209342, IMG submission 184023) | Soil microbial communities from Rifle, Colorado - Rifle CSP2_sed 16_2 (SPAdes) (version 2) | ecosystem: Environmental > Terrestrial > Deep subsurface > Rock core/Sediment | place: Rifle...
CGCCATGAAGGAGAAGCTCAAGGGCCTCATGATCGAGGCGGTCCTCACACGCGTCGAGGGCGACATCATCACGGGGACGCTGAAGGCGGTCGCTGACATCCTCGGGAGGGAATCGAAGCGCTTCGACACCATCCAGGCCAATATTGCCGGCGGCTCTCCGCTCTGCGGCTGCTCGCTCCTCATGGCCGCCTTCGTCCACGGCCTCGACGCCATCCACATCATCGACGGGAAGCCCGTGCGGATGCCCGTCCTGCGCTTCTCGTACACGGAGCTCATCGGCGACGAGAAGTTCCGCATCCTCGACGCGCTCCAAAAGGCGGGCGGCAAGGCCCCCTCCCTCGAAGCCCTTGCGGAAAGGGTCGCCCTCCAGAAGACCGCGGTCGTCCGCCACCTCAAGAGCGCCCGCGAGCCCCCGGGCCTCGAGGACCTCGGCGTCGTCACGATCGAGCGCGGCGACCGCGGGATCACCTCGATCACGCTCACGGAATCCGGCCGGCTCCTCCTCATCGGCAGCCACGCGGGCCACCCCCACACACCTTGAGATTCGCGGCGCGCGGAAGCCAGGCCGACAACAAGCATATAGGCCCGGCTCCGCTCCTTTCGGCTTGGCGCCGCATCTTGAGGCGGCCGGTTGAGGTGCCCGACGTGTCGGCGGCGCGCGACGGAGCCGTGCTTGCTGCCCTCTCCGAGCTCGAGGCCGCGCTGCCAGGCACCTCCGCCGCCCTCGTCACGCGCGGAGGCGGGATCCTCGCGGGCAAGGGGCCTTCCCCGGGCGGCCGCGAGCTTTACGGCGCGATGGCCGCGACGATGTTCGGCGCGGCGGAAGCCGGCACCCTCGAGTTCGGCCAGGACCTCCTCGAAGTCGAGGCCCGCCTGAAGGGAGGGGCCCTCGTCGCCGTCGCGGCCGGCCGGAAGCTCGTCCTCGTCGTCCACGTGAACGGCGTTGCGCCCCCCGAGGATGCGCGAGGCCGCATCCACGACTGCGCGCGCAAGCTGGCCGCCCTTTTCTAAGGCCGGCCCCGTGAGCCAGCGTGAGCCATGACCGGGCGTTGCAAGGACACGCGCCCGCAAGCCTCATATGAGGACTTCACCGATCAACGCCCCGCTTTCTCGGGGGACTTCACCTGGCCGTCCACTGCCCCAAGTGCAACACGGCCAACCCCGACACAAACAAGGCGTGCGTCCAGTGCGGGACGCCGCTGCCTTCGTCCGCCGCCCCCGGCAGCCGGCTCATCGGCGGCCAGGGCGCGCTGCTCGGCGGCGGGCTGCTTCCGCGCGCGGGGCGCAGGCCGGGGGGCGCGATCGCCGTAGGGGCCGCCTCCTACGCCGACAAGGTCTCCTTCGTCTCGTCGGGCGACGCGCTCAAGCAAATCGAATCGATGGTCATCAAGGGGATGGACGCCCAACAGCTCCAGAACGTCGCCACGCAGCTCAACGTGCTCCTCAACCAGATGGGTGTGGCCGCCGACTTCACGCGCGGGGGCTCGCTGGCCGTCTCCTCGAAGGACCGCGGCGTCCTCGAGGCCATCGAAGCGAAGGTCCGCGAGGTCGAGAAGTCCTCCGGCGAGCTCCTTGCAAACCCCGAGGCGTACCTCCGGCTCGGCAACTACTACTACGCTGGCGGCCAGCTTGACGAGGCCATCCTGAACTACGGCAAGGCGCTCGAGCTCGACCCGAAGCTCTTCAACGCGTGGTTCAACCAAGGCACGGCCTTCGACGACCTCAAGAAGTTCGAGAAGGCGGCCGAGTGCTTCCAGGAGGCCGTCGACCTCGACCCCGGCAACGCTGAGGCCGCCTACAACCTCGGTGTCGCGCTTCTTAACCTCAACAAGTTCCGCGAGGCCTCCTCGGCCTTCGAGCGCGCGGTCTCCGTGCGCCCGGACTACGACAAGTCCTGGAACAACCTCGGCGTGTGCCAGTTCAAGCTCGGGGACTTCGAGGGTGCGATCCTCACGTACGACAAGCTCATCAACCTGCGCCCGAACGACGACGACGCCTGGGTGAACAAGGGGGTCGCGCTCAAGAAACTCGGCCGGGTGAACGAGGCGATCTCGGCCTACGACAAGGCAATCGCGCTAAACCCCGGGCGCGAGGAGGTCTGGAACAACCGCGCGAACGCGCTCTTCGAGGCCGGGCGGTGGGCGGAGGCTGCCGACAACTTCACGCGCCTCCTCGACTTCAACCCGTCCGACGAGGACGCGCTGCGCAAGCGCGGCGAGTCCTATGTCAAGCTCAAGCGGTTCGCGGAAGGCGCCGACTCGTTTAGGCGCGCCTCCGAGATCAACCCGATGGAGTTTGTCTACCACTACCAGCGCGGCAAGTGCCTCCTCGAGGTCGACGACGAGCGCTCCGCGCTCGAGGCCTTCCGCCGCGCGGCGGCCGTGAAGCCCTCGGACGCCGACACGCAGTACCAGATCGGGAAGCTCCTCTTCGAGTCCGGCGACTGGCCGGGCGCGGTGTCTGCGCTCGAGAAGGCCGCGATCGTCCCGGGCTTCGAGGAGGCCTGGGGCGAACTCGGGGTCGCCTACGCCCGCACGGGAAAGCCCGAGAAGGCGATCGCCGCGCTCGAAAAGGCCCTTCCGAAGCGCCCCGAGGACAAGGTCCTCCTCGAGGCCTACGCGAACGCGCTCTACGGGTTCGAGCGCTTCCAGCAGGCGGCCGACGCCTACGGCCGACTCCTGCGGCTCGACCCTGGCAACGCGCCCGCGCTCAACAACGCCGGCAACGCGTTTTACAGGCTCGAGAAGTTCCCGGAGTCCGTGGGCTACTACGACAAGGCCCTCGCGCTCGACCCCCGGATCGAGAGCGCCTGGCGGAACAAAGGGGTCGCGCTTAGGAAGCTCGGGCGCAACGCGGAGGCCGAGGCCGCCTTCCAGACCGTCCTCAAGCTCGTGCCCCAGGACGCGAAGGTCCGCGAGCTGCGCGCCCAGACGCTCGAGGACCTCAACCGCCTCGACGAGGCGCTCAAGGAGTACGAGGAGTCCCTGCGCCTCGAGCCCAAGAACGAGGGCGGTTGGTTGCGGCGGGCGGGGGTCAACGAAAGGCTGGGTCGCTGGAACGAGGCGATCCGCTCGCTCGACGAGGCCCTCAAGCTCAACCCGAACAACGCGGACGCGCTGAAGCGCAAGGAGGTCGCGCTCTCGAAGACGGGTAACCTCAAGGAGCTGCTCAAGGTCTACGAGAAGCAAATTGACAAGGACCCCAAGAACGCCGACGCGTGGCTGAACAAGGCGCGCGCGCTGCGCGACCTCCAGAGGCCCGAGGAAGCCGTCGAGGCCTTCCGGCGTGTCTGCGTGCTTCGCCCCTCGCTTGCCGATGCCTGGTATGAGCTTGCGCTGCTCGAGGACAAGCTCGAGCACCACCGCGACGCCCTCGAGGCATATTCCCAGGCGCTCAAGTTCGACGCGAACAACCTCAAGGCCCTGCGCCGGAAGGGCGCGATGCTGACCGCGCTTGGCATGCACAAGGAGGCGCTCTCCGTCTACGAGGAGCTCCTGCGAAAGGACGCCGAGAACATCGACCTTTGGGAGCTTGTCGGCAACTCGTACTACCAGACGGGAGACTTCAAGGAAGCCCTGCGAAACTACGACGAGGTCCTCAAGCGCGACCCGCGCAAGGTCGATGTCTGGGCCCAGACGGGCAACTGCCGCTTCCGCCTCAACGACTTTGCAGGCGCCTCCGACGCCTACGGGCGGGCGCTTTCCGTGAACCCCAAGATTGCGCTCGCCTGGCGAAACAAGGGGATCAGCGCCCTGAAGCTCGCCGACGAGGGCGAGGCCCTGCGCTGCTTCGAGCAGTACCTCCAGTTCGAGCCCGCCGACGGCGAGATCTTCCTCGAGAAGGGCCGCATCCTCATGAAGATGGGCCGCTTCAAGGAGGCGCTCCAGGCCTTCCAGAAGGTCATCGAGATCGACCCGAAGGTCGAGGCGGCCCACTTCAACCGCGCGCTCATCCTCGAAAGGCGCGGGATCGACGAGGACGCGGTCTTGGCGTTCAACCGCGCGCTCGAGCTCAACGACGACAACCGGGAGGCCTGGGCGCACAAGGAAGCGATCCTCACGCGCCTCGGACGAACGGCCGACCTGATCCCGTGCTACGACAAGGCTCTCGAGGTGAACCCCGGCGACCACAAGACGCACTTCAAGCGCGCACAGGCGCTGCGCAAGCTCGGCCGCTTCGACGAGGCCACGGCGAACCTCGAGCGGGCCTGCGAGATCCTCGCGACCTACGAGGACGCATGGGTCGAGCGGGGGCTCAACTACCTCTCCCTGGGTAAGCCCCACCTCGCCGTCGAGGCCTTCGAGCGCGTCCTCAAGATCAACCCGAAGAATATCCAGGCGCTCCGCTTCCTCGGCGACGCGTACTTCGACAAGACGGACTTCGAGCGGGCCGCGGCCTGCTACCAAGGCGTCGTCGAGCAGGGCGCCGCCGACGGCCCCGTCTACCTGAGGCTCGGCGAGTCCCTCTTTAAGCTCAAGAAGTACGACGACGCCGTCAAGCAGCTCGATGTCGCCCTCTCGCTCGATGCGAAGCTCGAGAATGCCTGGCGCATGAAGCTCGATTGCCACAGGGCGCTCGTGGAGGACGAGCAAGTTGTCGCCTGCTGCGACAAGATCCTTCGCTTCAACGCGAAGGACGAGCCGATCCTGCGCCTGCGCGCGGAGACGCTGAAGAAGCTCGGGCGCTTCAAGGACGCGCTACGGGCCTTCGAGCAGCTCCTGCGCTTCAAGCCGAAGGACGTGGGCGCGCTCCAGGCCAAGGGCCAGGTCCTCCAGGCGCTCAAGCGGTTCGAGGAGGCCGAAAAGGCCTTCGAGCACGCGATTACGATCGACCCGAAAAACGCGGGCCTCTGGTGCGACCTCGGGCTTTCGCTTGAGAACCTCGACGAGGACGACGCGGCGGTGAAGAAGTACGATGAGGCGCTGAAAAACGACCCGCGCTTCGAGCTCGCCTGGAAGCGCAAGCTCGCGCTGCTCACGAAGCTCGGGCGCATTGAGGAAGCCCTCGACCTGCTCGAGATGGCCGTCGAGCAGAACCCCGACGACGAGACGATGTGGTACCAGCGCGGGCGCGCCCTCCACATCATGAAGCGGTACGCGCAGGCGCTTGCCTCCGTCGACAAGGCGGCGGCTCTCAAAGACGGGTACCACCAGGCCTGGCGCGAGCGGGCGGAGATCCTCGCCGACGAGGAGAAGCTCGACGAGGCCCTCACAGCCGTCGAGCGCGCGATCGAGATGGCGCCCGACGCGCCGGAGGGCCACGCGCTCAAGGGCCGCCTACTCAAGGACGCGGGGCGAAACGGGGAGGCCGTTGCCGCGCTCGCGCGGCTCCTCGAGATCGAGCCCGCCTCGGAGCCTGGCTACACGATGCTCGGCTTCGTGCTCCAGAAGCTCGCGCGCTTCGAGGACGCGTTCACGGCCTTCGACAAGGCCATCGCGCTGAACCCCGATTCGGCGTCCTCGTGGCGAAACAAGGGGCGGTCGCTCTTCCACATGGGCATCCAGAAGGAGGCCGTGAACGCCTACAACCAGTCCCTGCGGCTCGACCCCGACCACCCGGAGACCTGGCGCTTCAAGGCCGAGTCGCTCCTCAAGACGCGCGCCTTCGACGAGGCGCTTGCCGCCGTGGACCGGGCGCTGCGCCTCGAAGAGGGCCACGCGCAGGGCTGGGCGCTCCGGGGCTCGGTCCTGCGCGCCATGAAGCGGGAGGAGGCCGCCTTGAAGGCCTTCGACCGCGCGGTCGCGCTCGACGAGACGGTCGAGGCCTACCACCTCGAGCGGGGCCGGATCCTGCGCGCGCTCGACCGGCCCGCGGACGCGCGCGTGGCCTACGAGGCCGCCCTCAAGGTCGCCGCGCAGGACGCGGTCGCTCTCGAGGAGCGCGGCGAACTCGAGCTTGACGACGGCAAGGTCGACGACGCCCTCGAGTTCGCCGAGCGCGCGATCGAAGCCGACGCAAAGTCCGAGCGCGCGTGGCGCGTGAAGGGCGACGCCCTCCTTTCCATCGACCGCCACGAGGACGCCTCGGCGGCCTTCGAGACGGCGCTCCAGCTCAAGCCGGGGTACAGCGACGCGTGGGTGGGCAAGGGCCGGGCGCTCGCCGCGCTTGGCGAGCACCACGAGGGCGCGCGCTGCATGTACAAGGCGCTGCTGCGCGACCGCGAGGACGCGCGCGGCTGGGAGGAGCTTGCGGGCATCCTCCACGAACTCGGCACGCGCCCCAAGGCGCTCGAAGGCTTCGCGAAGGCTACGGGCCTCGACGAGAGGGCGGGGGGCGCTTGGCTCAAGATGGGCGTCGCGCTGCTCGAGGAGGGCAAGCCCGAGGAGGCCCTTGCCGCGCTCTCGCGCGCCTACGATGTCGAGCCCCGCGACTTCGACGTCCTCTACAACCGCGGCATCGCGCTCCTGCGGATCGGCGACCCGGTCGAAGCCGAGCGCTACTTCACGCGGGCGACTGTCTCGCGCCCCCAGGCGCCCGAGGCCTGGTACCAGAAGGGCCTCTCGCTCCTGCAGGCCGGCGACGCGAGGCACGCGCTGCGCTGCTTTGACATCGCGCTCAAGAACCGCCCGCGCTACGGCCAGGCGTGGAACAACAAGGGCGCCGCGCACCTGCGCCTCAACGAGGTCGAGAACGCCCTCTTCTGCTTCAACAAGGCCATCAAGCTGAGGCCCGAGGACTGGGTCGGCCACTACAACCGGGGCAAAGCCCTTGAACTCATGGCGCGGTTTGCCGACGCGCTGCGCGCCTACGACGAGGCCCTCGGCCTGAACCCGGAGCGCGCGGAGATCCAGGAAGACCGGGAGCTTTGCGCCGTCAAGCTTGAGAAGCGCATAGGACTTGCATGAGGGGGGGAGAGAACCGTGGGGGAGTTCAGCGGGTTTCCGCTCGAGGAGAAGATCTCGCAGATGTGGCGCAGCGTGCCTGAGGACGCGGAGGACAAGTACGCGGACAATTGGCTCGAGGCCGAATATGGCTCGCTCACCGCGGACCTCGGCTTCCTCGCGATCCTGACCTGGGGCCCCCACCCGGCCTCCCGCCGCCGCAGCGTGTGGGACAAGGTGAAGTCCGCCTACGGCGAGATGGGCGCGCCCCTCCACAAGCTCACGAGCGACCAGCGCGAGAAGCTCGTGGGCTGCTACCCCTTACGCAAGGGTTGGCAGGGAAAGTTCCTGCGCGGGATGATCCTCCACCTCGGGAACTCGGGGCTCTCGATGGACGAGTTTGCGGGGAAGCTCAAGGAGGCCGGCCCCGGTGTCGCGCGGGCCGCGCTCCAGGACGTCTTCGGGACGTCGTCCTCGAAGGTCATCGACTCGTACCTTCGCGACATCCTGCTGCTCGATGCGTTCCCGATCGACGCGAAAGTCCGCAGGGTGCTTGCCAAGTACAACATCCCCCCGGACTCCTACGGGATCGTCGCCGTTTGCCAGCGGATGGAGATCCCCGTGCGGATCCTCGCGCGGGCCGTCCAGGACATGGCCGTGACCTGAGCCCCCGGCAGGCGCGCGCGGGCTAAACGCCGCGCAAGCTACTTCTGCGCCCCGGGCGTCCCCCGCGCTCACCATGGGCGGGGCGCTTCGAGATGGCACTGACTTCGGTCCTCCTCATCGCCGCCAGCGTCCCCCTCCTTTACCTTGGCGCCGCCTGGCTCGTTGACAATGCGGCCGAGCTCGGCAGGCGCGCGGGCGTGTCGGCGCTCCTTGTCGGCCTCACGGTCGTCGCCTTCGGCACCTCGACCCCCGAGCTCGTCGTGAGCCTCCTGTCGGCCGCCGCCGGGCAGGCGGAGGTGGCGGTGGGAAACGCCCTTGGAAGCAACCTCTTCAACATCGGCGTCGTGCTCGCCGCGGGCGCCCTGCTTGCGCCCCTCGCGGTCGCGCGCGAGCAGATCGCGCCCCACGGCCTCGCCCTCTTTGCCTCCGCGTTCGTGTTTCTCTTCGCCGCGCTCGACGGCACGCTCTCGGCGGTCGAGGGGGCGGCCATGCTCCTCACGCTGGCGGTGTTCCTCGCCGCCTCGTACAAAAGCGGCGCCACGGGCCGGATGGAAGTGGCCCTGCCCCCGGAGGCCCTCGAGAGGGGGGTCCCTGGGGCTCCCCCCAGCCTTGTCTTAGGGGGCATCCTCGTGGGCCTCCTGTTCCTCGTCGTCGGGGCTCAGGCGCTTGTGACCGGCGCGGTCGAGCTTGCCGAGGGCATGGGCGTCACGCCCCGCGTGGTCGGCCTTACGATCGTTGCGGCCGGCACGTCGCTCCCCGAGCTTGCAACCACGGTGGTGGCGGCGGGCAAGAAGCAGGCGGACATCGCGCTTGGAAACGTCGTCGGCAGCAACATCTTCAACATCCTCGGGATCCTCGGCGCAAGCGCAGCCATCTTCCCGCTCGCCGTCCACCCGTCCTCGCTCGTCGACTTCACCGTGATGCTGGGGTTCACGGCGGCGCTCCTCGCCTTTTCGCGCTCCGGCGGCCGGATCACGCGCCCTGAGGGCGCGGCCTTGCTGGGGGGATACCTCGTGTACCTCGCATGGCTCCTCGCCGCTTGAGCGGGCGAGCCTTGAGATTGGGGGCGGGCCTAATGCGGGCGCGGACCCGGGCAGACAAGTCTATTTCCTCTCGGCCCTTGCCACGCCTCCCTGTCGCCGTTCCCGGGTGCAAGCCTCGGAAAAGGCGCGGGCCAAAGCGGGGGGCCGGGGTTGGAGTTGCAGGGCGAGGCCGGCCGGGGCGCAGCCCTGGCCAGCGAGGTCACCCTTGAGCACTTCTCGGACCCCTGGTGCTGGTGGAGCTGGGGGTTCGAGCCCGTGCTTCGTCGGCTCCGGGAGGTCTACGGTGACCAGCTTTCGGTGCACACGCGGATGGGCGGCATCTTCGATGACCGGGCGCCTTGGCTTGCAAAGTACGGCCACGATGACGCGACGCTCCCCTCGTGGGTCGCGGACTGCATGACGCTCACGCGGGTGCCGATCTTCAACGACTACATGGGGACCGCGGGCGTCAAGTCGACGTACCCGGCCTGCCGTGCCTACCTCGCGGCCCTCTCCCGCTCGCACGAGAAGGCCGACGCCCTCTTGCGCCGCCTCCTGGAGGCCTCCTGCCTCCAGGGGCTCAACGTCTCGAAGGATTCGGTGATCGAGCGGGCCGCGGCAGAGGTCGGGCTCGACGGCGCCCAACTCCTGCGCGACATGAACTCGGAGGCGGTCGCGAAGGCGTTTGCCGCCGACCGGGCCGCCATGGAATCTGCGGGCGCGAGCTTCCTGTGGTCGCGGATCTCGGCGGGGCAGGGCCCGAGCGAGGTCATTGAGGAAGTGTTCGACGCCAAGCCCTACGAGGAGGCCATCGAACGGCTCACGGGGGGACGTCTCCACCGCCGCACGCCGGTCGACATCCTCGAGTACGCCTCGCGCCACCCTGGCAGCATTAGCGCCCGCGAAGTTTCCGAGGTCTTCCGCACATCCGTCGAAGACGCGGAGCGTCGCCTTGCCGCGCTCTCGCAGGCCGGGCACTTCGTCCCGACGGTGTACCCGTTCGCGACCTTCTTCCGCTACCAGAAGTCGCCGCGTGGGACCCTTTCGATCAGCGAGGTCCAGCTCTCCCACGTGATGGAGCAGGTCGACCCCTCGGCGGCCGGCGGGGTCGGCGAGCTCATCCGCAAGGCCGTTCAGGAGCTCTACACGGAAGTCGCGACGCAACCGCAAAAGGCGTACCACTTCCCGCTCGGCCGCAAGGCGCTCCTCTTTGTGGGCTACCCCCAGAGGGATGTTGACCGCCTCCCGAAGGCAGCCACCGAGTCCTTCGCCGGGGTCGGATACCCGCACCAGGCGGGGGCGCTCAAGAAGGGCCTGCGCGTCCTCGACATCGGGTCGGGATCCGGGACGGACGTGCTCTTCGCAAGGCTCAAGGTGGGCGCGTCGGGGGATGTGGTCGGGCTCGACATCACCCCCGCACAGATCGCCAAGGCGCGCGAGGCGATCGCGGCGATGGGCGTCAAGAACGTCCGCATCGAGGAGGCAAGCGTCGAGGCGATCCCGCTTCCCGACGGCACGGTCGACGTGGCCACGAGCAACGGAGTCCTCAACCTCGTGCCCGACAAGGCCAAGGCTTTCCGCGAGATCTTCCGGGTTCTGAAGCAGGGCGGCGTCCTCCAGCTTGCCGACATCGTCACCCGCGAGGACGTCGCCAAGGCCTGCGGCCTGTCCCCTCAGCTGTGGGCCGACTGCATCGGCGGCGCGGCCGTCGAGGGCGAGTACCTTGGGGCGATCCGGGGCGCGGGGTTCGAGGACGTCCAGGTCCTGCAGCGGCTCGACTATTTCGGCCAGAGCGGCAACGAGAATACCCGGCGCCTGACAAAGAGCTTCGGGGCGGAGTCCGTCGTCGTGCGGGCCCGGAAACCCTGACCCCCCCTCGGCCTGCGGGGAAAACCCTCATCAACCCCGGGGAAGGCTCCGGGCGCAAGCGCGGGGGCGTGCTCGTGAAGGTCATCCAGCTTGCCCGCGAATCGACGGGGTGCCTCACCTACCTCCTCGCCGACGAGGGCGCGGGTGCCTGCGTGGTCGTCGACCCGACGCAGGACCCGTTCCTCTACGACGAGGCCGCCCAAGCGCACGCCCTGCGCGTCACGGGGGTCTGGGAAACTCACACACACGCGGACCACATCTCCTCAGCCCGGCCGCTCGCGCGCCAGCTCAAGGTCCCGCTTGCGATGCCCGCCAAAGCGGGCGCCACCTTCGACCACCTCGGGATCACCGGCTCCACGCCGCTGCGCGTCGGCGACCTCGAAGTCCGGGCAATCGAGACCCCGGGGCACACCCCCGACGCCATGACGTTCCTTGCCGGGGACGCGGCCCTCGTCGGCGACACGCTCCTTGTCGGGACCGTCGGGCGGGCGGACTTCTACCCGGAGGGCCCGTCGGAGCTTTACCACTCCGTTTTCGACAAGCTCCTTCGGCTCGAGGACCGCGTCCGTGTGTTCCCCTGCCACTTCGGCTCCCACCATGACCTCCCGCCCGACCGGACGACCACGCTGGGCGCGCAGCGGCTGGCCAACGAGGCCCTGACCCAGAAGACCAAGGAGGACTTCGTCCGCTACATGACCCAAGGGTGGCCCCCCCAGCCGCACGGTTGGCAGGAAATCCAGTGGGCCAACACTCACGAGTGACCGCCGGAGGGTTTGCGCCGTGCCCCTGTTGCGCGTGAGCCTCGACGGGGCGGCCCTCAACATCGATGAGGCGGGTCGCCCCCTGCGCGCCGTCCCCTCAATGGAGGACCCGGACTTCCAGCAAGTCTTGCGCCGCGGATGGGTGTCGCCGCCTTCGTTTGGACCGAGGGGCGACCTCCGGCTCTACTCGGCCGCGCACAGGAGCCCGGGGGAGGCGACGTACGCCTGGTTCGCGTCAGCCGACTGGAGGCGGGGGCGCGTGCAGATTGACCGCCGGGGCGCGATTTCCGACATCGCGATGGCCCCCTACGGCGCGGGAGGCGGCAAGCTCGCCGGCGAGCCCATCGACGTCGTCCCCGACTACGCGCGCCGGAGCCTCTCGATCACGCTCGGCGAAGCGCACAGCGTGCTTGGGAGGTGGACGGACCTGGAGCTTAGCCTCGCCATCGACGGGGCGGCCTCGGCGCGGGTCGACGGCGCGCTTGCCTGCGCGCTCTTCCTGTGGGTCGCGCGTCCCGCGGCGTTCCTCGTCGAGGCCCGCCCGCCCTTCTAGCAAGATCGTGGGCCCACGAGCCTGGCCTTCATCGGGCGTGGTCGTCTAAAATCGCTCGAGCGGCGCCCTTCGACCGGAACGGGTCGCCGTGTTCGTCGAAAAACCGCGGCCTTGCCCAGAGCGCGACCGTCACGAGGGCGAGCAGCACGGGGACTTCCACGAGCGGCCCCACGACGGCCGCAAGCGCCTGGCCCGACGCAATGCCAAAGACGCTGATCGTGACCGCAATGGCGAGCTCGAAGTTGTTCGAGGCGGCCGTGAATGCCTGCGCGGTTGCCGCGCCGTAGCGGAACCCGAGGGCGATCGAAAGCGCGTAGGACGAGGCGAACATGAGGAGGAAGTAGAGCACGAGAGGCACGGCGATCCGGAGGACGTCGGCGGGCAGCGTGACGATCACGGCGCCCTTCATGGAGAACATCACGACGACCGTGAAGAGCAGGCCCGCAAGCGTGAGCCCCTCCGTCCGCCTCACGAAAACGCCCTCGAACCAATCGGCGCCGCGCCGGCGCAGCAGGGCGGCCCGCGTCAGATAACCCGCGACGAACGGGATGCCGAGGAAGACGGCCACGCTGAGCGCGACCTGGGCCGTGGAGACTTCGACTCGGCCCGCGTCGGACGAAAGCCCGAGCAACGGGGGGAGGACGACCACGAAGAAATGCGCAAGCACGGCGTAGAGCGCGACCTGGAACAGGGAGTTCAGCGCAACAAGGACCGCCGCGTATTCCCCGTCGCCGCGGGCGAGCCAATTCCAGACGAGGACCATGGCGATGCAGCGGGCAAGGCCGATGAATATGAGGCCCGTGCGGTAGTCCGGGCGGTCGGGCAGGAAAGCCCACGCGAGCGCGAACATGAGGAAGGGCCCGACGACCCAGTTCTGGAAGAGCGAGGCCGAGAGCATCCGGCGGTAGTTCCCGCGCCTCGCGACCTCGCGCAGCTCCTCGTAGCGCACGCGCGTGAGCGGCGGGTACATCATGACGAGCAGGCCGATGGCGATCGGGAGCGACACGGAGGCCACCTGGACCGAATCAAGCCAGGGCCCAAGCGCTGGCAGGGACGCCCCCAGGCCGATCCCCCCAGCCATGGCCGCGATGATCCAGGCGGGCAGGAGCTTGTCTCGCCAGCCAAGCGCCGGCGGGCCTCCTTCAGTCACGGCGCGCCCCCCGGGTGGTCGTGCTCGGGGGCGCCTCGCCCGCCCTCGGGTAGGGGCGAAGGAGGGTGCCGCCGCACTCGACGCAACGGCAAACCCCGTCGACCGCTTCCGCCGTCTCCGTGACTTCCTTGAGGAACGCCCCAAGCCGCGGGTGGGCGAGCGCGTAGACCACGTGCGCCTCTTCGTACCGGCTCGTGACGAGGCCCGCCTCGCGCAGCACCTTGAGGTGGTGGCTGAGGGCACTTTGCTCCATCTTGAGGCGCTCAAGGAGGGCCGCGACCGTGCGCTCGCGCCGGGCGAGGAGGCGCAGCACGTCAAGCCGGGTCGGGTCGCCAAGCGCCTTGAGGAGCGTGTGCTCGTTCACGCTTGCGGAGCGGCCTGTTCGGATATGAATTCTTGTTCATATCGATGTCGGGGGCGCCGTAGGAGGATCCAGGCTGGGGCCCTCCTGGGCGCCACGCGCCGGCTAGGGCGGCCCCTTCCCGGCGCGACGGATCTCCTCGATGAGCGCCCGCACACGCTCTTCGACCTCGTCTCGGATCAAGCGCACCTCGGGGAGCGTTTTCCCCTTCGGGTCCGCGAGCTTCCAGTCTCGCACATCGCCGCGGTACCCGGCCGGGCACGCTTCCTCGGGGTCGCACCCCATCGTAACGAAGTAGTTGGCGGCCATCGCCTCGTCGAAGGTGAGCTTCCTTGGAACCTCGCCCGCCAGGTCGAAGCCCCTTTCCCTCATCGCCTCAACGACGACCGGGTTGACGGCCTTTGCCGGCTGCGTGCCCGCGCTTATCACGGTGATCCCGGGCGGGACCATCCCGCGCGCAAACGCCGCCGCCATCTGGCTGCGCCCGGCGTTATGGACGCAGACGAAGGCGACGGTCGTCAAGGGCTCCCCCGCCGCCTCGAAGGCCGAGGCCCCCCAAGAAGCTGCCGTGCAACTACCGCATTAAGGGCGCGCCATGCCGCGGGTAGTAGCGCTGCACATCGACGAACGCGTCGTGGCCGCAGTTCACACACCGCTTTCCCTGCCAGTCGCTCCCGCATCCACGGCATCGCAGTGCTCGTAGGTTCAGCATAGTCATCAATCCCGAAGGGGCGCCCCCACCCTTGAGCCCTGCTCAAGCGATTCCCCCCGCGTCGTTTTGCGCGCCTCGTCCGTGGCCCACCCTTGCGGAAAGGCTTCCTCTGTCGGAAGGGGGTTGGCCGGGCCCCGAAACGCATGGGGGCCCGGCCGGGGTTTCGGATGCCGTTGATCGTGAAGGGGTCAGGCGAGGAGCCGGACCGAGGCGGGCCCCGCCCTCTCGTCTCGGAGGGCGAGCGAGCTCGCGCCCGGCCGGGCGCCCGCTTCCAAGAAGAAGCGGTCGCAACCGCAGGCGCGGCAGGTCCCGTCGTCCACGAACTCCCCGCAGAAGGCGCAACGAGCCGTCGTGACCGCCACCGACTGCAGTACGCCGAGGAGGACGAAATCCCTGGCGCCATGGATTCTCCGGAGGGCCGGTTTGCTCCGTCGGGAAGGGATTGCCTTTGCCGGCCTACTGCGTCCGCACCGCGTTGTTGACGGCAAGCTCAGCCACGTCCGTCGCGTAGGCGCCCGTTCGTTCGATCGACTCCAGCACGTAGGCGAGCGCGACGGCTTGTCTTCCCTTCAGCCCCCCAATCGACTCTCGCAGCACCGAGACACGGTTCTCGAAAGGCTTCACGGACTCGATGACCTCGTGCGCCTCGTCGGGCGTGTCGCCCACGAAGCACTGGAACGCCCGGTCAAGGAGCACCATGGCTTGCTTGCTCGCCTCGTGGAGGCCGTCGGCAATCGACTTGGGCAGCGCGCCCCGCAGGTCCGAGGCGCTCCTCGCGATCGTGCAGGCGTGGTCGGACACGCGTTCGAGGATCCTGGCCGCGAGCATGTAGCCCAGGGACTTCTGCGGCGTCGTCTCCAGCTTGGCCGCAAAGCGCGGGTCTCGCAGGATGAGGTGGTGCTGCTTGAAGATGAGCCAATAGAGGCGGTCGACCTCGTCGTCGCGCGATAGGACTGCCGCCGATCGTTCCCCCTGGCCCTCCACGAGGGCCGCCATCGCGTCCTCGTGCATGGCGCGCGTGAGCATGTGCATCCGGCGCAGGCCCCGTCCCATCGGGAAGTCCGAGGGGCTCGCCACGTCGAGGAGCACGATTCGAGTCGGGCCCTCGTCAACGACCTCGAGGCCCACGATCTTCCGGACCCCGTCGTGGATCGTCTGGCGCATCGCCGGCGTGATCTCCGTCTTGGAGCGCAACTCGATCTGGCCGCACCCCTCGAGGTAGGCCGCAATGACCTGCCTCGAAGTCCGCGCCGGGCGCTTCGGGTCGATCTCCAGCGTGGCCTTCAGCCGGGACGTGGATTCCACGAGCCGCGGGGAAAGGACGAATGAGCCGTCGGGCTGGAAGTGGAGGGCCACGGGGTCGCCGGGCTTCAGCCCGACGCGTTCGACCCACTCCTTCGGCAGCGACAAGACCGTCGAGCCCCGGCCCGAGCGCTGGATCTTGCGCGTCTCGACCGTCCGCTCGAGGGCCGGCGCCGGCTTGTCGGCCTGCCCGTCTTTGCTGTTTTCCTTTCCACTCTTGCCGGTCATCGTCAAGAAAGGAGAGGAAGGGAAGCATTTGAGATTTGGCCCCTGTCAGGGGGTGAAAGCCATTCTCGCCGAGTAAGTAAGGGAATCCACTTCCGCGAAGCGGCCCTACTTGTCTTCAAACTCGCCCTGCCGGTCCTCGGCGGGCTCCCCCCAGAAGCGCGCGGCCTCGCTGTCAGCGTAGGTGCCGCTCCCGGGCTCTCTCTTGGTTGGTTCCATGGGTTTCCTCCTGAGCCCACGAGGCCGCACGAGCGCTTCAAGCGCGCGCCCGCGTTTGCCCCTCGAGCAGGGTGGAAGTGTCGGACACTTGTCGGGAAGTGATGGACGCTCGGGAAGGCCAGGGCGTGCCGAGCGATGCTCCACGTTCTTTCGCTTCGTCAATGCTTAACCCGGCTCGGGAAGTTGGCCTCCTACAACCCTGATCTGGGGTCATTGGAGAGAAAACAATGGTGTCGAATGGTGCGCTTGGCCCGGTACCCGTGAAACCCCTCGCCCTTGGCGGGGTCGTGATCCTGATGGCGACCGCCTTTGCAGGGTGCTTTGGCACTCCGCCGCCCCCGGGCGACCAGGACGTCACCCTGAACGGCGCCGGCGCGACGTTTCCGGCGCCCCTCTATGACAAGTGGCAGGCGGCCTACAGCACGAGCGTCAACACCAAGGTCCACATCAACTACAACGCCGTGGGCTCGGGCGCTGGGATCACGCAGATCACAGCCAAGCAGGTCGACTTCGGCGGCAGCGACGCGCCGCTCACGGCTACGGAGTTCGCCAACGCGCCCGGCATCATGCACATCCCATCAACTTTGGGAGCCGTGGTCATCATCTACAACATCCCCGGCGTCACCGCGAAGCTGAACTTCACGGCAACCGTCCTTGCCCAGATCTTCAACGGGAACCTTACGGACTTCAACAGCCCGGCCCTCGTGGCTTTGAACCCGTCGCTGGCTTCCGTCGCCCACAACATCACGACCGTCCACCGCTCCGACGGCTCGGGCACGACCTTTGTGTTCACGTCCTACCTGCACAAGGCGGCGGCGACCGACTGGCCAAGCGCCGGCAACAAGAACTGGCCGAACACGATCGGCCTGGGGGGGAACGGGAACTCGGGCGTCTCGTCGGCCGTCCAGCAGAACACCTACTCGATCGGCTATGTCGAGCTCTCCTACGCCTCGATCACGAACCCGCCGCTCGTCTTCGGCTTTGTGGCGAACAGGGACGGCTACTTCGTGGACGCCAACGCGACGACGACCGCGGCGGCCGCAGCCGGTGTTTCCGCGCTGCCGGCGGGCGATGCTTCGTGGACGACCGTGGAGATCCTCAACCAACCGGGGCAATTCTCCTACCCCATCGCAGCCATGACCTACTTGCTCGTCTACAAGACTCAGACGGACGCCGCGAAAGGCAAGGCCCTTGCCAACTTCCTCTGGTGGGCGATCCACGCGGACGGGCAGGCTCTTGCCGCGCCGAACGGCTACGCGCCCCTGCCGCTCTCCGTGATCTGGCTCAATGAGAACACGACGGACAGGATCGTGGACTCCGCGGGCGCCAAAATGCGCACCGTGACCGGCCTTGGCTACCCCCCCGTCTACGTGCCGCCCGGCGGCGGCGGCGGCGTAGTCACGCTGAACGGCGCGGGCGCGACCTTCCCGGCGCCCCTCTACGACCGGTGGCAGGGCAACTACACGCTCCATGTCTCGCCGGACACGCACATCAACTACAATGCCGTGGGCTCGGGCGCTGGGATCACGCAGATCACGGCTCGTCAGGTCGATTTCGGCGGGTCGGACGCCCCGCTTACTCCCACGGAATTCGGCAACGCCCCGGGCATCCTGCACATCCCCACGACCCTCGGCGCCGTCGTCCCCGTGTACAACGTGCCCGGCGTCTCGTGGCCCATCAACTTCACGGCCTCGAACCTCGCCAGGATCTTCAACGGGTCGATCACCGACTGGAACGACGCGGACCTCGTCGCCGACAACCCGGGCCTTTCGGCCGTCTCGCACAACATGACGCCGGTCCACCGCTCGGACGGTTCGGGGACGACCTTTGTGTTCACGTCCTACCTGCACAAGGCCGACGCCACGAACTGGTCGACCTGGGGGAACAAGAACTGGCCGAACACCCTCGGCCTTGGCGGCAACGGGAACGCGGGGGTCTCATCGGCCGTCCAGCAGAACACCTACTCGATCGGCTATGTGGAGCTCTCGTACTTCCAGAGCGCCTCGACCAGCCTCGTCATGGGCAAGGTCCGCAGCCACGACGGCGCCTTCCTGCTGGCTACCGCCGACACGACCGCAGCGGCTGCCGCAGGCGTTGCGACCCTGCCCTCAGGCGACGCCTCGTGGACCACAGTCGAGATCCTCGACCAACCGGGCGCTCAAGCCTACCCGATCGTGTCGATGACCTACATCCTGCTCTACAAGACGCAGGTCGACCACGCGAAGGGAAAGGCGCTCGTGGACTTCCTGTGGTGGGCTATCCACTCGGAGGGACAGGCGTACGCCGCGCCGAACGGCTACGCGCCGCTGCCCCCCTCGGTGGTCACCCACAACGAAGCGAGCCTCCGGCTTGTGCGCGACGCCTCGGGCAACGCGCTCCATCCTTGAGAGAAAGGCGCCACCGGATCGGAGGGAGCAGAGTGCGGCTGTTTCCCATCACCCAGCGTGGAGGCTCCGGCGAGCCCGCACCTCGCCGGGGCCTTCTCTTCCCCTTCCACATCGCGCGGCCCACGCCGGCGGCGGGCCGGGCGCCGTCCCCGCCGGCGCGCTCGACCCGCGGGTTCATGCTGCTCGGCAGGAGGCCCGGCGACCTCCTCTTCGAAGGGAGCTCCGTCCTTTTCGCCCTGGTCGTGATCGGCCTCGTCTTCGCCGTCGTCGCGAGCCTTTGGCTCAAGTCGCAGCAGGCCTTTGACGCCTTCGGCGTCAACCTCTTCCTCGGGGGCGTGTGGCTCCCGGGCGGCCAGCCTCCGGTTTACGGGGCGATGCCCCTGATTTGGGGGACCCTCGTCACCTCCGCGATTGCCGTCGTCATTGGCGTGCCCATTTCGATCTTCATCGCGGTCTTTCTGTCGGAAATTGCCCCGCCGTGGCTTCGCGGGCCGGTCTCCGTCATTGTCGAACTCCTGGCGGCCATCCCGTCCGTCGTCTACGGCCTGTGGGGGATCTTTTTCCTCGCGCCGTTCCTGCGCGACTCCCTCTACCCGCGCCTCCAAGCCAATTGGGGTTGGACCGGGCTCTTCGGCGGCAACGCGAGCGGCTACAGCGTCCTTACCGCGGGGATCCTCCTTGCCATCATGATCATCCCGACCGTCTCGTCGATTGCGCGCGAGGTCATGCGCGCGGTCCCCATTGCCCAACGTGAAGCCGCCTTCGCGCTTGGCGCCACCCGCTGGGAGGTCATTCGCAAGGCCGTCCTCCCCTACGGGCGGACGGGCCTTTTCGGCGCAACGATCCTCGGCCTTGCGCGAGCCATCGGCGAGACCATGGCGGTCACCATGGTGATCGGGAACCGGAACGTGCTCTTCGGCTCGCTCCTGTCGCCCGGGAACACGATCCCTTCCACCCTTGCGAATGAAACGTACGAAGCTGCAGGGATCCACCTGTCCGCGCTCTTTGGCCTCGGGATCATCCTGTTCCTCATCGCGCTCGTGGTCAACGTTGTCGCCCGCTACCTGCTGCGGCGCATGAAGGTTGCAACCGGCGAGGTCGCGCGCCGCACGCCAAGGCGCGCCGCCGTGGCCGGCCAACGGAGCGTCCTGCGGGAGGCGGCCCCCAAGGTCGTCCGCGGGGCTTGGTGGGTCGTCCTCTTCGCGATTGTGGGCGGAATCGCCTTGGGCTTCTGGGGCACGCTTGTGAACGCGGCGATCGGGGCCGTTCTCTTCGTCTTGCAGGGCCGCGGGCCGACGACCTACCGTGTTCGGCGCATCGGGAGCCACCTGCTCCTTGCCGCCTGCGCGCTCTCCTTGCTCGTCGCGATGGTCCCGCTGCTCTCCATCCTCAACGAGGTGTTTTCCCGCGGGCTCACGTCTTTTGCCCGGTGGGACCAAGCCGCCGTTCGCGCGACCCTCCTTTGGGGGGCTTTCACCGTCGTCTTGGCTGTTGCCGCTTCGCTCGTGGCGTGCCTCGCTCTGCGGGGCCCCTTAGCCCGCGCGCCCGCCGGGTCGGCCATCGGCCGCTTGGTCGGTGCAGGCAACGCCTTGCAGGGCCTCGCGTCCCGTAGGTTCGGGGCCCTCGGCTTCTCCTCGGCCCTCGCCGCGGCCTGGTTCGCTTGGCCCGTTGCCGGGGTCCTCGCCACGGGCGCGGCCGCGTTCCTCCTCATGGCCACCCGCACGCACGCACGGCTTGCCTTGGAGAAGGCCGCGCTGCGGGGCGACCTCCCGTTTGCCGTACGCGCGTGGACCTCGCTTGCCCGCTGGGGCGCCATGGGACGCGAGGGCGGCGGCCTCGGCGCCCGCCTCGGGATCGTGGGGGTAATCCTCGCCGCCCTCTTCGAGGTGGTTTCCGCCGGCCCAGGTTTTGTCGACTGGCAGTTCCTCACGCAGCGCCAGGTCTTCCAGTACTCGGCGGGCGGCGGCATCGGCAACGCGATCTTCGGGAGCTTTTTTGTCGTTGGGCTGGCATCGGCCATGGGGATACCCGTGGGGATGCTGGCGGGGATCTACCTGTCCGAATACGGCCACGGGCGCCTCGCGGAATTCGTGCGCTTTTTTGCAGACGTGTTTGCCGAGTTCCCGTCGATCGTGATCGGCCTCTTCGCCTACAGCGTCGTCGTGGTGGCCACCGGCCACTTCTCCGTCTTTGCCGGGGCCTTCGCGCTTGCGGTCCTCATGATCCCCATTGTCACCCGCACGACCGAGGAGTCCCTGCACCTTGTCCCCGACAGCGTCCGCGAGGCCGCCCTCGCCCTCGGGATCCCGCGCTGGCGAGCGACGCTCAGCGTGACGATTTCCACCGCGCGCGCCGCGCTCGTGACGGGCGCCATGCTCTCCTTCGCTCGAATCTTTGGCGAGACGGCGCCCCTTATCATCACGATCGGAGAGCATGGCGACTTCGCCAAGAACGTCACGGACTCGTCAAGCGCGCTCACCTATGTCGTGTGGCGCGGGGCCACCTCGGGCATCGCCGACGCCGAGGCCCGCGCCTGGGGCGCTGCGGCGATCCTCCTCCTCATCGTCCTTGCCATCAACGTCACGATCCGCTTCGTGACCCTGCGAGGGTCGGCGGCCTCGGGGGCATCGATGTGACCGGCGAAACAAAGCTCGAGGCCAAGGGCCTCAGCGCGTGGTTTGGCAAAAAGCAGGCGCTTGACAACGTTGGGATCCGCTTCCAGTCCGGCAAGGTCACCGCCATCATCGGGCCCTCGGGGTGCGGCAAGTCCACCCTCGTGCGGACGATGAACCGGATGCACGAGCTCGTCCGCGGCACCCGGGTCGAGGGCGAGGTCATCTTCGACGGCCATAACATGTACGCGCCCGGCGTCGACCCCGTGCTCATCCGCCGCCGCATCGGGATGGTCTTCCAAAAGCCCAACCCGTTCCCCACGATGACCGTCTTCGAAAACGTCGCGGCCGGCCTGCGCCTCAACGGCGTCCGCGACAAGGTCGAGCTTTCGTCGGCCGTCGAGAAGGCCCTCAAGCAGGCCGCCCTCTGGGAGGAGGTGACCGGCGACTTCGACAAGCCGGGCACCTCGCTCTCGGGCGGCCAGCAGCAGCGGCTGTGCATCGCGCGCGCCCTGGCGGTGAGCCCCGAAGTCCTCCTCCTCGACGAGCCCTGCAGCGCCCTTGACCCCATTGCGACCGCGAAGATCGAGGACCTTGTGACGGAACTCAAAAAGGACCTCACGATCATTATCGTGACTCACAACATGCAGCAGGCCGCGCGCGTCGCGGACTTCACCGCATTCATGTACCTTGGCAAACTCGTGGAATTTGACGAGACGAAGAAGATCTTCGAGAACCCCAAGGAGCAGCTTACCGAGAACTATGTGACCGGGAGGTTCGGGTGACCCACAATGAGCCGCACACGCTTTGTAAACGAACTCGCCATCCTCCACGACAAGCTCGGCGAGATGGCGATGCTTGCCAAGGACGCCATCGAGGTTGCGGTCGAGAGCCTTGAGGACCTCGACCTCCAGAAGGCGCATCAGGTCTTCGCGCTTGACCGGCAGATGTTCGACCTCCAGATCGAGGTCGAAAACCGGTGCCTAGACCTCATCGCGCTCCAGACGCCGGTCGCCCGTGACCTGCGTCGCGTCGGCACGGCCTTCAAGGTCGTCACCGACCTCGACCGGATCGGCCGGTACGCGACCGACATCGCGGAGACCACCGTCAAGTTCCCCGAGCAGCACCACTTCAAGCGGCTCGTCTCAATCCCCCACATGGCCGACTTCACCGTGTCGATGGTCGAGAAGGCCGTCAAGGCCCTCGTGACCGAGGACCTCGCGCTCGCCAAGGGGCTCTACGACGACGACGAGGCCGTCGACTCGCTCTACGACGAGATCTACCGCGAGGTCGTCACCCACATGATGGACGGCTCGCTGCGCGTCGTGACGGGCGCGAACTACATCCTCGTCGCCCGGTACCTCGAGCGCATCGCGGACCACTCCGTGAACATCGGCGACCGCGTGGTGTACCTCGTGACCGGCAAGCGCCCATCGAGGGGCGGACCGCCGCCTGCCAAGGCCGCAGGCGCAGCGCAGCCCACGGGCGAAGAGGAGTAGAAAACCCTCCCCCCGCCCTTGCATGGCCTTCTTGAGGGCGGAGCACGCTCCATCCTCCGGTCAACGGGGGCGTGGGCGGGGTTGGCGGCCAAGGGGAACGGCGCTCCCGACGTCGACCTCACGGCGCCCGCTCTCTACATCAACCGAGAGCTTTCATGGCTCGCCTACAACCGCCGCGTCCTCGAGGAGGCGCTCGACTCCTCGACGCCGCTCCTCGAGCGCCTGAAGTTCATGTCGATCTTCGCGAGCCTGCTCGACGAGTTCTTCATGGTCCGCGTGTCGGGCCTCAAGAAGCAGGCGGAGACCGGCGGGACCAAGCTCCCGCCCGACGGGATGAGCCCCGAGCAGCAGCTTCGCGCGATCCGCCGGGAGTTGAAGCCCGACCTCGAGCGCCACAGCCGGGCGTGGAGGGAGGAGCTCTGGCCCGCGCTTTCCGACGAAGGCATCGAGGTCCTCGACCACGCCAAGCTTGAGCCCAAGGAGAAATCGGGGTTGCGCTTCTTTTTCCGCCAGAATGTCCTGCCGATCCTCACGCCGCTGGCCTTCGACCCCGCACACCCCTTCCCGCACATCTCGAACCTCAGCCTCAACCTCGCGGTCGTCCTCGACCACCCGGAACACGGCGAGCGGTTTGCCCGCCTCAAAGTCCCCGCCGAGCTCCCCCGCCTCGTTGTCGTCCCCCACCTCGGCGCGAAGGCGGGCAAGCCCGGCCTGCGCCTCGTTTGGCTCAAGCAGGTTGTCGCGGCAAACCTCGGCGGCCTCTTCCCCGGGATGAAAGTCAAGGCCGCCTACCCCTTCCGCGTCACGCGCGACGCCGACCAGGAGATCCGGGAGCTGGAGGCGGGCGACCTGCTCGACACGGTCGAGGAGGTCGTGGGTCGCCGGTTCTTCGGGTCGGTCGTGCGCCTCCAGGCGGCAGAAGGGATCTCCCCCCGCGTGCTCGGCATCCTCACGCGGAACCTCGGCCTCACCCCCGAGGACGTCTACCAAGTCGAGGGCCCCCTCGGGTTCTCGGCTTTCCACCAGCTCACCTCCCTTGACAGGCCGGACCTCAAAGACCCCCCCATCGCGCCCGCGATGCCCGCTGCGTTCCGGCACGGCCAAGACCCTTTTGCCTCGATCCGCGAGCGCGACACGGTCCTTTGCCACCCGTACGACAGCTTCGCCCCGGTCGTCGACTTCCTCCGAGCCGCCGCGCGCGATCCCGCGGTCCTCGCGATCAAGATCACGCTCTACCGGATCGACCAGAACTCCCCGATCGTCGAAGCGCTCACCGAAGCCCGCGAGAACGGCAAGCAGGTCGCGGCGCTCGTCGAGCTCAAGGCGCGCTTCGACGAGGAGCAAAATATCGCTTGGGCGCGCGCGCTCGAAGCGGCCGGCGTCCACGTGATCTACGGCGTGGTCGGCCTGAAGACCCACGCCAAGATGTGCCTCGTCGTGCGAAGCGAGCGCGACGGGATCCGCAGGTACGTTCACCTGTCATCGGGCAACTACAACACGGTGACCGCCCGCTCGTACTCCGATATCGCGGTGCTCACGGCCGACCGCGCGATCGGAGCGGACGTGAGCGAGCTCTTCAACGCGCTTACGGGCTATCCGGGCGAGGGGAAGTACCGGCGCCTCCTCGTCGCCCCCTGGCGCATGCGCGACGAGCTCCTCAAGCGCATCGCGCGGGAGGTCGCGCTCCACAGGAGCCAGGGCGGCGGCCGGATCGCCATCAAGGCGAACGCGCTTGTCGACGCGCGGGTGATCCGCGCGCTCTACCGCGCGTCGCGCGCGGGCGTGCGGGTCGACCTCAACATCCGGGGGATCTGCTGCCTGAGGCCCGGCGTGCCGGGCGTGAGCGAGAACGTCCGCGTCACCTCGATCGTGGGCCGCTTCCTCGAGCACTCGCGCATCTTCGCGTTCCGAAATGGAGGGCAATCGGAGGTCTATCTGGGGTCGGCCGATATGATGCCCCGCAACTTCGACCACCGCGTCGAGACCCTTTTCCCCGTCCTCGACGAGCGTGCGAAGCGCCGGCTCTTCGAGGACGTCCTCGAGGTCCACCTTAAAGACAACCAGAAGGCGCGCGCTTTGCAGGCCGACGGCTCCTACAAGCGCGTGCGCCCGAGGCGCGGCGAGGCGCGCGTGTCCGCCCAGCAGTGGATGCTCGACACGAGGAGCCGCCGGGCCCGGGCGGCGATGCCGAACGGCCACGCGAAGGGAGGGGGCGGGAAGGGCGATCTCCCGTGACGCCAGGCAGGCGCGCGCGCGGCGCCGGGAAAGTCGTCGCGTTCATTGACATTGGGACAAACTCCGTCCGCGTGCTCATCGTCCGGATCCGCCCGAACCACTCCTTTGCCGTGCTAAACAGCCAAAAGGAAACAATCCGCCTCGGCGACCACGAGTTTGGCGAGCGCAGGCTCCAGAAGGCCGCGATGGACCGCGCCGTCCTCGTTTGCCGCCGCTTCAGGGAGTTGGCCCGCACCCTCGGTGCCGAGGAAATCATTGCGGTTGCGACCTCCGCCACGCGCGAGGCCCGCAACAAAGCCGAGTTCCTCGCGCGCCTCAAGCGCGAGTCGGGCCTCGAGGTCCACCCGATCTCCGGGCGCGAGGAGGCCCGCCTCATCTACCTCGGCGTCTCGAGCGGAATCCACCTCGGGCGCCGCCGCGCTCTCTTCATCGACATCGGCGGCGGCTCCACCGAACTTGTCCTCGGCGACCAGGATTCGGTCCAATACCTCGATTCCCTTCGCCTGGGGGCGATCCGCCTGTCAACGGAGTTCCTCGAGGACGACGAGGGCGCGGTCGACGAGGAGGAGTACGATGCGATCTGCCGGCACGTCGAGCGGGTCGGCGTCGTGCCCCTAAAGCGGCTCAAGCGGCGCCGCATGGACATCGCCGTCGGGTCTTCGGGAACGGTCGAGAACCTCGCCGAGATTGCCGCGCGCAAGTTTTACGGGCGCACCCGCAGACGCGACGACGCCCTCACCCGCGGGCAACTTCGCAAAGTCGTCAAGATGCTCTGTGCGCTGCCGCTCGACCGCCGGCGAAAGGTCAAGGGGATGAACCCCGAGCGCGCCGACATCATCATCGCCGGCGCGGCGATTTTGGAAACCGTGATGGACGAACTCGACATCGAGGAACTCCGGGTAAGCGACCGGGGCCTCAAGGACGGGCTCCTCGTCGATTACCTTTCAAGGCGCGGGGGTGCCCGCCGGCTCGCCCGCCTCACCGTCCGCGAGCGCAGCGTCCTCCAGCTTGCGCGCGCCTGCCAGTTCGACGAGCCGCACGCGCGGGTCGTCCAGGCTCTCGCCCTCGAGCTTTTCGACTCGGCGCGCGGGGCCGGCCTCCACAAGTACGCAGCGCCGGAGCGAGAGCTGCTAAGCCACGCCGCGGTCGTCCACGACATCGGCGTCTTCCTCTCCTTCGACAACCACCACGAGCACACGTGGTACCTCGTGAAGCACGCGGACCTCCTCGGCTTTGACCAAGTGGAGGTCGCGCAGATCGCCGCCCTCGCCTACTTCAACCGCAGGGCCCTGCCCGGGCGCTGGAACCCGAAACTCGAGGGGCTCTCGAAGCGCGAGCGCGGCGTCGTCGAGCGCCTCTCCGTGTTCCTTCGCATCGCCGAGAGCCTCGACCGCAGCCGGAGCGCGGCCGTGGCGCACGCGGGGTGGCGCGCCGAGGGGGAGAAAAGGCTCTTCCTCGAGCTCAAGGCCGTGCGCGACTGCCACCTCGAGGTCTGGAGCGCCGAGGGGCACGCCGAGGCGGTCAAGCAGGCCTTTGGGCGTAAGCTGCGCGTCCGGGTGCGGATGGCGCGGCGGCGCGCCAAGCACCCTTAGCGAACCCGCCGGCTCCCCATGGGCTCCGAGGGCCCCTTACGCTCGTCCATCGCCACTGGCGAGGGAGCATTTATCTTATACGATTGTATATGATCATATACTGGAGTAAAAAACAGTGCGATTCCGAAACCTGCCCGAAGGGCTCCTAGCCTCCGCGGGTCGCGTGGCCGTAATCACCACCCTGCTCAAGCGGCCAGACAAGGTTTGGACCGGCAGCGAGCTTGCCCGCGCCGCCAAGGTCACACCGCGCTGGGCCATCCTGACCCTCCGGCTCCTCGAGGGCGAAGGCGTGGTTCACCCCGCGTGGACCCCGCCCAGCATGCGCTGGACCGTGAACCGAAGCCACATTCTTCTGCGGCTTCTTTCCTCGGTGGCCGAACTCGATTCGAAGGCGCAAGAATCCCTTCGGGCGGCTCTCGTCCGCGTGGTGGCCGACGTCAACCCGGAGGTCCTCATCCTCTTCGGGTCCCAAGCTCGCGGCGAGGGCGCTCCAGGCTCCGACGTCGACCTGCTTGTGGTCGTCAAGGATGCTCGCTCGAAAGCAAGGGCCCAGGCGAGTTTGGCCCGCAAGGCGGGGGCCTTCTTCTGGCGTTTCGGCAACAGGCTGGCTCCGGTCGTGCTTACCCGCCGCGAGTTCGAAAGCCGCCGCGAGTACGGGTTCGTCCACGAGGCGCTTTCCGAGGGTGTATGGCTCCGGGGGGGCGCCGCCGATGGTCGATGAACCCACCGTGAAAGTGCGCCCCGGTGGGGACCAGTTCTTCCTGCGCAAGGCGCGGGGGTTCGCCCGCTCCATGGAGCTCACGCTTGCGGCCGGCGAGTTCAACGGGGCTGCCTCGGCGGCAAGCCACTGCGTAATCTCCGCGGCGGACGCCCTGCTTGCAAAGACGAAAGGCGTGCGCTCGCGGGCCCGCGACCACGGTGCCGTCGTGCGCCTTGTTGGAAGATCGGGCGCCGCCGGCGCGCGCGAGAAGGCAGCGCAGATGGAGGGTGTGCTCTCGTTGAAGCACGTGGCCGAGTACGACGACCGAGACGTGTCGCCCAAGGAGGCGCAGGAAGCCGTCCTCAAAGCGCGGCGGTTCCTTGGCTGGGTCGAGGCCCGACTCAACGAGTAAGGCGCGGTCAAGGAGGCCCCCGAATGGACCGGCAGGCGCTATCCCGACTCGCCGCGCGCCAAAAAGGCGCCGTCGTCGAGTTTGCCCAAGACATCCTGTTGGCCGTTGAGTCCGGCGGGGCGATCCTTGGCGGCCGCGTGCCCTACGATGACGACGGGTTCGACCGCATCGTGACGGCGCCCGGGCGCACGGACCGCAGCCTGCTCATCCAGCCCAAAGGGGCGCTCACTCTCCAGCGCGGCCGTTCGTTCGAATTCCGCGTGCCTCTCTGGAAGAGCAG
>Ga0209342_10001374_pt1 | contig 27350 bp, 37 predicted proteins | sample RifCSP16_2_FD_184023 | JGI IMG/M metagenome (GOLD analysis project Ga0209342, IMG submission 184023) | Soil microbial communities from Rifle, Colorado - Rifle CSP2_sed 16_2 (SPAdes) (version 2) | ecosystem: Environmental > Terrestrial > Deep subsurface > Rock core/Sediment | place: Rifle...
CAATCTCCCGTGTCAGAGGCTCTCCGCTCTCAGCAGCCGGGCGAGCGCTCTGGCGGCGGTCTCATGCCCGGCCGCATTCCAGTGCGAGTCGTCCGGGAAGTACACGTTGTGACCGGCTCCCAATTTCGATTGAAGCTCGGCGGTGAGGTCCAGGAACGTGATGCCCCCCTTCGCGCAGAATTCCCGCATCAGTTCGTTGAGAGCCAGCCGGTTTCGCATCACGACCTCCAGCCCCGGCGGCTGCGGTTGGTCGCCGAGGCAGAGACGAAGGGCCCGCCGCAGCTCAGCCCATGGGAAAGACGCCTCCAGCAGCGGCAGATAGACCTGGGCCTTGGACGGGATGAACAGGACGACGAGCTCGCCGCCATGCGCCCGCACCAGGCGCTCCATAAGATCGTATGACCGGCGGGTCAGCTCCCATCCCCGCGACGCCTCCAGCTCGTGCCGGGAGAGCTTCAGGCTGTTCAGGTAGGGAGCAAGGAACGCGAACTGCAGCACGCGGCCGGCCACGGGAACGGTGAAGAGGCCACGGTCGAAGCCAGGCCGTGTGGTCGAGGCAGCGGTGGGATCCTCCCCGCTGTAGTCCTCGAGACCTTGAGGCGCCCACCGGTCGGCTGGGTTTCGCTTTCGATCACCGAGGAGTCCGGACGCTCCCTCGTACAGGCTCGTCAGGTAGAGCTGGTCGAAGCGCGCGATCACATCCTTGAACTTCCATCCCAACCCGGGGGAAGGAAGGGGACCGCCGTCCCGCTGGAAGCTGTCAAACCTCTCCGCGTCCAGCAGGTCGTTGCCGGCGAAGAACCCGACCACGACCCGGCGCGGGTGGCGCGCCCGCACGTGCTCCTTCAGCACGAGCAGCTCCTGCCCGGGCCCGAAACCCGCCGTGCCGTAGTTGCGAACGCTCACGCCCAGGAGACGCGCGAGGCGTGCCGGCCAGGTCAGCTCGGCCGGAAGCGTCATTCCATCGGTAAAGGAATCCCCCAGGGCCGCCACCACGGTGGCCGTCGACTCCGATTCGGAGTTGCGGAAGCCGTCTGCATCGGTGACGAAAGGGAAGCGGTAGGTAGGATGGCGAACGAGGCCGGGCGGGAGGAACCCCATACGGACGATGTCGCCGTGCTGCCACTCGCAGAAGGTGTTGAGGCGTGGAGCCAGGCGGGCGCCGTAGCCCACCGAGTCCTGCCAGCGGGGATCCGTGTGCACCTCGCCCAGGTTCCGGCGCGGGGCCGTGATCCAGGAGGGCAGGCGGTCCCCGATCGCCCGGAGGCCGACCTCCAGCACGACGAGGCAGAGGCTGGCAGTAATGCCGGCGGTGAGACCGCCCAGCAGGGCGGTGCGGGCCCAGGCCGCCCGCGGAAACGCGAGGGGAGCGGGCCTTCCGGCCCGCAGCCCGGTGAGCGCCAGGAGAGCCAGAAGGCCGAGGAGGGCCGGCGCGATGTCGGCCTGCTGCACCACCCTCGGATCCGACCACAGGAGCTCGCCTTGGCTGGCCAGCTCGAGCAGGCCGATGGTCGGTGGCAGCGACTGGGCGATGTCGGCCGCCTCGGACAGCCTTTGACGATAGAGCACCCGCCGAGCGCCCCGCTGAACGATCGCGATCTCGAAGGTGGCCTGGCTGCGGGGGACCGCCCGGAGACGCAACTCGGATGGACGGGGAAAGTCGACGCGAAAGGAGAGACGCTCGTCTTCGGTGGTCAGGATCTGCGGCTCGACTCGGCCGCCGCGGACCTCGAACCGCTGCCGGGCGCGGGCGGGCGCCGAGCTCTCCGGCGCCCGCCGCTCGTCGAGGTAGAGGCGATAGGTGCTGACGCAGAGCCATTGCCACGCGAGCGAGATAGCAAGCAGACATTGACCTGCCGCCAGGAGCCACCCCACCCACTGAGGGGCCGATGGCGCCTCGACCCGGTCGGAACCGAGCGCGACGTTAACTGTCATGGCTCACCAAGCCGCGCCGTCCCCCGGCTCATGCGCCCCTCTCGCAGACAGCTAGCTCTTCCGGCGATGATCATGGCGACTCCGCCCAGGATCATCACGGCACTCACGATGGGCGACACCTCGTCGTGACGGGTCTCGACGCCGAGAGAAGTGCGATCCGGTCGGCGAGCTCCTGGCGAATGACATTTGAGCCTGGCAGACCTGGTGCGCCCCGTCTGTTCAATAGCGCTCACGAGCGCCGGCCTCGTGTGGGTGCCCGCGGTCGTGCTCTCGCTCATCCCTGTCCGTCTTCTCGGGCATCGTCGCGACTGAGCATTCGGGACAGCTACTCCCTTGGTGTTCCGCGATGATCGACGGGTGAAGGAAGGCGGCGGGAAATGACCCTGGGTGGACGCCGACTGGCGTGAGACCACACCGTCCGCTGGACGTTTGAAAGGAAGCTCTCGATGGACCCACAGACAGTCGCTGAGCCCGATGGAGGCCAGCCGTGTCGCCGCGACGTTCACGGGTGGCTTCAAGCGCGCGCACGGCGCTTTTAGGATGTCCCAGCTGGCCATGATCGACCACGGCAGCCATTACGGCTTCGTCGAGAACCGCGTCGTTCTGAGCAAGCTCCAGCCGGGACTCGCCACAGTCGTCGTCTTCGACGATGGCTCGACTCGAGACGTGGACCGAGCAGGACGACGCCGACCTCCCACGGATTCGCTATGCGCGCCAGAACGGCGTCCCCATCCTGGAGCGCGACGCGGACTCGCTACGAACCGTCCCCGGCTCCCGCGTCCGGGACTGGGGCCCCGGCAACTGGCCCGGTTCCGCCGACAAGAAGCTGCGCACGCTGCGCGCCGGGCTCTGCCTGCAGGAGTCACAGGGGAAGCAGTTCCTCGTCTACGGCTACTTCTCGAGCGCTACGCCCGCCTCCATGGCTCGCGTGTTCCAGGCTTGCGGCTGCCGTTACGCGATGCTGCTGGACATGAACGCGCTGGAGCACACCTACATGGCCGTCTATCGCATGGAGGGCTCCCGGCTACTCACGCAGCATCTCATCGACGGCATGGGCGTCGTCGACGGGTCCAGGGACGGCCAGCCGCTGCCCCGCTTCGTCAGCGTCGCCGACAACCGGGACTTCTTCTACCTGCTGCGGCGCAGCCCTCGGTGAAGCGGACGGCGCGTCTCGTCTGCTGCTTCGTTGCGATGCTCGCCTTGGCCCGGCCGGCAGCCCCGAGATTCATCGAGAAGGAGAGGGCAGCGTCGCCCCCCTCCGGGCCCCAGCGCAACGAGGACTTGCTGCGGGAGCTGCAGCACGTCCACGGCTTGAGCGACGAGTCGATGCGGCGGATCCGCGAGGTCTTCGCAGGGTCGCCGTCATCGGCCAGGGGAACCCAGCCGTGACCGAACATCCCGCGACTCCGGAAGCGTGCGTCGCGAAGCTGCGCGAGGCCGGGATCTCCTACGAGCAGTCCGAATCCGACCGCATCTGCGGGGCCCGCTACATGGCCCCGCTCTACGATGCGTCGCGGGAGCAGCCACAAGACGAGCGCGCGTGCGTCGACCGCTTCGAGTTCCCGAACATCCCCTGCACCTATTCCGTCGTCTGGGTGCGGGCCCGTGAGGCCGCGCTGCTGTGCGAGGCGGAGGCAAGCGGCTCTGCGACGCCCACGAGTGGGAGGGCGCCTGCGCCGGCAGCCTGGAGGAGCCCGACTATCGCTTCGACCTGGCCAAGGGCCGAGCCCCCGTCGCCGCGGTCGAGACCATGCGCGCGGCCCACAACCGCGCGCGCGCGGCGAGCAAGTCGTGGAGCTACGGCCCGACCTACCGGACGGGCGTCTGCGCGGCGTCGAGTCAGAAGACCCCCGACTGCGGGGGCGGCGAATGGGCCCGTTGCGGGTCGAACACCTTCCCTGCCGGCTTCTTCCCCGCGTGCCGCAGCGCGTCAGGCGTGTTCGACCTCGACGGCAACGCCGCCGAGCACATGAACCTCCCGCTGGACGAGAGTCAGATGTCCAGCCGCGGCAGCCGGAAGCTGGGCGTCACGGAAATGAAGGGGAGCTGGTTCATCTTCGACCGCTACCGTGCGCACGAGGACTGGTGCCGCTGGGGCGCGCCGTTCTGGCACGGGAGCCGGGTGATGGATGCGAAGAGCCACGAGAACTACCACCTCGGTTTCCGCTGCTGCAAGACGATCGATTGACAGGGCCGCGTGCCCCCGCCCGGCGAGCCCCCCTGACGAACGAGCGTGCCGACGATGAAGTGAAGCTCGACTTGAACCTGGCGCCTCGCAGCCGGTCGAAGACGCTTCCGATTTCGACCAGGCCCGTCAGGTACAAGCGATCGCCCAGGAGGTTGGGCAGGCGCCCGAGCTGCGTCCTGTAGGCGGCTCCTCCCAGCAGGAGGTTCGCACCGGCATGAGCAGAAATGAACAGACCGGCCAGGCTGGACCCGATACGTTCCCGTCGGCTTCGCTTTCAAGAGCGAAGCAGAATTGAACATGCAGGAGGGCAACATGCTCTGGACGATAGCCGTGATCCTTGGTGTGATGTGGCTGCTGGGGATGGTCAGTTCTTACACCTTCGGTGGGTTCCTTCACTTGCTTCTGTTCCTGGCCATCGCGGTGGTGCTGATCAACATCATCCAGGGCCGCAGACCGGTTTGAGCCGACCGTAGCCAGCTGGATTTCCATAACGCCGACCGTGCCAACGGAAGCGGCGCGGCGGCGCAGACGGGAGGCGTGCAACGTGTGGTGGACCAAAGTGACGCGGCCTGCTGCCGCTGCTGGCTCTCGTCCTGTTGACGCTCTACGCCGTCACCGTCTTTGCCCAGTCGATCGAGGACGTGGTACGCAGCGCGTGCGCGCGGGGCTCGATCGAGCGGGCTTGTCTTCTGGTGGACCACAAGGAGGACGGTCATGAAGGGACGAATTGCGGCCTGGGCGCTGGTGACCCTTCCGGCCCTTGCCGGTACGACCTGGGCCCAGGATCCAGCGGCCGGGACGGAGGAGAAGAAGGGATCCACGAAAACGGTGAAGAAGGAAGACGTCAAGACCTGGACGATGACGGTCCACGGGAAGGAGTGGAGCGTGCGGCCCGTCGCCCCCGCCTACGAGGGCGACACGGGGCTCTTCCGGTTGTCCACCGCCTACACCCTTCCTCGCCGCGCTTTCTCGTTCAGCCTCTTCCGCGACAACTATGACCGTGATCCCAAGGGGATCGACTTCTCCATCCACGGCCTCTCCTTCGGCTACGGGGCGACCGACCGCCTCGAGATCTTCGGCAACCTGGGCTTCCAGAACCGGGTGAAGGCCAACTACCTGTTCCAGTCCGGCTTCTGGAACGACACCCCCTTCATCAACGACTCCTGGCAGACCGGCTTCGGCGACATCAAGATCGGCGCGAAGTACAAGATCCTCGACGACTACCTCGGGGATCCGGTAGGCCTCGCCCTCAAGGGGAAGATCAAGTTCCCCAGTGCCGACGAGCAGAAGGGCCTGGGCACGGGCGCGACCTCGTTCGGTGCGGACCTCATCCTCTCCAAGACCATCAACTACGCCCTCGACCTCCACGGCTCGATTGGCTACGAGTTCACGGGCGATCCCGACGGAGCCGACATCGGTGGCGCCTTGAAGTGGGGCGTGGGCCTGAACGTCCCCGCCTGCCGATGGTTACAGCTCCAGGCCGAGGTCACAGGCAAGGTCTATGGCGACACCTCGCCTCCCCAGACCGATCCCACCGACCTCCTGGTCGGGCCCGTGATCTGGTTCGGGAAGGGCTGGTTCGTCCGGCCTGCGTACTCCTACGCCTTCAACTACGACGACCATGGCGTCGGCGGCTCCACAGCCAAGAAGTCCGGCCGACAGATCTCGATCGGCTACCACCCCGGGACGCCTTGCTGCGAGGTCTACGTGCCGCCCCCGCCGCCTCCGCCGCCCGTCAACCGGCCCCCCACGGTGTCCCTCGACTGCGTGCGGGACGTCCTGCTCCAGGGCGAGACGACACCTTGCCGGGCCACCGCCGCCGACCCCGATGGCGACCCGCTGACCTACACCTGGTCCACCAGCGCGGGCCGCGTCGCCGGCAGCGGTCCCGACGCAACCCTCGACACCGGGGGCGTGCCCTGCGACACCGTCATCACCGTGACCGTGCAGGTCTCGGACGGCCGCGGCGGCACCGCTTCCGCCGCTGACACCGTGCACGTGCGCTGCCCCGAGAGGGCCAAGCCCGAGGCCGTGACTTGCACGTCCGGCGGCTTCCCGCGGAACCTGGCTCGCCTGAACAACGTGGACAAGGCCTGCCTGGACGACGTGGCCAGCAAGCTGCGGTCCGATCCGCGCAGCCGCGTGGTCGTCGTGGGTTACGCCGACAGCAGCGAGCGCTACCCCGAGGTCATCGGCCGCAAGCGCGCGGAAGCGGTGAAGAACTACCTGGTCAAGGAGCGCGGAGTCGACGCGGCCCGCGTCACCGCCAAGAGCGTCGGGTCCACGAGGCCGCTCGACACTGGCAAGTCCGCCGCCGCCCGGGCCAAGAACCGGCGCGTCGACGTGATCTTCGTCCCCGAGGGGGCGACGGTGCCGGAGGACGACGACTAGACATCGGCGTCTCCTCACCTGGGGCGCGGCCTGCGGGCCGCGCCCCTTCTTCTTGTGCGCCCAGCATGGGCATTACCCTGGAGGTGCAAGTCATCTCGGAAGCAGGCCATCGCGACCGAAGCGAACCGCAACTGCGGGAGGGCGAGCGACCGTGGGGAGGAAGCGGGAAGCGGAACCGCGGGCCGACGAACAGGAACCGGATAGGAGGCGACGCCGAGCGAGGCGAGCGGCCATGAAACCGCGAAGCCTCGATGGCCAAGGCTCAGGCGGCGTAGATCCGGCGGCCGCGCGGGGAAGGGTGATGTTCTTACCTGGGGAGATCTCGCCTTATGCCCGAAAGGGCGACGCCGCGGAAGTGGTGGAGCGAGAAGTCAGCCGAGGCCGTAGTAGCTGTGAACTCGCGGCAGCGAAGGGCCGAACGTGGAGGAAGGTGAAGCGCGCTTTAGCCTCGAAGGCGGTCAAGCCACAGATGTCCAGGCAACTGGAGCTCCCGTTCCTGAGCAGGGGTGAAGGTCTCTGAGATCAGCGCGACGTCGACGAAGAGCTTTGAGGAGGCAATCACCGAGGGTATTGCCAGAGCGAACAAGACGCTCCGCAACATCCGCAGCGCGTGGATCAAGGAGCAGCAGGTGCGGGTGAGCAAGGGTTCGCTCACGGAGTATCAGGTCAACATGATGATCACCTTCGTCATCGACGACTAGGCGGGCGGATGGGAAGCTCCTCTGGAGGTCGGGCCTGGCGGCTGACTATTCCTTCCGGGCGAGCAGAATACCGCCCACGATCGCGCCGGCCAGCCCCGCCCATAGCGGGATGTTCACCCTCTCCCTGTCCTGCACCTCGATCTTGATGGGCCCGACACTCGCTCTTTCGGTGCTCTTCGTGTAGCTGAATCCGCCATAGGCCAAGGCCAGGACGCCCAGGGCCAAGAGCACCGCCCCCAAGAGCTTCGTCCCTTTCATGTTTGCCTCCCCGCGACGCGCCCGTGTGTTGTCCGACCGTCAAGCATGGCCGTCTACTGGACCTTGAACTTCTCGGTCCCTGCCGAAACACCGTTCAAGACGATCTCGACCTTGTAGTCCCCGGTGGGCCAACCGTCCCCCGGACCGTTGGGCCTGGATACGTGGAACTCGGTGACCGCGGGGCCGCTGGGCGCGATGGTCCGGGTGGTTTCGCTGATCCGCTGACCGTCCTCGTAGCTCCAATGGGCGACAAGAGTGGCGCCGGGAGCGGACCCTACCGTCTTGACCGCGACATAGAAAGTGTCGCCAGGCCGGAAGGTGTCCGTCTTGTCGGCGATCGTCTTGTCCGTGGCGACGCTCCGTCCCACGTCGATGTCGGCGACGGTCAGAGCGCTCCGCGTGGCGGGTGGGGGAGCCGCCGAGCCTGAGCAGCCGAGCAGAGCCAGGGCCGAAAGCACAACGACGAACGCAGAGAGCATGGCTTTCCTCCTTGAGCTCATTCCGGAATCCGCAGTTGCTGGCCCGGATAGATCAGGTCGGGGTCCTTGATGAGATCGCGGTTCGCCTCGTAGATCCGGCGCCACTTCTGAGCGTCCCCATACTGGCGGCTGGCGATCCTCGACAGGCTGTCTCCCTTGACCACGACGTACGTGTGCGTGTGAACGGAACCCGCCGGGGACGAGTCGCCGTCGGCCTGGGGTTCCGGCGCAGGTGCCGTCGACGAGCTGCCGCTCCGGACGTTCGAGAAGTCCGGCTTGGTCTTTTCCTTCTTCCAGTAGTCGAAGATCCCCATTTCTTTCCCTCCTCAAGATGTGCAACTCGGCCCCGGCCGCGACCCTACCGCCGCGCGACGGTGATCGGTTCACCGAGCCGGAGCCTGAGAAGCGTGCCTTCGGGCAGCTCCGGGTTCCGAGGAACACGTTCCGTCCCTGCGGCCCCAGCCTTTCTTCAGTCCTCTGGGACCTCGACCTCGATCTCGGTGGCCACGCGCTGCACGCCTGGGACCTTGTACGCCGTCTGGGCCGCGCGCAGCTCGGTGCTGAGGTCGTGGACCTTGCCCTTGAGCAGCACGACGCCGTTGTTCACGGACGCCACCTTCACGTTGTGAAGCGTCTTGTCGGCCTTGAGCTCGGCCTCGACGCGACCCTTGGTCACTGAGTCCTCGAACTTGACCTGCTCTTTCTGGTCACCCGGGACGACCTGCAGCAGGTTCTTGACACTCTTGACGCCATCGACCTTTCTAACCGTGGCCTCGGCCCTCTCCTTGTCGGCTTCGGAGCCCACGATACCGTGAATCACGACGTTTCCGTCGCGCGTGTCCACGTTCGCTCCTTTGACGCTGAAGCCATCCGATGTGAGGAGGGTGAGCGTCGCCTTCGTCGAGATCCACTTGTCCTTCGTTCCCGCTCGTACGCGCGTGGCACCGGTCAGAGATAGAGCGGCGGCCAAGCAGAGAGCCGTCCATATCGTTTTGTTCATATTGGTTTCCTCCATCGCTCGCTTTGAGCTGTGCTGTTGTCAAGACCTCACATTAGCGACGGCGCCACGATGTCGTCTGTTCAATTTCGCTCACTCGTGGGCCGCGAGTGAGCGCTATTGCACAGAAGGAATGCGCGCGGCCTGGTACTGTCCAGGGTGTCACACTTCCCGAGGAGGCTTGATGAATGAACGGTCGCCGTACCTTTCGTCGATGTTCTTCTTTCTGGCCGGCGGGGTCGCCGGGGCGGGCATCAGCCTGCTCCTGGCTCCGCAGTCCGGCAAGGCCACCCGCCAGATGATGGCGAGCAAGGTGAACGGGAGCGCCGACTCCGTCCGCGAGTTCAGGGACCGGATCGTCTCTCGAGGTGAGGAGGCCTGGGACGAAGCCGCTCACCGCGTGGGAGAGGCCGCCTCCGCACTCTCCGGCAGCGTCGAGCGAAAGGCTGGAAAGAGAAGCGAAATACCCTCAGTCTAGCCTGCAGCGTCCGACGTTTCTTGGCAATGGAGGCGAGGCCGGAGCTTTCGGCGCCGGGTCAAAATGATGGACGCGTGATCCCGAGCTTTCGCATCTTCGACTGGAGGGTCGTCCGCTTCACGCCAAGGTCCGCGGCGGCGCCCTCGGGTCCGCCAATCACGCCACGTGCCTTCCTCAACGCTCGGAGAATCAGCTCGCGCTCCGCGTTGCGCAGTTGGCCGGTGGCAGCGCTCGACCCGGCGGCACTACGCGGTGAGGTCGGCTGGAGATCGGCCAGAGGGACCTTCAGCTCCGGGCCGGATGAGAGGATGACGGCGCGCTCGACGACGTTTTGCAGTTCGCGGATGTTGCCGGGCCAGAATGAGTGCTGGAGAGCACCCATCGTCGCCGTCGGAATGGTCGTGATTTGGCGCTTCAAGGGGCGCGCAAACCTGTCGAGGAAGTGGTGCACGAGCGCCGGAATATCCTCCGGGCGGTCGCGCAATGCCGGCACCTGTACCGGAAACACGTTCAGCCGATAGTAGAGATCCTGCCGAAACAACCCATCGACGATCATCTGCTCCAGATCGCGGTTCGTGGCCGCGATCAAGCGGACGTCGACCCGCTGTGTCCGTGTGCTGCCAAGCCGCTCGAATTCCCGCTCCTGCAGCGCGCGCAGCAGCTTGGGCTGCACTTCCAGCGGGATGTCGCCGACTTCGTCGAGGAACAACGTGCCGCGATTGGCCAACTCCAGACGGCCCATCTTGGCGGTCGCTGCTCCCGTGAACGCCCCCTTCTCATATCCGAACAACTCACTTTCGATCAGGGCGACCGGCATTGCCGCGATGCTCAGGCGGACGAATGTGCGCTCGCGACGCGGACTGAGGTTGTGGATGGCCCGCGCGAGCATCTCCTTGCCGGTGCCGGTCTCGCCTCGAAGTAGCACGGTGGCCTCGGTCGGCGCGACGGTCTCAACGGCCTGGAGCACGCGTTTCAAGGCCGGACTGTCGCCGATGATGTCGCTGAAGTCGTGCTCGATACGGATCTCGTCCTCGAGGTACTGCTTCTCTCCGGCGAGCTGGTCCTTGATGCCAGTGATCTCCTCATACGCAAGGGCGTTCTCCATGGCGATCGCGAGCTGCGAGGAGATCTGCTTCAGCAGCTCGACCTCTTCGGGGGGGAACGCCGCCGGATCGACACTCGCGACGTTCAGCGTGCCCAGGCTGCCGCGCCGCGTGATGAGCGGCACGCAGCAGACCGAATGCAAGCCCGAAGGCAGAAGCGTCGATGCGCGTTTGTGGCCGAACTGATCGAGATCCGTCGTGCGGAACACCTTGGCGACCCCGCCCGCGAACGTGAGTCCTGCTGGTGACCCTTCGAGCGACGGCAGGTTGTGGGGCTCGAGGACGCCGCGCGCGGCGTTGTAGGTGAGCGCCTGAAGCCTCAGCTGGCCCGATTCCCGATCGACGAGCGCGACGCTGGCGGAATCGTGCTTGACGACGCGCTGCAACGACTCGGAAAGCGTCTGAAGCAGATCGGGATACTCGAGCCGCGAGACGAGCAGGTTGTTCACCTCGAGCAGGAGACGCAGCCGGTCCCGCTCCTCGCGGAGTTCCCCCTGGAGCCGCTGCGCATCGTCGAAGTTGATAGCGCTGTCCACCGCGATGGCGACGTGCGCGGCGACCTGTTCCATGAACGCGACGGCATCAGCTGCGTACTGGTCGGCATGACGGCTGCCGAAGCTGAGGACGCCGATGCGCCGGTGCGTGGTGGTCAGCGGCAGCCAGCAGGTCACCCGTGCGCCGTGGCGCCGTATGAAGTCGAGTGCCGTCCCCAGCTGCGCCTCCGTGAGCAGCGGAACGACCAAAGTGCGCTGTGTTTCCCAGACCGACCGCGCCGGACCCCAGTCGCTGAGGGGCATCGGCACGAACGGCGCAAACGGGGTGTCGGCCGGCTCGAGGACGACGAGGCGCATCTCGTCGGTCGGGGCGTCGTGCAAGATGAGCATCAGATAGTCGAAAGGGACGACGACGTGGAGCTGATCGGAGATGGCGCGCAGCAGATCGGCGACGCTCGTGTGGTGAGCGATGGCTCTCGACACGCGCAGAAGCGCTTCGTACCGCGAGAGGGCGTCGAGCCCGGGAGGCGTCGGCTGGCCGTCTGCCATGAGTGGGGCCCAAGCGAAGACTACCATCGATGGGGCTTGAAGGAGGCGTTCCGGTGCCGAGCCGTGACGTCGCCATATGCCGAAATGCGGGCGCTTCGGCGCGGGCGAGCGGGCGACCAGCGGCGTCAACTCCTTCTTGTCTGGATGTTTATGCTGGCGCGCTCCGGAATCCTCGCCTGGCGCGATCCTTGCCCTCTCAGGCCGTACCCATCATGTCTGATCCACCGACGAAGGTTCGGCCCCCCTCATCTGAAGCCAAGGACGCGGCGGCGCGGCTGGAGCGCATCACGGAGCTCTGGCAGCGGCTACAGCGCACCCGCTCCCACACCCCAGAGTACGACGCCTTGATTGATCAGATCCGCGTCGAAACAGACGCCTTCAGGAGGATCGTCGACGCGAACAAGGGGCTCGGTAGCAAGAACCCCAAGGATTAGATCAGATAGAAGAGGTAGGCGACGATCGTGTCGGTGGGATCGGCGCGGGCTGGGGGGACACGAGGCCAGGAGCGGCCGGCAGCGTTCACTTCAATCGCGAAGCACAACCGTGAGAAGGGCGCTATGGACCTGCAGGCCGCCGTTGTAATGGATGAAGCCCATCTTCCTGAACCGATTCATGAAGTAGCTCACCCTCGAACGCGTCGTGCCCACCATCGCGGCCAGCGTCTCCTGGCTCACGTTTGGGATCACGCTCTCCGGTCTCGATTCCTTGCCGAAGTGCGCAAGCAGCAGGAGAATCCGGGCGAGTCGCTTCTCGCTGGAGTTGAAGAGCTGGTCGACCAGGTCCTCTTCGATCCGAACGTTGCGAGACAGCAGATACGCGGTGAAGACCTCCGCGAACTCCGGCTCTCGATGGAGCAAGCGGACCATGGTGTTTCTGCCCACCCGGACGATGCTGGACGGCTGAATCGCGCTTGCCGTGGACATGCGGAGGGGTTGGGCCGCCAGGCAGCCCTCGCCAAAGAAGCTCCCTCGCTCCAGAACGCCGATGACTGCTTCCTTTCCTCGCGCGGAGACGACCGTGAGCTTGACCTTGCCGCTCTGTAGGTAGAACACGGCATCGGCGGCGTCCCCTTGGGAGAAGACGACCTGCTTGTTCCGATACTCCCGGGTCGTCTTTCCGGTCTCGATCCTCGTGAGGAAGGCCTTCGGATCGAAGACGACAGCGTTGTTCGGCATGACCTCCTCCTTCGGGCCTCGATTCTCACGAGAGCCAGAGAATCGCTCCGGCCCAGGCGCATTCTAGGCACCAGCCCTCGAAGAGGCAAGGGGGTGGCGCCGCCCCAAGCCCCAGGTCGGCGACACGCTCGCGATGCGCCGGCATGAGCGGAATTGCACAGACCGGCCAGGCTGGACCTGGTAGGTTCCCGTCGGCTTCGCTTTCAAGAGAGTGAAGAGCAAGGAGTCCAAAATGCTCACTATCCTCCTCGTGATCGCCGTTCTGATGCTGTTGGGGGTCATCCCCGCCTGGCGTCACAGCCGTGGTTGGGGCTATGGCCCGAGCGGCGGTCTGGGTCTGGTCGTGCTGGTCCTGGTTGTCCTGCTCCTTTCAGGTCGACTATAGAGGTCCGCCTTGGGCGGCAGCCGGGGTCATGACCGGGGACACGGCATCGTTGTCTTCGGCGGCGGTGCGCGACAGGCGCGGGCTCCATGACACAGCCTCGCTTGTGCTAGCGCCATGGCCCGGTCTGACCGGCGCGGCGGTCGCGCTCCTCCTCGCTCCGCAATCAGGCCAAGGAACTCGCAGCCTGATCAACCAACGGATCCGGGATGGAGTCGACCGTGGACGGAAGGCCAGGGAGCGCATCGCCAGAAAGGGGCGTGAGGTGCTCGAAGGGGCATCCAACTACCTTGGCAAGCAGCAAAAGGACCTCGAGCAACGGCACGACCGCCTTGTCTCCGTGGAGGCCGGCCGTCAGCCCGAGGACAAACCGGGGCTTTGAACTGGGCAGGCCGCTGCGGCGGACAGATGACGTCCTGCTAGAGATGGGGACTCGAGATGCCGCGTGGGCGGTGAGTGTAGAGGCGAAGGGGGCATGCCATGACGATCACATTGCCGGGGCTGATCTTGCTAGTCGTAATCGCGGCCATCTGTGGAGCGGTCGGCCGAGCGATCGCGGGGGAAGTTCGCGGGGGGCTCATCGTCTCCATCGCCCTCGGCTTTGTCGGAGCCCTCCTTGGACCGTGGCTCGCTGTCCAGCTGAAGCTGCCGGAGCCTTTCATGATTCACATCAGCGGGCATTCCTTCCCTGTTCTCTGGTCGATCATCGGCGCCGCACTGTTCGTGGCGATCATCCACCTCATCTCGAGGCGTTAGTTGGAGACCGCCCTGTTTCGAGCACTGCCATTGGATGCGTATGACAAAGGAGTTGTCACACGTCTGATCGGTCGGGCAGGCTTTCGCCGCGGCCCTACACGACCGCGGCAGCGTCTCTTACTGGGGATATCAAGCTGAAACGGGCCCCCTTGGCATACGAGCGCCTCGTGCGTGTGGGGGAAGACCTGAGCCCAATTGCACAGACGAGCCGAATCGGATCGAGTACCTTCCTCGTCAGGGTCTACGGGCCTCAACAAGGGAGTTCGACCGAGCGCCGCATTCAACCCACAAGCGGCCGAGGTCGTGAGCTCCACTGCGGCCCTTCAAGAGAGGAAAGAGCATGGTGTGGACGATTGTCGTGCTGCTAGCCATCCTGTGGCTTCTGGGCTTCAGTTTCCATGTCGGCGGTGGTCTGGTCCACCTGCTGCTGGTCGTAGCGCTCGTGGTTCTGGTCTTCAACGTCCTCAGCGGCCGGCGACTCACGTAAGCCGCGGTCACACTACCGCGCCGCTCGCGACTCAGAAGGAGCAAGGAGAGAAGGACATGAAAGTCGTCTTTGGGATCGGTCTGACGTTGCTGATGCTCGGCCTCCTCTCTCTCGTGGTGGCCATTCCGCGCAGTGGGCGGGAAGGCGTCAAGGTCGGCGGTGTAGCCTTGGATCTAGAAACCCGCCATGAAGAGAAGCTGTCACCCATCGTGAGCGGAGTCCTGATCCTCGGGGGCGTCGCGATGCTGGTCGCCGGCAGGGGAAGGCGCTAGTCAGACCTTGGAGCCTATCGCAGTCCCCAGCGGGGCGAACGCGACTGCGGAGGCGGCCGCAGGAACGCGTCGTGGTCTTCTTCTCCTCCATCAGATCGGTGCTGTCGCCTGGTGGCTCAGGCGGGTCGGCGCGGCCGCCGCCCGCCGCCTGCAGCCCGCGGGTGTCGCGGTGGCTGGTCACCTGCATGCGACCTGGTCGCACCGGGCCGTGCGCATCGCCTGCCCGATCGTCGCGACCCTGATACTGTTGCCGCCAGCCGCCCTCGTCCAGCACGTCTACTTCGACCGCAGGGACCTTCCCGAGCTCGCTCCGTTCATCCTGTTCCAGCCCCCCACGACGGGCGAGGTCCTCGGCGCCAGGGGGGAAGTCGTGATCCAACTCGCACGGGAGTACCGGCGGGTGGTGACGTATGACGAAGTGCCTCTCGTGATGCGTCAGGCCATCCTGGCGGCTGAGGACAAGAACTTCCACTCGCATTCGGGGGTCGACTATGGCGCGCTTCCGCGGGTGATCCAGAAGACGGCGGCGCGCTCTCTGGGGGAGTGGATGAACGGCTCCGGACTCCGGCTGAGGTTGCCCCAAGGTGGGTCGACGATCACGCAGCAGCTCGTGCGCGCCTATTTTCTGGGGTACCTGACCGCCCGCCGGAACGACGATGCCGTGTTCGTACACGGGCTGACGGTGCCGCGGGTCATGTCGGCGGTCTTGGGCGCCCCCGCCACCAACAAGCTGCTTCGGAAGCTGGAAGAAGTGCGCTTGGCGCTCTGGCTCGAGGAGGCGATGCGCAAGCGGTATGGAACGCGGGAGGAGGCGAAGCGCGAGATCTTCGCTCGCTATGCGAGCTTCATCTACATGGGCAGCGGCCGTTATGGCTTCGGTGCGGCCTCGGAGTACTACTTCGACAAGCCACTGGCCGGCTACACGATCGAGGACGCCGGACGGGCGGCGTTGCTTGCAGGGATCGGCAAGTCGCCCCGCGACTATGCGCCCGTAGCGGGTAGCTCGCGACCGCTGCAGCGCCGCAACCAGATCCTGGCCCTGATGGCCCGCAACGGCTACATCCCCGAGGAACTCGCTCGGCGGTGCCAGGCCGAGCCGGTCGGCGTCGTCGGCCGTGCTGTAGCGAAGACCGAGGCGCCCGCGGTGATCGAGCACGTGCTGGACGAGCTGCAGGAGCACGGCGGCGCGCGTTTCGCGGTGGAGGACTTGTTCGAAGGCAAGATACGAGTGCGCTCCACGGTTGACGAGCGGGTGCAGAAGGTCGTCAACGAGGCCTTGGAGAACGGGCTCGCTCTTTACGAGAAGCGGCATCCCCGCGCCAGGGGGCTCACCCAGGGTTCGGTGGTGGTGCTGGCCAACGCGGACGCGGGGATCCTGGCTGAGGCGGGGGGGCGGCAGCTCTACAACCTTCGTTACAGCCGCTACTCCGACTACAACCGCGTGACCGACTCTCTTCGTCAGCCCGGCTCGGTGATGAAGCCCCTCGTGTACCTCGCCGCGTTTCGTAACGGTCTGACGCTCGATGCCACGGTGCCCGACCAGCCCATCAGCGTGCCGGTTGGCTCCGCCGCAACCGAGGTCAAGTGGATCGCCAACTACGACGACAAGTTCAAGGGTCCGATGCCCGCTCGCCAGGCGCTGGCCGAGTCCCGCAACGCGGTCGCGGTGTGGATTGCCCGGGACATCGGTATGGATAAGGTCATCCGGACCTGCCGGGACCTCGGCTTTCGCACGCCGCTGCACCCCTATATCGGCACGGCGCTCGGCGCGTCCGAGGTCCGGTTGCTCGAGCTCGCGGACGTCTATCGGGCCCTGGCCTCGGGGGTGCGTGCAGAGCCTCACGTGATCGCGCGAGTCACCGACAGCACGGGCGCCCTCCTCTACGAAGCGCCTGGAGCCGCCGGGGAGATTCCTTTGGGGAGCTTGGCTCTGATCCAGGAGGGGCTTCGCGGCGTGATCCGCCTCCCCGGCGGCACCGCCCACGCTCTTAGCGGAAGGGAGTTCCCGATTCCGGTGATGGGCAAGACGGGTACGACGAGCGAGTTTAGGGACGCGCTGTTCGTCGGGTCCACCTACGGGCCGCAGGGCATCACGGTCGCGGTCCGGATCGGCTTCGACGACAACCGCACGCTGGGCCACGAGGAGACTGGCGGGCGCACGGCTCTGCCCATCTTTCGCGAGATCATGGTGCGTGTCTACAAGGATGCCCTGGTCGGGACGATCCCGCAGTTTCCCCGCGAGATGGAGGACCGGATCGACGCGTACCTGGCCATTCCGGCTGGGGCCGAAACGGCGGGACCCATCGCCGACCTCGGGCCGCGGGGCGACACTCCCCCGGGGCACTCCAAGCACGCCAGATCCTGACTTCTCTGTTTGCCGCGGTCGCGTGGTTCAGGAAGGATCAGCCGCGAGCTGCTGCTGGCCAGCGTGCAGAAGGCGCTCCCGCTGTTCCGGGACGGAGGCTCGATCGTCCTGAACGCCTCGAGCGCCGCGTCGATCGGGACCGCGGGCTTCAGCGTCTACGGCGCCACCAAGGCCGCCGTGCGGGCCTTCGCCCGCCACTGGAGCCAGGATCTCAAGGGCCGGAGGATCCGCGTCAACGCTATCAGTCCTGGCGTGGCGCGAACCTGGGCCTGGTGGGGGCCCCGGCAGAAGACTCACGGGCTCTCGGGGCGTTCCAGCGCCAGGGTAAGACAAGAAATAGACAAAGCCGCCGCTCAGCGGATCGGCCGTCTCTCCAAGTTATTGCTGGAGTTGGTAGAGCTGACGGGGTTCGAACCCGTGACCTCGTGAATGCCATGGTTGAGGCCTCCGGGATGCGCCATCCGCCGATCGCATGCTCATCCGCGAATGGAGCTCTACGGCCTGCGCGCGCTGCCAGAACCCGCGGTTTCGCACAATTCGGCACCGACCGAAGGCGCCGGATTGGCACTTCTGGTCTTCCAGGGCTGACACAAGGTGGTACACTTCTTCTGTGACCACGACCGCGGAAGAGGTGCTCAAGGAGGCGCTCCAACTTGCCGAAGGCGAGCGCGCGCGCGTGGCGGCGGAGCTTCTGGCAAGCCTCGAGCCTGACGTCGAGACGCGCGACGGAGAGGCATGGATTGCCGAAGTGGAGCGTCGCGCTCGAGCGGCCATCGCGGGTCTTCCCGGACTGACCTGGGACGAGACCCGGACGCGGATCGAGGAGCGCATTCCCCGTACTCGCAAGTGACCCATGTCCGGTTCGCGCCGGAAGTCCCGGACGAGCTGGCCGAAGCGGTCCTCTGGTACGAAGCCAGAAGACAGGGGTTGGGGAGCGAGTTCCTGGACGAGGTGCAGGCCACTCTCCCGCTCATCGGAAGGCACCCTCGTTCCTTTCCTCGGCTTCAAGACGTAGACGCGACCCTTGAGATCCGGCGGGCCTTGCTCGCCCGCTTCCCTTACGCCCTCGTCTTCCTCGTCCGGGAAGACGAAGCGCGCGTCCTGGCAGTAGCCCACGCCAAGCGCCGGCCCGGGTACTGGCTCAGCCGCGTCCGACGGTAAGGGCAAGGCGTGCGCATCGGCCAGCTCGGGCCGCACCGCATACCGGCGCATCTGGTCCGCTGAAGGGGTGGTCATTCGACGCGTTGCACCAGCGGCGCGCCATTGCCCGGCGGCTCCAACGCGGTTCGAGCACATGGTCGGTACGTTCCGCACCTTGCGCGGGTAAGACCCGTCCCGCGCCGCCCACTGACACCGCCAGCCCACTGTCTGCACCCAAAGCGGTATCCTCCCCGAACGCAGGAGAGGATCACTGCGGAGGGAGGGCGGATGCCAGTCGCAGCCCGGAGAAGCGCGAGGCCAAGCTTCGGCGCCGCCGGGCGGTCGCGGCAGAAGTGGGTGCGACCGTCGGCAAGGTCGTCGAGCCAGGCCTCGGACTCGTCAGTGGGGACGACCCATCCTCGTAGCGTTTCACGAGAGGCGTGGCGATGGCTTCGCCGCGTGGAGCCGAGCCACGTCCATCGCAGGGCCGCGTGCCGAAGGGTCACGCCAACTTGTTGAAGGATTTGGTGGAGCTGACGGGGTTCGAACCCGTGACCTCGTGAATGCCATTCACGCGCGCTCCCAACTGCGCCACAGCCCCACCGAGGTCGGAGAGAAAAAACCTATCAGCTTCCGCGTTTCGGGTCAAACGCCCGGCCGCGGGAGGGGAATCAGGAAACCGGCGGCACGAGCGCGCGGCGCGGCGTCGACCACGCGAGGCTCGTGGTGAAGGTCGCGGCGACGGCCTCGACGTCCTCCTCGCGCGTCGCCACGATGGCCACCGTGCGCCCACTCGAGCGAAGCAGGCGGATGCTGTGGCCCCGGCTCCGGCCGGCCCAGGTTTCCTCGAAGCGGGCGGGGCCGGAGACGACGAAGACCGACAGCTGGCGTCGCCCGCCTTCGTAGTAGACGTGGGCGGCGAAGCGGTCGAGGAGCGGACAGTAGCGTCCGCCCACGAGCTCGAGCCCGTCCGTCCCCGAGGGGAGAGGCGGGACCATGGTGCCGCGGGACTCGAACCAGCGTGCGATCCTCTCCGCGTCCGGGCTCCAGACTTCGGCCGGCACGCGGCTGGCGCTGAAGCAGTGGGCGTGATCCCGGGCCAGCTCCCAGGCGACGAAGGCGGGCAGGCCCCGCCCCCACAGGAGGAGAGCGGCGAGGGAGGCCGCGAGCGGAAGCGCCCAGCGGAGGATCGGGGTGCGCGGGTGCTCGAGGCGCCGGCGCACCTCTCGCTCGAGGTCGAGAGGCAGGGAAGGCGGGGGCAGCTCGGTGAGGCGGTGGCGGAGCTCGCGCTCAAAGCCGGCCTGTGTCCGGCAGGTCTCGCAGCTCCCGAGATGGGCCTCGATCTCCGCCGTGGTCTGCGCGTCGAGCGCGCCGTCCACGTACCCTGTGACCAGCTCCGGCCGGCAGCTCATGTCCGTGACCCCTGGAGCACCGCCCGCAGCAGCGCCCGTCCGCGGTGGATCCTGGACATCACGGTCCCGATCGGCACGCGCAGGGCCGCCGCGATCTCCGCGTAGCTCAGCTCCTCCACGTCGCGCAACACCACCGCCGTGCGGAAGACCTCGGGCAGACCCCCGAGCGCCCGCTCGAGAGCCTCCGCCCCGGAGGCGAGCGCGTCCTGCGGAGGCGGCACCATCGGCTCGGTCTCGCCGAGCTCCTCCGTCGGGGGGCGGCGGCTCTTCCTCCGGAGCTGGTCGACCCGGACCCTCTGCAGGATCGTGTGGAGCCAGGCCCGGAGGTTGGTGCCCGCCTGGAAGCGGTCGAACCCCCGCCAGGCCCGCAGCAGCGTGTCCTGGACGAGATCCTCGGCGTCGGCGGCGTTTCCGGTCATGCGGTAGGCGACCCCATAGAGCCGTCTCAAGTGGGGGAGCGCCTCCGCTTCGAACCGTTCCCGATCCACTCCGTTCGCGCGGCGTTCCCTCTCGGGGAAACGCCCCCTCCATTCCCGCTATTCCCGAAACCGAGCGTGAAGGTCGGATTCTGCCACGGCCAGCGTCACCCGGGCTAGGAGGCTGTCTGGGTAACGCCTCTCTCCAGGCGAGAGGGGTCGCGCCGGAGCGCGCTCGTCGTTGGCGCTCGTCGGAGTCCCTCCGACTTGCGCCTTCGCTCGCCTCGCCCGGAGGGCTCGGCTCGGGTCGATGAATGCCGATTCCGTCCGTGTCGGTCAGGCCCGAGCGCGCGAGCGCGACCCCCGAGCCCCCAGTACGGTCCGTTGACCGCGGTCATGAGGGCGGGGCAGAATGCGGGCGGCGGTCGCGGCCGGGACGCGATGAAGTACTTCACCACCCTCGAGGTCGCGAACGAGCTCAAGGTCAGCAAGCAGACGCTGCTGAACTGGCTCTACGCCCGCAAGGTCCCCGAGCCCCCGCGCAACCGCAACGGCTACCGGCTTTGGAGCCCTGCGCGGGTGAGCCTGGTCAAGAAGCTGATCGGGGACGGCCGCATCCACCGTCGCACGGTCATCCACCGTGAGGCCTCGCGCCGGCCCGAGGTCGTGACCGAGATCGCGCGCGAGGTGAGCCAGTTCCTGCGCGACGCCGATATCGCGCTCCGCCGCTTCGTGCGCGAGCTCCATCGCGTTCATGACGGCCGTGCCCGGCGCCCGCGTCGTCGTCGCCGCTAGGGGGTGCTCACTCCCAGGGGATGTCGGGCATGAAGAGCCGCTCGATCGCCGGTCCGCCCTCGAGGTGGGAGCAGATCTCGGGGAGATCCTCGGGCCTCACGCCCCCGTACCAGATGTTGTCGGGCTGGAGGGCGAGGGTCGGGCCGCGGCTGCAGTGCTTGAGGCAGTAGGTCCGGTTGAGCATCACGCGATCGGCGAGCCCCCGCTCGTGGAGGAGATCGCGCAGCTGCTCGAAGAGGGCCTGGCTCCCCTTCTCGCCACAGGAGCCCTTCGGGTTTCCGGGGGGCCGCGTGTTGACGCAGATGAGGACTTGTCGCTCGGGCTTCGGCAAGGCGCTCGCTCCTTCGCGCCGAGTATAGTGGAACGTCGCCAACGGATGGAGTGCCCTCGTTGAACGCGCTCGTCGACACGGAATGGCTGGCGGGGCAGCTTGGAGCGCCGGACCTCCGTGTCGTCGACGTCCGCTGGTACCTCGACCCCTCGCGCCGCGGCATCGACGAGTGGCGCGCCGGCCACATCCCGGGCGCCGTCTTCATGGACGTCGACGACGAGCTCTCCGCCCCCGGAGGCGGACGCGGCCTCCCTTCGGGGCGTCATCCCTGGCCCCCGGAGGATCAGGTCGCACGCGTGATGGGGGCGGCCGGGATCGGCCGCGGGGTGCGGGTCGTGGCCTACGACGACGCGGCGGGGGCGACCGCCGCCCGGCTCTGGTACACGCTCCTCGCCCACGGCCACGAGGACGTGGCGGTCCTCGACGGAGGCATCGCGAAATGGCGAGCGGAGGGTCGCCCGCTCGAGACCGCGGTCCCGGCGGTCGAGCCCGCCCCTTTCACGGGCCGCCTCCGCCCCGGCTTCGTCGTCGGCAAGGACGAGATGGTGGCGACCCATCGAACGCGGCTGGTCCTGGACGCGCGCGCCGCCGAGCGCTACCGCGGGGAGGTCGAGCACATCGATCCGCGCGCGGGCCACATATCGGGAGCGCGGAGGGCGCCCTACCCCTCGAACCTGACGACGGGAGCGGTGCCCGTCTTCCTCCCGCCCGACGCCCTGCGCCGTCGCTACGCCGCGCTCGGAGCCGATCGGTCCGAGCCCGTCGTCTACTGCGGATCCGGCGTCAACGCCTGCCACGACCTGCTGGCGCTCCGCCTCGCCGGCCTCGGTGGTGTCCTCTACCCCGGGTCCTGGAGCGAGTGGAGCGCGGACCCGTCGCTGCCGATCGCCGTCGGCGACGACCCACCTTAGGGCCGTGACGCGTCCCCGCCCCTTCCTGCTCGCGGCGCAGGAGGTAGAAGGGGCAGGTCATGGAGGGTACGAAGCCGCTCGCGACGTAGCCGCGCCCGAGGTACGCCTGGAAGGCGGCGGCGACGTGGACCTGAAAGGCCGCCGCCTCCTCCGGCGCTGCCCGGCAGAGGTCGTTCCAGTCGACGGGGATCTCGAGGCGCAGCTCCGGAGCGTCGAGGTCGAGCCGTGGCGCGCCGGAGACGGGGCGGCCCTCGCGCCACGCCACTTCGTTGATGCGCGGCGCGGACGCACCTCGTTCCGCGGGCGGGCCCGCGGCCGCCCGCCGCCGCACACGCGGGCTGTCGAGCTCCCACCGCACGAGCAGCCGGTTGGTGGGCAGCCCGTGGTGAAGGGGAGAAGTGGTCGTGCCGTAGAAGTCGGGCCGGAACTCGGTGCCGATCGCGCCGAGGTGGCGCAGGTTCAGGCTCGCGTTGCGGGCTTGCATGGGATCGAACGTCCAGGTCAGGAGGGAGATGCCGCCGCGGCGCGCCTCCTCCCGTTGCGCCCACTTGAGCCGCAGGCCGAGGCCCCGGCCCCGTGCCTCGGGGAGAACCGCCAGCATGTCGGAATGCAGGTGCGCCCCAACGTCCCCCAGGGCCGGGAACGCGTAGGCGAAGCCGACGATGCGCGCGCCGACCTCCTCGGCAACGAGCAGCAGACCTCCGGCGTGCACGGTGGCGATGAGCTGGATCGCGGGCGTGATCTCGAGATCCTCGAGGCCCCAGACCTGGCGCTGCAGGGCCACGCAGGCCTCGTAGTCGGAGCGGGCGCGCGCGGGGCGGATCCGCGTCTCGGTGCTCACGCCCCGGCGCCCTGGGCCATCACCTCCAGGCGGTCGAGCTGCTGACGGTGGCCGAGGGTGATGAGCAGGTCCCGCTCCTCGATCACGGTCTCCGGGGTGGGGTTGAACTGCATCCTCCCGTCGGGCTTCTTGATCGCCACGACAATGATGCCGAAGCCGCTGCGGATCGGGCTCGCCTTGACGGTTGCCCCGACGAGCGGGCTCCCGGCGCGGACCTCCGTCTCCTCCATCTGAAGCTCCAGGTGTTCGCTGCGGGTGGCGAGTTCGATGAAGTCCATGACGTTGGGCCGGAGTACGGCCTGGGCGACGCGGCGACCTCCGATCGAATAGGGAGAGACGACGCGGCTAGCGCCCGCGCGGATGAGCTTCCTCTCCGCCCCCTCGCTCTCCGCCCGGGCCACGATGAGCAGCCGCTCGTTCATGAATCGCGCGCTCATCGTGATGTAGAGGTTGTCGGCGTCGGAGGCGGCGGCGCTCACCAGCGCCCGCGCTCGCTCCACCCCCGCGTGGCGCAGCACGTCGTCGGCGGTGGCATCGCCGACGAGGGGAATGCCGTGGGGCATCGCGAAGCCCTCGAGGACGCGGGGCTCGCGGTCGACGACCACGAAGGGGAGGCCCGCGCCCGAGAACTCCTCGCACACGAGGCGCCCCATGCGACCGAAGCCGCAGACGATGAAATGACCCTTGAGCTGGGCGAGCCGGCTCTCCATGCGCTGCCTCCCGAAGACGCTTCCGATCTCCCCGCTGACGACGGCCCGGATGAACTCCATCGCCGCGTAGAAGGCGGTGAAGACACCGCCGACCGTCAGCACCATCGTGAAGGCGCGACCCCGGGGGCTGAGCGGGTGCACCTCCTGGAAGCCCACGGTGGTGATGCTGATGACGGTCATGTAGAGGGAGTCGAACCAGTCCCATCCCTCCACGCACTGGTAACCGATCGTGCCCGCGAGCAGGAGCAGGACGAGGACGGCGAGGGGGAGGAGCAGGAAGCGGAGCCGCCGCCCTCTCATCGCTTCTTATCCCCGCGCGCCCCGGCCGACCGCCTCCGCCCAGGCCGCGACCGCCGCCGCGACGGGCGGGGCGAGGACGTGCGCGCCGGCGACCTGCATCCGGGAGGCGAGCGGCTCCCGGGCCCGCCATTCCGCGACCGCGGCCGTCTCCGTCTCCGCCGCGTCCCGCTCCTCGACCACCAGCGTCGGCACCGCAAGCGGGGGGCGGGTGAGGGCGGCCTCAAGCGCTGCCCGGAGCGGACCCGGCTCCGGCCCCGCCGGGCCGGCGGCCGCCCGCGAAGGGGCCAGCGCGAACGCCCCCACGACACCGGCGCCGTCCGCGGTCGCGAGCGCGAGCCAGGCGCCGAGCCCGAGCCCGCCGAGCAGGACGCTCCGCCCGTCTCCCCAGCGACGGGGCGACTCCTCCATCAGCCGGCGGGCATCGGCGACCACCTCCGGGCCGAGGCGGCCGCCGCTACCCCCCTGGCCGCGCGGCTCGCAGGCGATCACCTCGAGCCGGGAGGCGAGAAGGTCAAGGAAGCCGGCGAGCAGGGGATCGTTGAGGGTCGTGCCGGCGTCGAGGTGGAAGATCACCCGGGCCGACGGCTCTTCCCACGGTCCGAGCCGGCGCGCACGCAGCCGTGGCTCCCAGCCGAGCCAGACGTCCTGGACCAGGCTCGCCATCGCGGGCACCACCGGGCCCATGATATGACACGCGGCCCGCCCCCGCGGCCAGGGCTAAAGGCCGATCTCGCCCGCGATCGGCTTGAGGGCCTCGATGACGAAGGTGACGTGCTCCGCGAGGGGACGTCCGAGCGCCTCCGCACCTCCGTAGACGCAGGCGCGGTCCACCGAGCGAGCGAAGGCCTTGTCCTTGAGCTTCTTGACGACCGACTCCGTGGGCAGGTCTCTGATCGAGCGGCTCGGCCGGACCTTCACGCAGGCGCCGATGAACCCCACGAGCTCGTCGCAGGCGTAGAGGGCCTTCTTGAGCGGGGTGTCCCGCGGGATCCCCATGTAGTCGGCGTGCGAGCAGACGGCTTCCACGACTTCGTCCGACCAGCCCCGCTCGCGGAGGACGCGTCCGCCCACATGAAGGTGCGTGTCCTCGGTCGGGTTCCGCTCGTAGTCGAAGTCGTGGAGCAGGCCCACGATGCCCCAGGTCTCGATCTCGGCGGGGTCGGTGATGCCGAACCACCGTGCGTAGGCGCGCATCGCCTCCTCGACCCCGCGCGCGTGCTGCCGCAAGGCGGGCGACTCCGTGAACTCGAAGAGGAGGGCCTCCGCCTCGGCCCGGGTCCTGCTCACGGACGATCGTCCCGGGGGAAGTGCTGCTCGATGAATCGCCGGAGGGTCGCCTCGACCTCTTCCTCGTCGTCGCCGCTCAGGATGCGCAGGGGGGTGTGATCGCGGCCGGGGGCCATGAGGTAGACCGAGGCGCGGCAGGCGCCCCTCTCCTGGTAGAGATAGGCGTGGACCTCGCCCCCCGGTCGGTGAAACTTCAGGAGGCGTCCCGTCTTCACGGGCTCATCGCGAGCTGGCGGCGACGGGCTGGGTGATGGCGCGGAAGAAGGCCCGGGCGATGATCGCGTAGCCGCCGTCGTTGGGATGCACGAAGTCCTCGAAGAGGACCTGCAAGCTCGGCTCGCGGAGGAAGTCCTGGTGGATCTCGGCGATCGGGACCCTCTCCTGGCGGGCCATCGCGCGGACGAACTCATTCATCTGCCGCACCCAATCGTTGCGCCCGTCGGCGTCGCGGTCCTGGTAGGCGGGGTTGACGGGGGGGATCGTGCCGAGGATCGGGTAGGTCCCGGCATCGCGGGCCTGCAGGATCATCGAGCGCAGCGCGTCGATGGTGTAACACGGGGGGGCGTTGCGACACTCCCCGTCGTTCCAGTCGTTGGTGCCGTAGAGGATGAGCGCGTAGGTGGGCCGATACCGCGCGATGCTCGTGCCCATGCGCTGCTCGCCCCGGAGGCTCTTGGACCCGGGGACGCCGTCGTTGATGAGGTCGCCGCGCCCCCAGTAGGCGCGCAGCTCGGCGGCGAGCTCGTCGAGGTAGCCGCTGCCGTCGCTCGAGCCCTCACCCCAAGTGATGCTGTCGCCGAAGGCGAGGTAGACGTTCGGGCGGTTGGACCCCGTGGGCAGCGAGGCGGGCAGGGTGAGCTCGCCCCCTGACTGCGGCACCGCCACCGGCACCGGCGCGCCCGTCGTGAAGTAGGCGGGGAGGCTCTCCGCGCGGAGCCCCGCCGCCTGCATGCCCTCGGGCACGTCGGCGACCGTGAACCGGCCGCCGGCGGCGCTCGCCGCCGTGCGCCCCCCGACGCCCACCGTGACCCCGGGCAGCCGAACGAGCTCCGCGGGGTCGAGGAGGCCGTTGAGGTTCTCGTCGTAGAAGACCAGCCCGCTCACGGGGAAGCCTGGCGTAGGCGTGGGCCCGGGGCCGGTGGGGGAAGAGCCGCAGCCGGCGGCAGCGAGGGCGCCCGAGACGAGAGCGGCCGCGCGGACAGGCTTCACGTGGATCGATGCTAGCACGGGATTGCCTCCGGTGCGAGCTTGGGGCTATACTGCGTCATCCCTCCGTAAGCTGAAGCTCCCAATGAGCGAAACCGCTGTTTCGAGCCGGACCAACAGGCGCATCACGGCCCGCAAGGCCTGCCTCCTCACCGTCCGCTACCGGGTCAACGGCGAATGGCGTCCGGCCACGGCGATGGACCTCTCCCCCTATGGGTGCCGTCTGCGGGTGGGCGAGGACATCACGCGCGGCGCCGTCGTCGCCGTGGTCTTCGAGACGCCCCTCTCCGACGGCGCGACGGCCGCTTCGGTCGAGGTCCCGGGGCGGGCGATCTGGGGGCGGCTCGAGGGGCTGTCCTACCAGGTGGGCGTGCACTTCGAGGACTCGCCGGCAGGTCTCCTCGAGGTCCTCTCCGCCCTCTCCTGAAGGGGCCTGGGCGCCCCCTTCGGGGCGCGGTGTCGCTGCTGTCGGGGGGCGCTCCTTCGGAGGGCGGCGAGGGCACGCGCGAAGTCGGCGGGGAGGGTGCTCTCAATTGCCACCCGCTCACCGCCGATGGGGTGCGCAAAGCTCAGGCCGAAGGCGTGCAGCATCTGCCGCGGGGCGCGCGTGCGTGGCCCGCGCCCCGGCCTTCCATAAACAGGATCGCCGAGGACGGGTAGACCCGCGTGTGAGAGGTGCACACGGATCTGATGCTGTCGGCCCGTCCCGAGCTCGACCTCCAGCAGCGCCGCCTCCTCCAACCGCTCGCGGACGCGCCAGCGGGTGAGCGCGGGTTGCGCCGGCTCGCCCGCCCGCGCGACCCCGCGCCGGCCCCCGACGTAGGCGTCGCGCAAGGGGGCGTCCACGATCCCGGTCTCCGCGGGCGGTCGGCCCGAGACGAGCACCAGGTAGCGCCGCTCGATCCGGTGCGCGCGGAAGGCCCGGATGAGCCCGGCGCGGGCCGCCGGGGTGAGGGCGAAGACGAGCGCGCCCGAGGTGTCGCGGTCCAGG
>Ga0209342_10001375_pt1 | contig 27341 bp, 17 predicted proteins | sample RifCSP16_2_FD_184023 | JGI IMG/M metagenome (GOLD analysis project Ga0209342, IMG submission 184023) | Soil microbial communities from Rifle, Colorado - Rifle CSP2_sed 16_2 (SPAdes) (version 2) | ecosystem: Environmental > Terrestrial > Deep subsurface > Rock core/Sediment | place: Rifle...
TTCTTTCTGTAATGTCGCGCACAATGGCCTGATAATGACCGTCAGGAAGCCGTTTGATATTGATCTCAGCCAGGAAGACCGTGCCATCCTTGCGTTTCATCTTTCGTTCAAACCTGACCGATCCCTTCCTTTCCGCTTCTTGCAGCCTTTTCTCCGCCCCCTCGCTTTCTTTATCCACGTATGTATCGCGAATCGGCATTCCGGCGATTTCTTTCTCCGAATAGCCGAGCATTTGTCTGCCCTTCTCGTTTACGAGGACGAAACAGCCTTTTGGATCTGCGATGAGTATTCCGTCCGTAGCCTGTTCGACCAACTGTCGATATTTCTGCTCGCTGTCCTTAAGATGCCCTTCAGCTTCAAGGCGGTCGGTGACGTCGTGAAAATTGATCACGATGCCCTGGACAGCAGGATTATGGAGCATGTTGTGACCAGTCGCTTCGATGAAGCGCCATTGGCCGTCACAATGTTTGGCGCGAATCTCAATTCGGGCCGTTTCATGAGGAAGAGCGCGAAGTTTTCGGAATGCACCGTCCATAAGCGGCCGGTCATCCGGATGGAAAATAGAAAGAAAGGATTGCCGTACGAGTTCTGCGGATTTGTAACCGAGGACATTTCTCATTGAGCCGCTCACGTATGAGATTGCCCCATCCCGGTCGACAAGCATGGTAACATCGATGGAGTTTTCAATCAGAGACCGGTAGTATTCCTCATTCCGCAATAATTCAAGCTGGGCGTTTTTCCTTTGGGTGATGTCACGAACAAATGCTTCAAAGTACTCGATATTTCCCACCTCGTCACGGACGGCGTGCGTGCTGAGGGAGACCCAGATGGGAGACCCGGAACGTTTCTTCCATCGAAGTTCCACATCATCTGTTGCGCCTTTCGCCAAAAACTCTTCTATCGCTTTCGATCGGTCTGCGGAATCAAAATAGACATCGGTGGAGAGATCCAGTTTCTTCATTTCTTCAACCGAATCGTACCCAAGCATCCGCATGAGCTGAGGATTGACGGTCAGGAATTTTCCATCGATTGTCGATTGATAGATTCCAACGGGGGCGTGATCGAAGATATTCCGGAATTTTGTTTCGGATTCCTTCAACGTCAACTCCCACGTTTTCTTGTCAGTCACATCGATTGCGAGGGCTTTCATCCCCCCTACAATTCCATCCTGAATCACGGGATCCGCCACAATGTTGAGCCAGCCGCTCCTCCCATTCGCACCACGAAACCGCACCTCTGCCATCGTGCCCGGTATCTGTTCCGCCATCTGCCGCAACAAACCCTGATGTACCCTTTTTCGGTCATCCCGATGAACAAAATTCAGATAGAACGAACCGAGGAGTCCGCTGACCGCAACGCCAAGAGTTTTTGACGTCGCCTCATTGGCGTATGTAATACGTCCTCTCGTATCCGTGGTGAAAATGAGCGCGTTCGTCTGCTCTGCCAGAAGCCGGAATTTCGCCTCCGACTCCCTCATTTCGTTCTCGGCCTTTTCTCTTTCTCTCTCCTTCTCTTCCACCGATTGCAGGCCGGTGACATCACGATAGTTACCTACGATCGCCCCGACACTCGGATTCTCCAGCATGTTTCTTCCTGTCATCTCGAGCAGGCGGTAGGAACCGTCTTTGTGGAGGCACCGGATGGTCGTGGTCATAACGTTCTGCGGATTCTCCATCAGGCCTGAAAAGAGCCGGCCTGCTTCCAATCTGTCATCGGGATGGACCATCTCGAACCCATTCCTCCCGATCAACTCAGCCGGCGAAAAACCCAGAATCCTCTCCGATGCAGGACTTTCGTACAGAATCGTTCCTTCTGCCGAGTACAGTCCGATTGCATCCATGCTTTGTTCAATGAGGGCCCGAAATCGCTCTTCCTGTTTTCGGAGATTGTACTCTGCCTCTTTCTCCCGGGTCAAGTCGCGGATGATTCCTGCAATTCCGACCGGAGTGCCACGATCGTTTCTTAAGACAGATCCCCTGATTTGACATGGGAACACACTCCCGTCCCTGTGCAGCATCGACGTTTCAAGCCTGTGCGTTCCTTGCACCAGCGCCTCTTGAATTGCCTCAAGAATTCGATGATGCTCGCTCCGCGGGAAAAAATCCAAGGCAGATTTTTCCAGAATTTCCGCCGCCTTGAGTCCGGTGATCAGTTCACCCGCGCGATTCCAACGAACGATCGATCCGTCAAGATCAATGACGAAGAATATGTCGGGCAGCACCTGAAGTATAGCTTCGATTTCAGAGGATGAATGTCCGGCCTTCTGATTCTTGTGGTTCCCAACCTTCGAAGGGCGCCTTTGCTTCTTCTCTTTCATCCGACCATTACTCCTGGACCTCAAAACCATGATTTCTCCAGCGTTCATTCTGTGTTACCCGGGTCAATGGATTGTCCAAACAGACAATTGCGGCAAACCATGTGCCACTGCAACGTTCGTCCGATACTTGCGTTTTCTTGTCATCCCAAGCCACAATACCCTTCCTTGTTGTAATTATTACACAATCTCTTACAGTTGGGAATGGATACCTCATTGCATCCGCGAGACAACGAATCGAAGGATGAGAATTCGTTCCTCGATCACATCAGCCCCATTGGGCAACCGCTTCACGAAAAAGCTGCAGTTTTTCTTTTGCGACGCGCGGGGCTACTGAGCAGGCGGTGCTTAAAATGAATCCCCCGTTTTCCTTCCCGATCAGAATTCGCTCCCGGAGGTCCTCCAGTATCTCCATCCTGCCTCTCATGAGGAGCATATTGACTGAATCAACATTCCCTTTGACAAATCCTCTCTCGCTTATCGAAGCCATTGCCTCCTCCAATTCCACGTTGCCCAGGGGCGGCGGATCAAGGCATTCGATCCCGCTGGCACCCGAATCGAGCATCAGGTCGAGCCTGTCCGCGATTGCTCCGCATGTATGGATGTAGACATGCACCCCTTTCTTGCGGACTGCATGGATGATTTCCGATTCATATGGAAGAACGAATTCCTCGTAAAAATCCCTTGAGATGAAGCCCCCGCCCGCAAACGGAGAGGAAATCTTGATGGCGTCAATGTCTGCGTCGCACATCTCTGAGGCAAGGTGAGACACGAGGAGGGCATAGTGCGAAAGAATCGATTTCGATTTCTCGGGCTCGTCGATCAGGTTGATCAATCCTTCCTGATGCCCGAAGAAATCAAGGAAGTAGTCAAAGGGCGATGTGACTTCACCATGAACTGAGTAGTCCGGGCCGGCTTTTGCACGAACATGCCGAAAAATATCAAACCTGTGTTGGGGATGAATACGGAAATGGAGACCTTGGGAGACCGGAATATAGTCGAGAACCGGCGGGAGGTCTTTCGTTTCCACCGAGGAAATTTGTTTCAATGGCCGGATTGAAACGGTTGGAGGCCGGGGGAGATCGTCGGGAGGGTAGATCATCACGTGACCGTCGGAGAATGTTACCACCTCACCATCGTCGGACGGTTGGCGCGAAGCGATCTCCGTTCTCCATTCCGGATTGTGACCGTGGAGACTGACGAGGATGCCATCGAAATCGTATTGGGCCCTGAGCTTTGCCAGTCCATCAGCGAATAGCTCTGGATCGTGCCAGAATTCCACAGGTGGACATCCAAGCTGGAGCAACATGTGCCCTATGCTGAGTTGGCACATCACCGGCACGCGGTCGGGCTGCCGAAGATCCATTGCTGCTCTCACTCGATCTCGTGGAGTCATGGAGTGGTATCAATGGGCATGAAGGACCGGCTGCCGGAAGCGAATCTAGAGCCTCGAGCGCTTTGTGTTATGGATTTCGTCATGAACAGCCAACAACAATTCTTTTGCTGTGAACGGTTTGTGAAGCTTGATTTTGATATCGAGATCCATGATGCGGCCTCTGTGCGACTCAGGCAACAAACCGCTCATGATCAAGACTTTGACCTCGGGATTGATTCTTCGAAGTGCGCGCGTCATTGCGATTCCGTCCATAACCGGCATCATGACATCGGTTATCACAGCCGAAATCTTTCCACGCTGTTGGGTGTAGACCGTCACGCCATCAACGCCGTCAAAAGCTGTTACCACGTTGTAGCCGAAGTTCTCAAGGGTTTGCTTCGTCACTTCCCGGATGGATTCTTCATCATCGACCACAAGAATCGTTTCCCCCTGACCGTGTATCGCTTGAGTGCGATCCTGCGCAATTTCCCCGGATCCGACTCCGGTGCTCGCCGGCAGATAGACGCTAAACGTCGTTCCTTTGTTGAGTTTGCTTTCAACATCGACAAATCCCCCGTGATTCCTCACCACGGCATGGACAGTGGCGAGCCCGAGACCGGTTCCCTTGCCGGGTTCCTTTGTCGTGAAAAACGGATCAAAGATCCGGTCGAGAATGTCATTTGGGATCCCGGCTCCGGTATCGGAAACGGCGATCACCACGTACGGGCCGGATTTGGCATGGAGGCGCAATCGGGCAAACTGGTCATCGATGATGAAGTTACGGGCGGAGAGAGAAATCTGTCCCCCGTTGGGCATTGCATCTCGCGCATTGATGCTCAGATTCATAAGGACCTGGTGAATCTGTGTGGCATTCGCCGAGATTGTCATGAGATCTTCTGAGACTTCCGATCTGATGTCGATAGCTCTCGGGAAGGTTTCCCTGATAATGCTGAGAACTTCGCTGAGAACCTGTCTGGGCTGGATCGCCTTTCGTTCTCCTTCTTCACCGCGTGCAAAAAGAAGAATTTGCGACACAATCCCCTTTCCCCTCAAGGCGCTTGATTCTGCGCTCGAAAGCAACCTGGTCAACCTCTCCTCTTTTGTTTGCCGTTTCATCACATCAAGGGTAAGCAGAATGGGCCCGAGAACGTTGTTCAGATCATGGGCAATACCGCCCGCAAGCGTGCCGAGGCTCTCCAGCCTTTGCGCTTTCAGGAGTTGTTTTTCAAGCGTTTTCCTCTCGGTAATGTCCATAAGAATACCGAGCGCCCCCCGCACGGCACCTGTGCGCTCATCTCGCAAGGGGAGCGACGTGTCGCTAATCCACCGTTCCTCACCGTTGGCTGTTTTCACACGGACATCGGCGCTGTAATGAGAGAGTGAGCCGTTGATGATCTTTGCACGACATTCCAGGGGATCCTGCGGAACCTCGGGAGCCAGAGGGATTACCTCGAGGACACTTGCATTGAAGATCTTTTCCGTGAAATCCTCGGCAGGGATGCCAAAGAGATTCTTGATCCCTGCACCCACGTATTCATAGTGACCGTTGCCAATTGTCGGCCCAAACACAAGACGGAAAGGCACACCGGCCGCGTTTTCAATAAGATTCCGATGGAACTCCTCCGAACGTGTCAATGCCTTTTCTGCATTCTTCCGGTCTGTGATATCCTGAATGATCCCGAACATGGTCACGGGCCTGCCTTCCGCGTCGTACCGCAGGCTTCCCCGTCCGTGAAACCATCGCGTTTCTCCATCGTTCGAACGAACAATCCTGTATTCCTTGTCAAAAGGGTGTTTCCCTTGTATCACATGATGCAGCAAGTAGCCCCCCATTTCTTCCTGGTCGTCCGGGTGGACAAGCCCGAGCCATCCTTCGGTATTCTTCACGAAATCCTTGTCAATGCCAAAAATCTCATCGAGCATTTCTGAGCTTGTCCAGAGCCCGGAAGGAATGTCGAACACATAGTGCCCCATATTGGCAACGCGCTGTGCATCCGTCAGCAAGACCTCCCTGTCGCGCAAGGCCAGCTCGGTGAGTTTTCGTTCGGTGATATCCCGGCTGATCCCAACGAGGCCGACGATCTTCCCTTGAGAATCACGCAGCGGCATTTTGGTCGACAAATACCATTCCTCAACGCCCGATGGGCTCGTGATTCGCTGCTCTTTGTTGATCAACTGCAGCCCTGTGTCGATGACAAGTCTGTCATCTTCATGATATTGGCGGGCAATCTCTGGGGGACGAAAATCATGATCGGTCTTCCCAAGGACCTCCTCTTGTGTACGACAACCCAGAGCCCGTATATGGGCTGCGTTATTGAGGAGGAATCGACATTCTGTATCCTTGACATAGATTCTGTCCGGCAGGCTATCGATCAGAGTCCTGAGTGTTGAACGCTCGGCCAACAGTCTGTCCTCCGCCCGCTTCCGCTCTGTGATGTCCACAAACGTGCTCTGAGTAATCTCTTCCCCATTCACCAGAATGGCCGATGTCGATATCTGGAAATCCCGCACCTCTCCATTCTTTCGGAGTGCCTTGTACACAAACCGCGGTGAAAGGGGCTCACCGCGTCGTCTCTTGTTGAGCCTTTCCTCGATCATCCCCATTGATTCGGGTGCCACGAGTCCGACCAAAGGAGTCTTGAGGAATTCCTCCATAGAATCATAGCCGAACATCTCCAGAAGGGGCCGGTTGGCAAAAAGAATCTGATTTCCCTTCGATATACCGATCCCCTCGATGGAGTTTTCAACCAGTTTCCGGTACTTCTCTTCCGACTCGTTCAACAACTGCTCCGTATGTTTGCGGTGAGAAATATCACGGATGATCATGCTCGTCCGCACTCGGCCTGATTTGTCTTTGAACACGGATGATGAAATCTCACCCGGAAAATTCGTCCCGTCTTTCCTCACAAATGTTAGTTCACCTCTGAATTTCCCCGTCTGCTCACGCACTTTGAGGCCGGGTTCCAGCCGGGGGTCTGAAGTATCAACGACGATGTCGCGATGGAGAGAGATGAATTTCGCCTCAGTGTATCCAAAAAGCTCACAGGCAGCAGGATTTGCGGCAAGAATTCTGCCGTCGGGGACCGTCAGAAGAACAGCATCCATGCTGTGCTCAAACAGCATGTCACGATCCGATTCTTCCCCGCGAGTCTTCGTTGCAAGGCTCATTGTCTTTTCCTCAGCTCATGATCAAGGTGAAGTTGTGAATACTACAGTGAATTGAGACTTAGCCAAATTCCATGCCATCATGTCAACGTGTGAACGAACAGATTGGAAAAAAGTGAGCCAATCCGCAAGAGGAAGGAATGCTGGATTCCTAAGAATAAGAAAGGATGGAAGAATTCCTGTTCCTGGAAGGATTCTCTTGAGTTGGAGCTACCGGGAAATCGCCTTGTATGCTTTGGAGTCGTTCAGATTGAGGGGGACTTCGCGCCAAGAGGTGGGGACTGAAATCCGCAGACAATCTTTCAAAACCGGACCAATGCGAACCGGGATGCTGATCAATCCTCCCTGAATCGCATTCTCTTCACGGCACGATTCGTTTCCAAGCAGGTCATCATATGAGGAGGGCGTCACCCAACGCTTTCATGAGATCTCGCGAGGTGAAGGGCTTGCTCAAGATGGCATCAACGCCCATGTTTTCAAGGATGTGAACGTATGATTCCGGAAGCATCCCGCTGACGGCGATGATTTTGAGATTCGGTTCCATTCTCCGAAGCGCTCGGGTCAGTGCTATGCCATCCATGAGGGGCATCATGACATCGGTAACGACGGCTGAGATTCGTTCCCGATTGAGCGAGAAGTTTACCACAGCCGCCACTCCGTCCTCGGCCGTGAGGACCTCGTAGCCAAAGGTCTCTAGTGACTGCTTGGTAACCTCCCTGACAGTCTCTTCATCATCGACCACCAGGATCGTGTGTCCTTTCCCGTTCCATTCTATTTCAACCTCTTTCCGTTGGAAAGGAGGCTCATCACCTTCCAGCGCTGGAAGAAACACTCGAAACGTCGACCCATGTTCTGGTTCGCTCTTGACATCGACGAATCCACCATGATTCTTCACCACCGCATGCACGGTTGAAAGACCAAGTCCTGTTCCTTTTCCTGCTCCCTTTGTCGTGAAGAACGGATCAAAGATCCGGTCGATGATTTCGGAAGGGATTCCTGTTCCCGTGTCGGATATTGATAGAAGCACATAGCGACCCCGTTTTGCAGAGATATGGAGTTTCTCGAATTGTTCATCGACCTCAAAGTTCTGTGCCTTCAACGTCAGAACCCCACCGTTGGGCATGGCGTCGCGGGCGTTGACACAAAGATTCATGATAACCTGGTGAATCTGAGTGGCATCTGCGTTCAAAGGGGGCAGATCCTTGAGAATATCGGACTTGATTTCAATGTTTCTTGGGAATGTTTCGCCGATGATCCCAAGGACTTCCTTGATGATGTGTTTTGACTGAATGGGACCGCGCTCTCCTTGATTCCCTCTCGCGAACATAAGGATTTGGGAGACGATATTCTTTCCCCGCAACGTGCTTGACTCTGCATTCTCAAGCAGTTTCTTGTATTTTCCCTCACCTATGTCCTGACGAAGGATGTCGAAAGTAAGCATGATCGGACCGAGAACATTGTTCAAATCGTGTGCGATACCGCCGGCCAGAGTTCCCAGACTCTCGAGTCGTTGAGCGCGAAGAAACTGGGTTTCGAGTGCCTTTCGTTCCGAAATATCGACGGAAACACTGACCATTCCAATCAATCCACCGCCCTCCTCAAGGATCGGGGAATCGGCAACCTGTGCAGGAAACGATGTGCCGTCCCTTCTGTGCACGACCATCTCGCCGCTCCAGCTTCCTCCGCTGAGCAGTCGCTTTGCGATTTCACCCGCCCTGCTTCTCCCATCAGGGGAAGGAATTGCCTCAATGAGGTTTTTACCCAGCACATCTGCCTCTTCCCATCCGTACAGCTTCCGAGCGAAGGAGTTCCAGAAGACAATCCTCCCGTCGTGGTCGGTCGCGATGACTGCCTCCTCGACAGCATCGAGCAGGCGGGCCTGAAAGACGATGTGAGATTGAGCTTTTTGGCGTTCAGTACTATCGCGGGCAGTGGTATGCATGAAGGGGACACCGCCGATGAAGATCCTGGTGTTGTTGAATTCGGTTTCCACCTTCGTGCCATCCTTCCTCCTGATTGACGCCTCAGAAAGGATCTGTTCCCCCCCCATGATTCTGTCATGGAATTGATCATAAGCATCAAGGTCGGCCTCGTCATGCAGATCAGGGATCCGCATAGACAGGAGTTCTTCCTTTGAGTAACCGGTTAGTTGGCATGCTGCTTCATTGACAGAGACAAAGGCCGAATTGTCAGCTGCAATGAACACAGCATCGCGTGATCCTTCAAAAATCGCTCGTTGGAATGCCAATGATTCTTTGAGCGCCTCATCCGCCTTCTTCCTTGGTGATATATCCTTTACGAATCCCTCAAAGCAGAGAGCCTTCTCTTGCTCATCCTCAATTGCATGAGACGCCAGTTCGATCCACACAGGCGAACCATCTTTCTTTTTCCACCTGATCTCGACATTCTGGGCTGAGCCATTCCTTTCCAGGATATCAATCAACCTCTCACTGTCGTTCACGTCAAAATAGAGTTGTTCCATCCCGCAGCGTATGAGTTCTTCCACAGACGAGTAGCCCAGGATACGACTCATCTCGCTATTGGCTGAAACGATTGTCCCATCCTTGCCAAACTGATAAATGCCAACTGGAGCGAATTCAACAATATCCCTGTATTTTTTTTCGGAGGTTCGTAATGCGTCCGTATTTTGAATTCGCTCTAGCGCACCTCCACAATAATCCGCGAGCGATTGAAGTGTCTTAAGATCGTCATCCTTGTATGCATCTTGCCGATAACTTTGAATCGAAAGAATTCCTGTGACTTTCTCGCCACTCTTTATTGGTGCAAACATAAGCGACATTGACGGTCTTTGAGTGTCCCCGAATGGAACCACGTTCCGCGGGAATCCTTCACCCGGAGCTCTGCAGATGATCTCTGCCCCCTTCTCAATAATTCTCTGCATCCTCTCCGTGGGGGGTCTGTTGACAAGAGTAGCGGGCACGTCCGTTCGCACATCATTGATAGTATCGATATTCAGGACTGGAAAGATGCTACCGTGAGAATAATAGTCGATCGTGCATGCGTCCCATCCAAATAAACGATCGGCAACATCCGCAATAATCCTCGCAGCGTCGAGGGGTGTGGCAGCAGAATTCAGTGCCTGACCCGTTTGAGAAAAAACGGCGAGGCGTTCACTCTGAAACTGCAGCTGTGATGTGCGTTCACGAACCCGAGACTCCAGCTCACGATTCACGGTCTCCAGATTATCCACCATCACGTTAAAAGCGCGCGCCATCTTTCCAACCTCATCCTGGGAGATTTCGGGCGCTCTCTTTGAGATGTCCCCTGCGGAAATCTGTTGGGCCGTGTGCGCAATCAGGCGCAAAGGCGTGGTAATCCACGTCGAAGTCCAATAAGCAATGACAATCCCGGCGAGAAAAATCAGCGCGCTCAGCGCCCCAATCGCCATTCGAACAGACCGCACTTCTTCGTTCAACTGTTGAAGAGAAATCCCGATAATGACCTTCCCAAGCTCCTCCCCCCGATGAAGTACGGGCACACTCGACTGATAGAACTCTTCCTCCTCCGAAATGAAGTCTTCCGCCACGGACACGTGAGAGTGTCCAAGGGACACCTTATCACCAGAATACGATGCAAGAATAACCCCCTGTTTGTCCTGGACGATGATGTACATGAGGTCCTTGTTTTCCCGGGCCGCCCCGAACGCCTCATGAATCGTTGTCGTGTCATCAAAGAGAATAGCCGCCCCTACATTGAACGCCGTCATGACAGCAATGCTCTTTGCCCGGGCAGCCGTTCCCTCCATTTCCTGTTCCCGATGCCTCTGCGGGAAATAGACGAAGATGAAGATCGAGATGAGGCCGATGATGACGCTGACGATGAGCGCCAGTTTTGTTCTCAGTCCAAGATGACGAATGTTAAAAGGAATCATGCTCATGGGTCGCTATTGAATGACCTTTGCAATATTGAGAAGCTTTGAGCTGAAATCTGCTCCTTCGGCCCGCGCCGCTCTCAGGTTGATGAGGATCTGAGGCCTCTCGTCTTTGACGCTGAAGCCCAGTGCCACCCCGGCATGGACATACTCGGATACTCCGGTGACAGTGAGAATTCGCCTCGACCGTGAGAGCGACGTGATGATATCAAGGTTGAACCAACGGAGTGGCATGACGTATAACACCGTGACCTCGTCCGGCACCGATGACTGGAGATTGTCACCGGAACCGTTGACTTCTATCGGAATCATCTGAATTCTCCCGCGTCCGCCGGCTTCCGATGCCTTGAGAAGGTCATCCTTCTCGGTCACCGATTTTCTGTACTCTTTTTGGTACACAATCCCGATAACAATAACTTGGTCTCCGCTCCTCGAAACAGCCCTGTCGAATGAGAGAATCTTGTCGACAAGTGCAAGTTGGATATTCGATGGTACAAGCACTTCCTGCGCCTCAACAGGTTGCATGAGGGCCACCATGATGGACAGCATGGCCACAACTTTGAGCACCGATGACCTCAATGTTGGGATCGCGTTCACAGCCGAACCCGCACTCCAAAAGAGAAGTTTCTTCCGTTTTGTGGAATCGCCGTCTGGGTATGTTCGTACGCTCCGGGTGTTTCGTAGTACGAGTTAAAGAGATTGTTGACGAGGAGTGAGGCGGAAAGCCGGTTCAAGATCTCTGAGGCAATTCCTCCTGTGTGAACAACAGGACCAACGCGGAGGTAAACATTGGCAATCGAGTACGACGGGGTGGAAGCCGGACCGAGCGTCAGCCGCCTGGTCTGATATTGAAATTCCCCGCCAAGAAGCACTTCGTCGAACAAGGGAATTGCCAGGCCGATTCGGGCAATGTGATTCGGCGAATTGGAAAGTTCCGATTTGGATTTCGTATTTCTTGCATCCTGGAAAGAATAACTGATGTACCCATGCAGCGAAGAAGAGAGCCGGAAATCCAGTTGCCCTTCAATACCCCAGGCGGCCGCACGCTCGATATTCTTGAAATGCAGAAGGGAATCCGAAAGATCCATTTCCTGATCAATGAGATTCCACAGCTGATAATTGTAGACTGACGCGACGCCGTGGAGAAACTCTCCGAATCGTCTCTCCCAAATAAACTCCAGCGTTCGGATTTTCTCAGAACGGAGCTTCGGATTCGTCTTGAATACTCCCGCCTCTTCATAGTGAAGCTCATACATGTTCGGAGTCCTGAAGGCATCTCCCAGGATGGCCTTGAATGTTCCGAGGCTTTGCGAATTATAGACGGCCGCGCCGCGAGGTACAACCGAACCTTCGATCTGAGAATGGCGATCCCAACGAACACCAATGGTCACGGCCAGATCGTCGAGAACCTGGAATTCATCCTGAGCATACAAGGAGTACATCGTGAAGGGAAAGTCGTTGTCAAAATAGACGCCGTCAGCATCCTGTTGCCGGTAATCGGTCTTGTCGTTTCTCGTGACTTCGATTCCCGCCATTACCCTGTGTGATGTCGCAAGATCCCACCGCAATTGGACCTCACCACCATACCAGAAGCCGTGATTAGCGTCGGAGAACAGCAGCTCATAGGGGTAATCACCCTCATAAAGATACCGGTCAACAAACGCTCGGGCCAGGAGGCCCATGTCAAACGACACCGCGTCGTCGTACTGTATCTCCGCGAATCCTCTCAGGTCGCGGGTCTGCGCCCTTCGATCATTGAACACGGTCCCGAAAGAGGCAGTGGGGATTCCCTTTCTCCGATCAGCCAAGGCGCCGTGAAGTTCGAATGCCTTCCACATGACTGAAGCCTGTGCGTAGTAATAGCGCTCCCAATCCACACCGCTCGCCACGCCGCGAGCCGTGGAGTCTGTATCGAATTCCTTGAAATAGAGATCCTGGCCGCGAAGATCTCCAATCCGGGCAAACGCGGTCACGTCAATATCGTTTTCAAACCGTTGGCCATAGAGAAGACTCCCTGCCTTGTTTCCATAACTCCCAGTTTCACCGGATACCTGGAATCCGTCGACGTTCTCCCCGGTTTTCGTCACGATGTTGATAACGCCGAAAACTGCGCCGCTTCCGTACAGGGCAGACCCGGGGCCTCGAACGATCTCAATGCGGTCAATCGACTCCATAGGGATTCCGAATTCATTTCCCACATATGAGGACCCGTAGAAATTCTCATTGAGCTTATGTCCGTTCAAGAGCAGGAGAATCCGGTTATTGTAGTCACCCGGCCTGCTGAAACCCCGAACGCCGACAAAGATGTAGTTGCGGTCGTTGCTGCTGTAGAATCCGCGGACTGATCCAAGGGCTTCCTCGATTGTGCGGTATCCGTGGCTCTGAATGTCCGTTGAGGTAAGAATCGTCACCGCGGCGGGAGCTTCGGTCGTCGTTTGCCAATGCCGCGCAGCAGTGTTGATCTTGATGTTAAGGAGCGAGTCCAGATAGTTGCCGCTTCCTTGCAAATCCTGCGCGGGTGCACTGCACACGAGCATGGCGAGCGTCATGAACAAGGCGTACCAGCGATTTTTCATCGATCCTCCATCTTGCAGGAACAAAGCAAAGAGAAATCCTTCGTTACAATATGAACGTGAAGTGGAACGATGCTGCGGTTTACGGCGATGGTGGGAGGATACACAGTGACGGCTGAACCGATGCGGAACTGCGCGATTCAGGAAAGCTTCTTAGCCCATCACCGCGTGAAGTGTCAAAACGCATGCCACCGTCATCAGCTTGGGATTCCCGACGCCGTACTGCCCTTTTGCGATGGTTCTGGGTATGAGAAATCCTGCGATTTCCCGATTTTTGTTTTCCCCTCGCAGAATGAAGAATCTTCCACAATCACAGAATTCTGCTAATAGGAACTGACAGTCCATTGCCGGTCGAACGGAAGTCGACAGTTGGCTCCACCCAATCTGAGTTGTTCGTTCTCATCGCACAGGTCTTCTCATGTCGTCGTTTCCATCCCTCGCATAGAACCTCGTCATAAGCGTGCCGAGACAAATCCTGCCTGTCTCGATTTCGCAAGACATTCTTTCAGCATTCTCCGAGAATTCTAGGGCGAAATCAGCAAACTTGGCGTCGAGACTTGAATTCGCGGATCAATATGAGACATGCGAGTTTGTAGAATCTGCACGACAGCGCCAAGTGAGCTTTTCCCACTTCAGCAATTCGTGCTTTATTCCCACCAAAAACACACTCAACGCTACGGATCAATCCAGCAACTCCGGGCATTCAAGTTGCCACAAATCCGCTCGAGATTACATTGGAGGAGGTATGAGCACCAACCGCCCAGTACTTAGAATCCACACTCACGAGCTTGCACCAGCGGCCTCAGAGGAATCATGGAGAGGGTTCACGAACATCAGTCTTGTTCATACCTTGGTGGATTCTCTTTGGGAGAATTCGGAAGTCGGCATGAGGCTGACTGATGACCGGGGGTTCGTGGTTGCAGTCAACTCAGCGTTTTGCACAATTGTCAAGAGATTGGCAGAAGAGATCGTCGGACGCCCGTTCTATGACCTGGGCAGGAACGGCCACGCCGAAGAGGCATACAAGCGCATGTATCGAATGAGTTTCCGAAAGGCAGGAGCGGGTCCTTTATTGGAATCAGATGTGAAGTTGTCTGGTGAGGACGGAAGAGGCTATGACGTCGAAAGTTCACTGGTGAAGAGTGAGGATGGCCGAGTGCTTCTTCTCAGCACATTCAAGAGAACGGCGAGGCGGGGAAACGACGATACCGTTTCAGAACCGGAGCGGCAACTTCGAATGGCCTTTGACAAGATTCCGGATGTTCTCTTTGTTCTCGATCGAAACGGCGCCATGAAATCTGTTAATCCTGCATTCGAGAAGAAGACCGGCTGGAAAGCCGACGAATGGGTGGGAAAGAGTTTCCGCGAGCTTCTCCATCCCGACGACCTCGCAATTGCCTGGAGGAGCTTTCGGGATCATCTGAGAGGGAAGGAACCACATCCTGTCCGATTACGGGTTGCAACAAAATCAGGTCGGTACTCTACGGGTGAGTTCTCATGGTCGTCCCTCATTGAGGATGGGAAGATCGCTCTCATCCTAGGCGTCGCGCGAGACGTTACGGAACGAATAGCCGAGGAGGAGCGCTCAACGCGCGAACGACATCTGCTGCGGACACTCATCGACAATCTCCCCGATCTCATCTTCTTCAAAGACTCCGAAGGACGTTATCTTTTGAGTAACCAGGCTCACCTGCGTTCCCTCGGCCTGGAGCGACTCGAAGAAGCTGTTGGGAAAACGACATTTGATTTCAATCCGGCGGAGCTCGCGCAGCAATATCACGCAGACGAGATGAAGATCGTGCGCACATGCAAACCCATTCTGGGACGTGAAGAGTGGGCGCTCCATCGGGACACCGGCGAACGTCGACTTCATCTGACCAACAAAATCCCTCTCCAGAATCACGAGGGCGTGGTAACCGGGATTGTCGGCATCAGTCGGGATATCACGGACCAAAAGAAGATCGAGGAAGCTCTTCTCCAGAGCGAGGCGAAATACCGAAGCCTTTTCCAGAATGCCGTCCAACCGATGTTTCAGACATCGCTGGAGGGTAAATTGCTGAATGCAAACAACGCCCTTCTCAAGTTACTGGGATATGAGAACTTCTTTGAATTGGTAGAAATCGAAGTTCCAAGCCTGTATGTTCGACCGGAGCAACGAGGCGAAATCAAACAAGTGCTGGAATCAAAAGGGTACATCAGCGGAATGGAAATTGAGCTCAAGAGAAAGAACGGCAATATCGTCACGGTGCTGGAATATTCCCGCGCGTTGAAAGACGAGAAGGGGAATATCACGGGGTTTGAGGGAATTCTGGAAGATATCACGGTTCGCAAGGCCCTGGAACAGAAGCTCTCCCACTACCTTGAAGCTCTGGAGCAATCTCAGAAAGAACAGGTGCGGCTCAACGCGGAGAAGAACCGGCTCTTCTCCGTTCTTTCGCATGACCTTCGCTCCCCCTTCGGAAGCATCCTGGGCTTCTGCGAAGTTCTTCTGACTGACGGAGATAATCTCTCCGAAGCGGAAAAGAAGCAATTTGTCGGATACATCAAAGAGGGAGCCGAGGATCAGCTCGCACTGGTCAACAACCTGCTGGATTGGTCGCGGTTTGAGACCGGTCGCGTCAAGATGGAATTGAAAGCGCTCACTCTTGACAAAATTGCGGGAAAAAGCATCACCGGACTTCTTGGTACCGCCACGAAGAAAGGGATCAAACTCACATCAACCTTGACTGAAGACCTTGCCGTCCAGGGTGACGAACAGTTCCTCAAGCAGGTTTTTGACAATCTCCTCGGCAATGCCCTGAAGTTCACACCTGCCGGGGGCGCCATTTCGGTCGATCTCATCAATCAGAACGATTCCGCGATTGTAGTCGCGATCAAGGACACGGGCATCGGAATACCGGCCGAGGACATTTCAAAACTCTTCAAAGCCGAGGAGAAATATACCCGAAAAGGCCTTGAAGGGGAAAAAGGCACGGGACTCGGGCTCCCAGTCTGCCGGGAAATCATGGAGAAGCATGGCGGAAGCATTGAGGTAGAAAGCGAACCGGGAAGAGGCACAACCTTCAAGCTCACATTCATCAACGGAACACCCCGGGTCGGCGTGAACATTCTCGTTGTTGACGACGAAGAAGGATCACGCGTCCTTCATGGACGGTACATCCAACGACTTCTTCCGAAATCGAACATCATCTATGCTTCGAACGGCCGGGAGGCCATCGAGCAGGCTCTTCGACTGAGACCTCATGCGGTCGTTACTGATTACGCCATGCCTGAAATGGACGGTTACGAATTGCTTACCGAACTTAAGCGATATGCCGAGACAAAGAACATTCCCGTCATCATCATCACAGGCGACGATTCAAAGGCAAGTTCAGAAACCATGAGACTTGCCGGCGCGTTTGCAGTTTTGTCAAAGCCCGTCAAGCTTGAAACACTCGAAACGGAATTCCGACGGGGAATCATTCCTCAATCAGAAGGAACTTCTGCGTCAAAGGCGCAATGATTCTCACTCGTATGGGTAGCCAAACAGAGCTGCTCATGCCCCTTCATGCTCTTGCCTCGATTACACGCTGTACCGAAGGCGCACAAGCCACCATCCACATCCAAATCGGTGTAACGGAAGAACCTCAGGAGAGATTCTGTTTCAGGAGGGCTGAATCAATGGGGAAATTCAGGTTGAAGAGGAGGTCATCGGGGAATGGCGGGAAGGCGGCCTGAAGTGGAACGTACGTTACCTGGCACATATCAAGAAACTCACCGACTTTCCTGCCGCCGAAGCCGAGAAACGCGTTGAGTTGGCTCAGACACGAGGAGCTGTAAACACCTAACAGGGGCTGAATCGTGCGTTCGGACCGTGCGACCGTAATCTGCGACTGAAGAATATCGTGCCTCGAGAGAAGAAACCGAATGAGATCGGGTGTGATAGAAGGAAGGTCACAGGCAGAGATGACGGTGTCGGTCTTCAGGTGCATCAATGCGCTTTGGATTCCTCCGAGCGGTCCCTGATTCGTTACGACATCGGGGATCCACCGAACCCCGACAGACGCGAACTTGCTGCTCTCACCTCCCACAATAATAACCTCGCTACAGACATCCTGCAGCACATTGGCAATCCGCCCGATGAGAGGCTTTCCCCCTATCTGCAAAAGGGCCTTATCCTCTCCCATCCGCCGGCTTTTTCCTCCGGCAAGAATCGCGCCGGGGATGGGGTACGTCGTCGTCACGGCGGCCTACCTTTTCCTCTCTTGCGGCCTTTCCTTTTCCAGCACGTCATCGATCCAACTGAGAGCGGCCATCATGGAGGGGAGGCCAATCGTTGGCAGGGCGAGAATAACGGCATGCTTCATTTCATCGACAGTGACGCCCGCCGCCAACGCCTTCCTCGCGTGTGAATGAACTGCACCTTCAAGCCGCGCGCCGGTGGAAATCCCAAGTTTGATCAATGCCCGGGTTTTCTCGTCCAAAGGGCCGGCGCGGTGTACAGCGTCACCGAGCGCGTTGTACCCTTTTGCTACCTCCGGGTGTTTGTCCATAAATGCTTGAAATCGTTTCGGGATGCCCGACATGTGCTATCCTTTCAATTGAGGAATAAGATGACGGTCCCGGCATCAGAACGAAACGGACATGGCAAGAAAACCCCAGAAACTAGTGCTGGCTCCGCCGAATCGATCACGCATGATCTTTCCGGGCAGGAACGCCGCCACGCCACTGTCCAACACCATCGCTTCGTTCATTCTGTACGACACAATCGGCTTCATGGCCCAGCAGCCGCGGATCACTCTCTTGACGAAAATAATGGAGCCAGATATTCGTCACAAAGGCTTGCGTGATATTCAGCGTCCCCCGTGCGTTCAGGTCCGCCAATCCCCGATCAGCTGTGTTGGCCGGGAGTCCTGTGAAATAGTCCATGAAGCCGTAAAACTTGTGCCCGGTATGAAACATCAGATCGAAAGACCCGTGTTTTGTGGAACCTGGCTTCGTACCCGACAGTCGCTCATACCCGAGACCGAGTCGCCGTACTGGCGACTCTTCAAATGTATAGCTTAATGATCCTGCAAGCAAATATGCGGAGACGGTAAGACCGCGTCTTGTCCCCGCTTGCAACAACGTTCTTACGAACCGCATGGATGTCCTAAGAATGTGAAGTCGGTTAGACAGACTGCTCCAGTTTTTCCAGCATAAGAAGCAGGTCGCTTTTAGTGCTGCATGCCGCCCCGTCAGTCTCGACCTGCCTGAAGCGATGAAGAAGGCGGGTCTGTTCATTTTCCGTGAAGTGCTGGTCAGCCATCACGAAGAGGACATTGTCCTCTTTGGCAATATGATCCCGAAGAAGCCCGCTGAACATCCGTGCGCTCTCTGCCAGATCGCGACCAGCTTCCACGGAACCATTGCGAAATCCCCCGAGCGCTCTTTTCATGGAAGATACCAACGACCGTCCCATCTCGTGCTCATGGAGCATGACACCAAGGGGACCAACGGATCGCGGGAATCCTTTCTCTTCCATGGCGGGAAAGAGAAGCGTTTCTTCTTTTTGATGATGACATCCATCCGCGAACTTCTGAATAAAGAGGATGGACTTCTCGAGCAGGTCCGGCGAAACAGCCTCTCCCCTCTCGAGTTTACCGGCCGCCCGGTCCAAGACATTCAGCAGACGTTCTATTGCACGGTGTTCTTCTTTGAGTATGTCAGTAGGTTTCATTGTTTTTTCCGTTTCGACAATCTGCAGAGAATTCGATATTTATTGTTCGTTTGGGATCTTGGAATTAGGAATTCGGATTCAGGCGTGGTATCCGAGGCTTTCAATGAGCATTGGATCCTTCGAGGGGATGAGACTTGCCCGCGACAATGATCGAACAGTGACGGCAACAACGATACCCGCCCCGCTGACCACCGGAGCAATCTCCCACAAGCTGATTTGCGGCGAATCGGGCATGAAGGGAGGGAGAATCATCCAGAAGAGATCAATCCAGTGCCCCACAAGAATAACAATGCAGATCTTCAGGAGCAGCCCTTCATTTCGCTTGGCCGACTGCGACATCAGTGCCGTGAAAGGGATGACCCAGTTGAAAAGGATATTTAGAATAGTGAAGGTGCCCCAGCCGGCGGTCTCGCGCCGGATGAAATACGTTGTCTCTTCCGGAATGTTCGCATACCAAATCAGGAGATACTGGCTGAACCATATGTACATCCAGAACGTACTGAAGGCAAAAATGAGACGACCAAGATCGTGAAGATGATCTTCCCTGACAAATTCCCGCAAGTATCCTTTTCTTCTCAGAAGAATGACCCCCACCGTCACTGCGGCCAATCCGGCCAGGAATGTCCCGGAAAAATTGTAGATGCCATAGATCGTGCTGTACCAGTGCGGTTCAAGAGACATGAGCCAGTCCATGCTGGCCATCCAGAACGTCAGTGCGAAGACCACGATAAACAGGCCTGCATACCTCCTGTTGCGAAGCGTCAATTCGACTTCACCCGTAAAATCCTGACGACGTGAAGTCCGAACAAGGAGAGCGGTAAACAATGACCAAAGCGCGACATAAAGAACTGTCCGAATCGAAAAGAATGGGATATTGAGCCAAAATGATTTCGACTCAAGGACGGTATCGTGAGACACAACGGCTGTGTGTGACCATTCGTAGAGCTCGTGAACGGCCGGTAAGAGGAGGATCATTACAACTCCTCCGGCGTAGACATTGGAAGCAAGTGCCTCCGGAACGCGTCGGATGACAGTTGCCCACCCGGCATTGGAAACAGAAACGAAGGCTATGAAAAGAGCCGCTCCAAGGCCAATCCCTAAAACATAGTAACCGGCAAGAAGGCTGCTTGCCAGTGTCCGTTGAGGGGCGAAAACCAGGCCAAGTATCACACCCGCAATCCCGGCTGCCCCAAGAAACTGTATCCAAAGGGAAGTCCTTTTTGAAATCCGAATTGAGAGATGCTCTGTTGATGCTATCATTGAGTTTGCGTCGCCGATTGTTGTTTTGGAGCGGATGCCTGCTGTTTCATCGCTGTTGCTTGAAGTGACCGAACATGAAGAAGGGCCCTCCATCGATCATCCCGTGAAATCTGGGAAGCAAGAGAAGGCATGTTCCTTTTCCCAAATGTAATCGTATGAAAGATCTGCCCGTCCTTCTGGGCAAGGATTGCCGGAGAAGTCAGTGACGGAGGGGGCGGAAAACCGTACCTCGTGATTGTTCCATCACCCGACCCGGCCGCACCATGGCACGGTTGACAGAAGGTCCGAAAAACCTCCATCCCGCGCTCGGCATCCCTGACGCTGTCCTGAGAAAACGGATTCCACAGTTCGTTCCCTGCCCGAATAGCATCGGCATCAGTTGTTTCGTACGGGAGAGGGAGAAATCCCCTCGGAATTGCACCTTTGACGGACACACGGGCCGCAGCGCCGTCGGCAAAATTCGGACTCGCGGCCTGCGCATCAAAGGGAATTGAATAATACATCTCGGGCAGGAAGACGAAATTCGGCTGTGTCGGGTCTCGACGCAGGCTCCACGTCACCGCGGCTGCGGCAAGCAGCAACACGAGAAGAATCAGATTGACCTTCCCCCTGCTCATGATTCCTCCTCGAGCCTTTCTTCCACCTCAACACAATGATACTGATCGCACAATTCAGCTGCCTGAAGGGGATCGAACGACGCGTCGTTCTCAACCAGAACCAGTGCATGGCGATCGTTCGTTACGCGATTGAAGCTCATCAAGGGCTTCTTGCCGGGGCGAAGTCGGCTGATCAACAGGAAGGCAGCAACGGTTCCCAGGCCTGCGAACAGAACCGTGATTTCGAATGTCACAGGAACAAAGGCGGGAATTGAAGCAAGCGGTTTTCCGCCGACGTTCACGGGCCAATCGAAGGCCGACGTCCAGATTTGAAACCAGAGTTTTGCCGTCGCACCCAGCAGGGCGAATCCGAGACAGATCCAGGGAAGCCGCGACTTCCGGAGCCCCATCGCTTTGTCCAGCCCATGGACAGCGTAGGGTGTATAGACATCCCGGATTTCGTACCCCTGCTCCCTCGCCGCCCGCGTAACGCCGAGAATGTCTTCTTCCTGCTCAAAGTATGCCACGAAGAGTCGTTTGCTCATGGTGTGCCTCCCTGAACCCCGGAACCCAATTGCACAGGGGTCTTGATGCTCTTAGTCCCACCTGCTTCCTCACCTGCCACATGGATCCCTTTTCTTCCGTAGGAAAGCACTCCTTTCACCTCGCCGATCGCGATCATTGGAAGAAATCTGGCAAGAATCAGAAAGAGAGTGAAAAACAATCCGAAGCTGCCGATCAACGTTGCCAATTCGACCAGGGTGGGGGCATAGTTGTCCCAGCTGGCGGGAAGATAATCCCTTGTAAGAGAGATCGTGATAATGACAAATCGTTCGAACCACATTCCCACGTTGATAAGAATGGAGAGGATGAACACAAGGGCAACGTTCCTCCGAATTTTTCTAAACCAGAGGAACTGCGGCGTCACAACATTGCAGCTCACCATGATCCAGTATGCCCACGCATAGGGGCCAAGCATGCGGTTGACAAACGCAAACCGTTCGTATTCATTTCCGGAATAGAAAGAGACGAACAACTCCGTCATGTAGGCCATTGCAACGATGCCACCCGTCGCTATGATGATCTTGCTCATCGATTCAATATGGTGCAGCGTGATGTATTCTTCGAAATGCAGAACTGAACGGGCAATGATCATGAGAGTCAGCACCATGGCAAAGCCCGAGAAAACGGCACCGGCAACGAAATACGGAGGAAAAATAGTCGTGTGCCAGCCGGGAATGACCGACGTGGCAAAATCCCAGCTGACAATTGTGTGCACAGAAACAACCAGCGGCGTTGCCAGTCCTGCCAGAAGCAAATATACGGTTTCGTACCGCTGCCACGTTTTGGTCGATCCATCCCAGCCGAAACTGAAAAAACCATACAGTGTTTTCTTGACCTTTGACACTGCCCTGTCGCGAAGAGTGGCAAAATCGGGAATAAGTCCGACGTACCAGAATACAAGCGAGATCGTGAAATAGGTGCCGATGGCAAACATATCCCACACGAGCGGCGACCGAAAGTTGATCCACAGCGGGCCGCGAAAATTCGGGTATGGAATGACCCAAAAGGCAAGCCATGGTCGCCCCATGTGAATGATCGGAAAAATACCGGCACAGATGACGGCAAAGATTGTCATTGCCTCTGCCGAGCGATTGACCGAGGTTCGCCACCGTTGACGGAAGAGAAAGAGAATCGCCGAAATCAATGTTCCGGCATGCCCAATGCCGATCCAAAACACGAAATTCGTAATGTCAAACGCCCAGCCGACGGTATTATTGAGCCCCCATGTTCCAATCCCGGTGAAAAGCTGATATATCACCGCAAGAACACCAAGCGTGAACATCGAGAGGCTCACGGCGATGGCAAACCACCATGCTATCCCGGGTCCCCTGTCGAGCGGCGTGCAGACATCTTCCGTGACCTGCGCTGCGGTCTTGTTCCCGAGAATCAGCGGCGACCGCAAGAGCGAAATGCCATCAGCCATGGGAAGTTTCTCCTGTTTGTTCTGACCGATTGCGAACCATGGTCATATAGCCAACCGACGGCCTCGTCTCGAGTTCGGCAAGGATGTTGAAACTGCGCCGGTCGGCCATCTTCTTTTTTACGAGGCTGGCAGGATCGTTCATGTCACCAAAGACAATTGCCTGCGCAGGACACGATTGCTGGCACGCCGTTTTGATGGCGCCATCAGCTACTGCTTTCCCATTTTTCTTTGCCTCGATCTTCTGTTCCAGAATTCGTTGCACACATAAGGAGCATTTTTCCATGATTCCCCGCGAACGTACTGTAACGTCGGGATTTAGAACCATGTTCTGTTTGGCATCATCATGGGCGTAGTCAAACCAGTTGAACCGGCGAATCTTGTAGGGACAATTGTTGGCACAATACCTCGTGCCCACACAACGGTTGTACACCTGCTGATTCAAACCTTCTTCGCTGTGAACGGTGGCAAGCACGGGGCAAACAGTTTCACACGGGGCGTTGTCGCAGTGCTGGCACATCATCGGTTGATGCGCAACGTCCAGATCACCATCATGATCCACAAAATACCGGTCAATCCGAATCCAGTGCAATTCACGATTTCGAAGAACCTCATCCTTCCCCACCACGGGAATGTTGTTCTCTGCCTGACAGCTGACGACACAGGCGGCACATCCCGTGCAGGCATTCAGGTCGACGATCATTCCCCAACGCGCCCCCTTGTATTCGTGCTGTTCAGGCCACATACTCTGCGACTTGTGTTCAGGTCCGCTGCCCGCGGAAGGATTCGCAGCATAAGCAGCGAGAGTTGCATATCGAATCAATGGTCTCCTCGCTTCGGTCCCTTGCGCGAGGAGCGGCGGAGTATCGATTGACTGATATGTCTGCGTGCATGCCAATGCCTGCTGACGGCCCGTTTTTTCGATCCGGACACCCTGACGTTCATACAGAAGCTGCCCATCCAGCAACTGAAGGGCGGGGGCCGCGTTTACTCCGACTAGTCCGTCAGGACCAACAGACGGCTTTCCTTCGAGCCATTGCGGCCCGATTTTGGCAAACCGTTCGGTTCCTTTTCTGCCATAACCCAGCGCAACGGAAACCACCGAATCCGGCTGACCCGGCTGAATCCAAACCGGTACTTCGAGTGTGACCGCTGGATCCGCATCTGCGACCGTGAGGCGAATGATGTCCCCGGATGCAAGTCTGAGGTTGTTTGCCGCAACATCCGAGATGATGGCGTAGTTATCCCATGTGACCTTGGTGATTGGATCCGGCACTTCCTGAAGCCAGGCATTGTGCGCGTGGCGCCCATCACCCATTGACACTTTAGGATAGAGGACGAGCTCGAATCGTTCACCTTGTGCCGCGGTTGACACAACATTCCGGGCCGATCGTGAATCGAACGCCCCTTTCCTATGCTGCCTCGCGGCCACGACGGCAAATCCATCATGAACCGACTGATTCCAGAATGACTGGAAATTCTTCTCCATGGTCTGACGTGAGAAGACGGTCGTTCGCCATTCCTCCCGAATCAGCCCAAGCACCGACGAAGGTTTCCCCAACCACGCCGACAGACTTTCCGTAAGAGCCCTGGTGTTCTCCAACGGAGCGATTGTTGGCTGCGTGAGCGAAACCACTCCTGCAACGGCTTCCGTGTCGCTCCACGACGAAAGCGGATGCGGCTCGGGGCAAACGAATGCTGCCCGATGCGCAGTTTCGTCGATTCGCTCGGCAAAACTCACCACGAGCGGCACTCCGGCAAGAAGCTCCCCGATTTCCTTCCCACCCGGCAGGTCGTACACAGGGTTGACTCCGTGAATGAACAGTGCTCCAATCTTCTCTCCTCTAAGATCCGCCAACAGGTCTTCCAATGCTTTGTCATTTGACTGATGCTGATAGGAGGGAGATTGGACATCCAGCGTTTTCCCGTAATTCCCAAGCACCTCGTTGATGGCATTTGTGAGCATTTGACTCGCAACGTCATTCGAGCCGCACACAACAAGAGATTCTCCCCTCGCCGACCGAAGTCGGTCGGCAAGCTCGTTCAGAAACAGCATGTGAGAGGATTCACCCGGTTTGGCCCTTGTCGTTTTCCCCTCAAGCAATGAGAGAAGTCCCTTCAGCAAAGAAACTCTGTCGGACGGAGAGATCGCGTATCGCTTGTCCGCCCTCCCGCCTGTCAACGAAAGGCGCGATTCGATCTGAACATGGTACGAACACTGCGGCGGGTCACCCTCGAGCGTGCGTCCGGAACGATAGGCAGCTGTGAACTCTACAGGGGAAATCCAGGTTCCGAGAAAATCCGCCTCGACTCCGACGATGACATCCGCCCGTTCAAACCGATAGCGAGGCAGGACGCGGATTCCGTGTGTCCGCTCATGTGCTTCCAGAATTCCCGACCGGGAAACCGGATCATAGATGACGTGCTTCCCATCTTTGAACGAAGCTAGAAACCTCTTCACGAGTGCGAGAGCTGTGGGGCTAGTCAAAGACCCGCTCAGTAACCGGACGGCCTTGTTGCCTGTTCTGATTTCCTTCAATCGATCCATGAGCTTTTGATCCAACGTCTGCCAGTCAGTTGGCGCGCCGTTGATCATGGGATTGGCCAACCGTTGAGAATCGTAAAGACCAAGCAGTTGTGCCTGTCCAATGGCGCAGAGGCCGCCGCAAGAGATCGGATGATCCGGATTCCCCTCGATTTTGATCGGACGACCGTCACGGTTCTTGACAAGGATGCCGCAGCCTGCATTGCATCCGGCGCAGGTTGAGGCATACCAGTATGCCTTCCCCGGTGTGATTTCTTCCGGTTTGATCAGATAGGGAATTGCTTTTTCAACACGTGCCTGCTCGCAGCCGGTTAGTGCGACGCCGGCAAATGTGAATCCTGCCAGCCTGAGAAACTCCCGGCGATCAAACGAGGACGCGACCGTATCGTGATCTGCTGATGACTCTGCGGTGTTGAGATGAAAGTCGCTCATAAGCCTGGATTTCTCTGCATGCCGTTCAGTAGTGGCATGTGACACAGTCGGTTGATGCTTTCACTGGTTTCCCTTTGACCCCCAGCGCATTCGAGCTGCGGTGGCAATTCACACACCATCCCATCGTCAGATCGCTCACTTGACGCACACGCTCCATCGTCTGGACTTCGCCATGACATGTCTGACAATCGAGTGATGCGCTCACATGAGCCCGGTGGTCGAAGTATGCGAAATCGGGAAGTAAGTGCACTCTCACCCACGTGATCCGGGTCTCCTTGGCTTTCGGGTCGCGTTGAAGCTCGGCATTGAGGCCGAGGGCAGTGTAGAGTTTCTGAAGTTCGGGAGAGACAATGCGCCGTGGCTTCCGTTGTTCTTTCACAGCTGCTTCATCTTCCGCACGAACCTGGTTGAACGGTGCAGTCACAAAACGATGACAATCCATGCAGACATTTGCCGAGGGGATTCCAGCCGTGCGGCTGATTTCTGCCCCGGTATGGCAGAACTTGCAGTCGATGCCCAACTCGCCCGCGTGGAGACGATGCGAGTACGCAATCGGTTGAACCGGTTCATACCCGATATTGTTTCCGGGTAAGGCATAGCTTTGCGAGAATGCCTGAATAAGAGTCAAAGCTGTAAAGCCCAGGCCAACCAACAGGAGGAGGGTTATGACATTGGTCTGCTTCATTTGTTTTCAGAATCAAGCTGAAATCGGAGCAGTTGCTTCTTCCGAGACAAGATCAAGTACGACTCATAGAAAAGTGATGACAAAAAGAAGAGACTCGTAATGACCCACGCGACCAGCCACGGAAGAAATTCTGCAACGTGTTCAAGGCATTTAAAACTCGTCTACCGCAACAGGTTCAAGCATCCGTTCACCGGTTGCAGATTGCACGGGTTCTTCTCTCATGTATTTCAGGATCCACATCATCGTCAACGCGAAAATGGCCAGGAAGATGAAAATGACGAATCCAATCGGATAGCCGGGCATCCCCAGGTCGCTCACAGCGAGACCCATCGCCAGCGGAATCAGAAAACCGCCGAAGGCTCCCAAGCCGCCCACCCATCCAGTCGCCCCTCCGACTGCACGCGGTACGAGTTGGGGGACCAGTTTAAAAACGGCTGCATTGCATATTCCCATTCCGAGCGCCATGAGGATGACGCCTGGAATCGCCAGCTGGTATACCTGTGACAATGTCATCATCAAAGCTCCCATCAGCATGATGAGCAGGGCGAGAACCCCTGTGTTTTCCCCTCCTTCTCTCAATCGGTCAGACAAGACGCCACCCGCGATCCGCACGAGAGAAGTCATGATCGAATAGCCCGCAGTGAGAACGCCGGCCATGACGGGACCGAAACCGTGGAATTGCATCCAGTAGGTTGGCAGCCAAGCCGTGAGCGCAATAAAGCCGCCGAATGTGGTAAAATAGATAGACACAAGTGCCCACGTTTGCCACGCCTTTGCAGAAGTCTGGAGACTTTTTCTGATCCCGCCGACCGGAAAGAGTTC
>Ga0209342_10001378_pt1 | contig 27308 bp, 23 predicted proteins | sample RifCSP16_2_FD_184023 | JGI IMG/M metagenome (GOLD analysis project Ga0209342, IMG submission 184023) | Soil microbial communities from Rifle, Colorado - Rifle CSP2_sed 16_2 (SPAdes) (version 2) | ecosystem: Environmental > Terrestrial > Deep subsurface > Rock core/Sediment | place: Rifle...
AAGGATGGTGGAGGAGAAGGGGATTGAACCCTCGACCCCCACGTTGCGAACGTGGTGCTCTCCCAACTGAGCTACTCCCCCACCTTGAGGGTCATTATTTTCTCCGATTCGACCCGCGCTGTCAAAAATATTTCGCCGATCCCGGGGCGAATCCGCGGAAGTACCGGCGGCCGCGGGGAGGGCGACCGGGCGCAAACCCGCGCGAAACCCGGTTTTGCGGGTATAGAAAACCTCTCCCACGCGCCTGAAGCGAAAACTCGCCCGATGAAAAATCTTAGCAAATACGACTGGATTCCTATTGACATGGGGAATTCGTTTTCCTACAATTTGGATAGATTACTAAACGGGAGGTTTAAAAAAAGGTTCTATGATCGATATCGGGGCGAGGATCAAGCATCTCCGCCAGATCAACGGCCTCTCCCAGGCCGATCTCGCCGAGCGGGCGGGGCTCACCAAGGGGGCCATATCGCAGATCGAGCGGAACCTGGCCTCCCCGGCGGTAGCGAACCTCCTGGAGATCCTGTCGGCGCTGAGCGAGACACCCTCCTCCTTTTTCGCCGGGGACGACGAGGAGAAGGTCCTCTTCCGAAAGAACGATTCCCTTCCCTCCGACGTCACGGGGTACCAGAGCTTCCATACCCTTCTTCCCAAGAGCCGGTACCGGACCATCGTGGCGTACCGCGCGGTGATCCGGTCGGGGAAGGAGGCGCTGCCCGAACCGGCGCACGAGGGGGAAAACTACGTGTTCATCCTTTCCGGGAGGCTGGGCCTTCGCCTGGGAAAGTTGACCTTCATCGCCCGGAAAGGCGAAAGCCTGTATTTCCGGGCGGAACAGGAGTTCGCATTCTCGAACAAGGGGAAGCGCCCTCTCGACTTCCTCTGGGTCAAGGCGAGCGGGCGGTGAATCCGTAGATGATGTCAGGCAACCAACCCAAGAAGCGGAAACACGCGAGGAGGAATATGGAGACGAATCGGGAAGACGATTCGGTACCGTTGCGCAGCACATCCGGCCACACCAACCCCGTCGGTCTTCCGTGGCCCCAGGTGACGAGGGAGGAGTGGAACGACTATCGGTGGCAACTTTCCCATCGCATCACCTCCATCGGGGACCTGTCCGGGCTCCGATACTTCCCCCGCGACGAGGCTGCCCTCCTGGAGCGGGTGACTGCCGCCTACCGGCTGTCGATCACTCCCTACTACCTGTCTCTCATCCGGCTCGACGATCCCGAAGACCCGATCGCGCGCCAGGCGATCCCTTCCCCGGACGAGTACTACGGGAGGGAGGTGGGAGAGGACGACCCGCTCGAGGAGGAGAAGGACATGCCGGTCCCCGGTCTCACCCACCGCTACCCGGACCGGTGTTTGATGGTGGTGACGAACTTCTGCTCCATGTACTGCCGCCACTGCACGCGAAAGAGGATCTGGCCCCTCGGGGAGGCCGCGAAGACGGAATTCGAGCTGAACAAGATGTTCAATTACATCAGACGGCACGAGGAGATCCGTGACGTCATCGTCTCGGGGGGCGACCCGCTCACGCTCCCCACGCCGCGCCTCGAGTTCATCCTCAAGGGGCTCCGCAAGATCCCGCACGTCGAGATCATCCGGATCGGCACGCGCGTCCCGGTGGTTCTCCCGATGCGGATCGACGACGAGCTGTGCGCGGTCTTGGAGAAGTACGGCCCGATCTGGGTGAATACCCAGTTCAACCACCCCCGGGAGGTCACCACCGAGGCGCGAAGGGCCTGCGACCGTCTTCTCCGCACCGGCGTACCCGTAAACAACCAGTCGGTCCTTCTGAAGGGCGTCAACGACCACCCCGAGATCATCCGCAAGCTCAACACGCAGCTGCTCAAGGCGAAGGTCCGTCCCTACTACCTGTTCCAGTGCGACATGGTGCGCGGGCTGGAGCACTTCCGCACCCGCCTGTCGAAGGGAATCGAGATCATGGAGGCCCTCCGGGGGCACACCTCGGGGCTCGCCATCCCGTCCTTCGTGGTCGACGTCCCCGGCGGAGGCGGAAAGATCCCGCTCATGCCCAGCTACATCCTGTCCATGGGGGAGCAGCGGACGATCCTGCGCAACTACGAAGGGATCATCGTAAGCTACGAGGAGCCGCGGGAAGACGGGCGCCCCTCCGCCCAACCGGAAACGGACCTCCCGGCCTCGAGACTGGACGTCTACCGGCTCATGACGGGGGAGATCAAGGCGCTGATCCCCGCGGGAAACGAGCGGATGGCCAGGAGAAGGAGACGGTGCGAGTCGGGCTCGCCTACAACGTAAAGCCCTCCGATCCGCCACCGCACCTGCCGGAGGACGCCTTCGAGGAGTACGACTCCGAGGCGACCGTCGGCCACATCTGCGGCGCCTTCGCCTCCCTGGGCCACGAGGTAGTGCGCCTGGGAGCGGGTCCCGGGATCATCGACGCCCTCCGGAAGGGCCGCCCCGACATCGTCTTCAACATCGCCGAGGGGGAAGGGGGGCGTTGCCGCGAGGCCCACGTCCCCGCCCTTCTCGAGATGCTGGGCATCCCGTACGTCGGGTCCGATCCTCTCACGCTCTGCGTGACGCTCGACAAGCCCGTCGCGAAGAGGCTCGTGGCGTCGGAAGGGTTCCCCACACCGCGTTTCCGCAACTGTTTCTCCCCCCCGGAGGTGGACGGGGCGGAGCTCTCGTACCCCGTCATCGTAAAGCCCGCGTTCGAGGGGTCGAGCAAGGGGGTCCGCCTCGCCTCCCGCGCCGCCTCCCCGGCGGAAGCGAGGAAGATGGTTGCATTCGTGACGGAAACCTACGGACAGAGCGCCCTGGTGGAGGAGTTCGTGCCGGGCTCCGAGGTGACCGTGGGAATCGTGGGGAACGGAAGGCCCCGTATCGTCGGGGTGATGGAGATCGCCCCCCGGAGTGTGCGGCCCGAGGAGTTCGTCTACTCCCTCGAGGTCAAGCGCGACTGGGAGAACCAGGTCGAATACCGCTGCCCCCCGTCCCTCCCGGTTGCCGTCGTCGCCGAGATCGAGCGATGCGCCACGGGGATCTATCGGCTCCTCGGATGCCGGGACTTCTCCCGGATCGATTTCCGGCTCGACGGGAAGATGGTCCCGCATTTCCTCGAGTGCAATCCCCTCCCCGGCCTCTCCCCGGGTTACGGCGACCTTCCGATCATGGCCGAGAGGATGGGGACTCCCTACGTCGATCTCATGTCGGAAATCCTCTCCTGTGCGCTGTCCCGTCTGGGGATGGCGCCCCGGTGATGGCCCAGGGCCTCCCTCCGAAGCGGGTTGCCATCCTCTACACTCCCGTGGAGGATACCCTCCGGGGCCTCGAGGAGCACATGCGCGTCGACCTCGACTTAGCCGTGAGCGCCCGGCAGGTCATGACCGCGCTTGTCGCCTCGGGGCATGTCACCCAGCCCTTCACCTTCGGAAAGGACCCCGCCGCCCTCGCCTCGTCGCTGCGCGCCTTCGGTGCCGAAGTGGTATTCAACTTGAGCGAGTGCCCGATGAACTCCGCCCAGAAGGAGTCGCACGGCGCCGCGTTCCTCGAGCTTCTCGGCCTTCCGTACACGGGAAACAGCCCCCTGCCCTTAACCGTGTGCAACAACAAGGCACTCACGAAACGCATCCTGTTCTCCTTCGGCATCCCGACCCCGGCGTTCCGCCTGTACCCGTCCATTCCTCGCGGGCGATCGGGTCTCCGCTTCCCCGTGATCGTGAAGCCCGCCAGCGAGGACGGGTCGGCGGGGATCACCGAGGAGAGCGTCGTCGACGACGAGACGGGGCTCAAGAAACGGGTCGGGCACGTGATCGAGAGGTATGGCCAGGAGGCGCTGGCGGAGGAGTACGTCGGGGGCCGGGAGTTCAACGTGGGAGTGCTCGGGAACGGAACGGCGGCCGACCCTGTCCGGACGCTGCCCCCGGCCGAACTCGTCTACCGGAACAAAAAGTGGCGCGTCTGCTCGTTCGAGTCGAAGTGGGACACCAACCACCCCGCGTACGCCGAGATCGAATCCGAATGCCCGGCCAAGATCCCGGACGCCCTGCGCACCCGGCTCGAACGGCTCACGCTCGCATGCGCCAGGGCGTTCGGGCTGTGCGGATACGCCCGCGTCGATTTCCGCATGAACCGGAGAGGGAAACTCTTCGCGCTCGAGGTGAACCCGAACCCCGACATCTCGTCGAACGCCGGGCTCGACCGCGCCGCCCGGGTGGCGGGGCTTTCCTACGAGGCGCTGGTCAACGAGATCCTGCGCCTCGCGATCTCCCGGGGGCTTCGGTGAGCAGCATCCGTCCGATCGAGCCGGGGGACCGGGCGACAATCCGGGCGCTGATCGAGGGAACGAGGGCGTTCAAGCCCCATGAGGTGGACGTGGCGATGGAGCTCGTCGACGCCTACCTCTCCCGGCCGGACCAGAAGGACTACCATCCTTTCGTCCTCGTGGAGAAGGACGGCACCGTGGTTTCCTACGCCTGCTTCGGCAAGAACGAGATGACCGCCGCCACGTTCGACCTGTACTGGCTCGCCACCCGAGCCGACCGGATGGGGAAAGGGTACGGCCGCGGGATCGTGGCGTTCGTCGAGGACGAGGTCCGGCGGCTCGGAGGCCGCCTCCTCGTGATCGAGACGTCGTCGAAAGAGTCCTACGGGGACACGCGGGCGTTTTACGAGAAGATCGGCTGCACCCTCGCCGCGCAGCTTCCGAATTACTACGACGAGGGGGACGACAAGCTGATCTACCTGAAACCCCTTGCGTAGTATCTGGTGCAGTGTCTCGTAAATAGCTTGACGCACCGATCCGCCGCTGGGATCGCCCGGGACAGGCGGCCATTCCGCGCACGGGCTCGCGGGGGGCTTCCTCTCGCTACGCTCGCGATCTTGCGCCCGCTCGCTGCCGTTCCGCTCGCCGCAATTTGCACCTCGCTCCACAGGCCGCTGCGAGGAACCCCCCGCAGCGCCCTGTGCGCGGAATCGGATTCGATTGTCAACGTATTTACGAGACGCTGCACTAGAGGCTGAACAGCCCGAAGATCCTGTCGGCCACCGATTTGTCCATCTTTGCCACCGCCTCGATCTCCCCGGCGTCGAGCCACACCCCCTCGCACCCCGAGCACCTGTCCACCTTGATCGTCTTGTAGTCGATCTCGATCAGGTCCATGCCGCACTTTGGGCACTTCAGGTAATGGAGGTCCCGGAGCCGCTTCTTCTCTTCCTCCGCCATCTTCTGCTGCTTATTTTTCTCGATCGTCTTGCGCCGCTCGAATTCGATGCGGGCAAAATATTCGTCTTCGCTCTCGCTCGGTTTCCTCGTCATCGATTCCTCCCCGTGGGGGTTTTTCCCCGCCCGTCCACCTCGACCGCCCCCCCCATTTCAACATACCAGAGAAATCCGCGGACCGGAACGCCCCAGGCGCCGGAAAGGATCTCCATGTACCCCCGGACCTGTTCCCGGTGCGTCTCCTCCTGCTCCTCCTCCCGGGGTCCCGTCTTGTAGTCGACGACCCAGTGCTCCCCGGGTGCTTCCCCGCTCTCCTTCGCGGTACTTCCACGAAAGCACACGACGAGGTCGGCCCGCTCCTCCCGCGACCATCCTCCGCGGAATGAGAGCATCGGGAACTCCGTTCCCACGAGATCCGCGCCGGCAAGTTCCCGGCGGAGCCCGCTCGCCGCGATTTGCGCGCAGATGGTCCGCCATCTCGTTTTCTCCCCTTGCCCCCAGATGACGGGGAGAGGGCGGGAGGGAGGCCACTTTGCGCCGACCGGCGGCGCCGCCTCGAGGGCCCGGTGGACCTTTTCCCCGAACCGCCTGCCTGCAGCCCGATCGTGAAATTCCCGGAGGGTCACCTCCGCCGCCGCCGGGGGGGAAGGCGGAAGAGGGGAGGGCGACCACCCCTCCACGAAGGAGAGATCGGGCGGAGCCGGAAGGGGCGCGGCCGGGACGGGCAGCGGATGGTTCACGGGTACCTGAAGCACCGTCCCACTTCCGTCAAAAGCCCTCCGTATGCCGGACAGGCCCGTGACCCCGCAGGCGCCCGGCCCGCCGTCCCCCGCCACCCGGAGCGCCGCGCGCAGGGAAACGCCGAGCGAAGACCCTCTCCCCTTCGGGCCTTCCACGAGGAAGAGGCGGTCCCGGGCCCGGGTCGCCGCGACGTAGAGAAGCCGCCTTTCCTCGGCGTCCCGCTTCGCCGCCTCCCATTCCTCGAAGGTGACCGATCCGCCGCCGGAGGGGACCCGCCGGAACGCGGAGTACGTCCGGAACCCGGGGAAGATCACCGCCGACAACCTCCGGACCCGGTCTACCCGCAACCCCTCCGGCGGCTTTCTCCCTCCCCGGGACAGGTTGGCGAGAATCACGACCGGGAATTCCAGCCCCTTGGAGAGATGGATGGTGGAGATGCGCACGGCATCCTCTCCCTCCTCGAAGACGGGAAACTCGTTTTCCGGCCTCTCCTCCTCGGTCTTGCGCCGGATTTCCTCGAGGAACGCCTTGACCGATCCTCCTCCCGCCCACTCGAACGCGAACGCGATCTCGGCGGCCTTGGCCAGGTTCTGCAAAATCCTCTCCCCCTCGGGAAGCCGGGCAGCCACGAACTCCACGCCCGATTCCCGGTACAGTTCCGCGAGCAGTTCCGCAAGGGAGGACCTTCCCCGGCGGGCGGAGAGTCGCGCGAGCAGGGAAAGCGCATCCCTGACCCGCGGGGAGGCGGCCGTCTCCCCCCCCACGAACAGGGGGAGGATCTCCCCGTCCGAATGCCCGAAGAAGATCGTTTTCAGCGCGGCGTAGCGGGCGGAGGCGTCCGCCGGCGTGTCGACGGCCGAGAGCACCATCCGGAGGTCCTGAACTTCCTGCCTCGCGAAAAACCCTTTCCGGGAGGGAACCAGATGGGGGATCCCCGCCCGGGCGAGCCCGTCACGGTACGAGGCGAGCACCTCTCCCGCGGTGTCGGACCGGTAAAGTACCGCGATGTCGCGATGCTCCGCGGGGCGGCCGGGGCCCCCGTGTTTCCCCCCCACCGTCACCTTCCCCACGATCCCGCGGATCAGACCGCACAGAAACCCGGCCTCCTCCACACCTTCCCCGAGGGAGAAGAGCGTCGCGGCATCTCCCTCCGCGGCGTCCTGCCGGTGGGCGACGACAGGCGAGTACGGAGGGGAGAAATCCTCCCCCCCGGGGAGCACGTGCCCGAAGAGGCCGTTCACGGCCGCGACGAGGTCCGGCCGGCTCCGGAAATTCCGCACGAGGGTGATCGACCCCCCTCCGCGGGAGACGAGCTCTTCCCGGAACCGGTGGTACACCTGGACGTCCGCGCGCCGGAACCCGTAGATGGACTGCTTCGGATCCCCGACCAGGAACAGGCGGCCGGGGGTGCCGTCCGCCGCCAGCGCTTCGAGCATTTCGGCCTGCAGGGGATCCGTGTCCTGGAACTCGTCCACCAGGATGTGGAGGAACCGCCCCGATACCCGTTCCGCGACCTTCCGGTTCCCGCACAGCAGCTCTTTCGCGCGCAGCAGCAGGTCCATGAAATCGAGGCCGCTCCCCTTCGCCTTTTCGTAGAAGCGCGCGGCGGCCCTCGCCCTGTCGACGAGGAAACGGGCGGCGGCGTCGCCCGGCGGGACCTCCGCGAGCTCCCGCCAGAACGTCCTCAACCGGTCCCGCGCGGTCGCGGGCGTCATTCCCGGCGGCCTCGGGAAGACCTTCGCGCTTTTCGTGCGGTCGGCCCGGAACCCGAACGCGGCGGCCCCTTCCGGCGCGATTCCGGCCGCGGCGTCGAGATCCCCCCCCTGGACCGCCTCCCAGCCGCGGAGGAGGACCGCGAGCGCCGACTCGAGGACCGGCGCCATCTCGTGGGTGCGGTCGGCGATTCCCCCGGCGAACGCGCGAAACCAATCGACCGTCTCCTGATACTCCCCCCGCAGGTACCCCAGGAAATCGTCCTGCGATCCGAAGTCGTGCGCCTCCTCCCCGAGAAGATCCCGGTGGAACAGGCAGAGCCGCCGGATCATCCCGAACGCCGCCTCCCGGTCGGACGACCGGGAGATCGCGCGCTCCCACCGCGGGTCCGTCTCTTCCCGCCCGAATTCGGACCGGAGGAAGTTCCGGAACGCGGCGTCCCAGGCGTCCGCGGCTTCTCCTTCCGGGAGGACCTCGAAGCGGGGGTCGACGCCGGCCTCCGCGGGGAACGAAAGCAGGATCCGCCGGCAGAAGGAGTGGAACGTGGTGACGGAGAGCCTCCCCACGCCGTCGGCCATCTCCTCGGCCCGGGCGCGAAGGTCGTCAAGCGAAGGGAGGCCGCCGGCCGGCGCTTCGACCAGGGAGTTCCATTCCCGGACCGTTGCCATTGCCTCCTCGAGGGATGTTGCCGACCGGGAGGCGGACAGCAGGAGCTCCCACCCCTCCACGACCCGCGATTTCATCTCGGCCGCGGCCTTGTCGGTGAACGTCAGGAGAAGGACATCGTCCGGCCCGAGATCCCTCTTCGCGAGAAAGAGGTTGGTGACGCGGGCGATCAAGGTGGCCGTCTTCCCCGTTCCCGCGGAGGCGTCCACCGCGAGATCCCGGGAAAAATCGGTGACTGCCGCGCGCCGGTCGCGTTCCACCGTCAGCCCCCCCTCACCGGGCGAAATTCCGTGATCGCGCGAAGGGCCGGATCCGCAAGGACCCGAAGGATCAACGCCTCCGTCTCCGCCTTCGTCCCCTCGAAGGCGGGCGAAACGCGGCAGTGGTCCCGGTAGGGGCAGTCCCGGCAATACCTCGGCGGGAGGTCCGAGGCGAAGCGGAACCGGTGGTGGGGCAGCGGCGGGAAGTGCCCGGAGGACGCAAGCGAAAGCCACGCGGCGAGCGAGGCGGTCCATTCCCTCCGGATCTCCTCCCATTGCTCCCCGTCCACCGTGACGGTCCGGATATCCCCCTTGAGAAAGCAGAGGGACGCGCGCACGTCTGGGGAAAGCGTCCGGGCGAAGTGGAGGTACACCGGGATCTGGTGAGAAAGACCGTTCCGAATCCAGGAAAGGGGGGCTCTCTCGTTCTTCCCGTCCCGGTACTTGTAGTCCATGATCTCGACCTCCCCCGAGGGTCCCCGGTCCACCCGGTCCACCCTGCCCGCGAAGACCGGCAGGCCTCCTTCGACTTCCACTTCGAAGCGTTTCTCCACGGCTTCGACCCGGTACGCGCCGGGGAGCCTCTCCCGCACGACCTCCCACGCGAGGAACGCCGACACGGCCGACTCGATCTCCCGGCGCTGGAGAAGGAAAAGGCCGGGAAGCCCCACCGGGTTCTCCCGGGCGAACCGGGCGAAGGCCTCCCCGGTCGCCCTGCGCGGGTCCCCCCATCCCTGTCCTTCCGCGGCGTATTTCCCGATCACCCGCAGGATGTCGTGGACAAGCACCCCCATCTCCGCAGGCGAAAGGACCAGGCTCTCCTCGGGCTCTTCGGCGGGCGCAAGACCGAGCAGGCGGTGGAGGAAATACCGGTAGGGGCACATCGCCAGCTCTTCCAGCGCGGAGGAGCTTTGGACGGGGGGAGGGGGAATGACGGTCCACGGACCCGGAAAGAGCGACCGTCCCTCCGCCCTTGCCCTCCACTCCGAGAGGATCGTCGCGACGCGGTGCCAGGGTACCTCTTTGCCCTCTTCGTCCGGGAAGGCGCCGCTGTGCCAGGCCCGGAGGGCCTCTTCCCTTGCGCTTACGGGCCCCGGGCCGGAAAGCGCCGCGAACGGTTTCCGGGAGAGGGAGAGGATGGAAGCGCCGGACGCCTCGCCCCACGTCTCCTTATAGACCCCCGGCCCCGCGAACTGGGACAGAAGATGGAGGAGATACCGGGACGGCCTCCGTGCCGCCCCTTCCGCGTCGGCGCGGAGCACGCCGAAGGCGACCTCCTCCCTCGCCGAGGCGGCCGGAAGGGAGAAGAGCAGCTTCTCCTCGGCGGCGTTACGCCGCCGGAGCGCGAGGGCGTCGGGCATCCCCCGCTGTCGGAAGATCCGGTTGATCTCCTCCCGGTCGGCGTCGGGAAGCAGGGGGTCCTCCTCGATCTGGGCGGGCACCGCCTCCTCGTTGACGGAGAGGAACAGGATCCGGTCGGCCGTCGCTCCGCGCAGGGCGAAGAGATCCCCCGCGACCACCGCCCCCGGGACGCGCATCCCCCCCCTCTCGCCCAGGAAAAGGCGCTGGTCGGAAAGGAGGGTGCGCTGCCAGGCGAGGGCGGCCGTCGTCCCCGGCCACTGGACCTCCCGCTCCGGAATCAGCTCGACGTCGTCGAGCAGGGAGAGAAGGGCCGACACCGCGCGGCGGTCCCGCTCCTCCTCTCCGTCGTCACCACCCCCGATCCGGAAATCCGCGATCAGGAGGGACCGAAGGGCCGCGGCAAGTCCGGCGTAGCTGCGCGCCTCGCGGACCGGCCGCAGCGCCTCCCGGAGGGCGCGAACCTCTTCCGTAAGCAGCAGGAGCTGGTCCCGCCTCTCCTCCCGTCCTTCCCGTTCCTCGCCGGTTTCCTCCCCGCTCCCCCGGAAACGCAGGCGGCGCAGGCGCGTATCCCAGTCGGAGCCGGACACCACCAGGAGCTCCCTCGTCCACACGTCCCACAGGTCGGGGCGCGCGGGTCCGGGGCCCCTTGCTTCCCGCCGCCGGTAGGGCGAGGAAAGGATGTCGATCACCTTCCTCCGCGGGAAGTTCTCCTCGGCCGCCTCGATCATCTGGATCAGGAGGCGCACGGGGGGAACGGACGAAAGCGGCGCGCTTACCCTTCCCGCGGCGCGGATCCCGTATTCGGCGGCCACCCTCTCCCAGGCAGGGACCTGGCTTTCCGCGAACCGTCGGGAGACCAGGAGGACGTCCCCGCCGGGATGGGCGTCGAGCCACTCCCGCACCTTCCGCGCGGCGACGCGCAACTCGCCGGTTTCATGGGGGGCCGACAGGACGAAAAACGGGACCGGCCCGGTGGCTGCCGGCGGAGGGGGGGAGAAGATCCGTTCGCGGACCGCGCCCACCGCGGGAGAGGAGAAATCCCGGAGGTACTCCACATTCCCCTCGAAGGCCGTGAACAGCCGATCCCACGCAAGAGCCGCGTAGGCGAAGGCCGGAGAAAGGGAGCCGTCCTCCCGGAAGATCCCGGGGAAGTACACCTCGTCGAGGATTCCGCTCGAAAGAAGCGCGTCGACGAGCATCCACTGCAGGCGGGTGAAATCGTAGAAGCCGTAGAGGGTCACGCGGAACGGATACCCGGGCTGCTCGAACCCCGCGACGGCCTCCTGGAAGATCTTCCGGCGGGACATCCCCCCCGCGGCCGCGATTTTCTCCTCGACGGCGCGGAAGAGGCGGCGCCACTCGGACCACCTGCCGGCCTTCGGGTCCCCCCTGGCGCGCGCCCGCTGTTCCGCTTCCCGAATCGCCTCTTCCCCCAGCCACCCCTCCTCGAAGTCCGCCATCGTGCGGGAGAGGGCGGGGACGAAGCCCGGCGTCCCGGAGATCGCCGCGAAGTCCCCCTCCCCGGTCGCGTACACCTCCCGGACCGCCGCCAGCATCGCCGCGGACGCCTGGGCGGCGGGGAGTTCCCGGGGGAAGACCCCCCGGTGTTTGAGCAGCCGCATCGCGAAATCGTACAGCGTCAGGATCGAGGCACCCGCCGCGCTCCACTCCCCCCTCGCCGCCAGGCGGCGCAGGAGATGCTCCCGAAGCTCGTTGGACGGCACGAGGAGCACGTCCTCCCGGCCGCGGGTGCGGCCGAACGACTCCGGAAGCCGGGAAAGGAGCCTTTCTTCGAGAGCGGGAAAGGGGCCGGCAAACAGGCGGGAAATATCGTTGTTACGTTCCCCCATGGTTCTCTCCATTGTATTCGTTCCCGCCAGGTCGGAAAATGGGAACGAATGGACGGAGGGCGCCCGGACGATGGAACCGCCGACGAAAAAAGAGACGAGGGACCAGTTCGCGGGGGTCGCCGACCGGTACCGGACGAGCGTCGATCATGTCGACGCCGATGACCGGGAAGTCCTCCTCTCCCGCCTCGCCCTCGGACCCTCCCACCTCCTTCTCGACGTAGCCACCGGCGGCGGGCACACCGCGGCGGCGATGTCGCTCAAGGTGCGGAAGGTCGTCGCCTCCGACCTCACGCCGGAGATGCTCGTCGAAGCAAGGATGCTGGCGGCCGAGCGGAGGTGCCGCAACGTGGAATTCGTCGCGGCGGACGCGGAGAGCCTTCCCTTCGCACCGGCGTCGTTCGACCGGGTCAGCTGCCGCATCGCGCCCCATCATTTCCCGGACCTTTCGGCGGCCGTCGGCGAGATGCTGCGAGTCGTCAAGCCCGGGGGGCTGGTCGGGATCATCGACAGCGTCGTCCCCGACGACCCGGCCCTGGACGCGTTCCTCAACGGGATCGAGAAGGTGCGCGACCCAACGCATGTGCGAAGCTGCCGGGTCGACGAGTGGACCGGCATCCTCGAGCAGGCAGGCCTGTTCCTCCTGCACGTGTCCCGCGCGTGGAAGGAACATGCGTTCGCCGAATGGGTGGCACGAACCGGCCAACCCCCCGACGTGCAGCGGGAGGTCGAGTCCCTGTTCTTGTCGGCGTTCCCGCGGGCCCGGGAGTACTTCCGCATCCGGATCGAAAACGGGAGGGTCGTTTCCTACTCCGACGAGAAGGGGATCTTCGTCGGGAGGAAGACGTAGCGCCTCGGTCGTTTGCCAGGCTGCGAGTGCCGGCTCCCGGGGACCCGGGCTCGCGGAGGGGTCCCCTTAGGCGCAGCTCGCGACCTTGCGCCCGCTTGCTGCCGGTTCCGCTCACCGGGGACATTCCTGATTCATCTCCGGGATGCGGGAGAGGAGTGTCCCCGCCCATTCGCTCCACAGGCCGCCTCGTCGACCCCCCCAGCATCGCCTAGGGTCCCCGGTCGCAGGTACCCTCGCAATGGAGCACACCATGGGCGGAGCAGCCGAGGAAGGGGGATCCGAGCGGAGCTTTCCGGGAGGGAGGTCAAGCGCAGACTTGCGGGTGCATCGCAAGTCGAGCGACTTCGCCAAGGAGCCCCCTCCGAGGATGCGGAAGCCGGCGATGATGCCCCGCAACGGGGGGCGCATATGTCGGGCACGCCGCAGGACGTAGCTGGGGAGCCGAGGCGGATCGCGAGCGGGGACCCCGGAGGCGAAGCCGGTCCCCGCGCCCCCGCAGCCGAATCTTCCGGTAATATGGAATCTATGGAAACCGACCGGGAGATCACCGTCTCGCGGATCTTCGTCCCCGCGATGGATTGCCCGGACGAGGAGAAGGAGATCCGGGCCGCGCTGGGCCGCCTGCGGGGGGTGGAGGAGACCGTCTTCCACCTTTTTTCCCGCCAGATCGAGGTCCGCCACCGGTGCGATCTCGAGGAGATCCTCTCCGCGCTTCGCGCCATCGCCATGGAAGGACACCCGCTGGGCGGACCCCTCCGAAGCGCCGACATCCCCGAGGCGACGAAGGCACCGCTCCGTGCGTTCTTTGCGGCCGCCGTCTTTCTCTGCGCAGGCGCCGTCCTGTATTTCCTTTTGCCTGCCTCCCCCTGGGCGAACCGGCTTTTCCTCGCCTCCATCCTCGTGGGAGGCGCCCGTGTCGCCGTGCGGAGCGCGAGGGAACTGGGGAACCGTTCCCTGGGGATGAACACCCTCATGACGATCTCCATCGGGGGGGCGACCCTGATGGGGGAATGGGCCGAGGCCGGGGTCGTCGTCACCCTTTTCGCCCTGGCCAATTTCCTCGAGGCCAGGACCCTCGATCGCGCCCGGAAGGCGACCGCCGACCTGTTCACCCTCGCCCCGGAAACCGCCGTCGTACGCGTGGGCGGGGTGGGGGGGCAGGAGCGGACCGTCTCCGCGGAGGAGGTCTGCCAGGGGGACATCCTCGTCATCCGCCCCGGGCAGCGCGTGCCGGTGGACGCCACGGTGTTCAAGGGCGTCTCCGACCTGAACGAGGCCGTGCTGACGGGGGAGTCCGTCCCTGTGGAAAAGGGGGAGGGCGACCCGCTTTACGCGGGCACGGTAAACGGTCGAGGGCTCCTGCTGGCCGAGGCGGTGCGTCCGCTGTCGGAATCGACCTTTGCGTTGGTCCTGCGGAGAGTGGAGGAGGCCCAGGCGAGGAAGGCCCCGATCCAGACGTTCATGGAGAAGTTCGCGGCCGTGTACACGCCTGCCGTCCTGGTCTCGGCCCTCCTCGTGGGGGCCGTTCCTCCTGCGCTGGGATTCGGCGCCGTGAGCGTCTGGGCCTACCGGGCGCTCGTCCTCCTGGTCATCGCCTGCCCCTGTGCGATCGTCCTGGCCGCCCCGATCGTCACTGTCACCGCCCTCACGCAGGCCACGCGAGACGGGATCCTGGTCAAGGGCGCAAGCCACCTCGAGACGCTCGGGAAGGTGCGGTCGGTCGCCTTCGACAAGACGGGGACCCTGACGCGGGGAAAGCTTCGGGTGACCCGGGTCGTGGCGGCTGCAGGGGTAACCGAAGCCGACGTGGTGCGAATGGCGGGTGCGGTGGAGGCGGGCTCTGCACACCCCGCCGCGGAGGCGGTCCGGCACGAGGCGCGCAGGAGAGGGATCGCGCAGGCGGCCCGGGGGACGGTGGCGAGGACGTTTACGGTGCTCGAGGGACGGGGGGTCTCGGCGGAAGTGGAGGGGAGACGGGTGTTCGTAGGGAACCACCGGCTGTTCGAGGAGATCGGCTCTCCTTCCGCCGCATGGGGGACATTGCTTCCCCCCGGAGAAGAGGGGACATCCCGCATCGTGATCCTCGTGGGGACGGACGAGGGAATCGCCGGAGCCCTCGAACTGGAGGACGAGGTCCGGCCCGAGGCGAGGGAGGTCGTACGGTCGCTTGCGTCCCTCGGGGTGGAGCACGTCGTCATGCTCACCGGGGACCGCGACGACGTCGCCCGGGCAACGGGGAAGGAGGTAGGGATCGGGGAGGTGCTCTCCGGTCTCCTGCCGGACGACAAACTGCGGAAGGTGGAGGAACTGGTCGCCTCCCACGGCACGGTAGCCATGGTGGGGGACGGGATCAACGACGCCCCGGCGCTCGCCCTCGCCTCCGTCGGCATCGCGATGGGGGCCGCCGGGGCCCCGGCGGCGATCGAGACGGCCGACGTCGCACTGATGGCCGAGGACCTGCGGAAGATCCCGGAAGCGGTCGTGTTGGGCCGCCGCATGGTGTCGATCGTCCGGCAGAACGTGGTCGTTTCCCTGGCGATCAAGGCCGGCTTCCTCGCGGCTGCGGTATCCGGGTACGCCACTCTCTGGATGGCCGTGGCCGCCGACATGGGAACGACCCTCCTGGTGATCTTCAACGGGCTTCGCCTGTTGCGAAGCAACGGCACGACGGGGAAGTAACGCATGGCCCGCCCCCGCCTCCCCCGCAACGTCATCGCCCTGGGGCTGGTCAGCCTCTTCACCGACCTTTCCAGCGAGATGATCTACCCCCTCCTCCCGGTCTTCCTCACGGTCACGCTCGGCGCGGGACCCGCCATCCTCGGGATCATCGAGGGGATCGCGGAAGCTACCGCCTCGCTCCTCAAGCTCTTCTCGGGCGCATGGTCCGACCGCCTCGGGAAGAAGAAGCCGCTCGTGGTCGGGGGGTATCTCCTCTCGTCGGTGGCGCGGCCGCTCATGGGATTGGCCGCCGGCTGGGGCCACGTGCTCGCGGTGCGCTTCTCCGACCGGATCGGCAAGGGGATCCGCAGTTCCCCCCGGGACGCCCTGATCGCCGCCTCCGTCCCTGCGGATGACCGGGGTCGGGCGTTCGGCCTGCAGAGGGCGATGGACCACCTGGGGGCCGTGCTCGGACCCGGCGTCGCCTTTCTCCTCCTCGCGGGGGCCGGTATCTCCTACCGATCCGTCTTCTTCCTGGCGGCGGTCCCGGGCGCCGCGGCGGTCGTGGCGCTCCTGTTCCTCGTCCGGGACCCCGGGACGCCGCCCCCCCCGCACGCCGGGGGGTTTCTGCACGATGGGGACCTTCCTCCCGTTTTTCGCCGTTACCTAGGGATCGTCTCCCTGTTCACGCTGGGAAACGCGAGCGACGCCTTCCTGATCCTGCGGGCGGTCGACACGGGGGTGCCCGCGGCCTGGGTCCCGCTGCTCTGGGGGGCGTTCCATGTCGTCAAGTCGTCCCTCTCCACGTATGCGGGGATCCTCTCCGACCGCTGGAGCAGGAAGCACTTGATCATGGCGGGGTGGATCGTGTACGCGATGTGCTATGCGGCGTGGGGGATCGTGGAGGGACCGGCGTGGATGGTGGGGCTTTTCCTCGTCTACGGGCTCTACTCGGCGGCCACCGAGGGGGCGGAGCGGGCGTTCGTCGCCGACTTTGTCCCGCCTGGAAGGCGGGGGACCGCCTTCGGTTGGTTCCACCTGGCCGTAGGGCTTTCCGCCCTGCCGGCAAGCGTCCTGTTCGGTGCCCTTTGGACCCGGTTCGGTGCGCAGGCCGCCTTCGGGGTGAGCGCGGGGCTCGCGGTTACCGCGTCCGTCCTGCTGCTTTTCCTCAGCCCCCCCAGCGCACCTGCGGGGAGCGACCCGGAGCCTCGATAACCCGCAGCACGAAGGGCCGCCGCCTGCCCGGCACCTCGCCGAACCGCAGGTCGGAGAACGTCAGGATCCTCAGAAGCCCGTCGCGCGACGTCTGCACGACGGGGAACCGGGCGAACCACAGGTACGTCCGGACTTCCGGGATGTCCTTTACCTCCCGCACCTCGGCCACGTCCTGACCCCTCGGCACGCGCTGCTTCCACGCCACCGCACCGGAGAACGGATCCACCTCCGCCCGCAGGTACGTCCTGCCGTCGTCGACAAAGCCGTTCCAGGCGAGCGGTCCCGCGGGGAAGGGAATCCGGTTGGGGTGGCCCGGAATCGGGAGGTTCGGGATCTCTTCCCGTTCCTGTTGCGCCCACGCCTCCCCGACCAGCTTGATCGACGCAAGGTCGCTTCCGACCGTCACCTCCGCGAGCCGCGGCAACGCCGAGGCGGAAACCACCGGTACGCCGTACCGCTCCGCCGCGTTCCGAACGGCCCCCTCGACGCGGACGTGGAGGACAGTCGCGAACCCGACGTACGCCGCGAGAACTACGATCGCCGCGCGGGCAGGACCAGGGCTCCGGCGCGAGAGGAAAAGCCCCCCCACGATGATCCCGGTGAAGACCAGGTCGACGACGAAGAGGAGGTCGAACGAGACCCGGTAGTCCGAGAAAGGCTGGAAGACCTGGGTGCCGTAGGAGTTGAGCAGGTCCAGGGCGATATGCGAGAGCTGCCCGAGAAGCACGAGCAGGTAGAGATGCTTCAGGTCCTTCCACTTCCCGAACCGGTAGAGGAGAAGGGCGACAAACAGCGAAGTCACCACCACACCTGCGAATCCGTGGGAGACCCCCCGGTGGATGCGAAGGTACAGCTCGCTGCCGAGGAGAGAGGCCACGTTGTCGGCGTCGGGCAGGAGAGACCCGACGATCAACGCGGCCGTCGCCTCCCGGGAATATTTTTCCGTCGGAACGGTCCGGGCGACGAGCCACCCCGCCAGACCGTGGGTAACCGTGTCCATATTCAGAGAATTATACCACCTTGCAAGACAGGAATTGTTCCCGATCTTTTTGATCGTCTCCCCGGAGTCACTTCCCCATGCGGGGATCGAAAGCAAACGGCTCCGGGGCTCCGATCCGGATACTGCGGAACTCCGGATGGACCGGATTGAGCAGGTGATTGGATTCCACCGGGACGAGGACGGACGGCACGCGAAGAACGGCGGATTTTCCCGCCTTGACCCATCTTGTCCCGAGGTCTTTCGTCGCATCGGGCGGCGGCTGGTCCCGCCAGTTCGCGGGGAGCCCGTCGACGGAAATCGACTCGACTCTCACGTTGTCCGGGATCTCGATTCGGAAGAACACGAACGACAGGGCGGAGCGTGCCTTCCCGAGATGGACGAACAACTCGAGGGCGGCCAAGGCCAGGCTGTCGCTCGCATACACGACCGTCGTTCCCCGATGGTTCCACCGACCGCCCGCAAGGCGAGCCCCCTCGCCCGAGAAGACGTCGCCGGCATGCCGCGCCTTGACGATCCGCCAGGCACGGATCACGACAGGACGCTGTGCTCGATGCGAAGGAGCAGGTCCTCCACCTCCCGCGCTCCGGCCTCCGTGCCCATCATTTCGAGAGGGATCCGGTTTCCCAGGCCGGCCTGGGGCTCCCGGAGCCAGTCGCGTGCGGCATCCGCGCTTTCCAGGACCTCCTCCGCCAATGCGAACAATCGCGCAATCCGGTACAGGCGGTCGCTCGTGGCGGGGGAAAGCCGCCGCAAGGGCGCGCCGCGCAGCCGGCCGATGGTCTTCTCGCTGATCTTGAGCGTCCGGGCGGCCTCCCGGTCGGTCAGTCCGAGGGCGCTCTTGACGCGATCCAGGACCCGCTCGGGGAAACCCCTCTCGACCAGACGGGCCAAATCCATCGCCCCGGAAACCTTCTTCCCGAGGACCTTTCGTCCGCCGAGCACCGCCGCGACATCCCTGCTCCCCATCTCCGACCTCCAGACATTTGTCTCTATTATATCAGACAAATGCTGTTAGGCACACTGGGCACAAAAAAGGATACATGCAGGGGTTTACACCCTGCGTAGGATCACAGGCGACCGCGCATATAAAGAGAGGAGCGCACGCGGGGATCGAGGACGAGGTTATCGGTGACAGGCGCGTTCCTGCGGGCTTAAGCGCGCAGGAAGCGGAGGCCCAGCGTGCGGCGCCGAAGAACGGTTTCCTACGACGCGGCCTTAAACGGCCGGACGTGGGCCTCGATCTCCTTTCCCGCATCCCGCATGGTCACGCGCAGCTCGTAGTCCACCTGCAGGTTCAGCCAGATCTCGGGCGAGACGCCGAAGTATCGTCCCAGTCGCAGCGCCGTATCCGCCGTGAACGCGCGCTTGCCGTTGACGATCTCGCTGATCCGCCCCGGCGGCACGTCGATGTCACGGGCCAGCTTGTTGATGCTGACCCCCAGCGGCTTCATGAACTCTTCGAGGAGGACTCCTCCGGGGTTAATGGGTTCCAGTAGTTTCTTGGGCACAGCAGCCTCCTTGTCGTTTTCCCGAATCGTTCTTCTTCCGGGATCAGTGGTAATCCACTATCTCCACGTCGTAGGCGTCGCCTTCCTGCCAGCGGAAGCAGATCCGCCATTGGTCGTTGATCCGAATGCTGTGCTGCCCGGCACGGTCCCTTTTCAACGCCTCCAGGCGATTGACGGGCGGAACGGCAAGATCATGCAGGGTTCTCGCGCGGTGAAGATTCGGGTATTTTTCTCCGGGTCCGCGATAAGAGTTTCCGCATACCGGTCTCAGTCCTCCCTCGGTGTTTCGATCGGCTGGGCTGCCGTAGCTGTGAGGGATCCGTTTGGACGATTGTGGCGCCACGAACACGATCCGGGCAAAACCGCACGTCTGCGGCTAAAGCTATCCGATCATCTTCCCCGGGTCGAGGATCTTCGCGATTTCGTCCTCCGGCAGGACTTTTTTCTCCCGCAGGACGGCCCGGATCGTCTTGCCCGTGTGGTATGCCTCGTGGGCAAGCTCCGCCGCCCGGTCGTACCCGATCCGGACCGCCAGGGGCGTCACCATCGCCAGGCTCTGCTCGATCAGCTCCTCGCACCGCTTCCGGTTGGGGGTGATCCCCGACACGCACCGCTCCGCGAGCAAGCCGGCCGCCGAGGAGAGGATCCCGATCGATTCCAGTAGGTTGCGCGCCATCACCGGGAGCATGACGTTCAATTCGAGCACGCCCAGCGAGCCGCCGAGGGTCACGACGAGGTCGTTGCCGACCACCTGCGCTGCCACCTGGATCGCCATCTCGAGGATCACGGGGTTCACCTTCCCGGGCATGATGGAGGAGCCCGGCTGCAGCGATGGCAGGTTGATCTCCCCGATCCCGCACCGGGGCCCGGAGGACAGAAGCCGGATGTCCTGCGAGATCTTCATCAGGGAGACGGCAAGCCCCTTGAGCGCCCCGCTGGCTGCGACGAGGGGGTCCTGCGCCCCCATCGCCTCGAACCGGTTCTCCGCGGGACGGAATGGGATTCCTGTCGCCGCGGCCACCTCGGCGATCGTCCTCGCGCCGAACTCGGGATGGGCGTTCAGTCCCGTCCCCACGGCGGTCCCGCCCAACGGAAGCTCCTCCAGGTCCGTGAAGCTCGCTCGCACCCGCCGGATGCCGTGATCGATCTGCGATGCATATCCGGAAAATTCCTGTCCGAGCGTGACCGGGACGGCGTCCTGCATGTGGGTCCGGCCGATCTTCAATACGTCGGAGAACTCCCTTGCTTTGGCCGACAGGGTGTCCCGCAGGAGGGAAAGCGCCGGGAGGAGCCGCTCCGTGAGTTCCCGCCTCGCCGCGATACGGATCGCCGACGGGATCACGTCGTTGCTGGACTGGCACCGGTTCACGTGGTCGTTGGGGTGGACGGGGAAGTTGCTCCCCAAGGGCTTTCCCAGAAGTTCGTTCGCCCGGTTGGCGAGCACCTCGTTGACGTTCATGTTGGTCGAGGTCCCCGAGCCGGTCTGGAAAACGTCGAGTACGAACTGGTCGTCGAACTTCCCCTCCAGCACCTCGCGGGCCGCCCGCGAGATCGCCTCCGCCAACGGGGGAGCAAGGAGCTTCAGGCCCGCGTTGACCTCGGCCCCGAATCCCTTGATCATCGCCGCGGCGTGGACGACCGGCAGCGGCATCCGCTGCCCGCTCACCGGGAAGTTCTCGACCGCCCGCTGCGTCTGCGCCCCGTAGTAGGCCTGCGCAGGCACGCGTACCTCCCCCATCGAGTCCTTCTCCGTCCGGAAATCGGCCATCGCTTCCTCCTTCATGCCGTTCGATTCGGGGCCGCCTCCGCCGGATTCCCCCGGAGCACTCTCCCGGCGGAACGCCCAAACCGGGGCCCCTGGCTTGCGGAGGGGTCCCCTTAGGCTACGCTCGCGACCTTGCGCCCGCTCACTGCCGGTTCCGCTCACCGGGGACATTCCTGATTCATCTCCGGGATGCGGGAGAGGAGTGTCCCCGCCCATTCGCTCCACAGGCCGCCTCGTCGACCCCCCCGCATCGCCCGAGGGTCCCCGGTTGCCGGCGGAGCAGCCGAAGGACGGGGGGTCCGAGCGGAGCTTTCCGGGAGGAAGGTCAAGCGCAGACTCGCGGGTTCATCGCGAGTCGAGCGACGAAGCGAGCGACCCCCCTCCGAGGATGCGGAAGCCGGCGATGACGCCCCGCACCAAGGCGCGCAGATGTTGCGCCCGCCGCACGAAAAAGCGAAGCCACGAACGGAGGCCCCCTCCGAGGGCCCAGCGTCGAGGGGTGTCCCCGCCCATGCTACTCCTCCTCGAAGTGAATCGGCTCGTACTGGCCTTTCTCGGGCGTGTACCTGTAGACGCTCCCCGTGCCGATCTCGAAGAACCAGGCGTGGACGTGGAGCCGTCCCTCCCGGGCCGCCTTCTGGACGATAGGGTAGGTGCGCAGGTTCTCCATCTGCACCAGGACGTTCTCCTCGGAGGTCACCGCAAGCTTCTCTTCCGTGGACAATTCGGGATAGTTGGCGGCGACCACCTCCAGGGTTCTCTCTCCGTTCCGGAGCCACTCGCCGATGTGGGGCGTCCCGGCGAACGTGCTCCGGTCCTTGTAGAGGGCCTTCATCGCCCCGCAGTCGGAGTGGCCGCAGACGATGATGTCCCGGACCTTGAGATGCTCGACGGCGTACTCGATGGACGCGGCCACCCCCGTCCCGTCGAGCGGGTTCACCGAGTACGGCGGCACGAAGTTTCCGATATTCTTGAGGATGAACAGGTCCCCCGGATGGGAGTGGGTGATCACCGTGGGGATCACCCGGGAGTCGCAGCAGGTGATGAACAGCGCCTCCGGGAACTGCCCGTGCTCGGCGAGCCTCCGGAAAAGATCTTTGTTTTCACTCCAGTATTGCTTCCGGAACCGGTGGACCCCGCTGATCAGTTTTTCCATGGCTTCCCCTCCGCCCGGCGCGGATTCACGAAACCCCGGGCGCCTGAGCGACGGCGGGAATTCGAGCGCATCTGCATTTGACGGGTATTTTATCCGGTATTCTTCCCCCCTCAAACGGGATATTATCCAAAGATATCCGTTTGACCTATATCAATGCACGCGGTGGACAGGCCGTCTATTCTTTACTCCGTTCTTTACGGGGCCGTTTCGGCCCGGAACCGAAGAAGGGAGAAAACGATGGGCCGGTTGGAAGCGCTATGCAGCAGGATCTGCGACACCCACCACGTCTACCTGAGAGAACACCTCCCCCGACTGGCGGCGCTGATCGTCCGGGAAAATGGGAACATCGATCCTCCCGCGCGGGGAGCGATGAAGACCATCGCGGAACGCTTCCGCGCCCTGAGCGGAGAGATCACCTCCCACCTGATGAAGGAGGAGCAGATCCTCTTCCCCACGATCCTCTCGATCGAACGGGCCCTCGCGGGGGACCGGACCGCCGGGCGGGATATCCACTGCGGAGTCTCCCCTCCCGTCCGCCAGATGATCTTCGAGCACGAAGGGGCGAAACGGCTTCTCCAGGACATCGAGACCGCCTCCGGCGCGGTCCGGGGGCAGGGAGGCTACGTTCCCGAGGACCTGTTGTCCGGGCTGGCGGAGCTTGACGCAGACCTGACCGAGCATATCCGGAAAGAGGAGGAAGAACTGTTCCCGGCCGCTGTCCGCGCCGAGTCCGATTTCTTCCGTCAGCTGCAAACACCCGAGGATAAGGAGGTAGCCGGATGACAAAGAAGACCGCCTTCTGGATTTTCCTGCTGGGCACGATCTCCTCGGCGGTCCTGTTCCTCGCGGCGACGTGGGACACGCAACGGCAGGTGGCGACCCTGTCGAACGTGGACAAACTGTCCGAACAGGTTGTCGCGGGAAAACGGGCGTTCGAGAAGTACAACTGCAACGACTGCCACACGATCCTGGGGTTCGGCGGCTATTACGCCCCCGACCTGACCCGGGTGGTGCAGCGGATCGGGGCGGACGGGATCCGGTACCGGGTGAAAAACCCCGAGAAGGCCTTCGCGAACTCGTGGCGGAAGATGCCCAACCTGCGCGTGTCCGACGCCGAGGTCGAGGACCTGGTCGCCTTCTTCACCTGGGTCGGGGAGATCAACAACAACGACTGGCCCCCCCAGGACAGCAAGAAGCGCCTGAGCCGGGGGGAACAGGCCATGGTCGCCACGGTGGGCGTCTCCCCGGGCGCGGCGGTCTTCCAGACCAAGGGGTGCATGAACTGCCATTCGTTTAAGGGGACCGGGGGGACGTTCGGACCGGCGATGGACACGGTCGGCAAAAAGCTCTCCCAGGAGCAGATCGCTCGCTACGTGCGGGACCCCAAAGGGGTGAACCCGAAGTCGATGATGCCGCCGCAGAAGGAGCTTTCGGACCGGGAGCTCGAGGAAGTGGCGAAATTCCTTTCCAACCTGAAATAAGGAGGGCGTGATGGAATACCGTTCCCAGAAAATCGCCTACTGGTACTTCGCGTCGGCGCTTCCGCTGTTCGTGCTCCAGGTTTTCCTGGGACTCTACCTGGCCACGAGCTACACGTTCACCGTCCCGCAGTCGGTCGTCGACGTCTTCTCCTTCGCCACGGCGCGCGCGATGCACACCAACCTCCTGGTCCTCTGGATGCTTCTGGGCTTCATGGGCGGCGCATATTACATCGTCCCCGAGGAGACGAAATCGGAGATCTACTCCACGGGCCTCGCCTACTTCCAGCTGGTGGCCTTGCTGGTCACCGGCGTGGTCGCCCTCGTCGGGTTCTTCTTCGGGTGGACGCAGGGGCGACCGCTTCTGGAGATCCCCCGCCCGCTCGACCTCGTCGTGGTCGTGGGAGCGCTCATCTTCCTGTTCAACATCGGGATGACGATGCTCAAGGCGAACCGGTGGACGGTCATCCAGGGGACGCTCCTGGGCGGACTGGTCTTCCTCGCCCTCCTGTACCTGTTCGGGATCCCCTTCTACAGGAACGAGGTGATCGACTGGTACTACTGGTGGTGGGTCATTCACCTCTGGGTCGAGGGGGCATGGGAGCTCGTCACCGGAGCGATTCTGGCGTTCATCTTGATGAAACTCACCGGGGTGGACCGGCAGGTCGTCGAAAAATGGCTCTACGTCGAGATCGGCCTCTTCATGTTCACGGGAATCGCCGGGACCGGGCACCACTACTACTGGATCGGCGCCCCCCGGTACTGGCTGTGGATCGGCGGGATCTTCTCGGCCCTCGAGCCGCTGCCGATCCTCTTGATGGTCATCGACACGATGATGCACGTCAAGGAACGGAAGACGCAGATCGTCAACCCGCTCGTATGGACGTATGCGATCGGCTGCGCCATCTTCCACATGATCGGCGCCGGGGTGTGGGGCTTCGCGCACACGCTGCCGCAGATCAACTACTACACGCACGGCTCCCAGGTCACCGTGTCCCACGGGCACCTGGCGTTCTTCGGCGCCTATGCGCTCCTCAATCTCACGACCTTCTACTTCGCGATGCCGAAGATCAAGGGGATCGAGGTCTTCGACGACCGGCGCGGGAAGTACGGATTCTGGACGATGAACGTCGCGATGATGATCATGGGGCTGACCTTCGGCGTGGCGGGCGTCCTGCAGACCTACGTGGAACGGGTGCTCGGGATGGGGTACATGACGGCGCAGTCGTACATGCGGCTGTGGATGGGGGTCACCATGACCGCGGGGGTCTTCTTCCTGATCGGGCTGCTCACCACCGTCACGGACCTGCTGACCATCCGCCCGGCCAAATCGAAAGCGTAGAATAGAGGGGAGAGTTTCCAGCAGGCCGATTGCGGCGAAGCGGAAGCAGCAGGGGGGTCTGAACGACCGAGTGAATGGCCCCGCTGCGCGGAAGCGGAGCCGTCTCCGGCGAGCGGTACGAGGCAAGAAGGCAACGGAGGGACCATGGATCGGTACACCAAGGCGTTCGTCGTAGCATCGCTCGTCTATTTCTTCCTGGCCGCCGTGCTGGGGGTCTTTCTGGGGGCCGCCGAGCCGGCCGGATGGGTCCCGTTTGCCCACGTCCACTTCAACCTGCTCGGCTTCATGTCCATGATGATCTACGGGGTGGGGTACTTCATCCTGCCCAGATTCAACGGCCGCACCCTGCGCTGGCCCTCGTGGGTCCCCCTGCACTTCTTTGCAGCCAATGCCGGGCTGATCGGGATGGTGGCCACGGCGTCGGAACGCCCCTCGACGGGGTTCGCCCTGTTCGGCGGGCTGTCGGTCGTGGCGGTGGCGATGTTCGTGGTGAACCTCGGCGCGACGATGCTCCTCGCCCCGGCGGAGGCGGAGGAAGAGGAGGATGCGCCTTCCGCGAGCCCGCAGGCGCCGACGCCCCCGCCGGTCGACATTCACCCCGACATGCGGGTGGGGGAGATCCTGACCCGGTGGCCCCGGACGGTGGAGGTCTTCGTGGCGAACGGGTTCGCCTCCCTGGGGAACCCGGAGCACCGGGAGCAGGTCAAACAGATCCCCATCACCTTGCGGATGGCGTGCCAGAGGCACAACGTCGATCTCGAGCCGATGGTCGCGAAGCTTTCCGCAGCGGCCGGGGGAGCGATGCAGGCAGCCACGGCAGGAGCGGGTCTGCGTACCGGTACCTCCGGAGGGGACGGCCGCAAGGGCGGGCTGTCCCGGGGGGAGCCGATCCGGGGGGAGAACATTCTGGGCGACATCCTCGCCATCTACCCGGAGACCGTGAAGGTGTTCAAGAGGTATTACGGGGAGGGGTGCTTCTCCTGCCCCGGCCAGGCGACCGAAAGCGTCAGGCAGAGCGCGATGATGCACAACGTGAACGAGAAGCAGATCCTGGCCGACCTGAACCGGGCGGCCGGATTCTGACGCGGCCCGTTTCGGGCCCGCCGGAGGGCGTGATGATCGACCGGATGCAGGAACTGCTCGAGGCAGAGCGCGCGGGGGTGAGATGCCTCGCGGCGATGGCGGACGCGGCCCCGGAGGGGGAGAAGAAGGATTTCCTGGTGTTCTTGCGGAACGACGAGGGGCGGTTCTGCGCAGGCCTGTACCGCCTCATCCTGGCAAGGGGCGGAACCCCCCACGACCGGGTCGGGTCGTTTGCGGAGAAGGTCCTCGCCCTCCCGGGGGAGGCCGAGCGGCTGGTGCTCCTCGTCAAGGGGCAGGCGTGGGTCGTCCGCAAGATCGACGAGATCCCGCCGGGGGAGATGACCCCCGGCGAGAAGGAGTTCTTCGACGACATGCGAGAGGCCCACGTGGTCAACATCGAGGCGTGCCGGAAATACCTGCCCCCGGCCGGGTGACCTCCGTCGCCCGCTGCATCCGCGGCGCCCCCTGCGGCTGCTGCGCCGTCAACCGAGGACCCGAGGCGATGCGGGGGGTTCCACGAAGCGGCCTGTGGAGCGAGGTTAGGGTTGCGGCGAGCGGAACGGCAGCGAGCGGGCGGAAGGTCGCGAGCGTAGCGGAGTGGAATCCCCCGCGAGCCAGGGTCCACGGGACTGGGCGCAGCAGCCGCAGGGGATTCCGAAAGGCGAAGCTGAGAACGGTGTCCCCACGCAGGCTGGGAGCCGTGGGGATGAAAAGTTTTAAGAACGTCCCTGAACTTTTCGACCGGGCGAAACCGCCCACGGAGGGGTGAGACATGTACGCGGCTCAGTGGAAAGACATCGAAGGGAAGACGGTCACCGACCCCGGCGCGGAGGGCGTCACCATCCGGGTCCTGATGGGGGACAACGTCGGGGCTCCCACTTTCACGATGCGCCATCTCGAGATCGCCCCCGGCGGCCGCACCCCGTTCCACGCGCACCCGTGGGAACACGAGGTCTACGTCCTCTCCGGCACGGGGAAGGTCCGGCAGAAGGGCGGGGAGCGAAAGGTCGGCCCGGGCTCCTTCGTCTACGTCCCCCCCGACGAGGAGCACAACTTCGAAAATGCCGGGGAGGCTCCCTTCACGTTCCTGTGCGTGATCCCCGCAAACCGGCTCTGTCTCAAGTAGGCACACCTGCTCCCACGCCCCCGTTTCGTTCGGCGAGCTAAGACTCCGTAGGGGAAGCCGCAACCGGCGCCCTTGCAAGGGGCGATACGCGACCCGGGACTCCAGGCGATGCGAGGGGGGAGTCCGCGAGGCGGCCTGTGGAGCGAATGGGCGGGGACACTCCTCTCCCGTATCCCGGAGATGAATCAGGAATGTCCCCGGCGAGCGGAACCGGCAGCGAGCGGGCGAAGATCGCGAGCGCTTGATAACGGAGCCCCCCGGCATCCAGAGGTCCGTTCCTGAAGAGGCCGTGCACCGAGAGGGTCGATGCGCCCCGTCCGGCGAGGCGCCCG
>Ga0209342_10001379_pt1 | contig 27295 bp, 45 predicted proteins | sample RifCSP16_2_FD_184023 | JGI IMG/M metagenome (GOLD analysis project Ga0209342, IMG submission 184023) | Soil microbial communities from Rifle, Colorado - Rifle CSP2_sed 16_2 (SPAdes) (version 2) | ecosystem: Environmental > Terrestrial > Deep subsurface > Rock core/Sediment | place: Rifle...
GGAGTCGGCGGTTACTTCCTGATCAAAGCGACGGGCTTTTCGCTGCCGAGCTTCGGGAGTGACCTGGTCGCTCCTCCTGTTACGCCGCCGGCGGCGCCGCCGGCTTCTCCTCCGGCGAGCACGGCCGCGCCGATGGATGAGGCAACTCGCCTGGCGTTGATCAAGCTCGCTGCCTCGGGCGATGCTGCGGCCGCGCAGGCGAGCAAAGACCGTGGCATCAAACTCGGCGCGGACGCCTGGAATCACTACCGGTGGCAAGCGACGGGCGTAGAGACGACAACGGATCTGTTCACCGATCCGGACAACCGGGGTGAGCCGATTGACGCGCCTACCTATCTGGCGCGGCGCACAGCCGCGGGCCTGGCGGGTCTGGCCGCCATTGTTGCGGGGTTTCGCGATGGTTACTGATAACGGGATCCGCTACCCGTCGATCATGCCCGCGCCGCAACGGCTCGCCAATGGCGATGTGGTGACGTATACGGGCGCGGTGCTTCCGTTCGCGGCAAGCTGTGCGCCCGGCACGTCGCCGGACCCTTCGACGATGCGCTGCGAACCGTTTCCGAACGCGCGCAACATCAACTATGAATGTGGCGGCGCGCTTGTGCCGCCTGGCGCGCCTGGGTGCGAGGGTCCACCCGCGTTTGCGCTTCTCAGCGAGTTCACGGCAACCGAAGCCGAAATGATCGACGCGCGGCCGGACTGGCTGCGCTGCAACGCCATACCAAAAAGTAGAAATGGTAACCGGGCCGCCTGCGCCGCTGGATGCGCGGGCGGCTCCTCGAGCAGTTCTATCGATGCCAAGGCGGTGCTGTTCGTCTTCGGCGTGGCGATCGCCTTTGCGCTCATGACGAAGGGGGCGCGCTAGCGATGGCGTTTGGACCCTACGGCAAAACAGACTGGCCGGTTGGCTGCGATCCGGACTGGAGCGACATGAACGGCGCTTGCTCGGACTTCGCAGGAAACTTCATCGATCAACGTACGGGCGGCTCGATCAGCTCAATCGATCTAAGCAAGCTCCTGCGCGGTATTGAGAACGCGGTTACGCCGAAGCCTGCTTCTTCAGTGGCGCCGACTGCTGCGAAGCCGACGCCGGCTGATCCGGCGGCGGCGAAGCCTTTTGATCCGGTGAAGTGGCTGGGCTCCGGCTACAACGCGATCTATGCGGCTGGTGCGTTTGTGCTGCTGATTTTTCTGTTCAAAGCGATGGGGGACCGTCGCCGATGACTTGCCGCGCGCTCGGAGCTTATCCTTCCGATTCTTACTTTGACCCATACCGGCCGTCGTGGGTGCCGTTCTGGATCGACACACCTACCGAATCGGCCATGAAATACGGGCTCTATCCGGGCGCTGACACTAAGCGCGTTTATCCCGATCCGCCGGCCGCGCCTGGCGCTCCATCTCCGGGCCAGACGAGCGTCGAACAATGGCGCGACTACACGGGCGAAATGGTCGATTTCTACGGCGGCGTCGACGCCGAAACTGAACGGCTCAAACGCGAACGGGATGAGCAGTCGCAATTGAGTTCGGGAATCGTCTTCGGCGCCCTGGTTCTTGTTGGTGGCCTGTTGCTGATGAGGGCTCTCTAATGGCCAAACGGAAACCATTGAAGCAGACGGCGAAGCGCGCCAAGCGTGTGAAGCCGGCACGCGGTCCCGTCAAACCAACGCGCAAGGCCCGGGCCGCGAAACATGCGGCTCGGGCTAAGCGTGGCGGCTCGAAGCGTGCTTCCGGACCCATCGCCAAATCCGCTGGTAAGCGATCGCGCATCGCCAATGCTGGCGGGCGTCGACGCCGCCCATCGGCGAAAAAGGCGAGGTCGGCCACTATCGTCAAAGGCGGTGTTGCTGGACAGCCGCGCAAGCGGGCGGCAAAGAAGAATTCGCGCCGTGTGCTGTTGAAGTGGAAGAAGCCGCGCCGCGGCAAGGCGAACCCCGCGCAAGGCGCAAAGGCGCAGTTTGAGAAGTTCCACGGTAAGCCTTCGACGAAGGCGATCGACTATAAGACGGCGGTTCACTCTCACGCGCACCTGGCTGAAGCCGGAAAGCTGAGCTACCTGAAGGTGATCATGCCTGACGACTTCCCCATGGAGGCCGTGGAGCTGCGTCCAAAAGGCGTGACGGTCGCGATGAGCGAGGATGGCGGCCAAATCTATTTCCTTGGCGGCGATCAGACGTTGAATCTGGCAAAGCTCGGCATGGCGGGCCAGCTCCCGAAAGATCATGTCGTGATCGGTCCCGTTTTCGAGATCGAGTACGTCACGCAAAAAGAGTTCGACGGATTCAAGACGCTGAACTACTTTCACGAGTTTGGCGAAGAGGGCGGCGAGCTGCCAACGCTGTGCTACGACGTGCGCTCGAAGCTCATGTATTTGGTTGGTGGGTCCTATCAGTGCCTCGCGCCCGGGATCACAGATTGAGAAGGAGGGGCTATGCCCACTGTTGATGTGAACATTTTCAAGGCGATCAACCCGCGATGGAACTTCAGCGTTGATCGGGCGAAGGAGCTTGCTCGCGCTCTGGTCAATATGGGATTCCCGCGCCCCGAGATCGTCTGCCATCCGCAGGGCGATGGCAAGGGCTGGGGCATCACGCAAGAGCAGACGCTCGAAGAGATCGAGCGGGCGGGTGTGCCGTCCAGCGAAGGCGTCTATCTGTTGTTTGCGTTTCCGGGCCGCAATGACCGGCAAAGCTGCGCTCAGATCGTTGAGGACTTCGCGCACGGCGCGATGGTCGGATATGAGGCCCTGTACGGCGTTTTGAACGAAAGCGCGCAGCCGGGCGACTACCTCAAACAGCTCACGCGGATTCCGCGAGTCTGGGCTGCCATTCTCCGCGAGCTGGACACGGCCTTGGCCGATGATGCGCCTCCGGCGCCGGTTCGCCCCCCGATTTCTTTTTTCCCGCCGGTGACGGGCTTGCCTGTTGCCGATGCGGCCGTTGAAGAGACTCAGGACTAATCGCTATGGTCACCATCCGCGAAACCCGAGTCCACAACCCGAATCGAGCTTTGGGCCGCGGCAAGACCGCGAAGCGGTCCAAGAAGCGGCGCGCAATGTCGGCGCGCGAGCGGTCGACGAACCCGAGTCTCATGCTTTTGGGGCCGGTGAATCCAAATGGAGGGCCTATGGCCAAACGACGGTCCAAGAAGGCGAAGCGCAACACGCATCGCTCTCAATCCGCCGGCACCCGCAAGAGTCGCCGGCGCAATCCTCTCAACCGCGCCACGCGGCGGCGGCGGCGCAATTCCGCCAGCAGCATGGTCGGTAAGACTTCCAACATCATGCTGATGGGCTTCTGGGTTGTGGTGGGCCTCGCGCTCACACGCCAGATTCCGCAACTGTTGCTCGGCGCAAAGAACACGGGAATGATGGGCTACCTGGCCAACATCGCCGTGGCGATCGGCTCGGCGATGGTCGCCAACAGCGTGGGCGGCGAACGCGCGGCCATGGGCGCCGGCGCGGGTGGCGGCGCCTATGTCATCACGCGCGCCGTGCAGGAACACATGAGCCCGATCGGCAAGTACCTTGCGCTGCAGGGCTTGGGTGACGCCATGGCCATGGGTGAGATTTTGAGCGGCGATCGCACGTACTTCCCGCTCCCGCTCGCCTATGACAACAACCGCAACCCGATCATCCCGAGTCAAATTCGGGCTGTTCCGGCCGCACTTCCTGCGCCGGTGTCGATGGGCAACTATCGGCGCCGCGCGGCGATGTAGAGCCATTCACTGACGAGAATTTTAAGGAGAACCACACATGCCGTTAGTTCCTGGTTTTCGTAGCGAATGGCATAAGTTCGTCTACGACACAATCTCAATCGCCCACACCGTGGCGACGGGCTCGCTGCAACAGTTCTTTACCGCGCAGATTGGCTCGGGCACTTCGCCCACAGCCGGTTCCGGCACCAAACAGATTCAGGACACGAACCTGAATCAGGCCCGGCAACTGCCGTTTGTCGCCGGTGACATGTGGGTCAAATCGATCCGCGTGGAAGTGGGCGGCCTCACGGGCCTGGCCACTCCAAACGACGTGTTCCGCCTGTTTAAGAACTTCATTTTCACGCTGCTTGTGAACAATGACGAGTACATCCAGGCGCCGTTGTCTTGCTTCCCCGCCGGCGGCGGCCCGCAGTTCCAGGGCCAACTTTCGACGGCCATGCTCGCGCTGACGACCACATCGCTGGGTTTCAGCAATGGCCTTCCTTCCGCTTCGGCGCAACTCATCCTGGATAAGCCGATTGGCATTGGCCAGGGTGAAACGTTCGAAGCGCAGCTCAACGGTACGACGTTCACCACGGATGCCGCGGGCGGCACGACGCTTGGCACGGGTCTTTTGATCCGCACGATCCTCGAAGGCTGGATCGGCCAGGCGGCAACGCAGTAAGCGCGTAGCAAGCGCAATTGAAGGGCTGGCGGCGTCCACGGGCGCCGCCGGCCGTCCATCGAAAGGCCTGGTGAAGAGTGAACGGTTCCAACTGCCAATGCGAAACCCGCGAATCCTCGGCGCGGCCGGGCTGCGTCGGGCTGGTGCGCAACTACGTGGTGCCGATTTCGCTGGCAGCCGGCCAGGTCCGGTTTGACATTCAGCAGATCGTCGATTCTGACGCGCCTTGGTTGTGGCGTGGCCTGATGGCCGGCGCCGATGCGCCCACTACGACGCTGGTGCGGCTGGAAGCCAATGACTTCTACCTGAGCAACGCGCGCGTTCCGCTCGCCTGGTATGTGGCCGTGGGCGCCGGATGGGGCTCGAAGGTGTTTGAACAGGACATTCTCATCTCCGCTGGCGGGCGCGTGAGCATCGAAGCCGAGAATACGGACGCCTCCGCGTGGGTGGGCAATCTGGTTTTGCTGGGCGTGAAGTTGAGGGAGTTGCCGAAATGATGCTGATCGAGCGGCTGAACCCGTTGGCGCCGCCCTGGCTGCAGCCGGAGCTATACGCCGCGCCGCCGGGCATGCGGGACGACTACTACGAATATTCTTTGCTTGTCGATCTCGTGGCCGACACGAACTCTCTTGACAATCCCATCGACATCATAGGCGCGGGCTGCTTTTACTGGCTCCTCACGGGCATTCAGATCGACGTGCCCGGCGGGAGCGATTCCCCTTACATCTGGTTCCAGGATCATGAGGGGCGCTACCTGTCGAACGAACCGCTGCACGCGATGAGCTTTGCGGGGCCGGGCGAGTACTCGGCGCCACTGTTGCCGCCCATCATTGTGCCTGGCGGCTCGCAGATCACGGTCGATCTTTACGAAGTGAACTCGGCCAACCTGCATGTAAACGTGGTGCTGAGGGGCATCCAACGGAGGCCAGCGAAATGACAGCCGTGGAACCGGGGCGCCGCCTGCAGGTCGAGTACAACGTCTATCACTTCGCGAGCATTGCCGCGAGTGGCCGGCTGATCGATCAGCCGGTGCGGATTCTCAATCCGAACGCGGATTTTTTCCTGACGGGGATTTCCGGCCAGACGGACGGCACTGGACAGGGCGCCATCCTGCTGAAAGACGCCAATGGCCGCGCAATCGCCAATGAGCCGGTCTGGATGGAGAATTTCGCAAGCTCGTTTGGCTACCCTGCGCCGCTTGAAAACGAAATGCTGGTTTATCCTCCCGATTCGGTCATTTTGTTTGATCTCTTGGAAGTGACGGGCGCGGGCGGCTGTGATTTTCAGATCGTGTTCTGGGGCTTCAAACTCTACCGCGAGGGTACGCGCAAATGTTAGACCGCTGGGCCATCTACACCACGCCTTTGCAGACGGTCGCTGTCGGTTCGCCGGTCATCGGTCAGTCCGTGCGGGTTGATGCACAACCGGCCGACTTTTACCTGCGCGGCATCTCGATCTTTGGGGCGCTCAACCAATTTCGAGTGAAGATTCGGCGGCCGGATGGCAACTACCTTCAATCGGACTACGTTGATTCGAACAATATCGAAACGAACGAATGGAAGCCAACGCCTTTGCCGATCTGGCCTCCCGTGGTCTATCCGTTCGGAAGCGTGCTCGCCTGGGATATCACGAATCCGGCGACGGCCGCGCCTGACGACACGACATACATTGTGTTTGCGGGCTCGCATCGTTACCTGAATGTGGAAGCTCCTCCAGCTCCCGCCTACAACCCAACGCCGTACCAGCTTTGCAGCACGATCACGCTTGCCGCCAATCAGCGGGTGACGGTTCCCCTGCGGCTGCCGTTTGAAAATATCGCTTTTGCGATCCGCACTCTTTGCGTGGGTTATGTGCTTTCGGTGGGGCCGCCTGCCACGTCGCCGAAGATTCAACTTCGCGATGAGAACGGCCGCTCGTTTATGAACGACTACGTTGACATGGGCATGCTGTTCCAGTCCGACAACCGGGCGTTTCCCGGCCTGGTCAGTCCCGAAGCGGTCATTCCGCCCAACGGTTCGTTTCGCCTCGATTTGCTTGAGCCTGCGGGCATTGGGCCAACTACGTTTCAGCTCAAGTTCGGGGGGGTTTTGCTCAATGCCGTCTGAATCGGTGCTCGCCGGCGTGCAGATTGTCGGCGTCGTGTTGAATTTTGGGCTGCTGGCTCTCGGCTGGCGGATTGCGCTGAGCATCGCGGATCTGCGCACAGAGTTTTTGAAGCTGCAGGCTGAGCACGTTCGCGACTATCACGGCCAGCGGGAAGCGAGGGCCACGCGATGAACCAACTCGAACTGCAGGGGCTTCTTCGGAACACTTGGGGGCGCTGGGATCACAAGTCGATTGAGGCAATCCTTCCCGCCAACGATCAGTGTGAGTATCAGCCAAAGTTCTATTCCGCTCCTGGCCGCGCTTCTCAAGTTGTCGCCGCGGGCGAGTATGCCTCTGGCCAGGTCACAATTCCGGCTGGCTCCTTCATCTATGCGCTTTCGCATCTGGACCCAGCCGCGCGCTTCCGGCTGCAGATCACCGATTTGTCGCTGGGCCATCAGCTTTTCAACATCCCCATCGAAAACGAATCGATCGACGCGCGGCCTTGGTATTTGCCGGAGCTGTATCCGGTCGTTGCGCCGGGAATCTTCCGATGTGAATTCTGGAACACACTCGCAACGTCCGGCCGGGTGCAGATCATCTTGTGCGTTGCGGAGGTGAGAGGATGAGCGGCAACTGTGGCGTGCTTCAGGACATCCAACGCGGCGCGGAGCGTCTGATTCCAGTTCCTGGCGGCGCGAGCTGGCGTAATCCCTCGCTGAACAGCCAGTACATTCATCGCCGGGCCGCGCTTGTCTGTCCGGCCGCTGGAACGACGGACGAGCCGATTGTTGATTACACCTGTCCGGCTGGGTTTCGTTCCGTGATCACTCAGCTTGTTCTGACCTACATCGGCTCGAACCCTCCGGTTGAGGGCCTTGCTACGGACCTCTACTATTCCTTGCGCTTGAACAGCGGGTATTTTGTTCGCGATTTTGCGCAAGTGACCACGCATCTGGGCTCGCTCGACTTGCCCTATCCGGTTCCCGATGGCATCCGGCTTTCAGCCGGAAACTACCTCGAGGCGCTGGTGACAGTTCCTCTCACTTCGGGCGTAGCCACGGGCGGCACAAACTACGTTCACGCGCATCTGCTCGGCTGGGAATGGCCGGAAAACGAATAGGGGGCTTGTTGTGAAGCTGAACAAAAAAGTTGGAGACCGGCTCCAGTGGCTGGCCATCTCGATCGGGGGCGCGCTTGTTGCGCATCTGAGCGCGCCGGATGTGGCGCCCGCGATCATTCCCGACCGGTATTTACCGCTCGCACTGGTGGGCTTGCAGGTTGCGCAAAAGTTCCTGCAGAGCATGGCGTGGAATCGGAATCCGGACGGCTCGCCGGCCAGTTTGCCGGCGCTTCCCGATCCTGAGAGCTTACCGCGGTGAAAGCGAGTTTCCATTCTCGATCTGGGCTCGCCGGTTATGGCGGTGGAGGCCTGGGCGAGTGTACCTGCATCACGTCGCCGTGCTTTTGTCCATCGACCATGGAATACCGGATGACGCCGGAGGAAGCCGCGGCGCATCGGGCGGCAATGGACGCGGCCGATCCGAACCGTTTCGGCAACGCGATGAGCGGCATGAAATGGCTGGCTGTCGGCGTTGCCGTAGTTGTGTTGTTCTTTGCCTTGGAGTCGCGGCGGTGAGTACACAAGCTATCGTGATCGAAGCCGCGAACCGCTACGGCGTTCCCGCCGATCTGGCCGTGCGCCTGGCGCGGCAAGAGTCGGGCGTCCGGCAATTTCGCGCCGATGGCAGCTTGGTTGTGTCCTCGGCCGGCGCTATGGGCGTAATGCAACTCATGCCCGGCACGGCCGCTGAGCTGGGCGTAGACCCTCGCGATGAACGCCAGAACATCGACGGCGGCGTACGCTACCTCAAGCAGATGTTCACCATCTTCGGCGATTGGAAAACGGCAGTTGCCGCCTACAATGCCGGGCCTGGCCGGATTAAGAAGGTGCTTGCTGGGCAGCAGGCGTTGCCGCAAGAGACGGCCAATTATGTGCTGGCGATCATGGGCGAGCCGTTCACATCGACGTCGCCGCCGACTTTCTCGCGTGGCCAGGCTCCACCGAATCCGCCCCGGCCTGGCCAACCAATTCCACGGGCGCCCCAACGGAAGCCGAAAGCAACGTGTACTTGATGGCGGCGGCGATCGCGGCGGTCGCGATCACTGCGGCGATTCTCCTCTAACATGGCTCGCACTTCCAAACCGGCTGCCGTTCCCATGACGGAGCGCAACTATGAGCGCTTGCGCGAGATCGACCGGGAGCTGGGCGACTGGAAGCACACAGTGAGCTATGGCCTTGAGTACCAGACTGCGCGCGGCCAGGCGGGCGCGGCCGAGGACGATACCGGCGTGGCCTACAGCGTGTTCACGTACGATGGCCGCTTTGGCGTTGCTCCAACGAAGTGGATCACGAAGAGTTGGACGCGAAAGCGGCCGGCAGCTCGCGGCTCTGCAAAAAAGAAGAGCGGTGGCCTCCTTTCTCGCCTTTTTCGAATTTCCAATCCGGCGTGCGGCGGCACAAAGCCAGTGGAGTTGATCACTGACCGGGCTAAGCGCTATCGGGCGAATCATCCCGACTGCAAGCCGCAAGGCGCAAAGGTCTGCTCATTCTGCGGCTCGACGCGCAACGTTGAAGTGCACCATCTCGACGGCAATGAGGACAACTCGGCGCCGCGTAATCTTGCCTGGGCGTGCCGGGCCTGCAACACCAAAATTGGCGTGGCTCATAAGAAGGCCGGGAAGGGCAAGCGGACGCGTCAGTTTAATCCTTCGGGGCCGATTCCGACGTATGGGCAGTATCTGCGCGCGGTTTCCTTGTACGTGCGCGGGGCTCATGACGAAGGCGGCGCGATCATTCACGCCACGCCGCCGGCGAAACGTTCGGAGTATGCGCGCATGATCGCGGCCGAGAAGCGCAAGCGCGGTACTCACCGGCGCTCGGAGATTCCATTTTAGGGGGCTGGTTATGAAGAATCTACGACTGATGTTTTTGTTGGCTGCTATCTTGCCGCTCGCCCATGGCCAGCAGTGCGCGGTGTCCTTCAACCTGGCGGCGGCGGGCAGCTCGGCCGCTTTCAACAACCTCACGCGCGGCTGTGTCAATTGGACGGTTACTTTCAACAGCACGGGGTTCTCTGCTCTGACTTTCACGGTCCAGACGGCGCCCAATAATGCGGGTGTGCCTGGCGCCTGGTCCACGTTCACCGCGGCGAGTGGCAGCAATCCGTCGACGGCCATCACGCAAGCCAGTGCGACGTTTGCCGGTTACTTTCCGTTTGTGCGCGTGACGTTGAGCGGACTTACCGGCACGGGTGCTGTGAGCGGGCTCCTATACGGCTCGGCAACGGACTATGGCGCGGGCGGCGGGGGCGCCACAACTACGGTTGTTGGGCCGGATGCGCCTGGTACGCCATCGACGGCGAATCCCGTGCAAGTGGCGGGCAACGATGGAACGGACGTTCGCGCGATCCGCACTGACACAACAGGCAATACTCAGGTCACTGGTCCGGCTGCTAACGGAGCGGCGGCCGTGGATAGGCCGCTGATCATCGGCGGTATTCGAGCGGGCGCCGCCACGGCGCGCAGCGTGACAACCATACTGACTGGCGCGCAGGAAGCGATTGCCGTTGCGGCCGGCATCAACACTTCGAACGGGCATCAGCCGATCGCCGTCGATTTCAGCGGCGGCATCAAGGTTTCGCCGCAAGGTACGGCGCTTGCCGACGACTTTTCGAACACTGTTGGGCTGCAGGCGGATTCGGCCACAAATGGAATTCGGCAAAACGTGTTCCCGATGGTCTTTGACGGTACGACGTGGGATCGCATGCGCGGCAACAGCACTGCCGGTCTTTACATTGGGGGTCGCGGAACGGGTGCATCTCAAACACTCTATGGCATAACGGCTTGCGATTCTTCTGCCGTGATCAGCGCGGCGGCCGGTACAACTGTCGAGCTGGCGACTGGCGCAGTGAACAACTTCATTCGCGTCTGTTCGTTCGTGCTGAGCGCGGATACGGCCGCGAGCACTGCGCAGTTTGTTTACGGAACGGGATCAACCTGCGGCACGGGCACGACGAATCTCACCGGAGCGATGCACATGGGCGCGGGCTCGGCGATGACGGTTGGGGACGGTCTGGGTGAACTGTTCAAGGCTGGCAACAACACGGCGCTCTGTTTGGCGGCGGTGACGGGTGCGGTCACTGGCGTTGTGACCTATGCCCGTTATTGACCTCGGATTTCGCCTGCTGCCTCCCCTGGGAGCGGCGATCGCTGGGCGGCCGGACCCTTTGGATACCGGCCGCCCTTCGCGCTTCACAGGGCAAAAACGGCACTCGCAAAACCCTCCCCTGTCGTAGGTGCATCGTGGTGATGCAAATTCAGGGGTTACGGGCGCGGTTTCGGCTCTCTCAAAACCAACTGGTTTAGAGAGTTCCCCAGTAAGATCTTCCCATCGCTATTCGGGGTTTCCTGGGCTTCGGAAATTCGGAGCGGAGTAAGGCGAGTAGCGTTGGTTCCTTGACGAGTCTATCTCCATTGGCCCATAGCCACGATGCGGCGAACTGAGCGAAGGTGCCGTGCTGTGCCCGTTGACTGCCACGGGTCCAATCCCTAAGTGAACGCTCGAAGTGAGCGCGGATGACTTCAAGACAGCCGGCCCTTCGATCATCAATCGTGGCAGCCTCTCTCATGGCGAGATGTCCCGCTGATTTTCGACATTCTCTGTCGTGATACTCCTCTTGCAGCCCCCAATCGACAGCACTTTCAAGGGGTCTTTTTCCAAACCGTTTCATTCTTCCTCCTTTGACCTGATGGCCTCGCGGAATTGGCGAGCAGGTCCTCGGGCGGATCCTCTCGCCGTCTTTGGCGATGAGTCTGGATGGTCGACCATCGCCAAGCGTGGCGCGGCCAGCTCGAGGTTCCACGCCTCGCCGATCGCGGCAAGCATCGCCTGGCGCTCGAATTCGTTCATGGCGTGTAGGCGGGCGACCCATCGGGCCTTCTTCCGTTTGATCCGTTCCCGTTCTCTGAAGTCCTTACCCAGATAGCGGTAGTCATGCAGCGCGGTGCGCTCGAAGTTGAACCAAAGCCATTCGGTACGCGGGCCTCCTCGCGTTTGTCCTGTAAAGGTGGTGAAGCTCCAATCGTGCAGGCGTTTTGAGTAGAGGTCGGAATGATAGCCGCTGATCATCACGGCACAGGGGATCTGGCGGATGACGTCCAATAGCCGCTCGTGGTCTGCGTCTTTCATTTCGAGGCGGTACAGATCGCCGCTTGTGCGCGTGCTGTGCAGGTATGGCGGGTCGCAGTAGACGAGTTCCTTGCCGGTGAACTCGTGTTTCTCGAGAAAGCGGATTCCGTCGCCACGGATCACGCGGTAACGGCAGCCGCCATCGTCGCTCGCGGCGAGATCGGCCGAGAGCATCTTGACGGCTGCGGCATCGCGGTCGATGCCGATGTTGAGAGGCGCGGGCCGCTTCAGTCGCATGATCGCGCCGCCACCCAGGAATGGTTCGATGTAGACTTCGTGCGGCGGCATCATGTTGATGAGCGTCTGGTAGACGCCCGCGCCGTTCTTTCCACCGGGGTAGGACATCGATCTTTATTGGTTCAAGGCCACCTGCACGGCGGCTATGACCAAATCGTGCACGCGCCACTGCGGGCCAACGCAGTCGCCGCAGAGCGAAGCCTCCAGCGTGGCGTTCGCAATCCAGGCAGTATCGCGCTCGTCCACGATTCCATCGGGCACGCCTGCCGGGCCTGTGACGTCATACTTTGACAACACGCGGATGGTTGCGGCGATCGGCGTTGAGGGCAAGTCGCCGCCATTGGCGTCGGATACATACAGCTCGCCGATGCTCAACGAATAGTTGCCGGGGGCCGTCCCGTGCGGGATCACGAGCGGGATACTCGCGATCGCGCCGGCGGGCATGGCGGCGTTGTTCGCTTTGTTGAGGGCGCCCACGAGACAGCGGCGTGGGACGGCCTCACGGCACTGCGCGATCTTTCCGGCGGGCTGTCCGGTTGGCTGGCCAGTGATCCAATTCGCCGCGGGCGGCAAAACCACCCACTGCGCGGCGGCGGCGCCGGGCACGTTGTGATCGATGCGTAGTTGGATAGAAGAGCCGGGCTTTGCTGTTGGCGGCGCGGTAACGGTGAGGTTCTGAGCTGCCAGCGGCAATGTGAGAATGATCAGGGCGGTAAGTTTCATGAAGTGATTTTCCTTGTGCCGCGTGTTGCGCGGGATTGGTTGTTTTGGTTCAGGTCCGCTTCGTTTTCACGTGCGCCTGGCGGTGTCGCTCGGCGGCCTGCAGGATGCCATCGACGGCGCGGCGGCAAAAGTCTTTACGGTGATCGCTCAGCGAATCGAAGTAGTCCATCGATCCGCTGTTCTGAGCCGCATAGTCGCGGGGCCAGGCGAACATCGCGAAGGTGGCTTCGGGCGTGGCATTGGCGTTTCGCGCGTTTGCGCTGCGCTGGCGTTCTTGAGCTGTCGTCATGGTCTTGAGCCTCCCTCTATGTCGTGGCGGATATGTTCGATCAGTCCTTCGATGCTCTGATCGAGCACGGAAGATGGCGGCAACGCTTGTTCGCTCAGCAGTGGCCGCGCCTGGTCTTTGCGCGTGGCGCGTGTTTCGGCGTGGTGGTCTTTGTCGTGGGCCAGGTGGCACCACTGGCAGAGCGCGGCCAGGTTCTCGTCGCGGTTGTCCGAAGGATTATGGTTCAAATGAGCGATGGTGAGAACGATGCGCACTTGGTGGGAGTCCATCGGCTCAAAGGTGGTCTTGTTGCCGTTGGCTCGATGCCAGCTCGCTCCGCATTCAGTAAGGCGCCACATGCCCTCTTTCGCTCGCCAAACGACGATGCCGTTGGGGGCCTTGCATCGCTTGCAGCGGTTGCGATCGCGGGCGAGGATGCGCGGCCGGATGACGCGCTTCCACTCGCGGCCGTAGAAGTGTCTCAGGTCGGGTCGGATGGGCATGTGATCACCAATCGCCTTCAACTGCTTCAGGCTCCGGAAGATGATGCGTTGGGAGCGAAACGACACTCACGGCGGCGCTTCTCAGTGCTCCTGCAGCAGCCTTAGCGGCAGTTTCATCGCAGGGCGTGATGGCGTAGATCGAAGCGGAGCCGATCAGTTTGGTGAAGCCGGGGCGTTTCTTGACTTTCTTCTTACCGTTGGTTGTGAACGTTAGTATTGAAATTTCCGGCACGTCCACACGGATCATGACGGAGTTTCCAAGTACAACCTGGCTGATCTGTCCGGCATAAGTGTTGTGGCCCATTACTTCGACGATGGCCCACTCGATGCCATCGAATTTCCGAATCTGCTGTTCGTCCATCTCTCCTCCGGTTCGTTTACTGATGTAGCGGCGTTTGGCCGAGATCGGCCACAAGGCGCACCGTTGCCGCGTGGCGCTGCGCGTGTTCCCTTGAGCAGAATCTGCGCCGCCAGTAGCGGCCGGCCGCGATGTAGCGCTCTCCGCAGAATTCGCAGGAACGCCGTAGGCGGCGCACGCGCTCCTGGCGGCGGCGCTCCCTTGATAGATGGGTGCGCAAGTACAGCAGCTTGCGCTCGTAGATTTGGCTCCAGCGCATCATTCGCGATACCTGATGCGAAAGATGTAGCCGGGCTGTGGCGCGTGCGCTTCAACGAAGGTGAGCACGCGCCCCGAGCGCGTGTAGTCTTCGCCTTCGGAGAGTGTCAGGCCGTTGCAAGCCACGTCGAGCGAGTTTCCTTGGGGATCGCCGGGAAGGGTGATGGTGGATCCGGCTGCCGTGGGTTTGAAGATCAGAACGCGCTCGGCGATCGCGGGCGGCGCAGCGCGCAACACGAGAAAGTTTTCGCCGTCGGCGGCGAGCTGTAGGCTGCTGTCCAGGCGGGCGAACGCCGTGCGGCCGTCCGGCGCGATCACGAACACGATGCCGTTGGGAATGGTGGGCGCCAGGTTGCGCGGCGCGGGTTGCGTTTGCGCGCGGAGCAATGCGACGGCGCCGATGCATAGGACGAACAGCCAAAGCAGGACAGTCCATCCGAGGAAAGTAGGTTTGATCATGCTGCTTTTTTCTCCTTGAGGTAGCGGAATACGGTGGATACGTGGACACCGGTTTGCCGGGCGATCGCTTTTGGACACAGGCCTTCGGCATACAAACGCACAACCGAGGCGCGCGCCTGGTCGTTCGCGCGGCGTCCGCAATGGATGCCCGCGGCCTGGGCGCGGCTGATGCCTGCCCTAATCCGCTCGGCGATGAGATCGTGTTCGTACTTGGCGAAAAACGAGTGCATCGCTACGATCAGCTGGCCGGCGGGCCCGGTGGTCTGCATGAGCGGTTCGGTGTAGCTGTGGAAGCCGACGCCTGCGCTGGCCAGCTCGGCGATCGCCGTGAGGGCGGCGAGCGTTCCCTCGCGGGTGAAGCGATCGAGCTTCCACACGAGCACGGCGTCAAACTTGCGCCTGTTGGCGTCGATGAAGAGCTGGCGGTATTGCGGCCGGCCGTTCTTTCCCTTGCCGCCGCTCGCCTGGTCGGAATAGCGCTCGGCGATTTCCCAGCCGCGGGCGGCGGCGAAGCGCTCAAGCTCGGCGAGCTGGTTTTCTGTCGTCTGGCGTCCGTCGTCACTTGAGACGCGGGTATAGATGGCTACTCTCATGGGTTGACCTCATTCAAAACTTTCAGCACGCGCCAGTAGGCGGTGAGCTGCTGCATTTTCTTTTCGTCGCCGCCTGAGTCCGGATGGAGCTTCTTCACGGCGATGTGGTAGGCGCGATCGCGCGCGGCGCGGTCGTTCAGGATCTGCTCGGCTGGTACGCCGGAGTGCTCGCTTACGAAGGCGGCGGCCTTTTGAAAGAACTGCCGGAGCGGATCCGGCCTCGCCGCGGGCGGCGAGCTCGCCCGGGCGGGCGCATGTCGATCGACTATCGCCGGGCGCGGCGAGCGTCGACGCGCGGCCAGATCTTCCTTGCGCAGCGTTTCGAGGAATTCCGCAACGACGTCGAACGCTGGCCGCACGCTACGGTTGCGCCTGCGCCTGGCTTCTTTCTTGACCGTGCGGGCGCCTACGTCTAGGCCTGCGCTGAACAGGTCCCTCAGCAACTGATCAAGCATCGCTTCCCCTCTCCTCTCTCTCTCTCTCTGAGAGTTGTTTTGTAGTAGGGGAGGGAGAGGGAACTACAGCAACGAACCGAAGCGGAAGCGGCCTCGCGCGCAAAGGGGACTTTGGCGGGGAGGGGCGTAGCGCGGAGGCGGTCCCTCCGTTGGTAAAAGCGTGAAGAGACGGCGAACGGGCGGGAAAGGGAATAGGCGGAAAGCGCAAGAAGCGCAATAAGCGCAAAAAGGTGGTATCGAGCGACTTTCCAGGTTTAGAATCAGAAACTTGTGAAAATAACTTATTGCGCTGTGCCGTTGCGCAAAAAGCGCAAGAAGTACTCGCAAAAGGGGGACTTATGGACCTTTTTGCGCTGGAGCCCAGCGCATTAAGATTTCGGTTTTCTCCTTGCGAATCAACTACTTGAGATCTTTTTGCGCTTTTTGCGCTTTGCGTTTGCGCAAAAAGTCCGACGCATAACACTAGTGGAATGAGTAACTTAATCATGTGGTACTCGCCTTATTGCGCTTATTGCGCTTTTTGCGCTTTAATGTACTCTCTTCTCCCTCCCTCTCCTGTTCCAGGGCGGCTAAACGTTCGCTTATGCCGCTGATGTTGGCCTGCTGGATGGCTCGCGTCTCCTCGGTTGTGGCGGTCTCCAGCAATTGCCGATAGAGCCCCAGGGTGCGATGTGCGTTGTCGATCTCGGCTTCGATGTCGCGCGGCTCTTCAGGCGCCGAGGGCGGGCGTTGCTTTGCGCGGTATTCCGCCAATGCCGCGCTTCCGAGCCATTCCGGCGCGGACTTCAGGATGAAGGCCACGGGCGAGTGGATCTTGCCAGCTCTGATGGCGGCCATCTGCAGCGCAACGAAGTGGGAAATCTCACCGGCGCTGCAGTCCGCGGCGCGCTCCCGGCACGCGCGCCATAGCTCGCTCGCTGCGGCGTCGGAGTAGACGGGAATCATCTCGCGCAGCGCGCGGGCGAGCTCGGGCGGCGCCTGGCCTTCGCGATCGGCCAGCACCCACACCTCTTTCGGGCGTCCGTTGGTGGCGATGCGCTCTGATCGAATGTGGCCGCGGTAGGCCAGAGATTTGATGATCTGTTCAATCGATTCGGTTGACCGATGGCGATGGAACAGGCCGAGAATGTCGCTGCGCGTCATGCCTTCTGGGCGGGCACGGAGCTGCGCAATGATCGTGTCGCCGACCGGCGTGCCGGTGGACTTGTCGAAAATGAAGCGCACGCAGCGTTCGGAAAACTCCCACAAGGCGATGGCCGCTTTCAGGTGCGCGGGCCGGATGACGCCGCTCTGATCGAGCAGCGCATAGATCGAAGCCAGGCGCGTAACGTGCCCCTCGGCGCGGCCGGTGAGGGCGCCGAAGATTCCGGGCGTTTCGTCGGGGAGCTGATCGTAGAACTCCTCCCATATCGGCTCAGCGTCCGGCGCCAGGTCGATCTCGTCGACGCCTCGGGCAAACTGCGCCGCGGCGGCGAACTGTTCATAAAGCGGGGCTAGCTCGGCCGGTTTTGCGTGCTTGGCGCGGCGGCCGATCTTGCGCTTTCTTCGAACACAGATCCAGATGAAGCGGTTGGCGAAGCCGTTGGCCTGTTCGGTCTTGGTGAGCTTTTCTTTCAGCTCCTCATTGGTGATGTGGCCGATGATCGAGATATGCGCGTCGGTCGCGCGCGTCGGGCTCTTGGTCAGAGCCTGCAGCAGTCCGGTGTCCCATGCGTTCCGGATCATGGGCGAGAGCACGTTTCCTTGCCTGCCGGCGGCCGAGAGCACGGCGGCGAATTCCGGCTCCACCACGAGCAGCCGCTTGTCGACGGCTGCGGCGCCTTCGCCTTCGATGTCCTTGACGGGTTCGATCAGCCCTTCTCCGGATGAGAGACCTGACTCGATACGCTTGGTTGACCAGTCGGCCTCGGCCGCTTTGAGCGCTGGCAACGCCCGGGCCCATGCGGTTCCCTTGCGGCCTCGGCCTGAGCGGCCCGCAAGCACGCAAAACTCATTCATGTAGTGGCGCGAGCCATCGTTGACGATGTGGGCCCGGCGTCCGATCAGATTGCCGAAGCCGATGAGCAACTGAATCAGGATGGCGTTCGGATCGGCTTCGGTGTGCGGCTCGATCGCGCGCACGATTTTTCCGGCGATGCCGTGAAAGGCCTGGCCCGATAGTTCCTCGGGCCAGCCTTCAGGCGGCGGCACCATGCGCGTGCCGTCAGTGATGGGAATGGGCTTCGGTTTGGGCATCGTGCTCACAAGGGGACCTCGGGGGATTCGAGCAGACCTGCGGCGTGAAGGCAGTGGCAGCATTTGAGCGTGAGGCGGGCAACGATGGAAACGTCCGGCCGGTTGCCGATGCTCGATTCCGAGCACGCGCGGCACAGCAGCACGCCGCTAAACCCGCGCGTAGCGGAGACGCTGAAGTCAACAGGCTCGCCTTCGGCGATGTGATGGCAGACGAAGTAAGCGCTCGGCTGTTGGCCGTGCATGGCGCAGATCGCCAGCGGGAAGGCATGGTTGGGGTGTGGGATGCAGTTGAACAGAATGGGCGGCGCGGCGTCGAGTCCCAAGCTGCTCGCATCGCCGGATATGACGGGCTCGGCCGATCGCGCGGCCTTTGGGTCTGGCTGGCTGTTGCTCAATTGGGGACTCCGTAGCGTGTGACAAGTTCTTTTAGAATCCTGGCTTGGTGAGAGCGAGCTAGTTCCTGGAAGCACTTATTGCAGACCACACGCAGTTTGTCGGGGCTGATTTTGTCAAGATCGTTTGAGCAGTCTCGGCAGTAGGCTTCACCGTTTCGCTGGCTTGTTATTGGGATTAGGTGTACTGGCGGGACTCCCTCGATGACGTGGAGGCAAACGATCATGCATCCGGATTTTCCGTGCTTGGGGCAATCGACCGTGAGCGGCGTCATGTGGCGTCGTCTCCATGCGGGAAGGGCGGTTGTCCTTGGCATGGGCACTCGCACGGTCCTAGCGGCGTGTCTGTGCAGTTCTGGTGAACTCCGTTGAAACACGGCGTGCACCAAGGCCGGATCGCGTGGACTGGAAACAGCGCGGGCGCTGGCTTCGGATCGACGGGGTTCGCGTATTGCAGCAGCCAGGTTTGGAGCTGCGGGAGATTGTCGAATTCGAGCAGCGGCTTGTCGGTGGCGCCGCCGGGCGCTACACGGATCGAACCGGAACCGTCGGCGAATATTCGAATCATCAGATCGGCGTTCAGTTTCCGGTCGGCTTGCGCCAGTAGAGCGACGGCCTCGGCGACGGTGAGCGGTGCGTGCTCAATGATGGGCGTGGGGTTCATGGCTTACATGCCTCCCCAGCGTTGCCATGCCGCGGCCGCCCAGCCAAAGATGGCAAAGATGAAGCAGATATCTCGGTAGAAGCGGAGGCTCTCAATTCGGCTCAGCAATTTGTCGGCATAAGCAAGAGAGTCGGCCTTCTCTTCGCATGCGGCCATAGCGTAAGAGGCATATCTTGAAAGCGTGGTGGGAGGAACCGCTCGGTGAGGTTCGCCGCCTCTGGTCGTGGTAGTGATCCCGGTCAGATGGTCAAGCGTCCATCGAACGTCTTGCCAATAGCTGTTACCGATCTTCAGCATGCTCATGGCTCGACCTTTCGGCGCTTTGAAGGCGGTTTCTTGACGGCCTTCAAAGCGCGTTTTGCCCAAGCTGCTTTGAGCCGTTCCTGATGCCTCTCTTGCGCTTTCAGTTGCTTCATAACCTTGGTGAAGACAGGAAGAGCATTGGCTGGATTGAGGCCTGCGAAGCTTTGCCAGTATTCTTCTGATGCGCATATCTGGCTGAACGCAATTCTGATGTCCGGCAGCGCAATGTCGAAACTGAGAACCAAGCCAGGGATGAGAGAGGCCAAAAACTTGGTGGCTCTGAATTCGCCGTCGCTCGGCCTGCGGCGAATGGTGGAACGTCGGCGAAGTGTTCTCACGACTTCACCTCCGCGCACGCGCTACAGAGATCCCGCGAGACCCATGAGCACAGCTTGCCTGTGCGCTTGATGCAATGGCTCGCGTTGTCGTTTGTGCAGCCGCATTCGCGGCAACGTTGCGTGCAGGGCCAGTAGGGCGGTTCGCCTCCGTTTAAGACCCACAGGTATGCATCTCGAATCCCTCGCAGGTAGGCGCGCTCTTTTTCTGAGAGCACGGTTTTTGCGGCAAGGTCTTCAGTCAGCTTCTTGGCTTCTCCGCGAATCGCCGTCTGGCCGGGGATGAGGCTTACCTGCTTCATGAGGGCCTCTGCTTTCCGCAAAGGCTCTCTGCGGCATAGGCGGCGCCCACGTTCGCGTCGGGGTGGCCTTGTTTGAGGTAGGTCCAGCTCTGCCGCCCGAGATCGAGGCAGCAGCTTACGCAGAGATCGTCTGCGGCGAAGACGGCCGCGCGGGCGAGCTCGGGGTCGAGCTGCCGGAGTTGCGGCAGATGCCCAAGTAAGTCGGTTTCGGTGTCGAGGCAGACGCGGCATTGCCGCGGGGCCTGGGGCATGGACGGTTCAACAGCGCTGGAAGCGTTGGGCGTTGGGTCGGGTGACATAGCGGAAAGTTCCTTCCGCTGCCTGCTTGGTCCGGATCAGGATGAATGCGCGATCGCCCGCGGCCTGGCCGCGCGGTGCGTGATGCGGCGGTTTTGCGAGTGCGGGCGCGGCTGGGGCCGTGCGCGCTGCAAAACCTTTATTCGGGGGTTCGATTCCCCCCCGCGCCTCCAAGAGTTTGGCAAGCGCGATCGATCCTGCTGGGTACATAGCGGACAGCATGGTTGATTTCGCGAGTCACGGGGCCGGCTGTTCTAGCAGCCGGTCCCACTTCTCGCAGGTCCACAGTGTATACCTTTTGCGAATGCCGCAACAGACCAAAAGGTACTAGGGTCCGCCGAAATCGGACACGATTTGCGTGCCCCTTCCGTAAGCCACGCCACACAAGAAAAAGATTCTAAAGCTCCCCGCGCGCCGTGCCGATATTCTGCGCGAGGGGCCGACGATGTATGAGCTGAGCGACGAGGACAAGCGCAAGATTCGGGAAGAGGAAGAGGCTGCGGCTGAGCGCGAGCGCTACCGGGCTTACGTCAAGAATCAATTACACGGTCCTACAGAGAAGCAGCCGGGAATCGCGTGGAAGCGGGTCTTTCTCGGTTTCTTTGCGATCGTGGCTGTCTTGCTCACGATTGGGCAATGGGCGGAGATGAGCCGGATGACGCGATCGAGCGCGAGAGACGAATCTGGCGTTCTGCGAAGGCTTGTGACTCAGGTTGATCCGATAGTTACGCAACGTGTTGTTCAGATCAGACCAACCAATGTGGTGTGGTGGCACTTTGCGGTAGAGGATCGAATGCAGAAAGCTCGGGTGTTTGGCGCATTTCGCGCGGCGGGCGGATGGGGGGATGACGTCGAAGTCATCATCGCAACTGAAGATGAGTTCTTCAATTGGAAGGCTGGACAGGGCGGAAGCCTGGCTTGGTCGAGCATGGGCAAAAAAACAGCAGGTTCGTTCAACGTTCAACTGGAGCCGGGGAAGTATGTCATTGGCATCAGCAACAAGCACTCGCTGGTCTCGTCAAAGAATGTGTCGATAGGTGCGAACCTGGGGTTTCAGCATTTCGCCTTCTAGTCCGCTTCCACCTGCCCGAACCGGAGCATGGCTGCGTCCATGTCGGCCTGGCTCGGGTGAACGTAGATCATCACGCACCGCAAGCTCGAATGGCCGAGGATCGCCGCCAGCGTTGTGAGGGGCATGCCCTTGGCGGCGGCGCGGCTGGCGAAAGTGTGCCGCAGATCGTAGAGGCGGAAATGGACACCTGCGCGCCTGCACGCGCGGTGATGTGCGTTGTTCAGCTTGGTTGCGGGATCTGACACACGAAGGCCGGGGAATATCCACGCATCCGGCGGCCGTTCTCGATCTCGCCTCGTCAGAATGGCCGATGCTTCCGGAACGACGCGCAACAGGCGGCGCGCCGCTCTGGTCTTTCCTTGTTCGATGCGGATGGCCTCGTAGCCGGCGTCCCAATCCCTCACCCGCAATCGCAGCGTTTCGGTGTTTCGCATCCCGGTGAGCAACATGAGCCGCGCGTAGTCGTAGAGCTTGGGGTGAGTTGCGGCGGCGGCGAAGTACCGGCGCTCCTCTTCCTCCGTGAGCACGCGCATGCGGACGGCCGAAGCTCCGGACGGTATGCGAATCTCCCTCACGACGTTGCCGCTCGCCCATCGTTGCCGCTCGGCAAACTGAAAGAACAGCGAGAGCGCGTGCAGATCGTGCCGCACGGTTACAGGCTTCCGGCCCGCGTTGATCCGCCGCGCCTTGAACAACTCCAAGTCACAGGCCTCGATGGCATGCACCAGCCGTTCGCCGAAGGCCCGGCGCAACGCAGTGCAGCTCACGGCCAGGCGCCGCCATGAGTTTGGGTGCGACCGGTATTCCGCAGTGCACCATTCGAGCCAGGTTTCGACGGCGTCTCCGAATAGGATTGGCCGGAGACCGGCGAGCCGCTGCTGCGCGAGCTGATCGGCGGCGATCTTCGCGCGGGCGTGGCGCTCGAACAGCTCGGCCGCGCCGCGATGCTCTTCGGTCGCAAGCTCGCCCGTGTTGCCGGAGTACTCGCGCCCTTGGATCTCGAACCGGAAATGCCAGTGCCCTTTGCGTTCTCTCAGCGCCATGCTCAGATGGACGCATCGTAATGGGCATCAGGCGTGGGCAGGTTCACTTAGAACCGGACAGAAATGTCCTGGTACGAAAGGTTACACTTCAGGCGGCGCGGTTCAGCAGGCGCGGATTCTATCGGACGACTGGAACGGGCTTGGAAGGCTCGCTTCCGGTCTGTGGCGCCTCGGCGTTGATCTGCCAATCTTGCAGAATTGTGTCGATGCACGCCTTATACAGTTGTTCGCGCGGCTCTGCAACGGAGGCATCCGACGACTGGAAGGCTTTCAAGGTGAGGGCCGCTGAATACTGCCCGATGAGCTGCTGGAAAACTTCTTTCGTTCGCGGGTGCTGTTGTAGCAAGTGCCGCTGCAGGCTGAGGACAGAATACTGAAGCTGCACGGCCGGCGACGGATTGATGCTCGTGGGCGGCGTCTTCACGATCTCGCCGCACATGGGGCATGAAAAGGTCATGCCTCCACCGATGATAGGTTCGCTCAATGGGTGGCCTCCTTCAAAGCCTTCAGGGCTTCCACGATGTACTTTTTGAGCGCGCCGCGATTTAGCGGATGGACGGTGGCGCGCGCCTCGGGGTCTTTCATCAGTTCTTGCCAGTAGCTTTCCGGGTCAACATCGTCCGGCAGCAACTGTTTGATGAAGGGGATCGCGGCGAGCTGCCTCGCCACTTCGACGGAATCTATGCCGCGCTGCTGTTGCTCGATCAGCAGGCGCGTGATGCCCGCGTGCGTAAGGTTTGACGGATCGATGCCTATGAGCTGCAGCAGCCGCGTGGCGAGGCTCATCCGGCCGAGTCCTCTTCGGTGTTATAGGCCGTGAGAAAGTCGGCCAGCAGCTCGTCGAGGGCGGCGGCGTGCGGTTCGATCTTCGCCCACAGATCCGGGGCATGTTGCCGCAGGTTCTCTTTGATCTGATCGGCGCCCATGGCCTTGATGGCTTCATAGGCCTCGTCTCCGAACTGCACGTTGATGGTTGAGGCCAAGTCTTCGCCGCTGAGATTGCGCTGCAGGCAGGACACGATGAGCGAGCCAAGCTGGCGGTTTCCTTGCTGCATCTGAATTTGAACGGGATCTGCGGCGGGCTGTGGCGCGGCGGGCTCGCGCGCGGTGGGCGCGCCGGGCGGGAGTGGTGGCGCGGATTGCGGCGCCATGAAGCGCATGGCGAGCGGGGCCAGCGCGGGCGCGATCGCGGGCGCAATGGCCTTGAGCGCCTCCAGCCATCCGCTGCTGCCGCCTCGCGACGAACCGGCCGCGGGGAACATATCGCGGATTTCCGAAACGGCCTCGACCATGGATTTGAAGTCGCCGATTGGGTTGGCTGCTTTGGCCGGCTCGTTGTTAAGCAGCTTCTGCATCAGCACCGTGTTCTGATCGCCCATCATTTTGAGGAACTGCAGCATGGTGGGGTCGGTTGCGGGCGCGGTGGGCTGCATCGCCTTGACGAGCGCGATCATGTCGGCCATCGACGTCTTTTCGCCTTGCATCGATTTGAACAGTTCGAACATTTTGCTCGGGTCGTTCTGTTGCACGGCCAGGTCGAACGCTTTTTTGAACACGTGGCTCATTGTGTCGGCCATGGCGGCGGGCATCTGGTCGTTGTGGGCGGCGGCGCCCGCGCTTTGGGCGCCTGGTCCGGCGGCCGTGGCTTGGCCTACGTCGTTGAGCGTGATTTTGCCCTGGTTGACCCACTTTTGGATGAGCTGTTCGTTTTCGACGTTCCCTCGCACAAGCGTGCGCACGTCAAGGATTGGATCGGCCTCAGAGATCGGAATTTCGATCTGAGTGTTGACGATTTGGTTATACGCCTGGTTTGAGTCGGTGAACTTTAGATCGAACTTTCCGCTGCCGTGGTTTTCGAGGAACCATTGGCGCAGGTCCTCGGGGAAAGGCGCGGTCAGAATGGCGATGTTGGTGCCCTTCTTGTTGATCTGGCCGAAGTCGATTTCGGGTTTCAGCCGGTAACAGTAGAGCTTCGTGCCGGCATGGTCGGGCCAGTCGCGGATGAGCTGTTCAAGTCGGGCTACGGTGACCTTTTTCGGTCGCCTTCCTTCTAGAAGTTGTTCAATTGATTCGGTTTCTGGGTTCGTTTTTGCTGCTGCGCGGGCCATATAAGGGCAGTGTATATCATTACACTATACGTTAAAAAGAAATTTGCGCTTCAAAGTGAATTTGGCTCTAATCGGTTCGTGACGAGCGGAGAGCACGGCTGGCCAGTTTTCTTCGGGGAACCGGCCGGCCGTTCGGTTGATGGACCGCGATGAATGCGAAAGCGACATGCGAGCTGGTCAGAGCCGGTTTTAGCGCGCGAGCTGGAGTTGCCGTCTGATGGCGATGCACAGACAGCCGCGACGATTTCGCTCATGCGCGAATTTTCGCGAGCGGATGCAAGCACTCCTCCCGTGCATCTGCTTGCCTCTTCTCTTCCGCCGGCTGGCCGCGCTGCTGTTGACGCTGTGTTTTGGACCGTGCGGCGCCGGATTGGCTTCCGGCGCGATAGTGACCTGGTTCAAGGCGTCGAGGGCTGGTCGCCTGAAACGATCGAAGTTCTCATCCGGCCGGTGGATATGCTTTCGATGCATCCGGCCGAGGGCGACTGCGACGACTTCTCGATGCTTGTTGCTTCCTTGCTTGTTGCGCGCGGCGTGCCGTGCTCGTTTGCAACAGTGGCTGCCGATCCGCTCGAACCTGCCCGCTACTCCCATGTGTACGTCGTTGCGCACCTGCCGGGCGGCGATGTTGCGGTGGATGCGTCTCACGGCTCGCGGCCTGGCTGGGAATGCCCCAACGAATTTGGAAAGCGGCGCTTATGGAGGGTTGACGACGTGAGAGCTGGTCTTGCTGGTCCTGACGTTCCGTTTTTCTCGACCACGGCGACGGCGGCAATGCCATCTGATGTTCCCTGGTGGCAGCAACTCGCGAATCGGGGCATCGACTTTCTGCAGGGCCGGTACGGGCTTCCTGAGAACACCTATGTAGTCAACCAAGGCGGCGTTATCAGCCGTGGCAGCTCGCAGACGCCCGCGGCTGTTCCCGTCACCGATGTACGAGGCTCAGCGGATTTCAGCGGCATCAGCGGCAACGTGTTGCTGTTAGGCGGATTTGTTCTGCTGCTGATGTTGATTCTTATGCGAAAGGGCGGCAAATGAGCCTGGCCGCCTACTATCCGCTCGGCAACATCAACGTGGCGCCCATTGCCAACGTGGCGGCCAACGCCGCGGGCAATGTTCTCTCTGCTGGCGGCGATGCCAAAAAGAACATCGTGATGTCGGTTCCATCGATTGTTGGCGGAATCCTCACGACGGGCGGAACGGTGGCGACATCGGCGGGCGGCACTACGTCGATCGCGGCGGCGGCCTGGGGAACGGCGGCGATTCCGATTGTGGGAGCCGCGGTCGCTGGCGTGACGGTTGCGCTGATGCTCTATTTCAACCGCAAAGGCCCGCGGCAAAAGGTTGCGACTACTGAGATCGTCAACAAGATCGAGCCGCTTATGGAGGATAACCTTCGCGGCTACATGGAAGGGCCGCGAACGCCTGAAGCGCAGGCGCAGGCGCTCGCCAATTTCGATGCCGGTTGGCAGTACGTGCTCGATGGTTGTGGCATCCCCGAAATGGGCGAGCCCGGCCGCCGCTGCATCTCCGAACGCCAGCAGGGCGGCTCGGCCCCGTGGTGTCCAACTGGCACGGGGTGCGACTGGTTCACTCTTTACCGCGATCCGATTGCGAACGACGTTCCTGTTGCCGCGCCCACAGTCGGCGGCTCCATCGCCGATCAGTTCTCGAGCATCTTTGGCGGCGGCGATGGTAGCGATCGCGAGAGCTTGCTTCTCCCGCTTCTCATTGGCGGCGGCCTGATCGCGGCGGCGGTGCTTCTATGAGCGGCGCGGTGTCCATGGGCGAAATGCTGTCCGGCGAGCGGACGTATTTTCCGCTGCCGCTGGCTTACGCCAATGACCGCGCGCCGATCATCCCTTCCCAGATCCGCGCAACGCGCGGGCTGATGGCTTTGGGCGAGATCCTCTCGGGCGAGCGGACTTACTTTCCGCTGCCGCTGGCTTATGCCAATGACCGCGCGCCGATCATTCCTTCTCAGATCCGCGCGCTCGCGCCCGCGCTCGGCGAGCTCGCCCGCGCAGCTCGCCGCGGCCTGGGCGCTTGTCCGTCGTTTGCTCCTTACGAATCGCCCGGCGGCGGTTGTTCGAATGTTCCGCCTGAAGTGGACGCCTTTGATTACTTCAACGCGGGCGGCGTGCTCGATGAATCCTCCCAAACGATCGTAGGATATACGGGCGCCGCTGAGCCAACTCTCGATTGTCCATTCGGCTCCAAGCTCAATCCCTCCTCCGGGCGCACAGAGTGCCGCTCACAGGCCGAAGCGCTTTACACGACAGGCTCCGGCTATGTTGTCCGCACTTCCACCGATCCGGCCGTGATGCAAAAGATCGCCGCCGATGCGCAACGCGAGGGCGCGGCGCGTGGGCTAAACATCACCTGTAAAATGCTCCCGCTCGGCGGGGACCTGATGAACAACAATCAGCAGGTCTATGGGACGGACTGCACGGTGAACGGCAATCCTGGCCAGGATGCGGCGCTTCTGTTGACGGGCTCCGGGTTTGAGATCGCGGCCGTGGAAGCGGGCCGGGTAGCGGGCGCGCCGATGCAATATGCGCCGCAGTTCTCACCGTCATCTGGTTATCAGTACCTGGCGCCGACGTCCCAACAGTCTCCCGCGCCGATGCCCAAAACCGGGCCGGTAGGTACTGTGACGACGACGCCTCCTCCCGCGTCTCCTCCGCCTGGCTCTCCAACTAAGACGGTCGGCTCTTCGGCGGTTTCGAAGATTCTTTCAGACGTGTCTACGATCGCCGGGCAGGCGCAAGCCGCGGCGGCCGATGCCGGCATGCCGTCTTGGATCTGGCTTGCGGGCGCTGGCGCGGTGGGCTTCTACCTTCTGAAAGGGAAGCGGTGATGCAGGCAGGAACAAGCATGCTCGATCTGCCGCGCTGCTATGAGGCTCCGGCGTCTGGCGGTTGCGGCTGCGGCTGTAGCGGCGGGAGTTTTACCAGCGCGCTCGCGGCGCTTCCT
>Ga0209342_10001380_pt1 | contig 27283 bp, 23 predicted proteins | sample RifCSP16_2_FD_184023 | JGI IMG/M metagenome (GOLD analysis project Ga0209342, IMG submission 184023) | Soil microbial communities from Rifle, Colorado - Rifle CSP2_sed 16_2 (SPAdes) (version 2) | ecosystem: Environmental > Terrestrial > Deep subsurface > Rock core/Sediment | place: Rifle...
CGGTACGTCAAGATCGTCCTCGCGGCGGGGGAGACCGTCCAGTGCACGTTCACGAACGAAGCGGACGCGAACATCAAGATCGACAAGGTTGTGGATCCCGCGACGGACACGACCTTGTTCGGCTTCGAGGCGAGCTGGATCGGCGTACCCGGGGACGACTTCACCCTCACGGGCGCCGCGACGCCCTTCGACAGCGGCGACCTGGACCCGGGCACGTACACGGTGAGCGAGCTCGTCCCATTGGGCTGGGACCTGAACGCCCTCAGCTGCTTCGACCCCTCGGGCGGCACGACCGTCTCCGCCACGCCGATCGAGCCGGGCGGCACGGGCACTGCAACGATCGGCCTCATCGCGGGCGAGACCGTCCAGTGCACGTTCACGAACGAGAAGGACGCGTTCATCATTGTCAAGAAGGTGACGAACCCGAACGGGGACACGGCGACGCCGTTCGAGTTCGATCCCTCATGGTCGACGACGAACTTCTTCCTCTCGAACGGGCAACAGCACCACAGCGGGGACCTCGATCCGGGCACGCACAGCGTGTTCGAGGTCAACATTCCGCCGAACTGGCGTGTGTTGACCGCGGTGTGCTCGGACGGGAGCGATCCAGGTTTGATCGACCTGGCGGCGCAGGAAACCGTCACGTGCACGTTCACGAACAAGTTCGAGGCGGACACGACGACGGACACCGAAGTCCACGTGTCCTGCGTCGGGGACGATGACGACGACGATGACGACGATGACGATGATGGCGGCGGCGATGACGATGACGACGATGGCGACAACGCACCGGGCATCGGTCCGACCTCGGGCGACGATGACGATGAGGAAGACGGCTGCTCCCGCGACGACGACGACGATGATGATGATGGCGGCGACGACGACGATGACGATGGCGACGGCGACCGCGCCGGCGGCTCGCCGACGGACCATGACGACGATGATGGCGGCGACGACGGCGGGATCTGTGGAGGGGACGACCTCGGGGAGGATGTGACGGGTCAGTCGCTTCCCCTCGGGACGAAGGTCCACGACTGCGCGTTCGTCACCCTCGCGGACGGGAGCGACCCGCCCGTGACGATTACCGGCCGGGTCACCTACAAGCTGTTCATCGGCGACGAATGTGGATTCGGAATCCTCGCGACGTCCCTGTTCAATCCGGGCGGCGCGTATCCGGGCACGCAGACGGTCACGATGACCGGCGGGCTCGTCCCATCGTCCTCCTCAACGGTCCCCCTGCCCGCAGGTGACTACTACTTCCAGGCGTTCTACGAAGGCAACCACAACTTCCGTCCTTCGGCGAATGCGTGCGAGCCATTCGAGATCGAGAAGGGGGACACGACGATCGTCACGGAGGTTCACGTGACATGCCCCGGGGACGACGACGAGGATGATGACGACGGCGTCGGCGTGGGTCCGACGTGGGGCGACGACGACGATGACGGCTGCCCCGGGGACGACGACGACGATGACGATGGCGGCGATGATGATGACGACGGTGACGGCGACCGCGCCGGCGGTTCGCCGACGGACGATGACGACGACAGCGAGACACGTTGCGGAACCCACGACGAGGGTCGGGAGGACGTGACGGGCGAGTCCCTGCCGCTCGGCACCACCGTCCACGACTGCGCCACGGTGTCCGGCGGTGTCGCTGGGTTCCCGTTCGGTGGAACGATCGCGTACGAGCGCTTCTCCAACGGCAACTGCGAGGGTTCCCCGGTCGCTACCGAAGCGTTGTTGCCGCTGGGCACCGAATCGTCCTCTGTGACGCTGGGGGCGGGTTCGTACAGCTATCGCGCGACCTTCACGCCGTCCAGCACCAACTACGAATCCTCGATGAGCGCATGCGAGCCCTTCGTGATCGAGCAGGCGGACACGACGACGACTTCGGAGATCCACGCGGACTGCCCAGGCGAGCTGGACTATGACGACGACGCCCGCGGCATCGGCCCGGCGTGGGGCGACGATGACGACGACGAAGGCTGCCCCGGGGACGACGATGACGATGACGACGAAGAGGATGACGACGGGATGGGCGGGATCGGCCCCCGGGATGGCGACGACGAGGACGACGAGTCCTCCTGCGGGGTGGACGATCATGGGCCGGACGTGACGGGGAGGTCCCTGCCCCCGGCAACCACGGTCCACGACTGTGCGCGCGTGACAGGCGCCGTGGACGGATTCCCGCTCACGGGAACGGTCACGTACGACCTCTTCGCAAACGGAGGGTGCCAGGGCAATCCGTTCCTCACGGAGTCGCGCCCGCTGGGCATCGAGTCGAGCCTGCAGACGCTGCTTCCGGGGGCTTACAGCTACCGCGCGACGTTCAACCCGGGCGACGGCAACTACGAGGTCTCGAGGGGCGCGTGCGAACCGTTCACGATCGTGGACGGGACCTTCGATGACGCCTCGAGGGAGTTCCATCGGCAGGGCCTGGGTCGACGCCTTCCGATTCGAGGGGAGGGTCTCGACAGGGGCGTCGTCGCTCGCTCGGTCGAACGCGTGGGCGGGGCATCGAATCTGAGGGAGGAGGCGCGCGCGATGCCCTCGGGCGACCGGGGCCTCGCGCCTCTCGTTTCCGGAGACCTTGACGACCTGCGTTCCCTCGGGTCGGGCCCCGCGGGCACGGCGCTCGACCCAAGTCCCGCCGTCCCGTCCTCCTGCGGCGATGAGAACGCCTTGCGGGTCACCGTCAATCGGGCGTTGACCCGCGCTCCGTGCCCGAGGACGTAGTCCACCGCCACACGTTCAAATACGACGCGGGACTGAATCCGCTGTGGATTCGACGGAGTCGCGGATCACGCGATCGGTCGAGGAAGTCCTCCCGGCCCGTGAGACGATCGAGGGCGCGGGCGTCCATCTGCGGCGGGCGTTCGGGAACCGCGAGGTCCCCCGCCTCGACCCGTTCCTCCTCCTCGACGACTTCCGCTCGGAGAATCCCGCGGAGTACGTCGCGGGCTTCCCGTGGCATCCGCACCGCGGCATCGAGACGGTCACGTACATGCTCGACGGCCTCGTGGAGCACGAGGACAGCATCGGGAACAAGGGCGTGATCGGCGCGGGCGACGTGCAGTGGATGACGTCCGGGAGCGGGATCATCCACCAGGAGATGCCGAAGTTTCGTGACCCGAAGGATCCGTTCATGGGCGGCTTCCAGCTGTGGGTGAACCTGCCCGCGTCGCGGAAGCTGATGGACCCGCGGTACCAGGAGGTGCAGCGCGCGTCGATCCCGGAGGTCGCCGTCGCGAAGGGCGTCACCGCCAAGGTCATCGCGGGCACGGTGGCCGGGGTGCACGGCCCGGTGCGGGACATCGTCGTGGAGCCCGAGTACCTGGACGTCCGGGTTGATCCGCACGCATCGTTCGATCACGGGGTGAAGAGCGGGCACACGGCCTTCGCGTACGTGCTCCGGGGGAGGGGGCGGTTCGACGAGGGGAGCGGCGAGATCGACTCGGAGAACCTCGTCGTCTTCCGGGACGGGGATCGCGTGCGGGTCGCGGCGGAGAGCGAGCCCCTGCGTTTCCTCCTCGTCTCCGGCCGCCCGATCCGCGAGCCGGTGGCCTGGTGGGGCCCGATCGTGATGAACACGCGGAAAGAGCTGGAGACCGCGATCCAGGAATACCAGGAGGGGACGTTCATCAAGACGGGCAAGCCCCGACGGGGCATCCCGACGTAACGTTCGCCACGAGCACAAGGCCCGTCCCCCCCAGACCGCCAAACCAATGCCTGAAGCAACTTACCGCCACGAAGGCATGACGCTGGACGGTCTGACGATTGAGACCCGCGACGCGGCCGATGCGCCGGTCGCCGCTCACCCGCCGCGGGAGCGTGGGAAGTGAATTCAGGATAGCGCACCTCCGACCTTGACAGGCAAAGAACTAGTATCCGGGAATCCATCGGACCGATGTGGGTTCCGGGGTGAGATGGACTCGGCTAGGCCTCATGGTGATTGGAGCTCTGGTTGGTGTGATGCTCATCGGGATTGGCGACTCGCTTCTATCCGTCACGCAACCCGGCAAGTGCACCCGGTCGGATGTGCAGATCGAGTATAGATACGATGGAACTTATTGGCGGTGGGTGACGAGAATACGATGTGTACAGTGGGAGACGGTTCGACCGAATGCTGGATTGGGATACGCGGTCCTTGTTGCAGGCGGTCTCTTGACCGTCATCGCGGGCGCAATGGTTTACTCAGAGATTAGGGAGGGACCGCGGTCACGTCCGCTGAGACCACCGTGAGGTCGTCCGGGTCGGTGCCGATGGGGAGAACGCCCAGGGCAGGATTTGAACCTGCGCGGCCTTCCGGCCAGCGGTTTTCGAGACCGCCGCCCCACCGAGCTAGGCGACCTGGGCTCGCGGCGAGTTTATTACCGGAACCCTATTAAGTCATCGCCGATGCGCATCGACATCGAACTCCTCCCGGCGCGCTCCGGGTCGTCCGTGGACCTCCCGCCCGGGGCGACGGGCCTGGACCTCGTGAGGGCCCTGGGCCTCGCGCCCGACCAGCACGTGATCGTCCGCGGGGAGACGCCGATCCCGGAGGACGCGCCGCTGCAGGACGGGGAGCGCATCCGGGTCATCGCGGTGGTCTCCGGTGGCTGATCCGACGACGTTGTACCTCATCCGCCACGGCGAGATCGACCGCCCGCCGGTCGCGCAGTTCGACGACGCGGTCCTCACGGAGGAGGGGCGGGAGCAGATCCACGACCTCGCGCTTCGCTGGACGCACCCCGTGCCGGACCTCGTGTACTGCAGCCGCCTCCCGCGGTCCGTGGAGACGGCGAGCCTCCTCGCGGCGGTGTGGCGCCGGCCGACGCAGACCGTGCGCGAGCTGAAGGAGTGGGCCGCCACGGACGGGAACGTGCGGCAGGAGACGTACCTGGAGTGGGAGCGGCGGTGCTGGGCCGACTTCGACCATCACAACGACGAGGGGGAGTCGCTCCACCACGCCACGGACCGCATCGTCGACATGCTCACCAAGATCGCGGGCGACCACGCGGGGCGGCCCATCGCGGTCTCGGGTCACGCGATCCTCTTCGCGCTGTTCGCGGCGGCGGTCCGCGGAGGGCACGCGACGGAAGCGTCGAAGAACCGGATCGGGTTCGGGCACTACGCGATCGTGGAGTCCCACAGCGGATTCCGGATCGCGCGGGACTTCGGGCCGTGACCGGTCCGCGTACCCTTTATTGCCCCGGGAGTCCCTGGGGGGTGCGAGGCGCAAGGGTTGGTCGAACGGGGCATCGACGCGCGTCGGTTCACGATCCTCCTAGGGGCGGTCGTCACGGCCGCCTCGGTCCTCGTGGTCGGAATCGCGTGGTCCCTCCCGATTCCGCCGCCGTCCGGTCCTACGCACCTGCGGATCGAATCCGTGGTCGTCGCCCCCACGGCCCCGGGGCCGACGGATCTCGTGATCGTCACGGCGCGCGTCACGGGCGTCCGTTCCCCCGCGATCGTCTTGGGCTACGCGGTCCAGTTCGGCACCGCGGTGCCCGAGACCCCCCGGATGGACGCCAGGGGGAACGGGGAGTTCGCCCGGACGATCGGGCCGTTCCCGGACGGGGCGGAGGTGTGGCTCCTCGTCGCGGCCTTCGTGGGGTCCTTCGGGCCGGTTGTGTCGGAGCCCCGGACGTTCCACGTCGGCGCGCCGACCCCGGACGCCGGGACCGGGCTCCGCATCCACCGGGTCTTCCTCTCTCCGGACCCGCCGCAACCCTTCTTCCAGACCACGGTGGGCGCGGACGTCACGAGCACCGCCCCGATCCAGTCCGTGAGCCTGAGCTACGTCGCGATGGGCCTCGACGGGCTCGGGGGCGGGATCGTCGAAATGACCGGCGGGAACATCACCTTCTGGGCGACGCCACCGGTCGGCGTTGGTCCGGACGATCGCCTCGTCATCGCCTACCGCGTCGCGGCCCGAGACGAGGGCGGAGGACGCGCCGTGTCCCCCGTGGGCACGTTCACGATCGAGGGTCCCCGCGTGGTGCCGTAGCGCAACATGTAGCCGAAGGGTTTTTCTGGTGGACGCGTCATGTCGGGGGCACCAAGGAGGGACACTCTTGGCAAACGAATCCGTGGTTCGGCGCAGGGGATTGACGAAACTCTTCATGCTCGTGACCGGCGCGGCGGTACTGTCCTCGCTCCTCGTGGCGGCGGCCGCCTCCTACGCTCCCGTGGTGCCCTCGAGCTTCGCGGGCCCGATGCGCTTCGCCTCCATCGCCTCGACCCCGGAGGCGCCGGTCCCGTGGGAGGAGATCTCCGTGACCGCCCGGATCGAAGGACCGGTGTTCCCGGCGACCGTGAACCTCCAGTACGCCGCGTACTTCGCGACCGTCGAGGCGGGCACCGTGGCGATGCGCCCCGTCGGCGGGCGCACGTACGAGGCGACGATCGGCGGCTTCCCGGACGGGACCGAGGTCTGGGTCGTGGTCGCGACCATGGACGCGAACGGGAATCCGATGATCTCCGAGTCGTTCACGGTCCCGGTCGGTACCGTGCCCCGGTCGCCGGGGATCCGGTTCACCGACGTGAGTCACTCCCCCGAGTCGCCGGGGTTCGGCGAGGTCGTGACGGTGGAGGCGCACGTGTCGAGCACCGCGCCGATCGCCGAGGTCGACGTCGCGTACATGGCGTTCTGTCCGAACCGGCCGCCCGCCGGGATCGACCCGCCAATGACGGTCGTCGCGCCCCAGGTGTACCGGATCACGCTCGAGCCGGACCCGGTGTGCCGGTTCTCGCCGGGGACGCTCGTCGTGTACCGCGTGATCGCGCGGGACATCTACGGCAACACGGCGGTCAGCGAGGACGGAACGATTCGTTTCGCGCAGGACGGCTTCACCCGATAGGCGCCGCTGGCGCCGCCGCATCGGGGCCGCGCCGGGCGTTAGCGCGCAAACCTTTTTCCACGTCCGGCCATCCCCACCGGGATTCTCCATGTCCTGGGAAGAGGACGAGATGCTCCGCGCCCTGGGCGCGCCCGACGTCGCCGCCCTCTTCGCGGACATCCCCGCCGCGGTGCGCGTCGATGGGCTCGACCTGCCGCGCGGGCTCGCGGAGCCGGACGTCGTCTCCCGGGTCACGTCGATCCTGCGGCGGAACCGGATGGGCGAGGAGATGCCCACGTTCCTCGGCGCCGGGCTGTACGACCACTTCGTCCCCGCGTCCGTGCGCGCGATCACCGCCCGATCCGAGTTCTACAGCTCGTACACCCCGTACCAGGCGGAGCTGAGCCAGGGCATCCTGCAGGCGCTCTTCGAGTACCAGTCCATCGTGTGCGAGCTCACGGGCATGGACGCGGCGAACACGTCGATGTACGACGGGTCCACGGCCCTCGGGGAGGCCGCGCTCATGGCGGCGCGGATCACGGGGAAGCGCGAGATCGTGGTCCCCCGCGCCCTCCACTGGGATCGCCGCCAGGTCCTGGAGAACTACGGCCGCGGGCCGGGCCTCCGGATCCGGGAGGTCCCCTTCGACCGCCGGACGGGGACGCTCGATCTGGCGGCGCTGCGGGAGTCCGTGACGGAGGAGACCGCCGCCGTGTACGTGGAGAACCCGAACTTCTTCGGGATCTTCGACGATCGCGTGGACGAGATCCGCGAGATCGCGAGAGGCCTCCTTGTGGTCGGCGCGAACCCGCTCAGCCTGGCGGTGGCCCGGCCGCCGGGAGACTACGGCGCGGACATCGTCGTGGGGGAGGGGCAGCCCCTCGGGAACGCGGTCGCGTTCGGCGGCCCGCTGCTCGGCGTGTTCGCGTGCCGCGAGGAGCACATCCGGAAGATGCCCGGCCGCGTGATCGGGATGACGCGGGACGCGGACGGTCGGCGCGCGTTCTGCATGACGATGCAGAGCCGGGAGCAGCACATCCGGCGGGAGAAGGCGATGAGCAACATCTGCACGAATGAGACCCTCTTGGCGGTGGCCTCCGCCGCGTACGGGGCGATCCTCGGGGGCAACGGCCTGCGGCGCCTCGCGGAGCGGAACGTCGAACGGGCGCGGGAGTTGGCGGCCCGGATCGCGGGCATCGCAGGGTTCGCGGCTCCCGCGTTCCACGCGGAGCACTTCAACGAGTTCGTCGTCCGCACCGCCCGACCGTACGTGGAGATCCACGGGGCGTTGCTGCGCGCGGGCGTCCACGGCGGCGTCTCGCTCGAACCGCACTTCCCCGAGGTGGGCCACGCCGCCCTCTTCGCGACGACGGAGGTCCATCGCCTGGAGGACCACGACCGGCTCGTCGCGGCGCTGGAGGCGGCGGCGTGAGGTTCCGCCAGGCGGTGTGGGACGAGCCGCTCCTCTTCGAGAAGCGATCGAACGAGGTCGACCCGCCGAAGCCGGGACTCGTGCCGCCCGCGCTCGAACGGGCGGAACTCGACCTGCCGAACCTGCCGGAATGGGAGGTCGTCCGGCACTTCACGCGGCTCAGCGAGATGACGTTCGGCATCGATTCCGGGTTCTATCCGCTCGGGTCGTGCACGATGAAGTTCAACCCGAAGGTGAACGAGGAGTTGGCGGCGCTCCCGCAGGTGGCCCGGGTCCATCCCGAGCAGGACGTCTCGACCGTCCAGGGTGCGCTCCAGATCCTCTACGAGCTCCAGCAGACGCTCGCGGCGATCGGCGGCATGGATGCCGTCACCTTGCAGCCCGCGGCGGGGGCGCAAGGCGAGTTCACGGGCCTCCTGATGGCGCGGGCGTACCACCAGGACCGCGGGGACGGCGAGCGGAACGAGGTCCTGCTCCCGGACACGGCACACGGGACGAACTTCGCGAGCGCGGGCATGCTCGGCTTCCGGGTCGTCGAGGTCCCGAGCAAGGAGGGTCAGGTCGATCTGGCGGCGCTGAGGAAGGCCGCGGGCCCGCACACGCTGGCCCTCATGCTCACGAACCCGAACACGCTCGGGATCTTCGAGTCCCGCGTGCTCGACATCGCGGACATCGTGCACGACGCGGGCGGCCTCCTGTACTACGACGGCGCAAACTTCAACGCGATCCTCGGGAAGACGAACCCCGGGCGCATGGGATTCGACATGCTCCACTTCAACCTGCACAAGACGTTCACGACGCCGCATGGGGGCGGGGGCCCGGGCGTGGGGCCGGTCGGCGTGACGAAGGCGCTGGAGCCGTATCTGCCCGTGCCCCAGGTCGCCTTCGACGGGGCGCGCTACTCCTTGGACTACGCGAGGCCGAAGTCCATCGGCAAGGTGCGCGCCTGGTATGGGAACTTCGCGCTCCTCGTGCGGGCGTATGCGTACATCCTGGGCCAGGGGAGCGACGGCCTCGCGTGGGTGACGGAGCGCGCGGTGCTGAACGCGAACTACCTGAAGAAGCGGCTGGAGTCGCACATGGACGTCCCCTTTCCCGGGTTGCGGAAGCACGAGTTCGTCGCGAGCGGGTCGGGCCTGAGGGAGCGGGGGCTCCGCACGATGGACCTCGCGAAGCGCCTCATGGACCACGGGTTCCACCCGCCGACCGTCTACTTCCCGCACCTGATCGACGAGGCGTTCATGGTGGAGCCGACGGAGACGGAATCGAAGGAGACGCTCGACGCGTTTGCGGACGCGGTGGGGGCGATCCTCAAGGAAGATCCGGACGTCGTTCGCACGGCGCCGCACAACACGGCGGTGTCGCGTGTGGACGAGGTGCTGGCGGCGCGCGAGCCGATCCTGAGCTGGCGGATGTGGCGGCGGAAGAAGGGCGGATGATCACGGTCCAGCCGAGGTGGTAGGATGGTGACGACGTGTCCGGCCTGCGGGAAGGGGAAGCTCCGGCGCGGAGAGCTGCGAGAGGAGATGTACGGCGTCTATCTGGGAACGTACGCAGCGGACCTCTGCCCCAATTGTGAGGAGTCCTTCGTTGACGAGCGCACCATGGGGAAGATCGAGGATAGGGCGAAGGAGTTGGGACTGTGGGGCCTCGCGAAGAAGGTCACGATCGCGAGGTCCGGGAACTCCCTCGTTGTGCGGATCCCCGCAGAACTCGCGCGGTTCCTCAGAATCCGCGGGGGCGAAGAGGCCCTCGTGCGCCCGGAGGGCCGCGAGAGGATCGTCGTCGAACTCGGGTAGGGGGAACGCGGCACCCGCAGGGGCCGGGCTCACGCGGGCCGGAACGGACCCGTCCAGGCTGGGCTCGCGAGGGCCTCCCGAAGGCTCGGGCCGAGGAACGTCCTCGTCGCAAGTTCGCCCGCGTGGGTCTCCGCGAACGATCCCTCCGGGGGCGGATGGCCCAAGGTCCTCGCCGCGGCCTCGAGCTCTCCGCGGTCCATCCATACGCCGCGGCACGTCCCGCACACGTCGATCGTGACCTCGCCCACAGGCCGCGGGGACATCGGCCCATCGCACCTCGGGCACTTCACGCGGGATGCGCCCCCGGAATACTCGACGAGAAGGCGCTCGAGGTCGTGGTCGTTCGTTAACTTCCCGATCTCGCCCCGGTCGAAGAAAATCCCGCGACACGTCGGACACACGTCCAGCTTGAAGGGGATGAGCCGACCGGGATGCTCCTCGATCCGCGCCTCCGCGCCGTCGCGGGGACACCGCACGGGTTGCACCATGCCGCCGCCAACCCCGCTCGGGACAAGAACCTTCCGTGCTCTGTCATCGCACCGCGCCATCCCGTCCGCCGTACGCCGAGGCGTCCAGGGTCTGGATCAGGATGTACGCCCAGTCCAGCTTCCGCTTCTTCGTCTCCCGGTCCTCGTCCTTGGGACTCGGGTTGTCGAAGTCGAATCCGAGGAGGAGGAGGTCCGTCGCCCCGAAGTGGTCCGCGATGAACGCGGCGCGGTCCCCGTCCGTGAACCCGCCGAAGTTGTGGACCCGACCGAACGGCCGTGACTGTGTTGTCGCGAGGACCTTGCCGCGGAACTCGGGCGCCCACCGCTCCACCGCCGGGACGTTGTCCCCGTGCGCGTGGATCACCGCCACCGCCCCCTCCCGGTTCGCGGCGATCTGGTCCTTCACGGTCCCGTCGAGGTCCGTCACGATCACGTCCGGGCGGATTCCGTTCGCGCGAAGTACCGACGTCGCCTCGTCCGCCGCCACGAGCGGGTGCTTCACCGCCGCCAATTCCGCCAGCAGGCGTTCCGCGTTCCCCGCGATCGTCACCTCCTTGCCGCCAAAGAGCGTCAGGAGTTCCCCGAGCTCGACCCGCGTCCCCCCGAGCGTCGCATCGAGGATTCGCGCGGACCGCTCGTCCTCCTCGCGCGAGTATCCGAAGTCCTCGAGGATCTTGCGGTAGTAGACGTCCCACTCCTCGTACTCCATGGGCTCAGTGCCGCCAGCTGTCCGCGGGCAGTTCGTCGCCGCGCGGGCGGTACGAGAGCGCCGACGCGATGAGGAGGATGATCGCGACCGCGATGAGGAACAGGATGAACGGCACGCCCTCGCCCGGCTGCGCGCCGATCGCCGCCTGGATCGAGTTGATCGTCGCGAGGATGATGAGCCCGATCGCGGTGAACGAGCCCGCGACGATGAGCACGTGGCGGGGCACCTTTCCGCGCTTCACGTACGCCTCCGCCGCGCGCCCCGCCTCGATCGTGAGGAAGCCGAGCAGGAACCAGAGGATCGAACCCGCGAGGAAGAACAGGGCCTTGTCCAGGATCTCGGACGGGCGGCTCGCGAGCTGGATGCCTCCGAGGAGGCCGACGAGGAACGGGATGATCGCGATGAGGTTGAAGTAGATCCCGAGGTTGCCGGTGACGGGCGCCATCCGGGCGCGCCCGTACAGGTCGCGCATCCATTGGATCACGTCGCGGGGCCGGAACGTGAACGCGGACCAGATGATGTACACGCCGAGCACGGTCGCGATCGCGGGCACCGCCGCCGCGGGGCTGAAGAACCAGAGGACCCCGAACAGGATCAACGAGAGGCCGAGGGGGACCACGAACTTCCCGCGGATCTTCGGGTCCTTCCACGCCCGCGCGATCATGTACCACGTGGACTCGAGGGCGGGGTTCTGGCGGACGTACACCCGCCGCACGTGGTCCACGCGGACGCGGGACGCGATCATCGGGTAGATCGACTCGTCCTCCGCCCCGTCGCTCACGAGGTAGACGCGCGCGGGTTTGATCTCGTCGAGCACGTCCTCGAGCTGCTGCGTGAGGATGCGGTCCGACACGGTGCCGACGCGGACGTCCCCGAGGATCGCGGCGACCTCCGCGGGCTGGCCGGACTTCACGAGCTCGTCGTAGATCGAAATGCCCGTGAGGAGCGCGTTCACGTCGGAGTCCTCGGGGTCCGCGAGGCCGAGCTTCATCGCCGCCGCCAGGCAGTCGTCGCGACCGACGAGCGGGCCCCGGATCCCCGTCTTGACACCGACGTCGTCGTCGCGGTCGACGCACAGGACGAGGGTCTTCATGTCCGGCGAACATACCCGGCACACGATATTTCAACGTTCCGTCGCGGTTCGTTGCGGGAGCAATCTCGCCGATGTGGCAGGGCTCGCCCCCGCCGACCCACCCCCGCCGGCCAGCCCGCGACGGATGCAGGGAGTGCCCGAGGGACCGCTCGATTCACCCGGGGGCTCCCGTCCGGACATCCCCCCGAGGACCTACGCCAGGCGGAGACCTTCCTCGCGCGCCCGCCGCACGATGGAGAGTTCCTGCGCCCGCTTGAGGAATTCCTCGGGGGTGTAGCACAGAGCTTCGAGGCGGACCGGTCCTCGCCAAAGACGGGAGACCGCGAGCGTCCGCTCCCGCCAGTTCACGCCTCGGAAATCCGGCGAGACCACGACCAGGTCTACGTCGCTCGCCTTGAGGGCATCGCCCCGGCCTCGACTCCCGAAGAGGAGGATGCGCTCGATCCGGTACTTGCGTCGGAGCTGACTCACCAGACGCTTGATCGCCGCATTGACGTCCCCATCGCCTACGGACGGAGTCGACGGCCGACCCATTGCAGCACCTCCTGCGTCCGCGTCAGGACGCGACGCGAGATACGGCCGTCGTAGAGATCGTCGATGGGTCCTCCGGCCGCGTCCGGGTAGCGGGTGATCACGTACTCCGGGGTCAGGTCCATGAGGAACGCGCGGATCCGCGTGGGGGCCCTGAGTTGCTCCCCGAGCTGGACGAGGTTGTGGGTCCTTGGCGGGAGTTCTCGGGCGACCTCCACGACGGCGGCTTTCAACGCCTTCTCCACCGCCTGTTGACTGAAGAAGACCGCGGCGTAGTGGTCGCGGGACGCGTGGCAGTTTTTCGCCGTGCGGTAGTCGCGCTTAGACTGCGTCCACCACAGCTCCGCTTCCGGCCTCATGGTCGCGATGAGGACATCAACCCCCGCCTCGTATTTAGCTTCCTACGCCGTGCGGCACGGGGCGGCGAGGAACGGCGGGCCAGAATCGCTCGCCTCAAGGTTCATGTCGAAGGTCAGATTGGCGGCGCCGTGGCCGACGCCGCGGTCCTCGCGTGGCTCCTCGAACCCTCCGAGCCCGCGATGCGGTACCTCGCGTCCCGCTACTTGCTGACCGTGCGGCCTAGCGAGCGAACGTTGGCCCGCCTCCGTGCGGAGGTCCCGAACCGGGGCTGGGCCGCGACGATCCTCGCCCGCCAGAAGGCGAAGACGTACTGGGCGACGAAGAGGGAGTGCTACGGGCCCAAGTTCCGCTCGACGATCTGGCAACTGCAAGTCCTCGCAGACTTCGGGATGTCGCGCAGGGACGAGCGGATCGCGAACGCCGTCGACCTGTGGTTCGACCTCCACTACGACCCGAAGGGCGGCGGGTACTCGCCCGGTCCTCGTGGCGACCGCTGGTTCCGGAGCCACCTGTGCACGACGGGGAACATGGTCCGCTCCCTCATCCGGTTCGGCTACCTAGACGACGAGCGCGTGCAGTCCGCGATCCGGTGGCTCGTGGACGAGCAGTACGCGAATGGAGGCTGGGACTGCTTCGGCCGGAAGGACGCGACGCTCGATGCATGGGAGGGGATGAGTGCGTTCGCGGACATCCCGCCAGACCGTCGTACCTCCGATGTGAAGCGCGCGATCGAAAAGGGCGCGGAGTTCTGCCTCGAGCGCCGCCTGCTCCACGAGGGCGCGCACTTCGAGCGGTGGTGGTGGCTCCGCTACCCGTGGCACTATTTCTACGACGTCCTTGTCGGGCTCGACTTCATGACCGCGCTCGGGTACGGGAAGGACCCGCGGATGAAGGAAGCGTTGGACCACCTTGAATCGAAGCGGCTGCCGGACGGCCGCTGGAACCTCGACTGGACGAACGGGAACATGGTCGTGGAGTCCCGCGGGAAGCCGTCGAAGATGATCACGTTCCTCGCGCTTCGAGTGCTCGGGCGGGCCGGCCGACAGGCCCTAGGCGCAAGTTACCTGTAGTACGTAGGACTATCCAGGGGTAGGAGCAGTTTCGAATGGAATCCATGGGTCACGTCCGCGTCCCCGTCACCCTCAGCGGTCCCTCGGGGAGGTCCGAGACCCTGACGATGCTGGTCGACACCGGCTCGACGTACACGTGGGTACCCCAGGTGGTACTCGCCTCGCTCGGCGTGGCCCCGCTGCGCCCCCACCGGTTTCAGCTCGGGGACGGCCGCATCGTCGAACGCCAGCTGGGAGAGGCGGTGGCCGAGGTGATGGGAACGCGCACGACGACCATCGTCGTGTTCGCGCTCGAGGGCGATGCGACCGTCCTCGGGGTGTATGCGCTAGAGGGCCTTGCGCTCGAGGTCGACCCGGCCCACGAAACCCTCCGTCCCATGGACCACCTCCTGTTCATGGCGGCGGCGTGATTACGATCTTGCGTCCTTCCATGCGAGAAACTCCTGCACCATCTTCACCGCTAGCTCGAAGTTGTGTGTCGCGATCTGCTCGACGTTCTCGCCCAGAAGGGCGACCGGATCTCCCTTGCCGTCTCGGCCTTCGACGGGGACGGCGACGCCCTGGCGGTCTCTTGGTCCCTGGTCTCCGGACCCGCATCCGTGACGCTGAACAACGGGACGACGATGCGGCCGGACTTCGTGGCCCACGCGGTGGGAGTTTACCTCTTCCGTTTGGAAGCCACGGACACCGAGGGCGCCGTCGGCTCCGATCAGATCGCCGTGACCGTCTGGGGCCTCGCGCCGACCGCGGCGATCACCGCGAACCCGACCGTTGCGGGAGTTGGCGCCTCGATCTCGTTCGACGGGACCGGTTCGAGCGACCCCGACGGGACGATCGTCGACTACGCGTTCGACTTCGGCGACGGGACGCCGCCGGTGAGCGGGCCGAGTCCCGCACAGACGCACGTCTTCTCCACGCCCGGCTCTTACACCGTGTCCCTGACCGTGACGGACGACGACGGGAACACGAGCGCGCCCGCCACCGTGCAGGTGTCGATCACCCTCCACCTTCCTCGATCCGGCCCACGGTGCGGTCGTCGTACCCCAGGTGGATGGTCTCCCCGATCAGCCGGATCGCCGCCGTCCTCCGGATCAGGCTCGATGACCACCCTCTACTTCATGCAGATGCCTGTCATAGCCGGCGACCTCGTCGATAACCCGGGACACTCAAATCGACATCCTCCCGTCCTCAAATCCATGCGGTTCGGAGACCTTTCACCCTCGGGAAGTGAGGGTCGTCGGTGACGACGCGTCCTCCAAGGCGCATCGCCGTCGCGGCGATGACGCAATCCGCGATGGGTACCCCGCGATGGCGACAGCGGATCCTTCCCCCCTCGAGGGCGATCTCGGTGGTCAGTTCCTGAACCCTGAGGCCGCTGACGAGAAGCGCCTCGCACTTCTCCTCCGCCTCCCTCAATCCCGCGTGGCGGGCCACCTGGTCGAAGAACTCGGTCAGGACCAGCGTGGGAAGCACCCCGTTGCCCGTCCTCCGAAGGTTCCGCAACCTGGCGCGGGCCGACTCGAGGACGTGGGGCTCATCGCTGAAGAAGTGCGCGATCAGGAAGCGGGTGTCGAGGATTTCCTTCAATCTTCTTCCGCCCGGGTTCGATCGAGTTCCCGCTTCAGTTCCTTCGCGGACGCGTACTTCGAGAGGCTTCCGGCCAGGTCGTCGATGTCGGGCACCGGCCGGAAGAGGACGCCCTCCTCCGTCGCCTCGACGAGGAGCACGCTCCCCTCGCGGATGCCGAACTTCCGCCGGAGGTGCTTCGGAATCGTGGTCTGCCCGTTTCTCGTGACCTTCATCCTCGTGGCTACCATTGGCCGAACATGTCCTGCGAACCTATTAAGGATTGCTATCATGGTGTGGGATTAGTAATCAGACGCCGCTTACTACGCAGGCCGAGAAAAGCCGTCCACCCAAGTGGGCGCGAGCAGCTGTGGCCCGTCATGTCGCACATCGCGGCACCACACCGCTACGAGGGATCACGGGCAGCGCCACGTCGGCGCCGCGGTTCTCGCACAGAATTTTGTTCCATGCCCGTTCAGCCCCTGCAGGAGGACGAGCACGTCGAGGGTCCCGACCCGCGTCTACAATTGCTCCACGAACTCCTCGACGGTCATCCTGGCATCTCGAAGGAGCCGCCGGAGGAGTCCCCGCTTGACTGTCGCGTGGACTGGGACTGAGAGGGTCACGTCCATTCCCTCCTTCACGAGGATGACGTGGCTTCCCGATTGGCGCACCGCGCGCCACCCCGCACGCGAAAAGGCCTTGATCGCGGCGGCCCCCGAGACGACGGGGAGCCGTACCATTACACGTCGACCTCAATCAGGCGAGCCTTCCTCGAGGTGGCCTTCGCCCGCTCGTTCAGCACATCCAAACAGAGGCGAATCGCGTCGCGGATGTTGCGCCGGGCCTCGGCGATCGTTTCGCCCTGGGAATGGCAACCGGGAAGCGCGGGGCACGAGGCCACGTAGCCCCCGTCCTCGGGATCCGGCTCGATGACCACCTTAAGTTTCATGCAAATCTCCATTCGCGGGCGGCTATATGGTCGTTGCGCCGGGACGTTTCACATTCAGACGATCGTCCTCCCGTCCTCATTTCCATGTGGTCCGGAGGGCCTTCACCCTCGATGAGCGGGATCGTTCGTGACGACGCGTCCTTCCAGCGGCATCGCCGTTGCGGCGTCGATGCAGCCCGCTAGCTTGATATACCTAGGAGATTCCGTTCCAATCTTTGGTAGTAGCGATTGAGTCCCTGCCGCGTGCAAGGCGATTGCAATGTCGGACTCGATCGAAACGGCTTCGGTGTGGAGGAGCGCAAGGAGGAATGAGGGGAAGGGGTCGAAAGGACTTCCACTCGGTCGCGCCTGGTGGGCCCTGTGGATCTTGGCGGCCCTGATGATCCCGGCACTGGCGGGCGTCGCGAACGCGCATGGAAATCCGGCTGCGGGTACCTATCCGCGGTTCGAGCTGGGAGCGATGGACACATCACCCTTCCCCAGCAACTTATGGACGGTCCGAGATCACGATCAGATCACCGGCCTCCGCGTCTCGCTGATAAAGCCCGACTGCTCGGTGAGGCTTTCCGACTGCGAGGATATCGATATTCTCAACACGCTCGACGGGTTCAACCTCCAGCCTCGGATCGCGATCCCGTTCAGCGGGGCCATCGACCCGAATTCCGTGAGCTCGGACACCGTCTTTCTCCTTGCGATCGATGACGGCGACGATGACGATCGAGGGTGGGATCGAGACCGCCACGGCCGGGACCACGACGACGATGACGATCGAGGGCGGGATCGAGACCGCCGCGGCCGGGACCGCCGCAACGATGACGACGCGACGAGGGTCGGGATCAACTGGATCGTCTGGGACCCCGCAACCCTGACCCTGTTCGTCGAGTCGGATCAGTTCCTGGCGCAGGTCACGCGCTATGCCCTCATCGTCACGACCGGCGTGCGCGACGCCGCGGGCAACCGCATCGTGGCGAGTCCGGAGTTTGCCGCCTTCCGTCACGGGCATTCGGACGACGACGATGACGATGACGACGATGACGAGCGCGGATCGGGAGATCGGAGAACGCGTCGCTACCGGGAGGCGATTGAGGACGCCCTGGACGCCGCGCGTCGCGCCGGAATCTCGAAGAAGAAGATCGCGGTCGCGAGCGTGTTCACGACGCAGTCCATCACGGCGGTAGCCGAGCGGACGCGGGACTACGTGCGTTCCCTCGGCGCCCGGGCGGACTTCGGGCTCGGACCCGGAGGGGCGCGGACCGTGTTCGCCTTCTCCCAGGTCACGTCCATCGTCTACCGACAGCACACGAGGGTGTCCCCCGACGGGTTCACCAATGTCAATGTCCCCCTCAACGGCTTCGCGTTCGAGCCGGGGACCGTGGGTTCGCTCGCCTACGGGCGCGTCACGGCGCCGAGCTTCCTGCGGCCGGATGTGACGTTCAACGTCGTCGGCACCAAGGAAGGCGTGCCGCCCGTCACGGTCATGGAGGACCTCTACTTCAACCTCCTGCTCCCCTCCGGGCCGGAGCCGGCGGACGGTTGGCCCGTGGCCATGATCGGCATAGGCGGCCAACAGAGCAAGGAGAGCTCCCCCCCGCTGCTCGCCCCGATCCTCGCCAAGCACGGGATCGCCTCGATGTTCATCAATCCGATCGGGCGGGGCTTCGGTCCGCTGAGCACGAACACCGTGAGGCTGGCGGACAGCTCCGTGACCACGTTCCTCGCCGGCGGACGGAGCCGGGACGTCGACGGGAACAAGGTCATCGGGAACCAGGAGGGCGGGCTCGCGCTCGCCCCGAACCTGCTGCTCAGCTGGGCGCACGCCCTGAAGCAGACGGCCCTCGACCGCATGGTCCTCGTCCGCGCCGTCCAGCTGGGGATGGACGTGGACGGCGACGGCGCCCCGGACCTGGATGCCGACCGGATGTACTACCTCGGCTGGTCCTTGGGCACCCAGGACGGCACCCCCCTCGTGGCGATGGAACCCGCCTTCCGGGCCAGCGTCCTGAATGCGATGGCCGGCCCGCAGATCCACCTCCAGGTCCTGGGGAATCAGCGGAACATTGTCGGGAATCTGCTCGCGAGCCGGATTCCCTCCCTGATCAACGTGGGAGGCATCGTGTTCAACGAGAACTTCCCCCTTCGAGGCCAGCCGCCGCTCGTCAACACCGTGGCCGGCGCGATCGCAATTCAGGAGTACATGGACCGGAGGGAGTGGGCCATGCAGTCCGGGGAACAGGTCGCCTACGCCGCCCGCCTCCGGACAGTCCCCGGGAATGACGCCGGCGTTCGGGGCGTTCTCGTCCAGACGGCGAAGGGTGACATGACCCAGCCGAATCCCGTGGCGAGCCGGGTGATCCGGGCCGGCGGCCTCGAGGCGTACACGACGTACTACCGCCACGACCTCGCGTGCGCCGCCAACCCCTGCACGACGGCCGCGCGGAAGAACCCCCACACATTCCTGATCGATGGGGTCCTCGCCGACGCGTACTTCGCCGCCGTTACGCGGGGCGCGCAGGAGCAGGCCGCGCAGTTCCTCGCGAGCGACGGCCTCGTCGTGATCCACCCGACGCCGACGTGGTTGTTCGAGGTCCCGATCGTGCTGCCGCTGCCGGAGGCGCAGAACTTCATCCCGTGAACGGCGGCATGCCTTGATAGGGGGTGACACACATGCACCGGAGGGAGGGCGAGGAATTGCGACTCGCGTCGGTCGTCGCCGTGGCGGTGTTGGCGGCGATGGTCCTCCTCCCACCTTCCGGTGTCTTCGCCGGCCCGATCGCGGGTGGCGGGGATCGGGGCTCACCCTGGGGTATGAAGTCTTCGCCGGGGGCTGGGACGCAAGAATTCCGTTACCCCGCGACGGAGGACTTCGTGGAGAACCAGGGTCAGCTGCGTCGCTCCGATATCTTCTTCTACACGACCTCGGGGAGGGTCCAGGTGGGGTTCGTCGAGAGCGCCGTCCTCGTCAAGATCGTGGAGCGCGAGCCTGTGCCGGGTCGGATACCGATGCAGCCGCACTCCGCATATCTCTCCCCGCCCGACCCTTCGACGTCTAGGGGCGTGCTCGTCCGCATCGCCTTCGAGGGCTCCCATCCCGTGCGACCCGAGGGTGTGGATCTCCTGCCCCACCGCAGCCATTACTTCCTCGGGAACGACCCGGCCGGGTGGAGGACGGACGTGCCCCACTACGGCCAGGTTGTCTACCGGGACCTGTACGATGGCGTGGACGTCGCCTACCGGATCGGGGCGGAGGGGCTGAAGTACGACATCACGGTCCGTCCGGGGTCGGATCTGGGCGAGATTGAGCTGACGTACGAGGGCGTGGAGGGGCTGGAGGCCGACGACGGTGGCCTGTTCGCGCGCACGGGCTTGGGGGACCTATTCGACTCCATTCCTCGTTCGTATCAGGGAGGGGAAGAAGTCGCCTGCCGATTCGACCTCCGGACGACCCTCTCGTTCGGATTCGATTGCGTGGGATGGGACGCCTCCCTCCCATTGGTCATTGACCCCCTTCTCTACTCTACGTTCCTCGGAGGCGGCGGCGGTTGGGAGAGGGGCACCTCCATCGCTGTGGACGCCTCGGGCAACGCCTATGTGGCGGGCTGGACCCCATCGATGGATTTCCCCACAACTCCCGGCGCGTTCGACCCGACGTACAACGGCGACATGGAAGTATTCGTTACGAAGCTGAACGCGGCGGGAAGCGGGCTCCTCTATTCTACCTTCCTCGGCGGCCGCGGGAGGGAAGGGGAAACCGCCGCTCTCGTATTGGACGCCTCGGGCAGCGCGTACGTGACTGGCGGAACGGGCTCGGCAGATTTCCCCACCACCCCAGGCGCCTTCGACACCACGTACAACGGCAACGGGGACGCCTTCGTCACGAAGCTGGACCCGACGGGGAGCGGCCTCCTCTATTCGACGTTCCTCGGCGGCGGCGGTGGAGACTCTGGAGGCTCTGTCGAGGTGGACGCCTCGGGCAACGCGTACGTGACCGGCTACGCGGGCTTGGACTTCCCCTCGACCGCAGGCGCCTTCGACACCACGTACAACGGCAACGGGGACGCCTTCGTTACGAAACTGAACGCGGCGGGAAGTGACCTCCTTTACTCTACGTTCCTCGGCGGCGGCAGTGGGGAGGGCGGAGACTCCGTCGCTCTGGACGCCTCGGGCAGCGCGTACGTGACCGGCTGGACGAACTCCGCGGGCTTCCCCACGACCCCCGGGGCCTTCGACACAACGATCAACAGCGACAGGGACGCCTTCGTCACGAAGCTGGACCCGACGGGGAGCGGCCTCCTTTATTCTACCTTCCTCGGCAACGGCGTTGGATCCTCGCTCGCGGTGGACGCCTCGGGCAGCGCGTACGTGACGGGCGATACGGGCTCGGCAGACTTCCCCACGACCCCCGGCGCCTTCGACACCTCGCCCAGTTACAGCGCCGACCTCTTCGTCACGAAACTGAACGCGACGGGGAGCGGCCTCCTCTATTCTACCTTCCTCGGCGGCGGCGGTGAAGACTCAGCAGGCCCCTCAGCAGACTCCATCGCCGTGGACGTCTCGGGCAGTGCGTATCTGACCGGTACTACGTGGTCGGCAGACTTCCCCACGACCCCGGGGGCCTTCGACAGGACGTACAATGGCAGTTACGGCCCTTTTGTGACCAAGTTCGACCCGACGGGGAGCAGCCTGCTCTACTCCACTTTTCTCGGCGGCGACTTTCAGGAACATGGAATCTCCATCGCTGTCGACGCCTCGGGCAGTGCGTACGTGACCGGCGAGGCGACCACTCCGACCTTCCCCACGACCCCCGGTGCCTTCGACACCACGTACAACGGCGGCTGGAACGACGCCTTCGTTTCAAAGCTCAGCCTGACCGCCCAACCCAACTCACCCCCGCTCCTGGCCCTCGCATCCCCCCTCGGTGGCGAGGTCTGGATCCAAGGCATCACCCACGCGGTCATGTGGACCGCGTGGGACAATTGGGACCTCTCTACATCTTTGATTGTCTTCATGAACTACACGTCAAGCGCGGGGAGCGGCCCGATTTGCGGACCCGTACCCGGATCCCCCGGCACGTGCGACTGGACCGTGCCGAACATCGTCGCTACAGATGTCGTCCTCAATGGCACCGTCGTCGACGCGGGCGGGCTGAAGGGGTGGGACGAGAGCGGACCGTTCACGATCCAACCGGGGCGGGCCAACGCCCCTCCCACGGCGGACGCCGGGCCGGACCAGCAGGCCTTCCGCAACCTTACGGTCATCCTCGACGGGACCGGCAGCTCCGATCCCAACGCGGACCCGCTCACCTATAGTTGGAGCCAGCTGTCCGGCCCAGAAGTCAACTTGAGCGGCGCAGAGACCTCCATGCCTACGTTCTTTCCCGCGCAGCTGGGCGCCCACGAGTTCCAACTGTCCGTCGAGGATGGCGGCGGCTGGGACGCCCCGGAGACCATAGCCGGCTCATCTATCGACGCCGTCGAAGTGGCGGCGGACCTCGCCGGCAATGCAATCGCGGTCTATGCGCAAGCGTGGAACGGAGTGTGGGCGCGGCGCTACGAACTCGGTTCAGGCTGGGACGCTCCCACGTTCATCGGGTCGAGCCCCGTCGAAGTCAACGTCCCCCAAATCGCCATGAACCCCTCCGGGAATGCCTTCGTCGTATGGAAGGAGTGGAACGACCCGATCAGTGACATCTGGGCGAACCGGTACGTTCCGGGAGTGGGGTGGGATGGTCCGACGCGCCTCGAGTCGAGCGACGGAAACGCCCTAAGTCCAAGGATCGCGGTCGACCCCGCAGGCAACGCCGTCGCAGTTTGGACCCAGGCAGACGGCTCGAACAACAGCGCCTGGGCGAGCCGTTTCGACGTAGGTTCCGGTTGGGATCTCCCTTCGACCATCGAGACCAACCCGGGGAGTGTTGAGTGGCCTGATGTTGGAATGGACCTGGCCGGCAACGCAATTGCGACGTGGCGTCAGATGGAGGGCTCCGAATGGTCGGTCTGGGCTAACCGTTTCGTGCCGGGCCTCGGCTGGGGGACGGCTGCCCCAATCGAATCCGGTGCCGGGGAGGCCCGACGGGCGGATGTCGTGATTGATTCCGCCGGAAACTCGATTGCCGTCTGGCGCCAGTGGGATGGGGCGAGCTGGAGCGTGGTGGCCAATCGCTATGTGATGGGGGGCGGCTGGGGCTCAGCGTCATACATCGAGACCGCAGCCTTGGACGCATCCACCCCGATCATCGCAGTGGACCCTGCCGGGAACGCGATCGCGCTCTACTGGCTTGGGCCGAATGGGGCAGGCGTGTGTGAGAGCCTCTGGGCCACCCGCTTCACCGCCGGGGTCGGCTGGGAATCGCCATTCGAGCTGGTCGCATTGGGATCTGGGTTGTATTACCCTCCGGAGGATGACGACCAAGAGGATGAGATCGATACCTATGTTGACGGCTGCAACCAAGACGTGGCCTTGGACTCCGCAGGGAATGCGATCGCAGTGTGGTCCAGGTCCGCAGTCTTCGCGGCCCGATACGTTTCAGGGACGGGCTGGGGCGATGCCAACCTTCTCAGCTATGGTCCATTGGAGGAGTGGTACCCGAGGCTGGCCGTCGACTCCGGGGGGAATGCGACCGTCGTATGGCGTGCCTACAGTTTCGCGTGGTTCGACTGGATGTGGGTTTCGACCAGCCACTTCCAGCCCGCGACCTCTTCGTCGGACACCGTGATCGTGAATGTGGTGAACAGGGCCCCGACTGCCGATGCGGGGCCAGACTTGCCAATCGTCGGGACCAGCCTGGTGTACCTAGACGGGACGGGCAGCTTTGACCCCGACGTGGACGCCGTGACCTTCCTCTGGTCGCAGGTGTCGGGCCCCGACTTTCCGCCGATATACAACGCCACGTCCGCCTTGGCCGAGTTTGTCCTCTCTGTGCCCGGGACCTACGCGTTCGATCTTCTCGTTTCCGACCCCTACGGAGGGAACGACACCGACCGCGTGAATGTGTACTCCGACCGCCCGCCCACTGCGGTCGCGAACGCCTCCCCGCCCTCGGGGTTCCTCGGAACACTGTTCCTGTTCGACGCCACGGGGTCGACCGACGACGTCGGCATCACTGAATACCGCTGGGACTTCGGCGACGCCGCCACGGACACGAACCCCCTCGCGCCGCACGCCTACGCCGCTCGTGGCGCCTTCACCGTGAGCCTGACGGTCTGGGACACCGCCGGCCAGAGCGACACGGATAACCTCACGATCCAGATCGAGAACCGCGCACCGACCGCGAGCGCCACGGCCACGGCCCCCCCGATCTTCCGCGGACAGATCGTCGTACTGGACGGCACGGGGAGCTACGACCCCGACAGAGACCCGTTGACGTATTCTTGGAGAAGGTTCAGCGGTCCGCCGGTGACCCTGACGGGCGCCAATACCGCCACGGCGGGCTTCGTCCCGACCGAGCTCGGAACGTATGTGTTCAACCTCACCGTCGACGACGGCTTCGGAGGGATCGGGGAAACCTCCGTCATGGTCACCGTGCTCAATCGGAACCCCATCGCCGACGCGGGACCCGATCAATCCGCTGCAGCGAAGCATATTGTTCTCACGCTGGACGCCTCCGCATCGAGCGATCCCGACGGCGACCCGTTGGCTTACGCGTGGACCGCACCGCTCGAGATCACCTTGTCCGATCCGAGCAGCCCGACGCCCACCTTCACCGCCACGACGAGCGGCATGTACACCTTCCTCCTCCAGGTCGATGACGGCCTTGGCGGTACGGCCACGGATGACGTCGTCGTGGTCGTCCTCAACGCGCCGCCGGTCGCGGTTGCAAACGCTCCCGCCACGGCGGCGAAGCACGCGCAGGTGCCGCTGGATGGCACCGCGTCATCGGATCCGGATGGGGATGCGCTGACGTACAATTGGACGCAGGTCTCCGGACCCTTCGTGACGATCAACGGCCCAGACGACGCGCTCGCGGCCTTCACGCCCGCGGTGTCCGGCACGTACGAGTTCCAGCTCACCGTGGACGACGGGGACATCGGGGGCACGCACGCGGGCTCTGTCGTCGTGGTCGTCCTCAACGCGCCGCCGGTCGCCCGGGCGACGGCGACTCCCGCCGGGAAATACGCCGCGGTCACGCTGGACGGGTCCGCCTCTTCCGATGCGGACGGAGACGCCCTCACCTACCGATGGGCGTGGGTCTCCGGGCCCCCCGCGACCATCACGGATCCGGACGCGGCGGTGACGGACTTCACGCCCACGCGGTCGGGAACGTATTTGTTCCAGCTCACCGTGAACGACGGGGACGTCGGTGGCACGGATACGACGCAGGTTGCCGTGTCCGTCGCGAACGCGGGTCCCGTGGCCGACGCGGGGCCCGACATCCTCGCCCGGAAGGGTGACCGAATTTCCCTTGCTGGCTCGGCCTTCGACGGGGACGGCGACGCCCTGGCGGTCTCTTGGTCCCAGGTCTCCGGACCCGCATCCGTGACCCTGAGCAACGGGACGACGATGCGGCCGGACTTCGTGGCCCAAGCGGTGGGAGTCTACATCTTCCGTCTAGAAGCCACGGACACCGAGGGCGCCGCCGGGTCGGACGAGGTCGCGGTGACCGTCTGGGGCCTCGCCCCAACGGCAGTCATCGCCGCGAGCCCGACCAGCGCGGGAGTCGACGCCTCGATCACGTTCGAAGGGAGCGGCTCGCGTGACCTCGATGGAACGATTGTGGATTACGCGTTCGACTTCGGCGACGGGACGCTGCCGGTGAGCGGGCCGAGCCCCGCCCAGATGTCCGCCTTCTCCACGCCCGGCTTGTACACCGTCTCCCTGATCGTGACGGACGACGACGGGAACACGAGCGCGCCCGCCACGGTGCAAGTGTTGATCACACCGCCCCCGGTCGACGACTCGCCCCCCACGATCGCCTTCGTGTTCCCCTTGGACGGAGCGACGCGGACGGAGCGTCTTGTCACCGCCACGGGAACCGCCTGGGACGACCGGGACGTCGTCGCGGTCGAGGTGAGCCTCGATGGCGTCACGTGGATCCCCGCGCAGGGCACGACCTCGTGGTCCGTGGCGCTGACCCTGCCCCTCGGAGCGAGCACGATCCACGCGCGGGCCTTCGATGCAGCCGGCAACATCGGGCGCGCGAACGTGTCCGTCACGGTCTCTTCGCCGGTGACGGGCAACGTGGATCCGGTCATTCCGATCGTCGTGGTGATCATCGGCGCGATCATCGCGGTCCTCTGGCGGCTGCGCGTCGTATGGTTCCCGTACCTCTTCGCCTGGCTGTACTCAAAGCTCCGAAGGGACGACGTGCTCGACAACTTCACGCGCGGGGAAATCTACGCGTACGTCCGGCTCAACCCAGGCGACACGTATGCGGACATCAAGCGGAACCTGGGTCTCTCCACCGGTCCGCTCACCTACCACCTGGCGGTGCTGGAGCGAGAGGAACTCATCCGTTCTGTCCTCCGGGGATCTCGAAAGCTTTTCTACCCCAGGGACGTGCAGATCCCGGAAAATGGCGGTGGCCTGCACGCTCTGCAGACTCGGATCCTCACGGCCCTTCGCGAGGACCCCGGGATCGCCGTCAACGAGTTGGCGGCGGCGTTGGGCGTGAGCCGCCAGGTCGCGCTGTACCACGTCCGGAAGCTCGTCCGCGCGGACCTCGCGCGCCTCGAGCGCCGGGTGCGGGGACTGCGCGCGTTCCCCAACTCCGATTCGGGTCAGTAGTACCCGAGACCTTCCTCGATCCGGCCCATTTCGATCGGCGTCGTCCGGATCCCCACGATCGCGCCCTTCGCGTTCGCCACGAGGCACGCGCCGACCTGACCCGTGCCGTAGTTCGCGGTCGTGATCATCGCGGACACCTTGAGCGCGTCCTGCAGCACGCGCAGTTCCTCCTCCGTCGCATGGGGGTGCGCGAGGACGCCCTTGTTCGTGGCGACTCCCGCGCTCCCGATCGTCCGCATCCCCGCGATCGTGCCCCGCACGGCGTCGACCCCGAGCGCTTCCGCGATTTGCCGCACGGTGCGGTCGTCGTATCCCGGGTTCACGACGGCGCCGCGGTCGTTGCACAGGATGTTGTTCCCCGCCGCGTTCAGGCGGTGCGGGAGGACGAAGACCGGCAGGTTCCCGAGTGCCGCGAGCTCCTTCTGCCCCGCGAACCCCGTGACGACGGCCCCGTGGGCGTTCATCGCGAGGAGGGATCCGACGACGTTGGCGCCGCCGATCGTCGTGCGCGCGACGGGCACGGACAGCGCCTCCTCGACGAGCCGCGCGACCTTCGAGGACGCGTCATGCGCGAGGACCGCGAGCTCATCGCTCGCGGCGCCGAACACGCCCACGTACGGGTTCCCGGCGATGTCGAGCTTGCGGAGCAGCCACTCACTCCTCCGGGAGCGAGACCTCCACGAGCTCGTCCTCGAACTTGATCACCTTCACGCGGATCGTACGCGGGGGCCGCTCGATG
>Ga0209342_10001381_pt1 | contig 27278 bp, 23 predicted proteins | sample RifCSP16_2_FD_184023 | JGI IMG/M metagenome (GOLD analysis project Ga0209342, IMG submission 184023) | Soil microbial communities from Rifle, Colorado - Rifle CSP2_sed 16_2 (SPAdes) (version 2) | ecosystem: Environmental > Terrestrial > Deep subsurface > Rock core/Sediment | place: Rifle...
CCGGCGCGTAGTGTGCTATGAAGCGTGACCCGGAGCCGTGGTCGCGCCTGACGTCCAGATCGAGGACATCCTCAAGGCCATCTCTGGCCGCGTCGACGCGCTCCTGCGCCGGATCGCCGAGGAGCGACGTCGCGACGGCCCGCCGCGCCTCGCCGAGGCCTTCGAGTATGCGCTCACCGGCGGCGGCAAGCGCCTCCGGCCCGCGCTCGTCCTCCTCACCTGCGAGGCGTTCCACGGTGACGCCAGCGACGAGGGGCTCGCGATGCGCTTCGCCCTCGCGCTCGAGATGATCCACACCTATTCGCTCGTGCACGACGATCTCCCGTGCATGGACGACGACGATCTCCGGCGCGGCCGCCCCACCGTTCACAAAGCGTACAATGAGGCCACCGCGGTCCTGGTGGGCGACGGGCTGCAGTCGCTCGCCTTCCAGCACCTCCTCGCCGCTCCCGAGCCGCGAGCCGCGCAGCTCGCGGCGCTGCTCGCCGATGGGGCGCGGCGGATGGTCGAGGGTCAGGCGCTCGACATGGCCGCCCAGGCCCGCGCGCTCTCCGAGGCCGAGGTGCTGGACCTCATGGCGCGCAAGACGGGAGCGCTCCTGTCGGCTGCGGTGGTGGGGGGCGCCATCGCCGCCACCGGCGCCACATTCGGTATGAACGAGGTCGGCCACCGGCTCGGGCTCGCGTTCCAGATCGCCGACGATCTACTCGATATCACTGGGGATGCGGCGACGCTGGGCAAGCGCGCCGGGAAGGACGCCGCCGCCGGGAAGGCGACGCTCCCCTCGCTCGTTGGGGTCTCGGAGGCGCGGCGTCGCGCGGAGATGGCCTGCGAGGAGGCGGCGGCGGCCCTGGTGCCGCTCGGGCCTGCCGCGGCGCCGCTCAGGGCGCTGGCGCGGTTCATCGTGACGCGCAAGAGGTAGGTATATGTCCAGGCTGCTCGACCACATCGACTCGCCCAAGGACCTGAAGGCCCTCCCATCCGAGGATCTCCCCCGCCTCTGCCAGGAGATCAGGGAGGAGATCATCGCCACCTGCGCCAAGAACGGGGGCCACCTCGGCTCCTCCCTGGGCGCCGTCGAGATCATCGTCGCGTTGCACTTCGTGTTCGAGTCGCCGAAGGACCGGCTCGTGTTCGACGTCGGCCACCAGGCGTACGCGCACAAGCTCCTCACCGGCCGTCGCGAGAGGTTCCGGACCATCCGCACCGAGGGGGGCCTGGCCGGCTTCCCGGAGCGTCGGGAGTCCGAGCACGACGCCTTCGGGGTGGGCCACGCCTCCACGGCCGTGTCGGCCGCGCTGGGGATGGTCGAGGGGCGCCGGCTCAGGCAGATGGCGGGCAGGGCCGTCGCCCTGGTGGGGGATGGGGCGCTCACGGGCGGCATGGCCTTCGAGGGGCTCAACCAGGCGGGTTACCTGAGCCGCGACATGCTCGTCGTCCTCAACGACAACGAGATGTCGATCTCTCCCAACGTGGGAGCGCTGTCGGAGTGGTTCACGAAGAAGTTCGCCTCCCGCACGTTCAACAACTGGCGGCGCACGGTGAAGGAGATCCTGCAGCAGGTGCCCAAGGGCACGGACGCGATCAGGGTGATCCGGCACGCCATCAACGCCACGAAGGCGCTCGTGTCGCCCGGGATCCTCTTCGAGGGGCTCGGGTTCCAGTACGTGGGCCCGGTGGACGGCCACGACGTCCTGAACCTGGTGGAGACCTTCCGCAAGGTGGAGCAGTGCGACGGGCCGGTGCTCGTCCACGCCATCACCACCAAGGGGAAGGGGTACGAGCCGGCGGAGCAGGACCTCGCCACTCGCGGCCACGCCCTCAGCTTCTTCGACGTCGCGACCGGTCGCTCCACGGCCAAGGCGCCCAAGGAGAAGCCCTACACCGACCTCTTCGCCGACGCGCTCTGCGAGCAGATGGAGCGGGATCCGCGGGTCGTCGCCATCACCGCCGCCATGCTCGAGGGGACGGGGCTCATCAAGGCGAAGGAGCGCTTCCCCGAGAGGACCTACGACGTCGGGATCGCCGAGCAGCACGCGGTCACGTTCGCGGCGGGCCTCGCCTGCGAGGGGCTGAAGCCCGTCGTGGCCATCTACTCGACTTTCATCCAGCGCGCCTACGACCAGATCATCCACGACGTCGCGCTGCAAGGGCTCCCGGTCACGTTCGCGCTCGACCGGAGCGGCCTCGTGGGCGCGGACGGGAAGACGCACCAGGGCGCCTTCGACCTCTCCTTCCTGCGCTGCGTGCCCGGCATGGTGGTGATGGCCCCCGCCGACGAGAACGAGCTCCGCAACATGCTCGCGACGAGCCTCGCGCACGATGGGCCCTGCGCGATCCGCTATCCGCGGGCGTCCGGCCTGGGCGTGCCGCTCGACGCCCGGCCCCGCCCGCTCGAGATCGGCAAGGCCCGGATCGCCCGCAGCCCGGCCGGGCGCGCCGACGTGGCCATCCTCTCGGTCGGGGCCACCCTCGCCGCGGCGCTCGCCGCCGCCGATGCGCTGGCGAAGGACGGGATCCGGGCGGCGGTGCTGGACGCCCGCTTCGTGAAGCCGCTCGACGAGGAGGCGGTGTGCGCGCTCGCCATCTCGGCACGCCACGTGGTGACGGTGGAGGAGGGCTCTCTCGCTGGAGGGTTCGGCTCGGCCTGCCTCGAGGCCTTCGAGAACAGGGGCGTCCTGGGGCAGGTTCGCGTCCGGCGGCTGGGCCTGCCCGACCAGTTCATCACCCATGGTGACACGACCAGGCAGCGCGCCGAGCTGGGCCTCGACCCGGCGGGGATCGCGGCGGCGGTCCGTGAGCTCCTCCGCGGCCGGGTGGTGATCGCGGGTGAGCGGGGCGTGGCATAGGGCAGACGCAGAAGATCCGGATCGACCTCCTGCTCGTCGAGCGCGGCCTCGCGGAGTCGCGCACGAAGGCGCAGGCCCTCGTCATGGCGGGCGCGGTGGTCGCGGGCGAACGGCGCGTCGACAAGCCCGGCCAGCTCGTCGCCCCCGACGTCGCCCTGCGTGTGAAGGAGGGCGCCGCGCCCCGGAGGTACGTCTCTCGCGGAGCGCTCAAGCTCGAGCGGGCCCTCGATGAGCTGGCGATCGACCCACGCGGCAGGGTCTGCGTGGATCTGGGCGCCTCCACCGGGGGCTTCACCGATCTGCTCTTGCAGCGCGGGGCCGCGCGGGTCCACGCGGTGGACGTGGGCTACGGGCAGCTGCACCCGAGGCTGCGCGGGGATCCGCGCGTCGTGGTGCGCGAGCGCGAGAACGCGCGCCACCTCACGGCGGAGGCGCTGGGCGAGCGCGCGGATCTGGTAACGGCCGACCTGGCGTTCATCTCCCTTCGCCTCGTCCTCCCGGCGATCAAGTCCATCCTCAGGGCCCGCGGCGAGGCCGTGCTCCTGGTGAAACCTCAGTTCGAGGTGGGCAAGGGCGAGGTGGGGAAGGGCGGTGTGGTCCGGGACGAGGCGAAGCGCCGGCAGGCGCTCGAGTCGGTGAAGGCCGCGGCGGTGGCGCTGGGGTTCGAGGTCCTGGGCGAGGCGGAGTCGCCCATCGAGGGGCCGGCGGGGAACCGGGAGTGGCTGCTCGCGCTCAGGGCGCCCGCGGGATCGGGGTCGGGGTCACGGTAAAGGTCGCGGTTCGCGGTCGAGGTCATTCCCGCTACAATCGCTGCCATGGTCGCACTGCCGCCAAGCTACCAGGATTCCCTGGATGACTACTCCGCCCGACTGCGCCGGCGGTTCGGCGATCGGGTGCGGTTCGTCAGGCTCTTCGGTTCCTGGGCTCGCGGAGAGGCGACCGCCGATTCGGACATCGACGTGGCCACAGTGATCGAAGGCCTCACGCGGGACGAATGGAGGGCGGCGCTGTCCTTGGCTGCCGAGGTGGAGCTCGACGGCGGCGAGCCCCTCTCTGTGTTCGCCGTCTCTGGCGAACGTTTCGACGAGTTGCTCAGCCGCGAGCGCCGCATCGCCCAGGACATCCTTGCGGAGGGCGTACCGCTGTGACCGACGAGAACGCGCGAAAGAACGTCGCTGCGGAGATGGGGCTCGCCGAGAGCGCTCTGCGAGCCGCCAAGGCCCTGCTCGACCTGGATCTGGCCCCCGACGCCGCGAGCCGGACCTACTACGCCGCTTTCCACGCGGCGCGGGCGCTGCTCTTCAGCTTGGGTCTCGAGCCGCGCTCCCATCAGGCTGTCCGGTCGCTCATCGGCCTGCACTTCGTGAAGTCGGGGTCGCTCTCCTCGGAAGCGGCGAGGGACCTTTCGGCGCTCGAGGGGGTGCGAACGGCGGGCGATTACGACAGCGGCTTCGCGGTCTCCGCGGTCGATTTGAGGCCGGACCTCGACAGGGCGCAGAGGTTCGTGGAGGAGGCCCGCGGCATTCTCGCCCGTGCGGGCATCTTGCCGACCTCCTCGCAGTAGAATGCCACCCCAATGTTGCGCCTGCTCGCCGTCGACGACAGCGCCTCGGTGCGCGCCAACCTGGTGAACTACCTCGAACCCCTCGGGTTCGAGGTCGACGAGGCCGAGAACGGCGCCACCGCCCTGCGCATGATCCGCGCGCAGCACTACGACCTCGTCTTCCTCGACATCAACATGCCCGTCCTCGACGGCCCGAGCCTGCTCCGGCTCCTGCGCGCGCAGGGCCTGACCGTGCCCGTGGTGCTCGTCACGTCGTCGACGGACCGCGCGGTGGCCGGGATGGCGGTCAGGCTCGGCTCTCACGACTTCCTCTCGAAGCCCTTCACGCCGGTCTCCGTGAAGGAGACGCTCTACCGGGCGCTCCGCCTCGAGCCGTCAGCGCCGCCGCCGCCGCCGCGGCTCCTGGTGCTCGATCCCAACGGCCTCGCCGGAGCGCAGCTCCGGGCCCTGCTCCCCGCCCACGTGCAGGCGGAGGAGGCCCAGGATCTGGCGGGAGCCCTGGCGCTGGCCGGGGTGGTGGCCTACGACGCGCTGGTTGTCGATCCCGACGCGGAGGATGGCCAGCCGGCGCGCGCCCTGGCGGAGCTGGGCGAACTACAGCCCGCGGCCGGCAGGTTCCTGGCGGGGCCGGCGCCGGACGGGACGGCTGCGGGGGGCGATGCCGTCCTGCCAGTGCCGCTCGAGGAGGGGCCGATCCGCACCCTCCTGTTCGAGAGCTGCCTGCGCCCCATCGCCTTCGTGCACGGCAACGAAGTTCGCCTGGCCGCGCTGCGCGGGGCCGATCGCGGCGTCTTCTTCGCGGTCGCGGTCCGACGCCTGATGAAGCTCGCGTCGGCGCTCACCGAGACGGTCGTCGATCTGCGCATCGACCTCACCCGCGCGCCGCCCGAGGAGGGGGTGCTGTCGCCGCTCGTGCTCGAGCTGCGCGAGCGCCTGGAGGAGCTCGGAGTGGACCCGACCTTCGTCGTCACCGCCGACGGCAGGAAGGCGCTCGCCTCGTCGAGCGCGATGGCGCGCACGGCCTTCGTGGTGAGCTAGGGCACCGCGAGGGGGCGCGTGCGCTCGCCCGCTCGGGCGCCCGGGTCCTTGATTCTCCACGCACATTCTGTTACCTAGAGCCCCACATTTTCGCCCCCGGCCGGCGGCCGGGTCACGAAAGTGGGCCGCGGTGCCCACTTTTTCGTTTTTCTGGGACATGAACGCGATTGGAACGGAACCCGTCGCCGAGAGGGCGCGGCGCCTGCTCGAACCCATCATCGTGCGCGAGGGGTTCGAGCTGGTGGAGGTCGAGTGGCTGCGCGAGGGACCGGCCTGGGTCCTCCGCGTCTTCGTCGACAGGTCGGGCGGGGTCACGATCGAACACTGTCAGGAGCTGTCGCACATCATCGAGCCGGTGCTCGACGTCGAGGACTTCATCGTGCCCGCGTACAGCCTGGAGGTCTCTTCGCCAGGGCTCGACCGGCCGCTGCGCAAGCCCGAGGACTTCACCCGGTTCGCGGGGCAGCGCGCGCACGTGAAGACCTTCGGCCCCATCGACACCGCGGCGGGCCCGAGGAAGAACTGGACCGGCACTCTCCTGGGGTTCCGCGACGGCGCCGTCGAGATCGAGGTTGACGGGGCGCTGCATCGCGTCCCGCACGACCGGATCGCGAAGGCTCGCCTCGAGTACGACTTCGAGGCCGATCTGAGGAAGAAGAAGGAGTGACCATGCAGGGCAACGTGAACCTGAACCTCATCCTCGACCAGGTGGCGAAGGACAAGGGCATCGAGCGCTCGACGCTGGTGCCCATCCTGGAGGAGGCGATCTCGATGGCCGCGAAGAAGCACTTCGGCATCGAGCGCAACCTCAAGGCCCACTACGACGACGACAAGGGTCAGATCGACCTCTACCAGGTGCTCACCATCACCGAGGACCCGACGCCGGAGAACCCGCTCCCCGACCCGGTGAACATGATCCCGTTCTCGGTCGCCCGCGAGAAGGGGATCGAGGTGGACGTAGGCGACGAGCTCGACTTCCCCATCTACTACCGCCCGGAGGACGAGAACGAGGCCAGGGCGCAGGACGAGCAGTGGGGCGATCTCCTCAAGCTCAAGACCTTCCGCCGCTCCTTCGGCCGCATCGCGGCGCAGACGGCGAAGCAGGTGATGATCCAGGGCACGCGCAACGCCGAGCGCGAGAACATCTTCAACGAGTACAAGGACCGCAAGGGCGAGGTCATCACCGGCATCGTCCGCCGCTTCGAGCGCGGCAACGTCATCGTCGACCTGGGCCGCGCCGAGGCGGTGCTCCCGGTCCGCGAGCAGGTGCCGCGCGAGAGCTACCGCGCCGGCGACCGCCTCCAGGCCTTCGTGCTCGACGTCCTGCGCGAGTCGAAGGGGCCTCAGATCATCCTCTCCCGCGCCTCGGTGGAGCTCCTGAAGAGGCTGTTCGAGATGGAGGTGCCCGAGATCGCCGAGGGCGTGGTGGTCATCGAGGCCGCTGCTCGCGAGCCGGGCGGCCGCGCCAAGATCGCGGTGAGCTCGCGCGACTCGGACGTCGACCCGGTGGGCGCGTGCGTGGGCATGAAGGGGAGCCGCGTCCAGGCGGTGGTGCAGGAGCTGCGCGGGGAGAAGATCGACATCGTGCCCTGGCACGAGGATCCGGCGCGCTTCGTGTGCAACGGGCTGGCGCCGGCCGAGGTCTCGCGCGTCCTGCTCGACGAGCAGAACCGGGCCATGGAGATCATCGTGCCCGACGACCAGCTCTCCCTGGCCATCGGCCGCCGCGGCCAGAACGTGCGGCTCGCCTCCCAGCTCACCGGCTGGAAGCTCGACATCAACTCCGAGTCCCGGGTGAAGGAGATGCGCGAGTTCGCGACCATCAGCTTCACCGCGATCGGGGTCCCCGAGGCCACGCAGGAGATGCTCTACGCGCACGGCTTCCGGAAGGCCCAGGACATCGCCAACGCCGCCACCGACATGCTCACCCAGTTCCCGGGCTTCACGCTCGACATGATCCCGGAGCTGCAGAAGCGCGCGCGAGAGCAGGCGGTCATCGACACGGAGGAGGAGATCAGGCTCGAGCAGGAGCGCGAGGCCGCGCGGCTGGCCGAGGCCCGCCGGCATCCCGACGGGCTCAGCCAGGTGGAGCGGCTCGCCCGCGTGCGCGGCGTCGGGGAGAAGACCATCGAGCAGCTGAAGCGCGCCGGTTACCCGACAGTGGAGTCGGTCCACAACGAGGCCGACGTCATGCGGCTCGCGGAGTCGACCGACCTCGGCATCAAGAAGGCGCGGCAGCTCAAGCACGCGGTCGGCGTCTACCTGGAGGAGGAGGCCAAGCTCCGGGCAGATCTGGACGCCGAGCGGGCCGCGTCCGCGAGGAGCCCGGTGTGAGAGCATGCCAGGCCCGGTACGCACCTGCATCGGCTGCCGCGAGACGGCGCCCCAGCGCGAGCTCGTCCGCCTGCACCTCGCAGACGGAGCGGTCGCGGCCGGCCGTGGGCCGGGGCGGGGCGCCTGGTTGCACCCCAGGGTCGCTTGCCTCGAGCAGGCGGTGCGACAGCGAGCATTCGGCCGGGCGTTTCGGAACTCGGGTGTGCGAGCGGACCCTTGCGTCCTCAGGGATCTGTTGACGGGAAACGCCCGTAAGGATTAGAGGTGTCGCCAATGTCGAAGAAGCGGGTACACGAGCTCGGGAAGCAGCTCAAGGAGCATGGGATCGAGCTCTCGAACACCGAGCTCGTCGAGAAGCTCCATGCGCTCGGCTACAGTGACGTGAAGAGCCACAGCTCCTCGCTCGAGGACGACCAGGCGCTGGCGGCCTTCGAGAAGATCGTCGGTGAGCGCAAGCCGAAGCCTGCCCCTGTGCGGCCGGCGGGGCCCGGATTCGTCGTCCGCAAGAAGGCGCACGTCGAGCCCCCCGCGGTGCAAGCGCCGCCGGTGCACGCCCCCCCGCCGTACCAGCCGCCGGCGCAGCAGCCGAGCGGCCAGCCACAGGAGGCGGTCCAGCAACCTGCTGCGCAGCAGCTGGCCGCTCCGCAGCCGCCTGCGCCGGTACCCCCTGGCGCCGCTCCCGCTCCCGAGGCCGTTCCGGAGGCGCAGACGCCAGCGATGGCGCAGCCTCCTGCCGCCCAGCCGGGTGCCGAGCCTGCCGTGGGGGCGACCCCTGCAGCGGTGCCTCAGGAGCCTCAGCCTGCTCCGCTTGCTTCTCCGACCACTCCTACCCCGGCCGAGGTGCCGCTCGCCGCTTCTGCCACCCAGCCGCCGCCCGCTGCCGCGACCCCTTCATCGTCACCCGCTGCGCCCCGGACAGGTGCCCAGCCCGGAGGTGCATACGTGAACATCCCGCCCGCGGGAAGGCCAGGACAGGCGACCGCGCACCAGCCCGCGCGGGCCGGCGCCCCCCAGGGTGGGCGTCCGCCCGCACCCATGGCCACGGCGCCGCATGCTCCGCCCGTCGACCCGCGCACGCTGCGCCCGACATCCACGCAGGCGGTGGTGATCTCACGTCCCACGGTGCCGGTGCGGCGGGTCACGCCCCCCTCCAGCTCGCGCCAGAGCTTCCCCGTCGCCCCTGGTCCGCGCGCGCTCGGCGCGGTGCGCGAGTTCAAGGTCGTCCCTGGCATGCTGGGGCGCGAGCGCGAGTTCATCGACGTCTCGAAGGACAAGAAGCGCGGCGGCCGGACCACTTCTGGCCGCCCCGCCGGCGAAGCGGACAAGGCGCTGACCGGGCAGGCGCTTCTCCAGGCGGCGATCAACGACCGCGCGTACATTCCCATCCGCGGGAAGAAGAAGAAGGCCACGAAGAAGGGGGCGAAGACGCAGATCACCGTGAAGGCCGAGCACAAGAAGATCATCCGGATCGAGGAGTCCATCTCGGTCTCCGAGCTCTCACAGCTCATGGGTGTGAAGGCGGCCGACCTCATCCGCAAGCTGATGCAGGGCGGCAAGATGGCGACGATCAACCAGCTGATCGACGCCGACACCGCTGCCTTCCTGGCGAACGAGTTCGGCTACACGGTGGAGAAGAAGGGCTTCGAGGTCGAGGAGTACATCCCCGAGGTGGCGGAGGACGAGACGAAGCTCCTCCCGCGGCCCCCGGTCGTGACCGTCATGGGTCACGTCGACCACGGCAAGACCTCGCTCCTCGACGCCATCCGGCAGGCCGACGTCGCGTCGGGCGAGGCGGGCGGCATCACCCAGCACATCGGCGCCTACTCGGTGCAGACCGCGAGGGGCCCCATCACCTTCCTCGACACGCCGGGTCACGAGGCCTTCACGGCCATGCGCCAGCGTGGCGCCCAGGTGACCGACCTGGTGGTGCTCGTGGTCGCGGTCGACGACGGCGTGATGCCGCAGACGGCGGAGTCGATCAAGCAGGCGAAGGAGGCCGGGGTCACGATCCTCGTCGCCCTGAACAAGATCGACAAGCCGGGCGTGACGCCCGAGCGCGTCATGCAGCAGCTCAACGAGTACCAGCTCGTGCCCGAGCAGTGGGGCGGCCAGACCATCATGGTCCCGGTGTCGGCGCGGACGAAGCAGGGCGTGCCGGAGCTCCTCGATTACATCGCGCTCCAGGCCGAGGTGCTCGAGCTCAAGTCGAACCCCGAGAAGCTCGCCTCGGGCGTGGTCATCGAGGCGAAGCTCGAGAAGGGGCGCGGACCGGTCGCGACCGTCCTCGTGCAGGAGGGCACGCTGCGCACCGGCGACGCGCTCGTCACCGGGTCCGAGTACGGGCGAGTGCGCGCCATGATGAACGAGCGCGGCGAGCAGGTGAAGGAGGTGCTGCCCGGGTTCCCGGTCGAGGTCCTGGGGCTCTCCGGCGTGCCTACCGCGGGCGACGAGTTCGACGTGGTGCAGGACGAGAAGGCGGCCAAGGAGGTCGCCGAGCACCGCGCGGAGAAGGCCCGCCAGAAGGAGCTCGGGTCGGTCAAGAAGGCCACGCTCGAGGACCTCTTCGCCAAGGCCAAGACCGACGCGCGCAAGGTGCTCAACATCGTCGTCAAGGCGGACGTGCAGGGGTCGGCCGAGGCGGTGCGCACCGCGTTCGAGAAGCTGGCGACGAAGAAGGTTGGAACGAAGGTGCTCGACGCGGCCGTCGGCGCCATCACCGAGTCGGACGTCCTCACCGCGGCCGCGGGTGGCGCCATCATCGTCGGCTTCAACAGCAAGCCCGAGACGAAGGTGGAGCAGATCGCCAGCCAGCAGGGCGTCCGCATCCGGCTCTTCTCCATCATCTACGAGGCGGTGGATGAGGTCCGCAAGGAGATGGAGAACCTCCTCGAGCCCATCATCAAGGAGAAGCCGCTCGGGAAGGCGGAGGTGCGCCAGCTCTTCAACATCCCCAAGGCGGGCGTCATCGCCGGCTGCTCCGTCACGGAAGGCGTCGTCAAGCGCACCGCCCACGTCCGCATCATGCGCGAGCGGAAGGTGGTGTTCTCGGGCCGGATCGCCTCGCTGAGGCGCGTGAAGGACGACGTGAAAGAGGTGCAGACGGGGTTCGAGTGCGGCATCGGCATCGAGGGCTTCAGCGACCTGAAGGCCGGGGACATCGTCGACGCGTACGAGCTGGAGGAGATCCGGCAGTCTCTGGACTAACGGCGCACGATCCCGGGCGATCTCGGGCGGGCTCGTCGCTGTGCTGCTCGCCGTACGACAGCAGTACGGCTCCGCTGCTCGCTCCTCACGCGCCCGACCTCGCCTCGGGCTCCTGCGCCTCGGTGATGCATGTTCATCGGAGTCCTCCGCCTGACGCTGCACCTCCCCGATCCGGGCTCGCTCAAGTCGAAGCGGCACCTCCTCCGCTCGGCCATCGACCGTGTGAAGTCACGGTTCAACGTCTCCATCGCGGAGGTGGCGGACAACGACCTCTGGCAGCGGAGCGTGGTGGGCGTGGCCGCCGTCGGCAATGACCACGCGTTCGTGAACGAGACGCTCGACAAGGTCGCCGACTTCGTGGGCTCGATGCACGGAGGGCAGCTCCAGGTGCTGGCTCGGGACATCGTCATCGAGTCGTTCCCCGATGGCGAGGGCATGGGGGGGGCGGGGCGCACGCTCGCCGACGCGGAGGAGTTGGGAGAGGAGGACGGTGAGGGATGAGCGAGCAGGCCGTGCCGCCCATTAATGCAGGCCCGCAGCGAGTTATGGCCGTAGACGAGCGAGGAGCTTGCGGCGGCGCGGCCGTTGACGAGCTCGCCGAGCGTAGCGAGGCATTCCGATGAGCGCGCATGATCGTCCGGGGCGTGTGGCGGCCGAGTTCCAACGCGAGCTCGGCGAGATCCTGGCCCGCGGGCTCAAGGATCCGCGCATCACGGGCTTCATCACCGTCACCGGCGCCAAGATGGCGCCCGACCTCAAGGAGGTGACGGTGTACGTCTCGATCCACGGAGACGAGGGGGTCCGGGACCGGACGCTCGAGGGCCTCCGCGCCGCCGCCGGCTACCTGCAGCGCACGGTCGCCCAGCGGCTCGCGCTCCGCTACACACCGCACCTGCGCTTCGCCTACGATCCGAGCGTGGCCGAGGGTGACAAGATCGAGAGGTTGCTCAAGGAGGTGAAGGACAGGGAGGGCTGGAAGTGAGAGACGCCGCCGTGTGCGGCGTACTCGTGGTGGATAAGCCCGCGGGCCCGACGTCCTTCGACGTGGTGTCGCGAGTCCGCCGGCTCTTGCGGGCGGAGCGGGCCGGCCACACGGGGACGCTCGATCCCGCGGCGACGGGGGTCCTCGCGGTGTGCGTCGGCGAGGCGGTGAAGCTGCAGCAATTCCTGGCGGGCGGTGACAAGGAGTACGAGGCCACCGTGGTCTTCGGGTCCGCCACCGCGACCGGGGACGCGGAGGGCGAGGTGGTGGCGAGGGCGGACGCGAGCGGCCTGCGGCCGGAGTCGGTCCGCGAGGCCCTGCCCCGCTTCCTGGGGCTCATCGAGCAGGTGCCTCCCATGTTCTCGGCGGTCCGCGTCGGCGGCCGCAGGCTGCACGAGGCGGCCCGCGCCGGTGAGGAGGTGGAGCGGCAGCCGAGGCAGGTCGCGGTCCATGCGCTGGAGCTGCTCGACTTCGTCTCCACCCCCGACCGGGGCGTGGCGCTGGCGCGCCTGACGATCCGCTGCGGGAAGGGGACCTACGTGCGGGCGCTGGCCGTCGACCTGGGGAGCGCCCTCGGCGTCCCAGCGCACCTCGGCGCACTCCGGCGGACCGCGGCTGGCCCATTCCGGATCGAGGAGGCGCTGACGCTACCAGAGGCGGAGCGGCTGGCCTCGGCGGATCGCGCTGGGCTCTGCGCGCGCCTGGTCGGGATGGCCGATGCGCTGCGCGACGCGCCGGCCATCAGGCTCTCGCCGGGGGAGGTGCGCGACGTCGGTCACGGCCGAGCGCTCGCCCGGGGCGAGGCAGCCGGGCTCGTGCGTGCGCTCGACGGTGACGGCCGGCTGGTCGCCGTGTGCGAGGCGGGCGGAGGAGCGCTGCGGCCGGTTCGGGTCATGAGCTGGGGCCGGTGCGGCCCCAGACCCCGGCAGCCGAACCATTGACGTGAACTGACGGATCCTCTATCAGAACAGCTTTCACCGCTCACGGTCGCCCGCGGCGCACGCCTTCGCCCTCGCGACGGTGCCGGTCTGCAGAGAAGGAGCAGCATCTATGGCGCTGATCCAGGAGAAGAAGGCCGAACTCGTCCAGAAGTACCGGCGTCACGAGAAGGACACGGGTTCGCCCGAGGTGCAGGTGGCGTTGCTCAGCGAGCGCATCACCTACCTCACCGAACACTTCAAGACGCACAAGAAGGACCACCACAGCCGCCGCGGGCTCCTGAAGCTCGTCGGACAGCGCCGGCGGCTGCTCGACTACCTCAAGACGGTGGACCAGACGAGGTACAAGACCCTGATCGACCAGCTCGGCATCAGGAAATGATCGGAGCGGCTGCGCCTCGGTGAAGGCCGAGGCGCTGCCGTTCCAGTGGCAGAAGATAGCGTCGCACCCGCGACGGCGAGGAACGGGAGGTGCTTCCGTTTCCGACTGGATCGCTCCTCCTGGGAGGAGCGGTCCAGTCAGGAACCGAAGCTCCTCGCGCTCCCCGGGCATCTCCGGCGCGGGCTCCCGTCCGACGGCACGCGGTCGTCCCGCGCGCGGGCGGGGCAACGGCTGGGCGCCGCGAGGCGCCCGCCCTTCGCAGCAGAGGAGAGAACACCCACATGAATCACGTCCAGCAGCGCGTGCAGTGCGATGGCAAAGAAATCCTGCTCGAGACCGGCAAGATCGCGAAGCAGGCCGACGGGGCGGTCTGGGTCCGCATGGGCGACTCGATCGTCCTCGTGACCGTCGTCTCGCTGGCGGAGAAGCGGGAAGGGATCGACTTCTTCCCCCTCACCGTCGACTACCAGGAGAAGCTCTTCGCAGCCGGCCGCGTCCCGGGCAACTACTTCCGGCGCGAGGGCCGCCTCACGGAGAAGGAGACGCTCATCTCTCGCGTCATCGACCGCGCCTGCAGGCCGCTCTTCCCCGAGGGCTACGCGAACGAGACGCAGATCATCGCCACCGTCGTCTCCTTCGATCAGGAGAACGACCCTGACGTCCTCGCGCTCACCGGCGCGTCGGCCGCCCTCCAGGTCTCGAACGTCCCGTTCAACGGGCCCATCGCCGGCGTCCGGGTGGGGCGCGTCGGTGGCAAGCTGGTGGCCAACCCGACGCTCGCCCAGCGGGCCGACTCCGACATCGACATCGTCATGGCCGCCTCCGAGGACGCCATCGTCATGGTGGAGGGAGGATCCAAGGAGATCTCCGAGGCGGAGATGGTGGACGCGCTCTTCTTCGGCCACTCGGCCGTGAAGGGCCTGCTCGCCGCCCAGCGCGCGCTCGCGGCCGCCGCCGGCGCGAAGGGGAAGCGCAGCTTCGAGGCGCCCAAGGACGACACCGAGCTGCGCCGGAAGGTGAAGGAGCTCGCCTGGGAGAAGGTCCGCGAGGCGTACTCGAGGAACGAGAAGCACGATCGGTACGGGCGCCTCTCGGAGATCAAGAAGGAGGTCCTCGAGGCGCTCAGGGTCGAGGCCGGCGGCGACGCGGAGAAGCTGGCGCAGATCGCCAGCCGCGAGAAGGAGATCAAGCAGTACTACGAGGACGTGAAGTACGAGTACATGCGCAGGATGATCACGGACGAGGGTCGGCGCATCGGGGGTCGCGGGGAGCGGGACATCCGCGTCATCTCCGGCGAGGTGGGGCTCCTCCCGCGCGTGCACGGCTCGGCGCTCTTCACGCGGGGCGAGACGCAGGCCTTGGTCGCGACCACGCTCGGCACCGCCGACGACGAGCAGCGCGTCGAGCAGCTCACCGGCATGACCTTCAAGAGGTTCATGCTCCACTACAACTTCCCGCCGTTCTCGGTGGGCGAGGCGAAGTTCCTGCGCGGCCCCGGCCGGCGCGAGATCGGCCACGGCGCGCTGGCAGAGCGGGCCCTGCGCCAGGTGATGCCGCCCGAGGACAAGTTCCCCTACACGGTCCGCATCGTCTCCGACATCATGGAGTCGAACGGGTCCTCCTCGATGGCCTCCGTGTGCGGGGGGTGCCTCTCGCTCATGGACGCCGGCGTGCCCATCAAGGCGCCGGTGGCCGGCATCGCCATGGGGCTCATCAAGGAGGGCGAGAAGATCGCCATCCTCTCCGACATCCTCGGCGACGAGGACCACCTCGGCGACATGGACTTCAAGGTGTGCGGCACCGAGGCCGGCATCACCTCCATCCAGATGGACATCAAGATCGGCGGGGTGACGCGCGACATCCTCGAGCGGGCGCTGGCGCAGGCGGCCGAGGGGCGGCGCCACATCCTGGGCGAGATGTCCAAGGCGATCTCCCAGCCGCGGACGGAGATCAGCGCCTATGCGCCCCGCATCACCACCGTCCGGATCAGGCCGGAGCGCATCAAGGACGTCATCGGGCCCGGCGGCAAGGTGATCAAGGAGATCACCGCCCAGACCGGCTGCTCGATCAACGTCGAGGACAACGGGACCGTCTCCATCGCGAGCTCGGACCAGGCGGCGGTCCTGGCTGCGGTGAAGCGCATCAAGGACCTCACGCAGGACGCGGAGGTGGGCAAGACCTACCTCGGGACGGTGCGCAAGATCGCCGAGTTCGGCGCGTTCGTGGAGATCTTCCCGGGCACCGACGGCCTCATCCACATCTCCGAGCTCTCCGACAAGCGAGTGAAGAGCGTCTCGGACGTGCTCTCGGAGGGCGAGGAGGTGCTGGTGAAGGTCATCTCCGTCGACCGGCAGGGGAAGATCCGCCTCTCCCGCAAGGAGGCGCTCGCCGACGCCGGCAAGAAGGCGGAGGAATCCGCCGCGCCCTCCGGAGCGGGCGGCGGCAGTAACTCGTAGTCACGTCGTCCCGCCGTGTCAGGACTCGCGCTTTACATAAAGCGGGTGGGGCGGCGTGGGGCTCCGTTGCCCGTGCCGTCCTACGCCACCGACGGCTCCGCCGGGCTCGATCTGCGCGCCGACGAGGCGTGTACGCTCGGTCCCGGTGAGCGCCGCCTCGTCCCGACGGGGATCGCGGTCGAGCTGCCGGCCGGGTACGAGGGGCAGGTCCGGCCCCGCTCCGGCCTGGCGCTCCGCCACGGGATCGGGATGGTGAACGCTCCCGGCACCATCGACCCCGACTACCGGGGCGAGGTGGGGGTCCTGCTCGTGAACCACGGGCATGAGCCGTTCGAGGTCCAGCGTGGGGAGCGCATCGCGCAGCTCGTGGTCGCGCCGTTCGTCCGCGTCGCGGTGGAGCTCCAGGGCGACCTCTCCGAGACGGGGAGGGGCGGGGGCGGGTTCGGATCGACGGGGCGCTAGGACTCGGGCTCGGGCTCGGGCTCGATACCTCAGGAGGAACGCATGATCCCTCGCTACAGCCGCGCCGAGATGGCGCGCATCTGGTCTCCCGAGCGGAAGTTCCGCATCTGGCTCGACGTCGAGATGGCCGCCTGCGAGGCCATGGTCGACCTGGGCGAGGTGCCGCCCGCCGATCTTGCCCAGCTCCGGCAGACGTTCGACGACTTCCAGTTCTCCGCCGCGGACGTCGCCCGAATCGACGAGATCGAGAAGACGACCAAGCACGACGTCATCGCCTTCCTGACCTTCCTCGAGGAGAGGGGGGGGATCGCCGCCCGGCACCTGCACAGGGGCATGACCTCCTCGGACGTGCTCGACACCACCCTCGCGGTGCAGCTGAAGGAGGCGACGCAGCTCCTGCTCTCGGACATCGACCGGGTCAGGGCGGCGGTGCGCAAGCGCGCGTTCGAGCACAAGCGGACGCCGATGATGGGACGCAGCCACGGGATCCACGCCCAGCCCGTCACCTTCGGCCTGAAGCTCGCCGGATGGTACGACGCGTGGGGGCGCCGGCGCGACGCCATCGAGCGTGCGGGCGCCACCGCGGCGGTGGGGAAGATCTCCGGCGCGGTGGGGACGTTCGCCGACGTCGATCCGCGCGTCGAGGAGCGCGTCATGGAGAGGCTCGGCCTGGGCAAGGGCGAGCCCGCCGCGACGCAGGTGGTGGCGCGCGACCGGCACGCGGAGCTGTTCTGCGCGCTGGCCGTCGCCGCCTCCACGCTCGAGCAGCAGGCGACGGAGGTGCGGCACCTGCAGCGGACGGAGGTGCGCGAGGCCGAGGAGCCATTCACGGCAGGTCAGAAGGGGTCCTCGGCCATGCCCCACAAGCGGAACCCCATCCTGTCCGAGAACCTCACCGGCCTCTCACGCCTGGTGCGCAGCTACGCGCTCGCCGCGCTGGAGGACGTCGCGCTCTGGCACGAGCGCGACATCAGCCACTCCTCGGTGGAGCGGGTGATCGGCCCCGACGCGACCGTCGCCCTCGACTTCGCCCTGACCCGGTTCGCCGGCATGATCGACGGCCTGCGCGTCTACCCGGAGCGCATGCGCGAGAACCTCGAGCTCACCGGCGGCCTGCACGAGGCGCAGCGCGTGCTGCTCGCCCTCGTCGGTAAGGGCGTGGCGCGGCAGGAGGCCTACGTCCGCGTGCAGCGCAACGCCATGAAGGTCTGGGAAGAGAAGGTCGACTTTCGCTCCGCGCTGAAGCGCGACCCCGAGGTGAAGCAGGCGCTCTCGGAGGGCGAGATCGACGCCTGCTTCGCGCTCGAGTACCACCTGAAGCACGTGGACACGATCTTCCGCCGGGTGTTCGGGGAGGCGTAGGCGTCAGGCCCCGGTGACCGCCGCGCGGCTCGTATCGATGTAGCGCGCCGGCGAGTGATCGTCCATCGAGTAGGGGAAATGGATCCTCGAGAGGTAGTCGATCCTCCGCGCGGCCCAGGAGGCGGACGCGAGCAGCAGCGTGGCGAGGAGCAGCGGCGCCTGCTTCCTCGGCCCGCCGATCGACTTCTGCCACGGCTCGTGGCACGACTTCGCGACCCGCTCCTGCCCGAAATGGGCGAACGCGCCCGACGAGCGCGGCGGCATGGAGGGGACCAGATCGTACCCGTAGACGTGCCGGTAGAGGATACCGCCGAACTCCTCCTCGCACTGCGAGGCGAAGGCGGCGTCGCCGACCGCTGGCTGTCCGAAGGTGTACACGCCCGCGAGGAGCCCGCGCGGGACGGGGCTCGCGCCGGCGACGACCTTGGCCGCGGCGAGCACCGCCATCGCGGCCCCGAGGCTGTGGCCGGTGATGTAGAGCCTCTCCATGGGGCGAAGCGTCCCCTGCTCCTCCTGGCTCTGCGCCCCCTGGCCGTTGCCGCTGGGCGCGCGCGCGCCCGCCCATGGCGCCAGGCCCATCGCCTTGCCGAGGCAGTCGCTCACGTCGTCCCAGAGCGCCTCGAGGTTGGCATAGAACCCCGAGTGTACACGGCCGCCGCTGATCGGGTGCATGGTGACGTCGGCGTCCGTGAACCAGTTCATCACGTCGTCCGGCACCGTGCCGCGGAACGAGAGGATGCCGACTCTCCCGCACTCGCTCCGCACGAAGAACGCCGACGCGATGACCAGCATGGGGGCGTTCCTGACGTGGATCTCCTCGACGTACTTCAGGGGAAGTCCGTAGTACTTGAGCTTGTTCGAGAGCGTCCGGCCGTCGGCGTACGACCAGCCCGCGAGCACCGAAAGTACGTACGCGAGCTCGGGGTCGTAGATCGGTTGCCTTGCGCGTTCGAGGAGCTTCTCGATGAACCCGACGCCCGCCAGGGGCGCGGCCGGACCCAGGGGCACGATCTCCTTCACGGTGGGGAGATGGGTCGCTCGGACGGAAAAGGGCACACTCGGAGCGGTTTCCAGGTTCATGGGGGCCTCGTTTAGATCGGCAGTGGATTGCGACAGGTACCATGGCCGACCCGTGCGCGGATGACTCGGCCGGTGGCGACCGTTCGGGGCCACTGGGATGACGGAGGCCAGATGACCGGAAGACGGAACCTCCGCCTGGCGGCCGCCGTGGCCCTGTGCCTGGGGGTTGGGGGGATACACGCCGCCGCCGCCGACGACCCGGCCTTCAGCTTCGCCGCGCCCGCGAAGCCGGCGGAGGTGAAGCCCGCCGGGACCTCGTGGGCGCCAGGCTACGTGCCGCTCGCGGATCGACTCGACACCAGGACCGAGCTGCTTCGTCTACTCGTTCCTGTAGCCCCTGCTGAGCCGATACCGTCAGCCTAGCCTACAGGTGTCATCGCCGGAGGTGCGGCAAGGTGGGTGTTTCTCCAGCCGCAATTCATATTGTCTCGTTGCACGCGTGGTGGCACCCTCTGTCGCAGACTACGGCCAGGGGGATCTGTGCACTCGAACGGAGCGCTTCACTCGTCGCTCGCGCTGGGTCTCGCTGCTCTCGCCTCGGCTTCCGGCTGTTCGCAGCGCGTCGATGACCAGGAAGGCGGCGTCGGGGAGACCGCCCCCGGACAGGTGGCGCTGACAGCGGCTCATGACGGGATGACGGTCAGCGTCGCGCCCGACAAGCTCCTGACAGTGAAGCTACCCAGCCGGCCCTCCACCGGGTACGTCTGGGAGGTCGAGGAGGTCGATCGCTCCGTGTTGAGACCGCTCGATGAGGCCCACGAGCAGGCGGATGAGCTCATAGGTGGCGAGGCGACCCACGTCCGCCGGTTCACGCCGGTGAGGCGAGGGTCCACCCGGCTCAGCCTGGTCTACCGCCGCCCCTGGCAGAAGGACGCCCCGCCGATGAAGACATACTCGGTCAGCGTCGACGTCCAGGGGGCATACGCCGGGCCTGCGCCCACGCCGCTCTTCACCCCGGCCGCGCAGGTGGAGCAGGGGCCGTCCGCGGAGGCCGCGGCCGGCGAGCTCCCATCCCGATACGACTTCTGCCAGAGCGTCGGCTGCACGCCGATCAAGGACCAGGGCCAGTGCGGTTCGTGCTGGGCATTCGCCACTGTCGGCGTGGTCGAGCAGATCATCTGGCAGAAGGACGGCCAGCCCCGCGACATTTCGGAGCAGTACCTCGTCTCGTGCAACAGGAATGGCTGGGGTTGCGATGGCGGCTGGGTGGCCTTCGACCTGTTCATCGACTCCATCCCGGCCGGCGAGCTGGGCGCCGGAGCCGTCTACGAGGCGGACTTCCCGTACGATGCCAGTGAGCTGGGGTGCAATCCGCCGCACCAGCACCAGGAGAAGCTGGTCAGCTACGCGCCGCTGGGCAGCGCGGCGGTCACCGACATCAAGAACGCCATCCTTGTACACGGGCCCGTATGGACGGCCGTCTGCGCGGATTCCAGCTTCAGCTACTACCGGAGCGGCGTCTTCGGCGGCTCGGGCTGCACCAGCATCAACCACGGCATCGTCCTCGTCGGCTGGGACGACGGAGACGGCCAGGGCTACTGGATCGTGCGCAACTCCTGGGGCGCCGGATGGGGCGAGGCTGGCTACATGAGGATCAGGTGGGGCGCGAACGCCATCGGCTCGCGCGACCACAACTACTACGCCAGCTATGCTGGAGGCGGGTCGTGCACTCCCACCACCTGCGCGGCACAGGGGAAGGACTGCGGCAGCATCCCCGACGGCTGCGGCGGCACGCTCGAGTGCGGGAACTGCCCCGACGGCCAGACCTGCGGCGGCGGCGGGGTGACGAACGTCTGTGGCGGCGGGCAGGCTTGCTGGACGCCATACGCACGCAGCAGCTGCAACTCGTACCGCACCGGCTCGAAGGTGTCGGCGGCCGGACACAACTTCATCTGCGCGAGCCGCGCTTGCCGGTACTGTTCCTGGTTCACGAGCTGTGCGCCAGGAGCCATCGGCTGCCCGTGGGGCTCGGTCTGGACCGACGAGGGCGCTTGTCGCTAGTCGACGCGGCGCCAAGCGAAACACGAGTCCGACAGCGGAGCAAGCGCTCGCGCAGGCGGCACGCGAGTGCGCGCGGCGCACTCCTGGACGCACACCCCGCGCGGCGCCACGCGGGAAGCGCTTGTCTCGCAGGGCCATGCCCCTTATCGTCGGTAGGTCCTCAGCCCGCCGCGCACGCGGTGAGCCCTGGCCCGTCTCCTTCGCCCGCGCATGGCACGTTCACTCGCTATCCTGTTCCTCCTGTCGATCGCGACCGCGTGCGCCCACGGCGCGGGCGCCGGCGACCACGATGCGCCGCCGGCCGCTCCTGCGGTCCCTGTGGAGGGCCAGAGCACGTCGCAGCCCGCGATCGGGGCGGAGCAAGCGCCCGCCCCGGCCGCCCCTCCCAGGGCAGAGGCCGCCGCGCCCGAGCCCGGCGCTCCGGTCCCGCCGATCGCTCAGCCGGGGCCGGCCCCTCAGGATCCGGAACGCGAGCGGCTCGTCCGCGCGGCGCGCCGCTACCTCGGGCGCCGCTTCGCCGGAGACTGCTCCCGCTTCGTCTTGCGCGCGTTCTCGGAGGCGCGTGTGGCGCTGCCGGTGCTCCGGCCCGAGCGCACCATGTCCGAATCGCTCTACCGGGCTCTGTCGCCGGTCTCTCGGCCGCTGCCGGGCGACCTCGCCTTCTTCCACGAGACCCGCAGGCCGGATCGCTCCGGCAGGACGCCCCGGCGCTTCACGCACGTGGCCCTCGTCGAGCGGGTAGACGGCGCGCGCGTGACGCTCATACACCGGGAGAGCCGCGGGATCCGGAGGCTCGCCATGAACCTCCAGCGGCCGCACGACAAGCGAGAGAACGGCATGGTGCGGAGCCGCCGCGCCAAGGACCGGCCCGGGACGCGCTACCTCGCGGGCGAGCTCTTTGCCGGATACGCGTCGGCGCTGCAGGGTGACGCGGTGGCGAGCGCCGAGCTCGTGCTGAACGTCCTGGAGTAGTGGTCCCTAGAACCCCGGCCAGCGCCAGCCGACGATCTCGGGTGGGTCGACCCCCTGCTCGTGCGCGTAGAGCAGGCACTGGATCTGGCGGTTGCGGAGCTCATCCTTGGCGTGAGCGCCCGGGCCGCGGAGCCGCGGCACGCGGTCGATCACGTCCTGGGCCAGGCTGTACCGGTCGATCTGGTTCTCGATGGCCAGCTCCAGCGGCGTGTTGATGCTCCCCTTCTCCTTGTACCCGCGCACGTGCAGGTTCGCGTGGTTCCGGCGGCGGTAGGCGAGCCGGTGCACGAGCCACGGGTAGCCGTGAAAGTTGAAGATGATGGGCTTGTCGGCCGTGAAGAGCGAGTCGAAGTCGCGATCCGAGAGGCCGTGCGGGTGCTCGCTCTCGGGCTGCAGCTTGAAGAGGTCGACCACGTTGACGAAGCGGAGCTTCAGATCCGGGAACTGCTGCCGGAGCATCGCGGTCGCGGCGAGCGCCTCGAGCGTCGCGATGTCGCCCGCGCAGGCCATGACGACGTCGGGCTCCTCCCCCGCGTCGCTGCTGGCCCAGCCCCAGATGCCGACGCCCTTGGTGCAGTGGGCGATCGCGGCCTCCATCGGGAGGTATTGTAAATGAATCTGCTTGTCCGCCACGATCACGTTGACGTAGTTCTCGCTGCGCAGGCAGTGATCGGCCACCGAGAGCAGGCAGTTGGCGTCCGGCGGCAGGTAGACGCGCGTCACCGCCGAGCTCTTGTTCACGACCACGTCGAGGAAGCCGGGGTCCTGGTGCGTGAACCCGTTGTGGTCCTGCCGCCACACCGTGGAGGTGATGAGCAGGTTCAGCGAGGCGATCCCGGCGCGCCACGCGATATCGTTGCAGATGGAGAGCCACTTCGCGTGCTGGTTGAACATCGAGTCGATCACGTGGACGAACGCCTCGTAGGTCGACAGGACGCCGTGGCGGCCGGTTAGGAGATAACCCTCCAGCATGCCCTCCAGCGTCGTCTCGGAGAGCATCTCGACCACCCTCCCGTCGGCCGCGAGGTGGCCGCCGTCGGCGTCCTCGGGGAGGAACTGCCCCAGCCAGAGCTTCTGCGAGACCTCGTAGACGGGGTCGAGCTTGTTCGAGGTGGTCTCGTCGGGGCCGAAGATCCGGAAGCTCTCCGGATTCGCGCGCATCACGTCGCGGAGGAAGGCGCCCAGGACGCGCGTGCTCTCCGCCCCGCGCGCGCCTGGCTTCTCCACCGCCACGGCGTAGCGGCGGAAGTCGGGCAGGCGCAGCGCGCGCTTGAGCAGGCCGCCGTTGGCGCGTGGGTTCGTGCCCATGCGGCGAGGTCCGCGCGGCGCCGCCTCGCGCACGGCGGCGACCGGCGCCCCGGCCGCGTCGAACAGGTCCTCCGGCCTGTAGCTGCGCATCCAGTGCTCGAGCATCGCCAGCCGCGCGGGGTCCTCCTTCACCCCTTTGATCGGGACCTGGTGCGCGCGCCAGGAGCCCTCGACGCGGTGCCCGTCGAGTTCGGCGGGGGCAGTCCAGCCCTTCGGCGCCCGCAGCACGATCATCGGCCAGCTCGGGCGGCTCGCGTCGCCGGTGCGGCGCGCCTCGGCCCGCGCCCCGCGGATCGACTCCACGCAGCGATCGAGCGTGGCCGCCATCGCCTGGTGCATCGAGCTCGGCTCGGACCCCTCCACCAGGAAGGGCGTCCAGCCATGGCCGCGCAGGAGCGCGGTGAGCTCGTCGCTCGGTATGCGCGAGAGCAGGGTGGGGTTGTCGATCTTGTACCCGTTGAGCGACAGCACGGGGAGGACCGCGCCGTCGCGGATGGGGTTCAAGAACTTGTTCACGTGCCAGGAGGTGGCGAGCGGCCCGGTCTCGGACTCCCCGTCGCCCACCACCGCCGCCACGATCAGGTCCGGGTTGTCGAAGGCGGCGCCGCAGGCGTGCGAGAGCACGTACCCGAGCTCGCCGCCCTCGTGGATCGAGCCGGGCGTCTCGGGCGTGCAGTGGCTGCCCACGCCGCCGGGGAAGGAGAACTGCTTGAAGAAGCGCCGGAGCCCCTCCTCGTCGAGGCTCTTGTCCGGGTAGACCTCGGAGTAGGTCCCCTCGAGGTAGACCGGGCCCAGCACCCCCGGCGCGCCGTGCCCCGGACCCGCCAGGAAGAGCACGTCCAGGTTGTGCGCGCGGATGACGCGGTTCAGGTGCGTGTAGAGGAACGAGAGCGCCGGGCTCGCGCCCCAGTGGCCGAGGAGGCGGCTCTTCACGTGCTCGGGCCGGAGCGGCTCGCGCAGGAGCGGGTTGTCGCGCAGGTAGATCATCCCCAGCGCGAGGTAGTTGCACGCGCGCCAGAACGCGTCGACGCGGTGGAGCTCCTCGGGGGCGAGCGGCGCGCCGGGCACGGTCGCCCGCGCCGGCCCGAACGCCGAGATCTGCGCCGTTCCGGAGAGGTCCGGCGCTCGCGTCGCGTCCATGGTCCCTCCTGCCATCGGCTCCTCACGACCCAGCAACGGATGTGCGTGCTTCGCCATCATGAGCTCCTCGTCGGTGCGGACGACAAAGACGGAGACAGGACTGCCCGCCGCGCTGATGCGGGGCCCGCCGGCGGCGTTCGCGGCCGGGTCGAGCGTCACGCCCAGCCAGGCGGCGTCGCGGCAGACGCGCTCCCGGACGGCGGCGGAGTTCTCGCCGATACCACCCGTGAACACGATGGCGTCGAGCCCGCCCAGCGCCGCCGCCAGCGAGCCCAGCTCGCGACCGACCCGGTAGACGAAGACGTCGACGGCGAGCCGCGCGCGCGGCTCGGGCGAGGCGAGCAGCGTGCGCATGTCGGCCGAGATCCCCGAGATCCCGAGGAGGCCGGAGCGGTCGTAGAGCAGGCGTTCGATCTCGTGGGGCTCGAGCCCGCGCTCGGTGGCGAGCCACAGCACGACGCCCGGGTCGAGCGAGCCGCAGCGCGTGCCCATGCAGAGGCCGTCGAGGGCGCTGAAGGACATGGTCGTCGCCACGCTGCGCCCCGCCTCGAGCGCGCACATGCTCGCGCCGTTGCCGAGGTGCATGGCCACCGTCCTGCCGCCGGCGGCCGCGGGGTCGAGCGAGACGAGCCGCGACGCGACGTACTCGTACGAGAGGCCGTGAAAGCCGTAGCGCCGCACACCTGCCGCGTGCAGCTCCTCGGGGATCGCGAAGCGCTCCGCCGCCGCGGGCACGCTGCGGTGAAAGGCGGTGTCGAAGCAGGCGACCTGAGGGAGCGAAGGATCGCTGTCGCGCAGGAGCCGGATCGGGCGGAGGTTATGCGGCTGGTGCAGCGGCGCCAGGGGCACGAAGCCCTGCAGGCGAGCCAGCACCCCCTCGTCGATCCGCACCGGGCCGGCGAACTCGGCGCCCCCGTGGACGACCCGATGGGCGACGCCAGACAGCGGGAGTCCACCGTCGACCTCCCGCACGAAGGCGAGCAGGGCCTTCACCGCGCCGTCGTGCCCCAGGTACGCGCGCGGGCCCCAGCTCCGGTCCACCAGGACCGTCCCGTCCGACCGGCGAGCCACGAAGCGCGGCTCGCCGTGATCGGAGAGGTGGTCGAACTGCCCGCGGACGTCGATCGAGAGCTCGCCGCCGCGCTCGGTGAAGAGCGAGAACTTCAGCGAAGACGAGCCCGCGTTGAGGACGAGGATGCGGTCGCTCACATTTCGCTCACATTTCCGACTCCCTACAGATAACCGTTCTCCGCCAGGTTCTTGCGGATGCGGTCCTCGACGCTGCCCACCTCGGACTTGAACTCCTCCCCGGTGAGGCGCTCGTAGACATCGATGTACTTGGTCGCCAGCATCACCCGCACGTCGTCGGAGAGGGGCGGTGGCGTGCCGTGGCCCGAGAAGCCGTGCTCCCGGATGAGCCACTGCCGGATGTTCTCCTTGTCCAGCATCTCCTGGTCGGCGCCGCGCTGGAAGAGCTCCTCGTACCGGTCGGCGACCCAGTAGCGCGAGCTGTCGGGGGTGTGGATCTCGTCGATGACCACGAGCTTCCCGTCCACGGTGCCCATCTCGTACTTGGTGTCGACGAGGATGAGCCCGCGCTGCCGGGCCCACTCCTGCCCGCGCGCGAAGAGCCGCCGCGCCACCGCGGTCGCCTCCTGCCAGAGCTCGGGCCCGACGAGGCCGCGCGAGACGATGTCGGCCTCGCTCACCGGCTCGTCGTGCTTCCCGTACTCCTCCTTGGTGGAGGGGGTGATGACGGCCTCGTCGAAGCGCTGGTCCTTGCGCAGGCCGCCGGGGAACGCGACCCCATACGCGCCGGCCGTGCCCGCCTCGTAGTCTCGCCACAGCGAGCCAGTGATGTAGCCGCGGATCACGATCTCCACGCGCAGCGGCTCCGCCCGCTTCACCACCATGACGCTGGGATCGGGCGCGGTGACGAGGTGGGTCGGAGCGATGTCCTTCACCTTGTCGAACCAGAACAGCGTGAGCCGCGACAGGACCTCGCCCTTGAACGGGATCGTCCCGAGCACGTGGTCGAACGCCGACACGCGGTCGGTGGTGATCATGACGATGCGGTCGTCGCGGCTGTAGTTGTCTCGGACCTTGCCGCGGTAGAGCTGCCCGAGGCCGGGCAGGTCGATCTGCCGAAGCGTGTGCGGGAGTTGTGCTCGGACGAGGGACTCGGGAATCATTGGGGCTCCGATGCTAGCATTCTGACTCGCCTCTCGCCGTTTCTCGTGATCATGAACGCTGTCCTAGGCGAGTCAGAGGATTTCCGGTCGAGCTTCGCTCGACCTCTACTGGGGGAAGCGAGCGCCGCTCCCCCCAGACCCCCCACCGGAACCAGCGGAAGGCGAGTATGAGGCGGCGACAAAGAGCACGCATTCTAGCCGAGGGAGACGGATGGATCTCGGGAACGTGACGTTCGTCCTGCACCGGCCCTCGTCGGCGGAGAACATCGGCGCGGTGGCGCGGGCGCTCATGAACTTCGGCCTCGCGAAGCTGGCCATCGTGGCGCCGCCCTCCTGGGAGGGGCTGCCGCGGGGCGGCGGAGCGGGCAACGCGCGCGAGCAAGTTCTGACGGCGGCGCGCAAGACCGCCAGGCACGCCGTGGGCCTCCTCGAGGCCGCGAGCATCCACGCAGACGCGCGCTCGGCGCTGGGGACCGCCACCTGGACCTGCGGCACAACGTCGCGCCTCGTCGAGCGGCCTCGCTACTCTCCGCGAGAGCTGGCGCGGCAGGTCGCTCTCCGGAGCGGGCGGGGGTCGGTCGCCCTGCTCTTCGGCGAGGAGCGGCGCGGCCTCTCCGACCGGGAGCTGGAGCTGTGCCAGGCGGTCTGCACCATACCGACCTCCCGTGAGTACGAGTCGATGAACCTCGCGCAGGCGGTCGCCGTGGTGGCCTACGAGCTGGCAGTCGCCGGCGGGGCGAACGACCAGCCGACGCTCGTGCCCTCCGAACCGGCCCGCCACGCGACGATCGAGGCGCTCTGGGCGCGGGCCGCGGCCGTGCTCGGGGCCACAGGCTACCTCAACCCCCAGAACCCCGAGCAGATCCTGGCCGAGTGGCGGCGCCTCGTATCGCGCGCCGAGCCGACCCAGCGCGAGGTCGAGCTGCTCCTCGCCGGGGTCAGGGCGCTCGAGCGCAAGCTCCGGCTGGCCGGTGACGCCTAGCGGCGGGGGTATCGGGGGCGGAGCCCCCGATG